>OLWA01002266.1_pt1 | contig 17425 bp, 15 predicted proteins | sample 1673251 | NCBI WGS metagenome assembly OLWA01 (sample SAMEA3178937, study PRJEB25190) | human gut metagenome | biome: human gut; feature: human-associated habitat; material: faeces | place: Austria | collected 2013
CGATCGTCCAGGCACGTATTCATCGAAACATTGCAAAGCAAAGACTTCCTGGCAATCCTACTGATCTGCGGCAATTTCCAGATCACAGCCTTCCGGGTGTATTCTTCTTTAGAAGCCAAAAATCATATTGAAAACCGTGCCACATCAGAAACAGTCTGGGCACAATTTATTTTCTGGTGTGCGAAGTTTGAGTAATATATTTATAAAACAGTATTTCTATGCAGAAACACAAAAAAGAATACATTACATAATATTTTGATAATGTATCCTTTTCTTTTTTGTACTATAAATCCTCTTTTTTGACAACAATATGTCATTCAATCCCTTCGAGTGTCCTCTAAATCAATCCCACGCCCATGGTTCATCCTCTTTTCTCCATTTTATATAATTCAAACTTTCATCAAATGAACCATAGTCATCGGATGCCTGAATATGAAGAAACGCATTATGATTCTTATACGAAAACAGATAAATACATATATTATTCGATTCAGTATTGCCGTTTGTCCGAATCGGATTATAAAATTTTTTATGATTTTTTCTGGCAAATCGTATGTACAATTTCATTCTAGGCTTAATAGAAATCACATCCTCATCCGATAAAGTCTGATATTTTTCAGACTTTTTATATTTGTATGAAATCTCATCTAATTTTAAATCAGAATCGTCGTAACCAATATCATTATCGAAAGAGAAAATAACTGCATTTGATTGTTTATATTTTTTGCCAAAATAAATCATTTTATTATCTTTAGAAGTTAAAACAATCTGAATCTGATTGATTTTTTCCTTCTCAGAGACAGTAACCTTTGTCTTACAAAATCCCCAAGAGTCATCTGTTGACAATTCCCAGATATCCGATTTTTTTCCATATTTTTTTTGACCATTCACCGTAACATAGGAACGTATCTGATAGAAATAATTTTTCCCTTCCTGCACAGTTTTGTCTTTATAAACTTGTGGTGTAGATTTCTTTTTCTTTACATCGATACCGATTCGTTCCAATAATTTCATTTGGTGCTTCGACTCACCTCGGTATATTTCAAATCCATCCGGAATAATACAATCATCTCCATAGTTAAAGGCAAGTTTTACGAAGTTTCTCTTGGCCTTCTTTACAAGCGATATATTGTTATTCGCCTGAATAATCTGTGGAGCTTTGCAATCAACAAAAAATAATTCTTCACCACTTCCTGGTTTTAACAGATAAAGTTCTTCGCCTGCAACATTCTGATAAACATTTAGTTCATACATATATGTCTTTCCATACACAAATGTATTTGTGTAGGATGTTTTTCCTTCCGTCGCAGCAATGGTCTTTTCGTCGATTTTTTCCCAGTCACCATTCTTGCGCACAGAGCAGGTGATTGTGTAGCTGCTGGCATGTTCAATTTTTTTCCATTTGACGGTAGTGGTCATATGTGTGGAATCCAGAGTAGACCTGAAATTAAGAGAAAAAACTTTTGGTTCTATATACACATCACTGTTGGTTGGACTTGCTGTTTTATTGTCCGTAGCAGTTGGAGTTTCCTGTGCTTCCGTAGTCTTCTTTAATACAGATGAATGATTCCAACAGAAATGTAACATGCTCCCCAACAAAATCATCACCAATAACACAATTATAATCTTTTTTTGTCTGATATACTCAAAAAAATCCATCAATAATCACCTCACATTCTTAATGACAATATTCAAAGGCTTCTAATAAAACATTTATATCATTAATTCGCACAAATTTCAATAGTAAAAATAATCAAGTTGAACATCACAGATTTAGGTGTAACAAAAAGCCCGATTTTATACAACCCCAATGTGTATAAAATCGGGCTTTTTGCAATTTTTCTCTGATTATTTTTCTTTAGACGGAATATTTACTGGAAGTTGGTCAATATACATCCGCCTATTCCCATTCCTTCGTAAATTTTACATATGCTTGTAGATATATCTGCTTATCCTTCGTATTGGTCAACGTCAAGAATAGAATTTCTTAAAATTTCAATACGTCACAAACGCCTAACAACCAAAGTATCTTACGAAAACGATACACTAAATATCTTATCATTATCGTTGCTTTCGCCTTTATCTATAGCATTTGCCAGTATATACATATTACGTCCAGAATCTGGAGAACTGATTGATTCAACCTCAAAAAATTCTTTATTGGTTTTGTCGCAGGAGTAGATTGTATCTAGCGTAGCTCCGCTAAACGATGGAGATATCCCACTTAGCTTGAATACTGCAATATCATTCTGGTTAATGATTGTTTTAGAGTTTGAAGTATATCCGTATGAATAGACTTTATACAATTTTCCTCCCAAAAAGTATATTCCTTGACCATTTCTAGTACAATTGTCTCTTTTCAACTGTGCTAAGTCATCATTAGATATTGTAAATCTTGATTTTTCCACAAAAAGGTTTTGGGTCGTATCCAAAAGACAAACTGAGAATTTTTTCTTCGCTCCTAATATAAAATAGCCTGAACTAATATGGGCAATACTTGTTATATTTTCCAATTTTCCAGAATCTTTCATAGGACTATAGGTATACGTCGCAACATGTTGCAATGAGTTATTCAATCTTTTTACTTTAGTATTATTTTTTGCGTTCCCTCCTCCTTGTGCAATAAAATATCCATCATCATAATAAGCGCAGTCATTTGCATGCCCTAATGTTCTATTCGTGCTTACGCTCATTGATTTTCCTAAAATGCGTCCAACTGCAACATTATTTTCTATACCATCAGGTCTTGCGGTAACGAAATGTACTTCGTTTGCACCAGTGCTAACGGTATATCCTTGTACAGAATTATATGTTCCTGCCCCCTGTCCATTAAGCAGTTCTGTAATAAAAAGATTTTTAAACTTCACTCCTCCTCATTCAAAACCAGTTAATAACACTATCATCTTTTACCCCTGAGATATTCCTCCTTTCAGTCGTCTCAGTTTTTTATCAATAAACTATTTATAATAAAATCTAAAACATCAAAATATAGCAATTTCTTATCTACCCATTTTCTTAACAGTTGGATAAAGTGTCAAGGATAATCCAAAAAGATATATTGCAATTACCGCTATGTACTCCCAATCTACTGTAATTGGTGTATTTGTAATTACATTATTCTTCCAAAGACAAACCACTATCACAGCTCCTGCAAGCGCCCCTAATATCACTCCCGAAAGCATATAACTCCACGTCTGCATCCAGCAAATCCTGTGAACACTTTTATCCGTTGCTCCAAGCATACGAAGCGCCCGATACTCTTTTCTTCTTGCAAGTAACATTCCATTAGCAGAATTAAGTAGTCCAATTCCTGCAACTATCAAGAGCATTGCAAGGACTACATGCAATGTAGTAGTCCATTGAGATACCATGTGTTTTGAATTTTCCACAACATCATCATAAATCTTCCATTCCAGGTTTGTATCCATTTCAAGTTGCAACTGCTGAAATTTCTCTCTAATAAGTTCTTTATCTCCGTCTAACCATATTCCTACAGAAGTCTCACCTAAGCCTTCCGCAGATTCCTTTTTTTCACATAAATTATCCCAATCCACAATTACCTTATACATTTCAGCATAAAGTGTATCAGCACCTACAATTTCCACCAGTATAAAATCTTTCTTACCCTCCAAAAAGTCAGATTCTAAAGTAACTGTATCACCAAGTTGATACCCTTTCTCACTTGCAACTGATTCTTCCATAACAATCCTTTTTGTTTTTGGTACATTTTTATACTGTTTCCATATTTCCGCATGCAGAAGATGCGGAAGTGTTTCTAAATCTGATACCTTAAAGGAATACATAGTTTCATTTTCTTCATTATTTGAAATTAAATCAAAATCTCCATAAAGCATATACCCATTTCCAATTACCGTTTCAAATCGTTTATACAGTTTTTTTATGTATGACAAAGACATATTTTTGTCTGATTCAATTTCAATTCTTGCTGTTTTTCCTTCTACAGTATTGTAATTATACCAATCATCATTCGCTTTTAATAATTTCAAAGATGCCTGACCAGTATAGGAAAGTGCAGTAATCAGGACAACAATCAGTATCATCATAAAATTCTGCCTGAATTTAGATGCCATTAATTTCATTCCCAAATAACCTGAATTTCCAAAAATTTTTCGCAATGATATAAAACGATTGGCTTTCCTGGCTTTTTTCAAACTTGAAGAAGTCGCATTAAATACCTGTATTGGCAATACACTTTGACCAAAGTAAAATGCAACGTATACAAAAATATTAAACATTATAAAAACTGTTATGGTAATCTGACACAAAACTTTCCAATTTATGCTGGCATTTCCATCAAACATCTGTACCTTATCATTAAACCATTGTAAAGTAACACCAGAGACCATTGTACTGAACGCAGCTCCTGCAAGACAGGCAACTGCACTTAATATAATGGACATAGAACAAAAGATAGTCTGAACCTGATTCTGTGAACCACCCACAGTTCGCACAATAGCCATATCTTTTCTATATTTTCGCATGTATTCCATAAAAATATTTACTACAAACAAACCACTAATCATGATAACCACAACAAAAAAAATTCTAAAAATCATTTGGATATTTTTCAACATAGCACTGTATTCAGTTCCCCCTCTTTGGTCTGACACATAAAAATTGGGATACTGCGCTTTTATACGATTACTCAACGAATATTTATCTTCTACTTCTACATAAGCAGAATCATCACATTGTAACAACATATAATTTACCTGTGATAAATTACTGTGTCCAAGTAACTTATGAATCTGTGACAATTCCATAATCACCATTGGCATCTTATAATCTGACATCGAATCTGTCTTGATTACTTGTATGATATTAAATTTCTTTTTTCCAATTAAAAAAGTATCTCCAGTTTTCTTATTTTCTCGTTTTCCAAAAGAGTCATTAATTATGATACTGTCACCCTTTATGTCTTTGGTATACTTATACAAACTCTTATTGACCGCATCATCTGCCACGCCTACCATATAAGTATCCAAAAGTTCATTTGTCTGATAACCCCTGCTAATCTTTTTTACTGTCTTTTCCTGTTTCAAAAACTTGATTTCCTCATCCGTAAAACTTTCACTCTCATTCTTTGTCACCTTTATATCAAAAGCACCTTTTTTAGCTTCCATTCCTCTTTCTATTGATTGCTCAACATTAGATGACACCTGAAACATACTAATACTCAGAAAACACGCCACAAATATGCTTAAAAAAGCAGAAAATGTAAGCATTTTACTGCTTCTCATAAAAGTTATACCTATTTGAATAATTCTTTTCATACATTTTCCTTTCCATGCTCACATTTTGCATATTTCTTTGTACAATCATATTGTTAATTGCTTTATGGTTGTTTTCAAACACATCGACAACACGAACAAATACATCACAATTCCAAGTAAATTCTGCCAGTATATTGAAATGGAAACATTGGCGTTTACATTGGAACGCCATAGCATATAAACCGTTACCAACCCAATCGCCATTCCAAGAATAATTCCGGCAAACATATAACTCCATACCTGAATCCAACACATTCTTCGTACTCTTTTTACGCTGCTCCCAAGCATTCGTAACACCTGATATTCTTGTCTTCTTGCAACCAGCATACTCTTTGCAGAGTTTAGCCAGCCGACCCCCGCTACGATAAGCAGAACAAAGAGTACCACACTAATCATAGTCAGTCGCTGATTGCTGACATTATCACTTTCCTCTGCAAGTTCTTTCATACTGAACCACTTAAATCCGGTTTCACTAGTCTCGTATTTTTCAAATACTTCTTTAGTTTCTTTGGTATATCCTTTTGTATAAAAATAAGCTTCATACGGACAGTCAGCATCTTTATCTACACCAGTTAATGCCTTTTGTTCCAAAATAATTCCATCTTCCTGTGCTAAATTGTCATTCCAATCTACAATCTCGACAATGGTAAATTCTTTCTTACCTCCAAGCCATTTTGTATTTAATGTTATATGTTCTCCCAATGCATAACCTGAATACTGAGCAGTTTGTCTGGTCATGACAGCTCTTTGTTCCTCAGGAACAGCTTCATAATCCTCCATTTGCTCTCCTGAGAATTGTTTCATCAAACTTTTCAAATCTGCCACATAGAAACTCCAAATATCCTCATTTAAGCTTTGACCATAACCACTATAACTTCCCAATAAATAACTGCATTGTTCTGTTGTTTCCTGTATTTCTTTCTGCATATTTTGAATTTTATCCATAGCTAATCTATTTTCCGAATAAAACACAACACCTGCATCACTGCCATTAAGCAAATCTCTGTAATATTGAAGACTATTCTCATTTAAAAGTGTAATTGACGCCTGACCCGTGTATGCTAATGCTGTTATTAATGCAATAATTATAACAATCATAAAATTCTGCCAGAATTTGGGCATTAAAAACTTTATGGCTAAATATCCGTCTGAACCAAATATTTTTCTGATAAATAAAAAACGATTGGCACGTTTCTTTCTTCGACGTCCTTTTGTATTGCTCTGAAACACCTGAATCGGCAATACTCTTTGTTTTATTAAGAAAAACAGTACACTTATAAAATTATATATAACAAAAAGCATTCCTGCCATGAGAAGCATACTTTTCCAGTTTAAGATTACATCTCCATCAAACAAATGCAGGATACCATTTAACTTATTGAGAAAAATCCCATCTACCAATGCACATGCCACAACTCCCAACACACAGCCTGCTGCACTCAGCATACATGACATGGATATAAAAATACAGTTGACCTGCCATCGTTTTCCACCGATGGTACGGATGATAGCCATATCACACTGATACTTTCTCATATATTCATGGAAAATACTTAATATAAACATTCCACAAATTATGACCACGATAATAAAAAGTGCCAAAAGTAAACCTGCAAAAATAAGAAGCACTTTCTGAAAATCTTCATCCTGACTGACACATATTACTTGAAATTTGCCTTGAGCAATAGCAGTAAGTTTATCTGTAACATAATCCAAATCAGCTTGTTTTGGACACTTTAACAGCATATAATTAGGATTATTATCTACCCCAAGACTTTTCTGTAACTGGCCCATATCTACAATTGCAAGAGCTATCTTGCTTTTTGAAAAGCTGTCGTTTTCAATTACTTCTTTGATTATGTATTCATGTTTTCCAATTACAAAAGTATCTCCTACTTTTTTCTCATATTTTTCACTAAGGTATTTATTGATAACCATGTCATTGTCAGTCACATTATATGTATACTTATATCTGCTCTTGTTCATATGGTCATCTTTTACTCCGACAGTATAAATACCATCTAAATCTGCAACATAGTATCCATAAGAAATCTTCTGAACATCTTCTACCGTTTGAATTTGTTCATTTTCTTCTTCAGTAAATGCCACTCCCTGCTCCTTAGTCAGACCGATATCATAATCTCCGTATTCTTCTAAAATATTATTTTTATAAGATATCTGAGCACTGTTTACCAATTGGAGCATACTGACACCTAAAAAGCAGGCAAAGAAAATGCTTAAAAAAGCAGAAAATGTAAGCATTTTACTTTTTTTCAAAAAAGTAATCGCTATTTTACATATTCTAAACATTTTCTTTTCCTTTCACTGCTTCAGCTTTTTTCTGAGACTCTCTGAATTTCACAAGGATTTCATCTACATTTCCTGTGCCACTCTTTTTCTCATATTCTCCATAAAAACGACCATCCTGCAAAAACAAAACCCGATCTGCATAACTTGCAATAGTCGGATCATGAGTAACCAGTATCGTACTTTGTCCATTTTTTTCTTTCAATTCAAGAAAAATCTGCATAATTTCATACGCTGTATCACAGTCCAAATTTCCCGTTGGTTCATCCGCCAGCAAAATCTTTGGATTGTTAATCAGGGCTCTTGCAATAGCCACCCTCTGCCTTTGTCCTCCCGAAAGATTGGTCACCGGATTTCTTCCTTTCTCTCCAATTCCTACCATTTCAAGAATATCCTTTGTACGCCTGCGAATTTCTTTAGTCTTTTCGCCTGTTAATATCAATGGAAGTGAGACATTTTCCTCAACCGTAAAATCCTGTATCAAATTAAAATCCTGAAACACAAATCCAATATTTTCGTATCGAATCCTCGTTGCGTCCGGCTCAACTCCATATTTTTCTTCCTTTGTACCATTTAAATAGATTTCTCCCTCATCAGCCACATCCATAGCACCTATAATATGTAAAAGTGTACTCTTACCTGAGCCACTGCTTCCCATAATTGCAAGTATCTCCCCCTGCTCCAGTGCAAATGAAACTCCTTTTAATGCCTCCAGAGATTCATCACCATTCTTGTAGAACTTGTGAATATTTTTCATTTCAATAATATTTGACATTCTTCTCCTCCAACACCTTCAAACTAAGATAGTATATATATTACCACTTTACATTTGTTAGCTCAATATGTATTTACTTTACAAAAATGCAGCATGAAGATTTTAATCCATATCAAAAACTTTCTCATCATAAGTTTCTATTTGTTTGCGATACATATCATAGTATATTCCACGTTTAGCAATCAATTCATCATGACTACCACTTTCTGTAATTTTACCATTTTCCATAACAAAAATTTTATTGCAATATTTAGTTACTGCCATACGATGAGACACTATAACAAAAGTTTTATTATCTACCAAATCTAAAACAGTATTATAAAACTTGATTTCTGATTCAGGATCTAAAGCAGATGTCGGTTCATCAAACATTAGTAATTCGGCATTTCTATAATCTGCACGAGCCAATGCTATTTTTTGCCATTCTCCGCCCGATAAGTCAATTCCACCTTCGTAAAATGAGGATAACATACAATCCAAATTTTCCATGCTTAGTTTTTCTAATTTCATTTTTCTTAAAACAGTACGTATTTTGTCATCCTTATCTATTTCCGAAACATTGGCAATAGCAACATTTTCTCTTATGGTCATTTCATATCGATTAAAATCTTGAAATACACAAGCAAGTTTACTTTGATAATCATTCACATACTCTTCTTCGGAAAGTTCCAAATCATTTACATATACTTAAAAATGCTAACTCCAACAGCAGAAGTTTCCGCAGCTCTTACTGAGAAAGGAATCATTGTATTAAATATTCGTAATGAGTTTCCATAGTTCTCCTTAACAATCTCAATAATTTCTCTAGCATATACTGTCCGTGAATCAATCATTGAAATCAATATTCCCTCAAATGAACTTTACATAATTTTGGAAAAATAGCTGTTTCTAATTTACCTCTCAATGAGAGGCGCCCATTCCGTTTGCCGACGGGGTGGGCATTATTTTTTTGGCTTGTTTCTCTTATCGAGAAAGGCAAGCAACGCAACAATCAAGCTGCCGAAGGTAAATAACAAAGTTAAAATACCGAGGAAAATCGAAATGATTTCATAAGCCGTCATATGCGCCACCTCCCTTCCTATGTATTCCTGTAAGCAGGTCATTAAGCTCGGGAGGCTACCTCTACGCTCCGCTCCGGTCGGCGCTAAACAAGCGTCCCCCGGACGCTTGTATTTATTCCCCCTCAGATAATATCCCATGGATGAAATGCTGCACTCCTTCAGGGTCGCTTTTTCTTTTCCAAACTGCAGCTCCTGCCCTTGTGCAAGATCAACGGAAGAATCTTTACAATCTGCCATCATATGTATTTTTTATACTACACCAATAGAGCATAATATTCCCACGGCCAGATCACCTGGTCAAAGCAATTTTCCATATACTCCCAAATGTCATCATCCGCATACCCCATCATCCGAAAAATAACGCAGACACTTTCCCTTAATTTTTCATAGGTTATCTCTCCGATATTCCCCTGCAGAAATAATACCTGCAAAAGCACCCCATACTCCATTGCCATCCATTCTAATTTTACAATCATATCCAGTACCTGCTCTGTCCCCGGTGTAATAACGGCCGATGATATTTCCTCGGCAAACAGTTTCCGCAGGTGCTCTTTCCAAGGTGCAAGCTTGGTCAGAAACTTGTTCCAGCCTTCTATTTCCTGACAATTCAAATTCTCAGCCTCTTTGGCAAGGGGTACCAGAAAATCTGCATAAATCTTTTGTTTGCGATATATCTCTGAAATATCTAAAAACAATAAATTATATTCTTCCAGACGATCTTTTGTCATTTGATCGTTTGCTCCAATGGCTTCCCGGATTTCCTGAATATGCGTTATATTTTTATAATGCATAAATTCCTTTTCAAGAATTCCTTTCTGCTCGAATTCATAAAGATCTACCGCGATCAAAAAACAAATTTCCAGTGCCGTATTTAACGGAAGCTGCTTATGATTTACAATTTCCAAAAACCAGTCTCTGATCTCAAACAACACCGGATTTAATTCACAAATTTCTTCCTTGGGAACCTCTTCTTTCACTTTTTGTCCACGAATTTCCTGTCCGTCAATTTTCTTTTCCTCAATTTTATTATCCTGAATTTCTCTTTCCTGAATATGAAAGTCATCCTGCCCCCACATCAGATCCAGTACCGCCGGACATCCCGGCGTCAGATACCGTTCTATTCTGCCATGATATCTGTGTTCTTCTCTTGGAAAAGTCTGACAGGTATGAGAGATTGCCTGATCTCCGGCTTTTAATACAATTTTGCATAATTTTTCTTCATTAAGAAATGGACACACGCCGTCCTTTTTTAGTCGAATAACATGCCCCTCTTCTACCTCTTTTACCTGCTTTTTCCAGTCCTGCGGCCAGCGAAGAAGCGTCTCGTCGTCCACTGCAATACGCCACTGCATACAACAGGTCATAGGACATGCCGATGCGGTACATTGAAATTTGTCATAATAATCCGGCTGGTATAATTTCATATTGTTTTCTCTCTTTCCAAGCGATTTTCCCATCAAAGGTTCCGGCTCCCGTATCACTGTCACTCTTCAAAGTCTTCGTTGTAAAAATGAGTAATTGCCGCCTGTGCTGTCTCAGCCTCATGCTTCTTTCGAAACCGTTCCCGGTCCTCCAGAATCGCAAGCATTTCATCGACCACCATTTCGATACTTGGATCCGTGATGCGGTACAAATAACCCAGCATTCTTGTTGCGGTATAGTCTGTCGTCATATATTTGTACGCAATTTCACGGCATAACTCTTCCGGAAATTTCTTATCAAGCAGTGCCTGATATACCTCCTCACTGCGGGAGAATTTTTTATTCTTTCTCTCCATAAAATCGTCACTCCTGATACAATAAAAATTAGAAAGTTTTGTTAATGATTCGCTCTACTAATATTTATTACTCAAACTTCGCACAGCTATATATTCCATGTGCGAAGTTTGAGTTTATTATTTAACTGCTTCTCTAAAAATCTAGCAACGCCATCATCATTATTTCCTCCTATTATTCCAGTTGCCTTTTTTTTCAACTCCTCTATTGCATTTTCAACAGCATATGCTTTTCCAGCAATATCAAACATTTCGATATCATTACTCTGATCTCCAAATACAATAAAATCACAAGCTTCAGAATCACATAATCTCGCTATATTCTGAAGGGCTGTTGCCTTTGTAGCACTCTTCGGGTTTATATTCATATAATAATATCCGGGACAATATAGTTCCCTGTCTATGTATATTTTTATATCATAATTATTAAGTACTTTTTTTATTTCCCTTATCTTATTCTCTTTGTCAATTAATTGTATAGTTATAAAATCAGCTCTGCTTCTGTACATATCAATCTTATCTAAATCTATATGTAATAAACGTTTATCTCCATTTCTTTGCTTAATAAAATCTTTATACCCCTTATTATTATAGTCACCATATAACATTCGTTCATCCCCACCGATATTGCATATTATTATGGGTAGCACTCCTTTTTCCATCACTCTATTAATAATTTCAAATGTCAAATTCGAATCTAATAGATGTTCCTCCAATACTTCTCCAGTCCTATAGTCAATAATATAACTTCCATTTAATACTGCACAAGGAATATTAAATGGAATATCACCTAATTTTTTTTTACAAACGCTATAGCTACGAGCAGTCAAGAATGTCATCTTGTTTGTTTGAATGAATTTTTTTATTATCTCTCTCGAATACTGAGATAACTCTGCATTATTATCTAATAAAGTTCCATCTAAATCTGTTGCATATATCATATCTCACCTTGCATGATAACAAATATAGCAATTATCACGCATTCCTTTCATTTCATATAATTACTACATTGGTAATTATTGTTGTCATGTCTCAATGATAATAGATAACGTCTATCACAGTATCAAAATTTATCAAAAAAATAATGTTTTAATCTAACAATTTACATATTTCATATCAATATCATATAAATTTCCGGAAACAATATACCATGGAACTTTACATAATTTTGGAAAAATAGCTGTTTCTAATTTATAATTTTTTTCATTATAAATTTTTTCTTGCTCAAGCTTTTTCTTGATTTTTTCTATGATTTTATTTTTATATTCAATTTCCAGTTCGTAATCCGTTATCCCTAAATAAGAATTCCGATCTAGCGAAATAATATTATCTTCACAGATATAATTTCTCCTCTCAGTAACAAGTATATTAAGAAGGTATCTGTCTTCAAAAAAATCAACACCACAAAGATTATTCAACTCTTCTTTAGTGATAATATATGGAATAATCTCTATTTCTTTTTCATACTCTCTATTTATATGAATTTCTTTTTCTATCATATTATTTTCCCTTTTATGATATTTACAAAAACGACACACCGTATCCTTTTTTAGTTTCATCCGCAATTCAATACAGTTCAATCCTAGCAGCTATCATCCGGCACATACTCTCAGTTTTGTCTGTTTTTGACATCCAGCGCACTTATTAGTTTTTCTATATTAATTGGGCGATTTAAATGTTCAACATCAGGTTTTATTTTACATTGCTTGGATTGTTCGCTAATAAACCATGTTGCTTGTACCGCCCTAATTCCTACGCTTTTTGCCGCGTCTAGTTCATTACTGCCACCATCGCCAATATAAATGCATTCGTTTTCTTTTACATCTAACATCTTTACACATTCTCGAAATATTCTTTGGTCAGGTTTTTTTATCCCCATTTCATAAGACAAGCAACACACATCAAAATAATTATATAAAATACTATCTTTTATTACTTCTACTTCCTCAGAAAAGCAATTGCTGATTAGGCCAATTTTTATTTTCTTTTTTTTCAAAATGTCAAGCATTGCAACTATTTCTTCAGATATATTTTCAAAGCATTGTTGTTTGATCTTGACTCTTTTTTTAACAACAAAGCGAATGGCATCCAATGAATATTTATTGTACCGTGTTAAAATATCCGACAACACAAATTCAAGATCTACTTTGCCAATCGTTCGTTCTTCTTCATATTCGTCCCATATTTTCAAGAATTCCTTCGTATTGATACCTAAATCATCGGCTATTTCACTGCCAAAATACAACGGACATTTGTAATGCGTCACCAATGTTTCAAACATATCAAAAATAACTCCTTTTATCATTATAAAATTCCTCCTCATATACAATCTAACTTGGCTGTAACATTTTGATTTTATTATACTGCTAATTTTTTTATTGCAAATTTTTCCGCATCCATGTTTGCGGACAATATTCATCCATATGAATATCATTCAACTCCGTATAGCCCTGTTTATTATAGAAATCTGCCACACGATATTGCGCAGACAATTCTACCACTATAGTTATTTACGAAACGATGTACTAGTTCTCCTTTTTTATCATTTTCTTTTTCATTACATTATTTTCAAACTCACCCCATCCTATCTCGATAAATAAAGCTAGCATAGCAATAATCACCTGAAGCAAAATACTATCCAGCTTTTCAATAAAATATACAAGAACCGATAGTGTAATAAAAAGTACACAACCCAAAATAATAAAATTTCTGCCATGTCTATGGTTCCATTCAGCAACACTCGTCAATTCATCTTCGCGAGGCGGTTTTTCCCCCGTGTTTATTGCTACTGGTTTTTCAGCCCTATACTGACTTATGCCAAGTATAATAAAAATAAGTGACACCAATAACGAAATCACCAAATAAACAATTGTAACTCCCATAACTATCCTCCCGACTTTTATATAGTCTTCCTTATGAAATCTTGTATAATTGACAAAATAGTTTTGAAAAAATATATATTTCCTCCGTGTTCGTCCACATCCTTTATCTCATAATATTCCACACTGTGATTTGTCTCTTCTAATTTTTTAAATAATGTTCTACTATTTTCTACGGAAACAACAGGATCATTTGCGCAATGAAACATCAATACAGGTGGTAATATTATATCTTCGTCAATTAAAGACACACAGGATGCCTCATATGCAATTTCTTCATTTCCCTCAATACTATCAACACCAAGGAGAACCGTTGATGGTCGAACCGACATCCACGGTGGCAATGGCTCACTAGAACAAATCAAAATATCAGATGATGCACTCTCCAAAATTACTCCTTTAACATCTGGAATTTCAATCATACCACAAGCATTATGTAGTACTGCCATCATAGCCAAATGACCACCTGAAGAATGTCCCATAAGATAAGCCTCATTCATGTCAAAGGGAAGATCGAATTCTGATGTCTTGCTTGCAACACACTCCATTGCATTTTTGATATCCTCTACCTGCGCCGGAAAAATTGCAATATCAGACTCACGAACCTCAATTGACACAATAGCAAATCCCTGTTTCGCCAACTCCGCCAGTTTCGGAATATCATTATACATTTCCTGCTTGTGCCATGCAGCTCCTGTAACATAAAAAATAACAGGATATTTCTTTTCAAGTCCTTTTCTCCTATATGGCATGATAACCTGTAAATGGCGCTTGCAATTTCCATAATCAAAATATTCCCAATTCTGAGAATACAACCATTCCAAATCATCAAATTTAACTTCTATTTCCTTCTTCATTTTTTCTCCTTTACCATTCATTTATCCGGTATCTATGCAACACTATATTTTCTTATTGTTTTCACTCATTATATAGCACGCTCTATATTCAAGTCAATTTTTATCCCATAAGGTTCTACACCAAAATTTAGAAGAAAAGTTGCATATGGAAAATCATAAGAATATTGCTTGACTCAGTCGGGAGTTTGACACATTGAAATCCAAAAAAGTACCGCAAAGCCTTGAAATAGGCTTATTTTTTTGTCAAATTTTTATTTTTAATATATAGTAATATTTAGTGATATGCAGTATAATAGTGACGGAGGTGATTATTATGCGTATAACAACATCAAAATCAAAAAATTCTGAGTCCTTTTATATCACCCAATCCTATACAAATGCCAACGGGAAAAGTACTTCCAAAACCATCCGAAAATTAGGTACGTTAGCTGAATTATCAGCGCAGCTCCACACGGATCGTGACGGAGTTGTTGAATGGGCAAATGAACAGGCTCGTCTTGAAACACTGAAATATAAAAGTGAAAAAGAGGATGCTACTGTCATGATCCCATTTCATTCCAACAGACTCATGGACTATAATAAGCAGAAACTTTTTTCTGGCGGATATCTTTTTCTTCAGTCGATTTACTATGGACTTAAGCTCGATTCTGTCTGCCGAAAAATCAAAAGCCGACATAAATTCGAGTATGATCTTAATGCGATTTTATCTGATTTAATTTATACAAGGGTTCTGGAACCTTCCAGCAAAAGATCTTCCTTCCGAGCAGCAAAACAGTTTCTTGAGCCGCCAACTTATGAACTTCATGATGTGTACCGAGCTCTTTCTGTTCTTGCTTCTGAAATGGATTTTATTCAATCAGAAGTTTATAAAAATAGCTTTTTTCTCGGTGACAGAATGGATCGGATCCTTTATTATGATTGCACAAACTACTACTTTGAAATCGAACAGGAAGATGGAGATAAAAAATACAGAAAAAGCAAAGAGCACCGTCCGAATCCCATTATTCAAATGGGACTCTTTACAGATGGTGACGGAATACCTTTGGCTTTCTCACTCTTTCCTGGAAACCAAAATGAGCAGAAATCCTTAAAACCTTTAGAAACAAAGATTCTCCAACAATTCGGCTGTGATAAGTTTATCTATTGCAGTGACGCCGGACTTGCTTCTGAGGATAACCGTGTTCTTAATCACATGGGACAGAGGGCATTTATTGTCACTCAGTCTATCAAAAAGCTGCCTGCTGAAGACCGGGCATGGGCTTTAAAAAAAACTGGCTTCGAACGTCTCTCAGATGATAAAGCTGTTGACCTCACAAAACTGACAGATGATGACAAGAACCAGCTTTATTATAAAGACGAACCATTCACAACAAAAAAACTGGATCAAAGATTGATCATAACCTACTCCCCTAAATATGCTGCTTACCAGAAAACCATCCGTGCAGAGCAGATCAGTCGGGCAAAAAAGATGGTTGCAAATGGCTCTCTAAAAAAACAGCGTAAAAATCCAAATGATCCTGCAAGATTTGTAAATAAGGTAGCTGTAACCAACGAAGGAGAAAAAGCTAAGATCCACTATTATCTCGATACGGATAAGATTGCTGAAGAAGAAATGTATGACGGGCTTTATGCGGTATGTACAGACCTGCTTGATGATGACGTTGCAGATATCTTAAAAGTCAGTGAAGGAAGATGGCAGATTGAAGACTGTTTCAGAACCATGAAAACAGACTTTGAAGCCAGACCCGTTTACTTAAACCGTGAAGACCGGATTAAGGCTCATTTTCTTACCTGTTTTCTTGCTCTGTTACATTTCCGGTTATTAAACCGCTCCTTGAAAGGAACTTATACCACAGAACAATTACTTCACACTTTAAAAGACATAAAATTTGCGGATATAGAAGAACAGGGCTTCATGCCGGTATATGAACGTCAAGAAATCACTGATGATCTCCATGAAACCTGCGGATTCAGAACTGACTATCAATTCATAACAAAACGGAAAATGAAAGGAATTCAGAAAAAAAGTAAGAGGAGATAAAACATTACTATATTTCGTGTATGCAGAAAAAAGTGCCACACCCCTTGCATTTACAGGAATTGTGGCTCTTTTTTAACTAATCAACTGTCAAAGATGAGATTATAAGCAAAGATTATCATGCTTCCTTGAGAACTTCAATATACTCTGGCAATTTGCCGTGTCACAGTATGCATTATCGTGAAATTGCCGTGTACAAAGCGACGGAATTACAATAACAATATCTATATCCGTTCAGTCTATCTAGGTATATTCGGAACATGCACCTTTCAGAGTTCGCTCATAGCACAAAAAAATCCCCATCCCGGACTAAAACCTAGCCCGGAATGGGAATCTATTATTCTAATATGAAAACTGTATCACATCAGACCATATCTTATTTATCAGCGATTGCTGCCTGTGCTGCTGTTCGTCTTCAGAGTAAATGTTTGCCAACATCG
>OLWA01002281.1_pt1 | contig 17359 bp, 12 predicted proteins | sample 1673251 | NCBI WGS metagenome assembly OLWA01 (sample SAMEA3178937, study PRJEB25190) | human gut metagenome | biome: human gut; feature: human-associated habitat; material: faeces | place: Austria | collected 2013
CAGGGTAGTCAGTAGTGTTCGTTTCATATCTTCTGTTTGTGTGTATCTCTTTTTCGGCGGCGAACCGGCTGAAAACGCGCGTCCGTTCCGCCCGCCCCATGAAGCGGGCTTCTCAAGCCCGGGCGCAGAACCGGCCCGATAGCGTTTCCCGTTTCATCCGCCCGTAAATCGGGCTTCTCAAGTCCGGGCGCAGAACCGGCCCGATAGCGTTTCCCGTCCCATCCGCCCGTAAGTCGGGCTTCTTAAGCCCGGGCGGCGTTGAAAACGGGCGTAAAGTTAATTCTTTTATGCTTGTTTTGCGCCCCGCACGGGGCGAATCGGCAAAAAAAGGGCGTCAGTCGACCAAACCGACGCCCCGGCCGTAACAAGCCTCAAGAGACCTAACCTCACTCCTTTCCCTTCTTGTCCTTCTTCGGACAGGGCTTGTCACAGCACTCCTTGCCGCCTCCGCGACGGTCACCTTTTTTCATCATCTGGGGACCATGACCGCGCTGGCCGGGCCGCGGAGCCTGCATCTGCGACCACTGCACGAACTGTTCGGTCGTCAGGATCGACTTCATCTTTTCGGCCTCGGCCTTGCGCGCCTCCCGCATCTTCTCGCGCATGGCCTGCATCTCCTTGATCTGCTGGAAATTCAGGTTGTAAACCTCCTTGGCCTGCGCATCGGTGAGCTTCAGCTCCTTCTGCATGCGTTCGGTCATGCGCTGCGCCATCTGTTCCACGGTCGGACGCTCCTTGGGAGCGGCGGCCGGCTTGGCCTCCTGTGCGAAAGCGCCCGTTCCCGCCATCAGGCAGAGGGCTGCGGCAACTGCAAAAATCCTCTTTTTCATAATTTTTCGAATTTGGTTGTGCATCACTTTTTTTGTTTTCCGGCAATCCGGTTTCCCGGAGTTCCTGATGCAAAGGTAACGCCAAAACGAAAACCCGGAGCCAGGCCCCGGGTAAAACGGCAGAACGGCGGGGTCAACCGCCTATTCGACAGGGTGAAGCGACCGCAGCCACGCCTTGAATTCGGGAACGCGGGCTTTGGAAATGACAATCCGCTCGGGCGTTTCGACAGTGAGGTGCAGCGTGAGACGGCTCCCGAACCACACGGCGATCTCCTTCACGGCCTGCCGCGCGACGATGAACTGGCGGTTGGCCCGGAAGAATTCGGACTCGGGAAGCAGTCCCTGCAACGCTTCGAGGGTTTTGTCCAGCGGGTAGGCCGCGCCGTCGAAACCGTAGGCCGTGACCTTCTCGTTCGACGTGTAGCAGTAGGCGATCCTGCTGCGGTGCAGCGGGATGATTTTGTCGCGCACATGCACCAGGAAAACCTCCTCGCGGCGGCTGGCGGCCAGCGTGCGGACCCGCGAGCCGTAATCGCTGCGCTCGACCGACGTGAGGCGGTGCAGCTTGGCCAGCGCACGGCCGACATCCGAAGCGTTGAGCGGCTTGAGCAGGTAGTCGATGCTGTTGACCTTGAAAGCTTCGAGTGCATACTGGTCGTAGGCCGTCGTGAAGATCACCGGGGCTGCGATCTCCACGGCGTCGAAGATGCGGAACGAATCGCCGTCGGCCAGGTGGATGTCCATGAACAGCAGGTCGGGGTGGGGATTCGAACGGAGCCATTCGACGCTCTCCTCGACGCTCTCGAGCGTCGCCACGATCTCCACGTCGGGAGCCGTCTGCCGCAGAATCGCCGCGAGGTTGCGCGCGGCGGCGGTTTCGTCTTCAATAATCAGGGCTTTCATCATACGGAGGGATTTTGCAGCGGCATGCGCACGGAGAAGGTGGCGCCGTCGTCGACGATTTCGATGTCGCTGCCCGTGATCAGATTCCAGCGGTTGCGCAGGTTCTCCAGCCCGATGCCGGTCGAAGGTTCGGGTTCGAGTTTGGGAACCTTGGGGTTCGACACCACGAGCAGGCCCTCTTCGGTGCGGACCGAGATGTGGAACGGCTTGGTGCGGGTGATCGAATTGTGCTTGACGGCGTTGTCGATCAGCGGTTGCAGCGAGAAGGCCGGGAGTTTCCACCCGAGGTATTTCTCGTCGACGTCGATGTCGAAAAAGAGCTTGTCGGCGTAGCGTATCTTGAAAAGGTAGCTGTAAGCCTCCAGGAATTTCAGCTCCTCATCGAGGGTCATCAGCATGCTCTGGCCGTTCTGGATGATGTAGCGGAACGTGTACGAAAGCTGGTCGATGTAGGTCAGGGCCTTCTGGTCGTGCTTCTCGCGCACGAGCATCGCCAGCGAGTTGAGCGAGTTGAAGAAGAAATGGGGGTTGATCTGCCCGACGAGCATGTTGTAACGCGTGGTGAGGTTTTCGTTCTTGAGCCGCTCGTTCTCGACGACGACGGCCTGCCGCTGGGAAATCAGCACGTAGATGCGCCCATAGAGCATCGACGCCACCACGGCGAACGAGCATTTGAGCAGCAGCATGTAGTCGAACATCCGCCCGCTCATAAAGTTCAGCCCGATGCGCCCCGTGTGCCACTCCGTGACGGGAGCCACGCAGTAGAGCGCAGCCGCCGCAACGCAGCACCACAGGCAGCGGCGCACGAAGCGCGACATGGAGTAGTTGCGCCTGACGGAGGTGAGGATCGAGAGCATGACGAACGACACGACGAGGTAGTAGAACAGTTGCAGGAGCAGTTCCGTCATCTTCGAAGGCCCGTTGTAAAGTTTGCTGTAATCGAACTCCGCGCCGTTGCGCGTGCGGATTTCCGCCAGCATCGGATGCGCCTTCTCGGAGCGCGGCGGCATCAGGTCCGCGACGATCCGGTCGCCGGGCGCGATCTCCAGCCACCGCATGCGCCGCGTGGGCACGTAGACGCTGTCGCCGTTCTCGTAAACCAGATACCCGTAGCCGTCGGGGTGGACCGAAAGCACGCCCTCGTCGGGCCGTTCGACGGCTCTCTGGTCGGAAGGGCGGGGCTGGCTGTCGCTGTTCAGGTCCACGAGCATCAGCAGCACGTAGGAGAAATTGACCACCAGGCTGATCGCCACGGCAACCAACAGGTTGAGCACCAGATCGGCGTATTTCGATTGCAGTTTCATATAGGGTAGTTATCGCTCTAACTAAAAATTACCGGATTTCGCTTCGGGCGGTCGTAGCCGCCGCCTACGGCGGCTCGGGTCTCTTCCGGGGAGGATCCGGAGCGGGACGGGCCTGCGAACGCGGTTTCCGGCCGCGTCCTGCCGTGCCGCACGGAAACCGGTCACTCTTCCGGCTCGCCGTACCAGGAGGCGTACAGCATATAGTCGTGGGCCGTGCGGCGGATGATCTCCTCGCGCTGCTCCGCAGTCACCTCCTTGACCTTTTTGGCCGGGACGCCCGCATAGACCGAGTTGGGTTCCAGCTGCGCGTTCGAGAGCACCAGCGCGTTGGCCGCGATGATGCACCCCGAGGGGATGCGGGCGTTGTCCAGAAGGGTGGCGCCCATGCCGATCAGGCAGTTGTCGCCGATCACCGCGCCGTGGATGATGGCGTTGTGGCCCACCGAGACGTCGTTGCCGATGATCGTCTGCGAAGGGTGCTTCGCCTTGTCGTAGATGGTGTGGAGCACCACGCCGTCCTGGATGTTCGTGCGGTCGCCGATGACGATCCGGTTCACGTCGCCCCGCAGCACGGCGTTGTACCAGATCGAGCAGTCGCGGCCGATGGTCACGTCGCCCAGAATGACGGCCGTTTCGGCCAGAAAGGTGTTCTCTCCGATCACAGGCTCATGCCCGCGGACTTTTCGTATAAGCGCCATATCTGAATTTCTGATTTTTAATTCTTAATTTCTCTTGGCTTCCTGCCACAGCTCCTCCATCGCGCCGAGCGACATCTCGTGAAGCGTATATCCTTTTGCCGCAGCGCGTTCCTCCATGTAATTGAAGCGTTGGATGAACTTCTTGTTCGTGCGTTCCAGCGCCGATTCGGGGTCCACGCCATAGAGGCGGCAGACGTTGACGAGCGCGAACAGCAGGTCGCCGAATTCGCCTTCGAGGTCGGTCTTGCTGCCCGATTTCATTTCGGCTTCCACTTCGCCCAGCTCCTCGCGGACCTTGTCCCAGACATCCTCCTTCTGCTCCCAGTCGAAACCCGCCCCGGCGGCCTTTTCGCCCATGCGGTAGGCCTTGACCATCGCCGGGAGCGAGCGCGGAACACCGCCCAGCGTGCCGCTCCGGCGGTTCTTCTTGCGGAGTTTCAGCGCCTCCCAGTTCTCCTTGACCTGGTCGGGCGTGTTGGCGTGAATGTCGCCGTAGACGTGAGGGTGGCGGTAGATCAGCTTGTCGCACAGCGCGTCGGCCACGTCGCCGAAATCGAACGCGCCCTCTTCCTCGCCCAGTTTCGAATAGAACACCACGTGCAGCAGCAGGTCGCCCAGCTCCTCCTTGATGCCCTCCATATTGTGGTCGGTGATGGCATCGGCCAGTTCGTAGGTCTCTTCGATGGTGTTGCTCCGCAGCGACTCGAAGGTCTGCTCGCGGTCCCACGGGCACTCGCGGCGCAGCGTGTTCATCACCTCCAGCAGCCGGGCCGTAGCCTTCAGACGTTTGTCTTCCATTTCCATAAGGATCGTATTTCTTGTTCCTGCAAAGGTAGTGTTTTCGGCGAAAAAATCGTAACTTTGTTTTCGACAAATCTTCTTCACGGCATGAGACATTTGCTTTTGTTGCTCGGAGCCGCGCTTTGGGGCGGCCTTTTTTGCGCGGCGGCACAGCCGGCCGCGGGGCACCGGACTCCGCTGCCGGGCCGTTTCACCTTCGATTCCTCCACGACCATTGCGGCCGACGAAGCGTTGCAACCACTGGCCGAATACCTTTCCGAATACCTCGGCTGCGAAATTCGCAATGAAATGACCGGTGATGGGGCGGTTGTCCTGACCCTCGACACCCCGGTAGGCGACGAAGCTTCGGAAGCCTATCGGCTGGAGATCGACCCCGAGTATATCCGCATCGGCGGCGAGAGTTACGGCGGTGTCTTCAACGGCATTCAGGCACTCTTCCGTCTGCTGCCTCCCGAGGTATACGCCCGGCAGGGGATCGCCCCCGGGACCGAACTCGGATGCGCGCGGATCGAAGACCGGCCGCGTTTCGGCTATCGGGGCATGATGCTCGACGTGGCCCGCACGTGGATCGGCATGGATGCCGTAAAGCGTTATATAGACCTGATTTCCTATCACAACATCAACAAGTTGCATCTGCATCTGTCGGACGACGAGGGATGGCGCATCGAGATCCGTTCGCACCCCGAGTTGACCGAAGTGGGCGGATTCCGCGGCGGCGATTCGCCCGTGCGGCCCGTCTACGGCAAATGGTCCGAAAAATACGGCGGCTACTTCACGCAGGAGCAGATGCGCGAATTGATCCGCTATGCCGCCCTGCGCAACATCGAGATCATCCCCGAAATCGACCTCCCGGGCCACAGCCGCAACATCGCCTCGGTCCACCCCGAGATTCGCTGCAACTATCCGCCCGACACGGTCTCGACCAACGGCTACGACTACCGCTCGGCGTGGTGTGTGGCCCGCGAGGAGAACTACCGCCTGCTGGCCGACATTCTGGGCGAGGTTTGCGAACTCTTCCCGTCGGAATACATTCACGTGGGCGGCGACGAGGTCGACATGTCGCAGTGGAAACGCTGCCCCGACTGCCAGGCCCTGATGCGGCAGCGGGGGATGACCGATCCTCACCAGCTCGAAGACCTCTTCATGGAGCGTGTGGCATCAATCCTTCGACAGCATGGCAAGCGTCCGGCCGTCTGGAACGAAGCGGCCCGAACCGGCGATTTCACCCGTGAAAGCCGCGTCTACGGCTGGCATGGCGTCAAGGAGTGTCTCGACGCCACGGCCAAAGGGTATCAGACGGTCGTCATGCCCGGACCGTGGTTCTATTTCGACATGCGCCAGTCGCCGCACGAGGACGGACATGACTGGGCCGCCATCTTCGATGCCGGAAAGACCTACGGATTCGATCTCGAGGAGCAGGGATTCACCCCTGCACAACAGCGCAACGTCATCGGCTTTTCGGGTGCCTTCTGGAGTGAGGCCTACGTCTCGCACGAACCCGAAAAGCCCGATTACCTCGACTACATGTGCTATCCGCGGATCTGCGCCCTGTCGCGAATCGCCTGGAGCGGTAACGACGCAGGGTGGGATGCCTACTACAAGGAGCTCCGAACGATGCACTACGACCGGATGGTCGCCATGGGAATCCGCTTCCGGCTCTTCCCTCCGAAAGTGCGTTTCGAGAGCTCCGGCGCCAACGGCCGCGAGGGTCTCTTTACGGTCACGACGGACGACGGCTCGGAGATTCGCTACCTGGTGGACGGTTCCGACGAGGAGCATCGCTACGAAGGGCCGATCCGCACGAGCCGCCCCTGGGAGTACCGCTTCTTCAGCCGGTACGGCACGGCCCGCAGCCCCTATGTGGCGGATGCGTCGCGTTGGCGGACGATCCGTCCGTCGCTGCGGATCGAAACCTCGATGGGCGAGAGCGAGGCCTTCCCCTGTACGAACGCCTCGACCTATCGCGGGCTGTCGCGGACGAAGCGGGCCTGCCGCCAGCAGGACTGGATCCTCTATACGTTCGACCAGCCGGTCGTGTGCCGCGAGATGTTCCTCCAGACCGGTAACCGGCAGCTGCCCAAGACGATCGTCACGACCGGTTACGCCGAGGTTTCGTACGACGGAACGCATTTCGAGCGGTTGGCCGATCTGGAGAAGGGCAGCATCACGTTCCGTCCACAGCGGGCGGTGAAGGCCGTGCGGATTGTCTCGACGTGCGACGACAACGGCACGCCCTACGTGACGATCCAGCCGCCGCAGGTATTGCCGCGGCTGTAACTACTACCGGTGGAAGGAGAGGTGTTCTCCCCGAAACCTTCGGGAAATTCAAAAGCGAATGGCGATCGACCGATCGTTATTCGCTTTTTTGTTCTGCCCGGGAAAGGCCGGACTGGAAGAAGCCGCCAGAGACGGGCGAGCCGCTGACGGGAAGGAATCGGCTGTCAGAAATCGAAGCGCAGCTGCACACAGTCGGCCGACGCTTCAGGCGTATTGCCCACCGTAAGGCCGATCAGCCGCACCTTGCGTCCGCGCAGATCGACGCCGTCGAGCAACTCTTCCGCAATACGGGCCAACTGCGCTTCGCTGTCGACCGCTGCAAGCAGGGTTCTCGAACGGGTGATCTGTCGGAAATCATCGTATTTGAGCTTCAGCACGACGGTCTTGCCGCGGAATTCATGGCGTTCGAGCCGGCTCCAGACCTCGGCCCGCACGCCGTCGAGCTCCTCCTGCAGGCGGGCGCGGTCGTCGGTATCTTCGGCAAAGGTCGTCTCGGCACCCAGCGATTTCCGGATCCGGTTTGGAGTTACGGCCCGCTCGTCGATTCCGCGTGCATAGCCGTAGTAGGCGTGCCCGGCCTTGCCGAAGTGGTGGACCAGCGCCGTCTCGTCCCATTGCCGCAGATCGGCCCCCGTGCGAATTCCCAATGCGTGCATCTTCTCGGCCGTCACGGCACCAATTCCGAAAAAACGCTCGACGGGAAGCCCCGCCACGAACTCGTCGATCTGGGCCGGTGCGATGGTGAACAGCCCGTCGGGCTTCCGGTAGTCGGAGGCGATCTTGGCCAGCATCTTGTTCACCGATACGCCGGCCGATGCCGTCAGGTGGGTTTCGGACAGGATCCGCGCCTTGATTTCGCGTGCCACAAGTGTGGCCGAACGGACGTGCGACACGTCCAGAAAGGCCTCGTCCAGTGACAGCGGTTCGACCAGATCGGTGTATTCGTGGAAGATGGCCCGGATCTGCTGCGACACGGACTTGTAGACCTCGAAACGCGCCGGGATGAAGATCAGCTCGGGACAGAGCCTCCGCGCAACCACGGACGAAAGGGCCGAATGCACGCCGTAGGGCCGGGCCTCATAGCTCGCCGTGGCCACCACACCCCGCGGACCGTCGTAACCCACGGCAATTGGGCGCCCGCGCAGCGCCGGGTTGTCGCGTTGTTCGACCGATGCGAAAAAGGCATCCATGTCGATATGTATGATCTTGCGGGCGGACATTTTCCGAAACGGGAGGAGGAAGTGTGCGGAAGAGGGCTCTACCGGTTTGTCTGGCGCAAAATCCACGCCATGAGCACCCGGACGACGTATTGTTGTTCCGCATCGGTCAGGGGTCTGCCCGCCGGGATGCCGTGCCATTTGGCCAGGCATCCCCGGCAACAGCAGGCCGTGGCATGTTGGGCGACGAAGACCGGATGGCCCCGCATGGGAGTCTGCCGGCCGTCGTTGGGCGGTGCGGCCGGTGCAAGACGGGTGCGTATGAAATCCTCGGCATGGCTCCGGATTGTTGCAAGGCCCTTTTGCACAAGGTACGAACGCTCGGCATCGCGCAGGCGGAAGCGGCTGCGAAACGCCGAGCAGGCCAGGCGAGCGAACAACGGCTCCAGATCCTCCGTGGAATCCGGAGCCGTTGCGGAAGGTTCCGCTTCTGCGGTGTCCGACGCGGGGCAGACCGGACTGATCGTCGGGAAAAGTTCCGGATCAGGACCGGCTGTCCCGCGATGCGAACGATTAGGATTGCCCCGACGATGCATCAGTCGACGAAACGAGCCTTGGATTCGTCACGCGGCCGCGCCTCGGGTGCTTCGTCCGGATAGCCGACCGCAATGGCATACAGCAGCGTATACTTCTCCGAGAAGCCCAGCTTTTCCAGATAGGGGGCCGCCTCCGGAGCCTCTTTCATGAAGCGGATCGGTCCGCCCAGGCAGCAGGTGCCCAGTCCGAGCGACCGGGCTGCAAGCATCATATTCTCACCCAGCAGCCCGCAGTCGAACTGACCGCTGCCGTCCGACGGCGAAGCGATGAAGATCACGGCCGGCGCATTGCGGAACATGTTCTTGAAGGCCGGGTCTTCGGCCGCTTTCGGATTGGCCTTCACATAGAGGGCCGTGAGGCTGTCGATATAGGCGGCATTATCCACCACTCGGACCTCCCAGGGCTGCTTGTTCAGCCCGCTCGGAGCATTGATGCCGCATTGGAGGATTAGTTGGAGTTTCTCTCGTTCGACCGGCCGGGTCGTGTATTTGCGGATGCTGCGGCGGGCAAGGATCGTTTCGATCACCGCGTTTTCGGAGGTCGATGCGGCGGGGGTCTCCTGTGATCCGCCCTGCGGAGCACAACTGCTCAAGGTCAGCAGCCCGGCACAAAGCCAGGTCAGATTTCGTGTTTTCATCACTCGCATGTGTTTGGTCGCCTAAATTTACGCATAAAATGTGGTTTGAGAAACTCTTCCGGTCCACTTTTTTCACCTTTCGGAACATAAAAAGGAGCCGCCCGCAGGCAGCTCCTCGTAAATTCAGCAGGGCCGGAATTCCGGATCAGGCCCGGACGGTGGCACCGCAGCGTTGTTCGAACTGACGGACCAGATTCGACATCACGCGTTCAATGGTCTTGTCGTCCAGTGTGCGGCTCTTGTCTTCGAGTACAAAGCTCAGCGCATAGGATTTCTTGCCGTCGGGGAGTTTGTCGCCCTCATAGACGTCGAAGAGCGAAACGCTCTTCAGAAGCTTGCGCTCGGCAGCGAAAGCAGCCTCACGCAGGGCGGCGAAGGTGACCTGCCGATCGACCAGCAGAGCCAGGTCGCGTTTCACTTCGGGGTATTTCGAAAGCTCTTCGGCCGTGATCTTCAGTTTTTTGGTTGATTTGCAGAGCAGGTCGAAGTTCAACTCCATGTAGTAGACCTCCTGTTTGACGTCGGTCATGCGGCGAATCTTCGGCGAGACGGTGCCGATTTCAAGCAGACGTTTGCCGTTGAGTTCCATTGTGAGCCCCTCGCTGAAGAGGTCGCTCCGAACGGGGTCGGTCTTCAGGGCATAGATGTCCAGCCCGAAGCGGCGCAGCAGCTTCTCGGCCACGGCCCGCAGCGTGAAGAACGACGCCTTGGCCGGCTTCACGTTCCACGACTGGGGTTCGGTCGTACCCGTCACGGCCACGGCCAGCCGATACTCCTCGGAATAGGCCGCCAGATGGTTCTCCTCCGAGCGTTTGGCCGCATCGTAGAAGTAGCAGTTGCCGAATTCGTAGAGCTGCAGATCGCCGTTCTTGTGGTTGATATTCAGCGATACGGCCTCCATCATGTTGAACAACAGCGTCTGACGCAGAACGTTCAGATCGGCGCTCAGCGGATTGATGATCCGCACACAGTGTTCGGCCGGACATGAGGTCAGCCCTTCGTAGTAGGCGGCCCGTGTCAGCGAATTGGACATGATCTCCGTGAAGCCGTTGTCCGTGAGGAAGTCGGCCGCCAGGTTCATCAGCTTCGAACGGTCGGGTTTCGGTGCATAGGAGAGCGTCGAGCGGACCCGCGAGGGGATCTCGACATTGTTGTAGCCGTAGATGCGCAGGATATCCTCGACCAGGTCGGCCTCACGCTGTACATCGACACGGTAGGGTGGTACGGCCACCGTCAGCACGTCGCCCCGCTCGGCGAGGATCTTCACCTCGAGGGCCGCGAGGATCGTGCGGATGGTCTCTTCGGGAATCTCCTTGCCGATCAGCGCCCGGGCCCGCGAGATCGAGAAGTCGAAGACGAAATCCTCGATCGGATGCGGGTAGAGGTCCGTGATTTCGCTCGAGATCTTGCCGCCGGCCAGCTCCTTCATCAGCAGGGCGGCCCGTTTGGCGGCATAGACCTGCAGATTGGGGTCGACGCCCCGTTCGAAACGGAACGACGAATCGGTATTCAGTCCGAAACGCTTGGCTGTCTTGCGGACCCAGACCGGATTGAAGTAGGCGCTTTCGATGAAGACGTCGGTCGTCGTGTCGCTGATGCCCGAATCCAGACCGCCGAAGACACCCGCCAGACACATCGGACGTTCGGCCGAGCAGATCATCAGATCCTTGTCGGTCAGTTTGCGCTCGACGCCGTCCAGCGTCACGAACGGCGTGCCGGCCTCACACGTGCGGACCACCACTTCGCGGCCCTCGATCTTGTCGGCATCGAAGGCGTGCAGCGGCTGGCCCAGTTCGAACAGCACGAAGTTCGTGATATCGACCAGGTTGTTCTTCGGGTTGATGCCGGCGGCACGCAGGCAGTTCTGCATCCACTCAGGCGAGGGGCCGATCTTGCAACCCGAGACCGTCACCCCGGTATAGCGGGGAGCGGCCTGCTCGTTTTCGACGCGGATCTTCACCTCCAGATCGTGGTTGTCCACGGCAAAGGCCGATACGTCCGGCCACTTTACCCGGGCTTCGATACCGCGACTGCGGAGCCACGCTGCCAGATCGCGCGCCACACCGATGTGCGAAGCGGCATCCACGCGGTTGGGCGTCAGTCCGATCTGAATCAGATAGTCGTCCTCGATGTGCAGATACTCCTTGGCGCTCATGCCCACGGGAGCATCCTCCGGGAGCTCCATGATTCCGGCGTGCGACGATCCGATGCCCAGTTCATCCTCGGCACAGAGCATGCCGAGCGACTCTACGCCGCGGATCTTCGAACGCTTGATCTTGAACTCCTCGTCACCTCCGTTGGGGTAGAGCACCGCCCCGATCTTGGCGCAGAGGGTCTTCAGTCCGGTGCGGCAGTTGGCGGCGCCGCAGACGATCCGCAGCGGTTCGCCCTCGCCGACGTCGACCGTCGTGACATGCAGGTGATCCGAATCGGGATGATCCTCGCACGTCAGCACCTGAGCGACAACAACCCCCGCAAGTCCGCCCTTCACGGTTTCGATCTTCTCGAAGCCCTCGACCTCCAGGCCGATCTCCGTAAGCACCTCGGCGATCTTTTCGGCCGAAAGGTCTGTGTCGAGGTAGCGTTTGAGCCAGTTATACGAAATATTCATATCGTAGCGTTTTGATTTTGCAGATTATCACGCAAAAGTATAAAATTTTCCCGAAAATATGCGGCTTTTCGAACTGTTTTCACGACCGGGACCCATCTTGCGGGACATTGCAGTCGTATGGTCCCCCGGCACAAGGTCATGGACTACGGAATCAACGCCCCGGCAATCGGAGTGGAGCCGCAGTTCAAAAGACAATAAAAATGCCTGCAAAAGGGCCGCACAAGCCCTTTCCATATATTTAATGTATCAAAAAAATCGATGAAATAATTCGTAAAAAATTTGCATTTCTCGATCCGGTATTTTATATTTGCAGAAAAGAAATCCGAAAGATGATTCACAATTTCAACATACAGACTTGGTGGTGGCACCCGTTGACGCTCGTGAACAATGAGTGCGCCCCGTCGCATGTATGGTGAAACCAACACCGAATGATACACAGGAGCCCGTTGTTTACGAAATGTAAGCAACGGGCTCCTTCTTTTGTACCAAACCCGAAACCCCAAAAATTCCATACCATGAAAACGAAAAAATTCTGCCTCACCGAGAACCAGATGCCCACCCAATGGTACAACATCGTGGCCGACATGCCCACGAAACCCCTGCCGCCGCTGAATCCGGCGACCAAGAAACCCGTCACCAAGGAGCAGATGTCGGCCATCTTCGCCGAGGAGCTCATCGATCAGGAGATGTCCACCGAACGCTTCATCGACATTCCCGAAGAGGTCCAGGAGATCTACCGCATCTGGCGTCCGACGCCGCTCGTGCGCGCCTCGGCTCTCGAGAAGGCTCTCGATACCCCCGCCAAGATCTTCTTCAAGAATGAGAGCGTCTCGCCCGCCGGTTCGCACAAGCCCAATACGGCCGTGCCGCAGGCCTACTACAACCACAAGCAGGGTATCAAACATTTGACCACCGAAACCGGTGCCGGGCAGTGGGGCGCTTCGATCGCCTTTGCCGCCAAGCACTTCGGCATCGACCTGCAGGTCTTCATGGTGCGTGTCAGCTACGACCAGAAACCCTACCGGCGTCTGATGATGAATACGTGGGGTGCCGAATGCGTGGCATCGCCCTCGACGCTCACCGAATCGGGCCGGGCCGCTCTTGAACGGGATCCCCATTGCTCGGGAAGCCTCGGTCTGGCGATCTCCGAAGCCGTCGAAATGGCACTGCGTCGTCCCGAAGACACGCGTTACTGCCTGGGCAGCGTCCTGAATCACGTGCTGTTGCATCAGACCGTCATCGGTCAGGAGGCCGTCACGCAGATGGAGATGGCCGATGCCGATCCCGACATCGTAATCGGATGCTTCGGCGGCGGCAGCAACTTCGCCGGAATCAGCTTCCCGTTCCTGCGCAAGGTCTTTACCGAGGGGAAAAAGATGCGTGTCGTAGCCGTTGAGCCGGCCAGCTGCCCGAAACTCACGCGCGGACAGTTCCAGTACGACTTCGGTGATGTGGCCGGCTATACGCCGCTGTTGCCGATGTACACGCTGGGGCACAACTTCCAGCCCTCAGACATTCACGCCGGCGGATTACGTTACCACGGAGCCGGTTCAATCGTCAGCCAGCTGCTCAAGGACGGTCTGATCGAGGCGCAGTCCATTCCGCAGAACGAAACCCTTGCAGCCGGCGTTCTCTTCGCCCGGACCGAAGGAATCATCCCCGCACCGGAGTCGACCCATGCCATTGCCGCCGCCATCCGCGAAGCTCTCCGCGCCAAGGAGGAGGGGACCGAAAAGACCATTCTCTTCAACCTCTCGGGCAACGGCGTAATCGACCTCTACGCTTACGAACAATATCTGGCCGGCGCACTGAAGGACTACACTCCGTCGGACGCCGAGATCGCCAAGACGGTCAATCAGTTGGAGAAGCTGATCTGAAGCAACCGTTCCGCAAGAAGAGAGCGGACTGCCCGATCGGGCGGCCCGCTCTTTCCGTTTGCCGGATCCTATCGCGAACCCAGCCACAAGAAGACCATACCTACCAGAATGAAGGCCAGATCGACCGCTTTCGAACGCAGATTGCGTTCGTGAAACAGCACCGCCCCACACAGGAACGACACCACCACCGAACCGCGACGGATCATCGAGACGATCGAGATCATCGCATCGGGATCCCGCAGCGCATAGAGATAGGCAAAGTCGGCCAGTGTCAGGAAGACCGAGATCAGCGGAATGGCCCAGCTCCAGCGGAAAGGCGTCGTATGTCCGCGGCGCGGCCACCAGAGGATGCCGACCACGACGGTCATCATCAGGAACTGGTAGAGGTTGTACCAGCTCTGCACGAAGACCGGGTCGAGACGCGTCATGATGTATTTGTCGTAAAGTCCGCTCACAGCACCCGTTATGGCTGCCAGAGCGATGAACAGGATCCACAGATTGTGCGTAAAGTCGACCCCTTCACGGCGGCTCGAACGGCTCAGCATAAACAGGGAGACCAGCGCCAGCGCCACACCGATCCACTGATAGGCGTTCAGCCGTTCGCCGAAGATCAGAAAGGCCCCGACCAGCACCATGACGGGACGCGTGGCGTTGATCGGCCCGACGATCGTGATCGGAAGATGCTTCATGCCGAAGTAGCCGAAAATCCACGACGTGAGGACGATCACCGATTTGAGAATGACCAGTCCGTGGGCAGTGGCCGTGCCGGGCGAGGTCTCCAGCACCGTTCCGTCGAACCAGCCCAGTCCGAACTCCGCGGAGAGAATGGCCGGAACGAAAAACAGCGTGGAAAACAGCGTATTGAGCAGCAATACCGGAAGTACTGCATTATTGGTCAGCGCCTGTTTTTTGGCGGCGTCATAGAGGCCGAGCAGCGCGGCTGAAGTGAAGGCAAGAGTCAACCACATGGTATCAATTCGTTCGTTGTTTCAATAACACAAGGAAGGCGGCTCGAGGCCGCCTTCGGTCGGAAAAGGGAGGATCGTCTATTCGATCTGATCGCTGTAGACGGCCCCCGGAAGATCGTGCAGGTTGTAGCGCGAAGCCATCGACATGCCGTAGGCTCCGGCCGACTTGATCGTCAGCAGATCGCCCCGCTGCGATCGGCGCAGCGTGACGTTCTCGTCGAACACGTCGGTCGATTCGCAGGCCGTACCCACGACCGTATATTTGTCGCGCGGAGCGTCATCCGCGGCCGTAATGTTCTCGATATTGTGGTACGAACCGTACAACGCCGGGCGGATCAGTTCGGTCATCGAGGCGTCGACGATCAGCAGTTTGCGGCCCGTGGCGGTGGTCTTGTTGAAGAGAACCCGCGTAATCAGCTCGCCGCATTCGGCGACGATCGAACGTCCGAACTCGAAATGGACCTCGCGGTCGCCCACGCGCAGATGGTTGTGGACGATCGAGAACAGCGAGGCGAAATTCGGAATCGGCTCGTTCTCCGGGACGTCGTAGTTGACGCCCAGACCGCCGCCCACATCGACAAAGCGCAGTGTGAAGCCCAGCCGTTCGAGATTTTCGACGATGACATTCACTTTGTTGCACATGTGTTCGAAAACGTGCAGTTCGCGGATCTGCGAACCGATGTGCAGATGCAGCCCCACGACATGCAGATGGGCGAACGACCGGATCTCGTCGGCATGTTCAAGCACCTCTTCATATGAAATTCCGAACTTGCTGTCGGCCTGACCCGTATCGATGCAATGATTGGTCTTCGGATCAATATCCGGATTGATCCGAAGCGCCACCTCGGTCACCTTGCCGGCCTCGGCCGAGAGGCGGTCCACCAGCTCCAGTTCCTGGATCGATTCGCAGTTGATCGCCAGAATCTCCTGCTCGATGGCATAGCGAAGCTCCTTGTCACGTTTCCCGACACCCGCATAGACAATTCCTTTCGGGGCGAATCCCGCCTCGATCGCCTTGCGCAGTTCGTTGCCGCTGGCGCAGTCGATCCCCAGCCCGTATTCGCGAATGATCGCGAGCAGGTGGTCGTCGTAGTTCGCCTTGATGGCGTAATGGACCTTGTAGCCGTACTTGTTCGATTCGGATACGACGCTCTCCAGCGTCTGACGCAGCAGGGCCGTATCGTAGAGATAGAACGGGGTCTCATAGCCCCGGAGCTTGTTTGCGATCTGTCTGCTTAACATATCAACCTGAACTTAACCTGTTTGTGATGGGCAAATATATGTATTTTTAATTATTTTTACAAATCCATTTCCCCTCCGAAGCCTTTCCAATTCAAAATATTTAGTATCTTTGCGTGAGATTTTATCCGCTTTTATGAAAAATATCCGCAACTTCTGCATCATAGCCCATATCGACCACGGCAAATCCACGCTCGCCGACCGCCTGCTGGAAAAGACCAATACCCTGAACCAGCGCGAAATGCAGGCCCAGGTTCTCGACGACATGGACCTCGAGCGCGAAAAGGGTATTACCATCAAGAGCCACGCCATTCAGATGGAGTATACGGCCCGCGACGGCCAACACTATACGCTCAACCTGATCGATACGCCGGGACACGTCGACTTCTCGTACGAGGTTTCGCGTGCCATCGCCTCGTGCGAAGGGGCGCTGCTGGTGGTCGACGCCACGCAGGGCATCCAGGCACAGACGATTTCGAACCTCTATCTGGCCGTCGGGCACGATCTGGAAATCATCCCCGTACTCAACAAGATCGACGTCGACTCGGCGATGATCGACGAGGTGACCGACCAGGTGATCGACCTGATCGGTTGCAAGCGCGAAGACATTCTGCTCGCTTCGGGCAAAACGGGCCAGGGCGTCGAGGAGATACTCGAAGCCATCATCGCCCGCATCCCCGCACCGAAGGGCGACGACAACGCCCCGTTGCAGGCGCTCATTTTCGACTCGGTATTCAACCCCTTCCGGGGTATCATCGCCTATTTCCGTGTCTTCAACGGCTCGATCCGCAAGGGCGAGCACGTCAAATTCATCAACACCGGCGCTGAATACGACGCCGACGAGGTGGGGGTGCTCAAACTCAAAATGTCGCCGCGCGACGAGATCCGCTCGGGCGACGTGGGCTACATCTGTTCGGGCATCAAGAACTCGGCCGAGGTGAAGGTCGGCGATACCATCACGTCGGTGGCGCGCCCCAGCCGCGAGGCGATCGCCGGCTTCGAGGACGTCAAGCCCATGGTCTTCGCAGGCGTCTATCCCGTCGTAGCCGACCAGTACGAGGATTTGCGCGCCTCGCTCGAAAAGCTGCAACTCAACGACGCCTCGCTGACCTTCGAACCGGAGAGCTCGCTGGCGCTCGGCTTCGGCTTCCGCTGCGGATTCCTCGGACTGCTGCACATGGAGATCATCCAGGAGCGTCTCTACCGCGAGTTCGACATGGACGTCATCACCACCGTACCCAACGTCTCGTACCGCATCACCACCACCTCGGGCGAGGAGTTGGAGGTACACAATCCCTCGGGTCTGCCCGAAATCACGAAAGTGGCCAAGATCGAGGAACCCTATATCCTGGCGCAGATCATCACCAAAGCCGACTTTCTGGGCAATGTCATCAAGCTCTGCATCGACAAGCGCGGCGTACTGAAAAACCAGACCTTCATCACCACCGACCGCGTGGAGA
>OLWA01002290.1_pt1 | contig 17323 bp, 19 predicted proteins | sample 1673251 | NCBI WGS metagenome assembly OLWA01 (sample SAMEA3178937, study PRJEB25190) | human gut metagenome | biome: human gut; feature: human-associated habitat; material: faeces | place: Austria | collected 2013
GCAGAATCAAAAAGACTATTAGACTTAATGATAAATTCAATATATACAAATAAAGAAATATTTTTAAGAGAATTAATTTCAAATGCAAGTGATGCAATGGACAAATTATATTATCGTTCATTAACAGATAAAAATTTAAAAATAAATAAAGAAGATTTAAAAATAAAAATTGATATTGATAAAGAAAAAAGAACATTAACAATAACAGATAATGGTTGTGGAATGACAGAAGATGAGCTAGAAAATAACTTAGGAACAATAGCTCAAAGTGGATCATTTGCTTTTAAAAATGAAAATGTGAAAAAAGAAGATGTAAATATAATTGGTCAATTTGGTGTAGGATTTTATTCAGCATTTATGGTAAGTGATGAAGTAAAAGTAGAAAGTAAATCTATAGACAGTGAACAAGCATATTGCTGGACATCAAAAGGTGTAGAAGGATACACAATTGAACCATGTGATAAGAAAGATGTAGGAACAAAAATCACATTACATATAAAAGAAGATAGTGAAGAAGAAAAATATAGTGAGTTCTTAGAGGAATATAAAATACAATGGATAATAAAAAGATATTCAGACTATATTTCATATCCAATTCAAATGGATGTAGAACATGAGAAAACAAAAGAAGGTTCAAAAGAAACAGAAAAAGTTATTGAAACAGAAACAATAAATTCAATGATTCCATTATGGAAAAAAGATAAAAAAGAAATAAAAGAAGAAGAATATAATGAATTTTACACAGAAAAATTCAATGATTTCCAAGCACCATTAAAAGTAATACATTCATCAGTAGAAGGACAATATAAATATGATGCATTATTGTATATTCCATCACATTTACCATATGATTATTATACAAAAGAATATGAAAAAGGTCTTGAATTATATTCAAATGGTGTATTAATAATGGATAAATGTTCAGATTTATTACCAGATTATTTTGGATTTGTAAAAGGATTAGTAGATAGTGATGACTTATCACTTAATATATCAAGAGAAGTATTACAACATGATAGACAATTAAGAGTAATTGAAAAGAATATTGAAAACAAAATAAAATCAGAATTAGAAAATATGTTAAAATCAGACAGAACAAAATATGAAGAATTTTTCAAAGTATTTGGAGTTCAATTAAAATATGGAACATATAGTGATTATGGAATGAACAAAGACAAACTTCAAGATTTATTATTATTCTATTCTTCAACAGAAAAGAAATTAGTAACATTAAAAGAATATGTAATGAGAATGAAAGAAGGCCAAAAAGCAATTTACTATGCATCTGGTGAATCAATAGATAAAATAGATTTATTACCACAAGTAGAAATCTTAAAAGATAAAGGATATGAAATATTATATTTAACAGATAATGTTGACGAATTTGTATTCCAAGTTTTAAATAAATATGAAGAAAAAACATTCCAAAATGCTTGTGCAGATAATTTAGACTTAGATTCAAATGAAGAAAAAGAAGAATTGAAAAAAGAAAATGATGAAAACAAAGATATGTTTACTGCAATGAAAGAAGCATTAAATTCTGAGGTACAAGCAGTTAGATTTACACATAGATTAAAAAATCATCCAGTATGTTTAACAAGTGAAGGTGCAATATCTGTAGAAATGCAAAAAACATTAAATGCAATGCCAAATAATAATCAAAATATTAAAGCACAAACAGTACTTGAAATTAATGCAAATCATGAAATTGCTAATAAATTAAAAGATTTGTATAAAAATGATAAAGATGAATTAAAGAAATATACTCAAATATTATATGCTCAAGCAAGATTAATTGAAGGTTTAAATATTGAAAATCCAACAGAGTTAAGTAATTTAATATGTGAAGTTATGTCTAAATAAATTGAAAGGGATAAGACTAAAAATCTTATCTCTTTCATTTTATAATAAATTAATAAATATTTTATTGAAAATAGCATAAAATTGTGATAGGATAAATTTGTAAAAAGTAGATTTAAGAATTTCTATGCAATGGAAATTGCTTAGAAATTCTAATAATCCACATATTTATTCTGTACAGAAAAATCACCTACTAGGCGATTTTTCCTACACACTAAAAAGGAGATGATGAGATAATTATGAAAAAATTATTATCAAACTACAAATCAACAATTATATTATTAGTATCAATAATAATAGGAGCAATTGTAGGATTTATATTTAAAGAAAAAGCAACAGTTTTAAGCCCTTTAGGAGACATATTTTTGAATTTATTACTAGTAGTTATAACACCATTAATATTTTTAACAATTACAACATCAATATCAAAAATGAAATCACCAAAAAGACTTGGAAAAATAGTAGGGGCAACATTTTTAGTATTTATAATAACATCAATAATAGCAGTTTTAATAGGATTTGTTAGTACATATTTTATAAAATTAGTAAAACCAGAAGATAGTGAAAAAATAAAACAATCATTACAAGAAACAACAGAGGAAGAAACACAAGAAAATGAAGAAATAGGAATATTAAAAAGAACAGCAAGTTTATTAACTGTAAATGATTTTACGAAATTATTATCTAAAGATAATATAATAGCATTATTAGTATTTTCGATTATTTTTGGATTAGCAATAAATATTACAGGAGAAAAAGCAAAGCCTGTTGTAGATTTTTTAGAATCTACAAGTGAAATAATAAATAATGTTGTAAAAATAATAATGTATTATGCTCCAATAGGTTTGGGTTGTTATTTTGCGGCATTAGTTGGAAGCTTTGGAGAAATGATAGTTGTAGGATATTTAAAAACATTTGTAATATATACAATTGTATCAATTTTATATTATTTAATAATATATTCTATATATGCATTTGTTGCAGGAGGCAAAAAGGGAATAAGATTATATTGGAAAAATGTATTGCCAGCTACAGCAACAGCACTTGGAACATGTTCAAGTGCAGCATCAATTCCAGTAAATATAGAATGTAGTAAAAAGATTGGAGTTCCAGAAGATGTTGCAGAAACAGCAATACCATTAGGAACAAGTTTTCATAAAGATGGATCTATAATAGGTTCAGTTTTTAAAATAATGTTTTTAGTATGCTTATTTGGAATGAATATATCAACAGGAACAGGAATATTAGGAGTATTAGCAATAGCCTTAATATCAACACTATTAGTTACAGCAGTTCCAATTGGTGGAGGAACAATTTCAGAAATGTTAATAATTACAATGCTAGGATGTCCATCAACAGCATTACCAATATTAACAATAATTGCAACGATAATAGATGCACCAGCAACAATGCTAAATGTAGTTGGAGATACTGCATCATCAATGATGATTTCAAAAATTGTAGATGGTAAAAACTGGCTAAAGAAATAACATTAAAAAAATCAACAAAGGAGGAATACCTGCAAATAGAATGAACAAGGTAATAAAAATAATAGCTATACTTGCAATATTAATATTTGCAGTATACTGGGGGAAAACAATTATATTAAGAATGTTATATAAAACAGATTATAGGCAATATGTAGAAAAATATGCTGAAAAATATGGAGTAGAAAAAGAATTATTGTATGCTGTTATAAAAGTAGAAAGTAAATTCAATCCAAATGCAATATCAAAAAGTAAGGCAAAAGGATTAATGCAAATAATGGATTCAACAGCAAAAGAAATTGCTCAAAAAAATAATATTGAATTAACAGATGAAAATATATTAGATCCAGAAATTAATATAGAAATAGGAACAATATATCTTTCGCAATTAATAGAAAAATATAATAGTGTAGAGCTAGCAATAGCTGCATATAATGCAGGACATGGAAATGTTGACAAATGGATTAGTCAAGATACATTAAAAGAAGATGGAACAGATGCAGAGAACATACCATTTAAAGAAACAAATATGTATGTAAGAAAAGTAATGAGAGATTGGAAAATATATAAATCAATCTTAAAATAAAATCACAAAAAGAACATCACTTCATAAAATAATATGAGGTGGTGTTTTTTATGGCATATTCAGATAGAGAGCTATTAGCAAGAATTGTGCAATGTGAAGCTGGTGGCGAAGGAGACAATGGAATGAAGGCTGTTGCAACATCAATTTTAAATAGGGTAAATGCAACAGATGGAGAATATGCAAGAGTTTCACAAGGTGGTAATTTAAGAAATATAATATTTCAAAAAGGGCAATATGACTGTGCAAGAGAAACAATAAGAAATCAATATAATTCACAAAATATATATAACATGACTCCAACAGATATTCATTATTATATTGCTGATTGGGCATTGTCGGGTAATAAACTTAATGAAATAGGTGATTGTTTATGGTATTTGAATCCATTTAGACCAACATGTTCATCAACTTTTCCAAGTAATGGTTCTGGAACATTTCACACAAGATATGGAAATCATTGTTTTTATAGACCAACAAAAAAATATTCTCAAACATAGAAAAAAATATTTCAAACTATTGCAATTCACATAAAAAAGTGATAATATAATGACATAATAAAAACGAAGAAAAGGAAGAGTACATTTGAACTATTTGTAGAGAAAAGAAGTCGTGGGCTGAAAGCTTCTTGAATAAAGGCAAATGGAAGGTAGCTTTTGAGTTGATAATCTGAAATAGTAGTAAGATTATTCGTAATACTGCGTTAAAGTAAATTGAGAAATTATCAAAAAGATAATAATTAAGGTGGTACCGTGAGATATAGAACTCGCCCTTATGTGAAAACATAAGAGTGAGTTTTTTGTTCTATAAAGGAGGAATTTTATAATGTTAAAAATAAAATCAAAAAGACAAGGTGCAGAATTAACAAGTATCTTAAAAGATGGAAATGAAATGTTATTTGATGGAAAAACATTTTGGAATAGACAATCACCAATATTATTTCCAATAGTGGGACAAATAAAAGAGGGAAAAACACAAATAGAAGGAAAAATATATGAAATGTCTCAACATGGATTCGCAAGAGATATGGAATTTCAAGAAATAGAAGAAAATCATTATATATTAAAATATAATGAACAAACATTAAAAAAATATCCATATAAATTTGAATTACATGTTATATATAAGATTGTAGGAGATGCACTTCAAGTAACTTATGAAGTAAAAAATATAGATAATAAAAAAATATATTTTGGTATAGGAGCACATCCTGCATTTAGATGTGATTATAGTACAGGAGATTATGAGATATTATTTGAACAAAATGAAGAAAATATAGAATTTTTGAAATTAAGAAATGGATTAATAGATACGGAAAATGCCACAAATATCTTAGAAGAAAATAAGATTCATCTAACAGAAAATATATTTGATAATGATGCAATAATAATGAAAAATATAAAATCAAATAAAGTAGTATTACAAAATAGAAATACTAATAAAAAAATATTAGAATTTGACTTTACAGATTTTCCATATTTAGCAGTATGGTCAAAAAAAGGAGCACCATTCGTCTGTATAGAACCATGGCAAAACACAGCAGATAAGATTGATAGTAATCAAATTTATAAAGAAAAAGAAAATATTTTATCAATAGAACCAGATGAAATATATTCTTGTAAATATATTGTTAAATTTTATTAAAAAGGAGAGAAAAGATATGAGTAATCATAAATTAATGGATAAATATAATCCAAAAGAATTTGAAGAAAATTTATATAATGAATGGGAAAAGAAAGGCTATTTCAAGCCATCAATGGATAAAAGAAAAGAAAGTTTTTGTATAGTAATGCCACCACCAAATGTAACAGGAAAATTACATATGGGACATGCATTAGATGGAACAATGCAAGATATGTTAATAAGATATAAAAGAATGTGTGGATATAATACATTATGGGTGCCAGGAACAGACCATGCAGCAATTGCAACAGAGGTAAAAGTTGTAGAAAAAATGAAAAAAGAAGAAGGATTAACAAAAGCCGATATAACAAGAGAACAATTCTTAGAAAGAGCATGGGCTTGGACAAAAGAATATGGAGGAACAATCCAAAAACAACAACGTAAATTAGGTTGTTCATGTGATTGGGAACGTTCAAGATTTACAATGGATGAAGGATTATCACAAGCTGTATTAGAACAATTTGTAAATTTATATAAAAAAGGACTAATATATAAAGGAACAAGAATGATAAACTGGTGTCCATCTTGTCATACATCATTATCAGATGCAGAAGTTGAATTTGAAGAAGAACCATCACATTTATGGCATATAAGATATCAAATAAAAGGAACAGACAGATATGTAATAGTTGCAACAACAAGACCTGAAACAATGCTAGGAGATAGTGCCGTTGCAGTACATCCAGAAGATGAAAGATATAAAGATATAATTGGAAAAACATGTATATTACCAATTATGAATAAAGAAATTCCAATAATTGCAGATGACTTCGTAGAAAAAGATTTCGGAACTGGTTGTGTAAAAATAACACCAGCACATGATATGAATGACTATCAAGCAGGATTAAGACATAATCTAGAAATAGTAGAAGTATTTGATGATTCATCAATAATGGGAGACTTAATACCAGAATATAAAGGATTAACAACATTAGAAGCACGTAAACTAATAGTAAAAAAACTAGAAGAAATAGGTGCACTTGTTAAAACAGAAGATTATACACATAATGTTGGAAAATGTTATAGATGTCATAACACAGTAGAACCAAGAATATCAAATCAATGGTTTGTAAAAATGAAAGAATTAGCAGAACCTGCAATAAAAGCAGTTAAAGAAGATGACATAAAATTTATTCCAAAGAGATATGAAAAAACATATTTTAACTGGATGGAAAATATTCAAGATTGGTGTATATCACGTCAATTATGGTGGGGACATAGAATACCAGCATATTATTGTGATGAATGTGGACATATAAATGTAAGTAAAACAGCACCAGAAAAATGTGAAAAATGTGGTTCAACAAAATTACATCAAGACGAAGATTCTCTTGATACATGGTTTAGTTCAGCATTATGGCCATTCTCAACACTTGGCTGGCCTAATATGGATAGTGAAGATTTAAAAACATTTTATCCAACAAATGTATTAGTAACAGGATATGATATAATATTCTTCTGGGTAGCAAGAATGATATTTTCTGGATTAGAATGTATGAAACAAAAGCCATTTAGTGATATATTAATACATGGTATTGTAAGAGATAGCCAAGGTAGAAAAATGTCAAAATCATTAGGAAATGGAATAGACCCATTAGAAGTTATTGATCAATATAGTACAGATGCATTAAGATTTTCATTGATTTTAGGAATTTCAGCAGGAAATGACATAAGATATATGCCAGAAAAACTAGAACAAGCCTCAAACTTTGCAAATAAATTATGGAATGCTGCAAAATTTGTATTAATGAATTTAGATGGTGTTGAAAAATTACCAAAATTAGATGAAATTGATACAGCAAAATTGTCTAAAGAAGATAAATGGATAATATCAAAATTAAATACATTATCAAAAGAAGTAAATGAAAACATTACAAATTATGATTTAGGAGTTGCAACACAAAAAATATATGACTTTATATGGAATGAATTCTGTGATTGGTATATAGAAATTGTAAAAACACGTTTATATGGTGATGATAAAGAAAGCAAATTAATGGCACAAGTAACATTAAATGAAGTATTAATGAATTCATTAAAATTATTACACCCAATTATGCCATTTATAACAGAAGAAATATATTTACAATTATTTAATATTGATGAAAGTATAATGATTTCAAAATTCCCACAATTTGATGAAAAATATAATTTTAAAGCTGATGAAGAAGAAATTGAAAAATTAAAAGAAATAATTATAGGAATTCGTAATTTAAGAGCAAGTTCAAATGTACATCCATCAAAAAAGACAGAATTAATATTTGTAACAACAAAATATAAATATTTAATAAATCAATCTGAAGGATTTTTAAAAAAATTAGGATATAGTGAAAATATCAAAGTTCAAGAAAACAAAGAAGGAATTGCACAAAATGCATTATCAATAATAACAGATGGAATTGAATTATATATTCCGTTTGAAGAACTTGTTGATATTGAAGAAGAAAGAAAACGTATTGAAGAAGAAAAGAAAAAGGTTATTGCGGAAATTGAAAGAGCAAGTAAGATGCTTTCAAATCCAGGATTTGTTAATAAAGCTCCAGAAACTAAAATCAATGAAGAAAAAGCAAAACTTGAAAAATATCAAAATATGTTAAAAAATCTTGAAGAAAGATTAAAATAGAATTACTGTTTTGTATATGTGTTTAAATATAATTTTAAAATAATATTATATTAAATAACTTTCTTTTTGTACATTCCGAAACCATTTTACACTATTGTTTTTTCTTATAATTTGCAATTTTACATAAATTGTGGTATAATATAGTTATCGAACAAATACTCAGACAGATCTTAAAGCATTAGGATAATGCTTAGTGCTGTCGCAAGAGAAAGGATTGTGCAATGGAATTTAGTAATGAGTATCTGAATTTCCTCAAGAAGGCAGGAATTGAAAGCAATGATAGCCAATGGAAAATGGCAGAAAATGCTTTTGAACAATATGCTCGAAAGTTAAAGGAGCTCGAGGAGTTCTGGGAAGTATATACCCAAAGAATGGAAAGGGATTGGGACGAGAAGGTTCCACCTTTGGCAAAAGTTGAAAAGTTACCTCAATTTTGTTTTGATAGCCCTAAAACGGCTATTGAGCAGCTGGAGCATGCAAACCAGTTGCTGGATAAAATTAAGATGAAAGCTCAATTTTTAAACTTGGGGAGTTTGCTCCCATAAGAGACTCAACCTGCAAGTTTCCAATAATTTTGTGAAGATGAAGTTGTTGGTGATTTAGTCTAGAGACAAAAGCCGATCTATTCAATTGTACCCCGCTGTTCTTATTAAGAACAGCGGGGGTTTTATATAAGACGTAAACTTTAAAAATTTTGAATAATTGATAATGTTATAAATGTTTATTTTTGTTCTTAGTGCTATGTTCTAAAATTAAAATAATTAGCATATTATAATTTAGTATAGAAGAGAAAGGAAGATATTAAATTATGATAGAAGAAAGAAAAAGCACGACAATTAATCAAAACATTGTTCAAAATATAGTATTAGAAAATAGAGAAAAGCTTAATGTATCAGGAGTAAATGATGTATTAAGTTTTGATGATCAAGTAGTAATGATAGATACAGAATTAGGATTACTTACAGTAAAAGGAGACAATATTAGAATAAATAAATTAAGTTTAGATACATCTGAAGTAATAATTGATGGAGAAATTTCAAGTTTAACATATAGTCAAAAAGGACCAGAAAAAAATGGAGGAACATCATTATTAAGCAAAATCTTTAAATAAAAGAAAGGCATAAAATGGTAAAAAATCAAGCATATTTATTTATAGTTTTTTCATTAACAGGAATTGGATTAGGAGTATTATTTGACTTTTTTAGAACATTGAGGAAAACATTTAAAACACCAGATTTAGTTACATACCTAGAAGATATAATATATTGGATATTGGCAGGAATAATTGTATTATATAATATATGGTTTTTTAATGATGGAGAAATCAGAATATATATGATATTAGGAATATTGATAGGGGCAGTAATATATACATTAACATTAAGTACAATATTTATAAAAGTAAATTATTTTATAATGAGTAAAATAAAAATAATATTGACATTTATCAGCAAAATCTTCAAAATTCCAATAAAATTTATTAATAATATATTAAATAAATTAAAAAAACTAATTAAATTCAAAGAGAAAAAGGGGAATTTGGAAAGTAATGGAGAATAATATAATATCTAAAGTTTAAAAATGGAGAGTACTTATGAAAAAGAATAAATTTTTAATACCTGTCTTTTTAATTGCCCTAATAATATGGGGAGTGGTGTTAATAAGACAACAAAAAAATATAATACAATATCAAAAAGAAATTAAAGAATTATCTACAAAAATAAATGTAGCACAAGACGAACTAGATCAAAAAAAGCAAAATTTAGAAGAAGAAATAAATAAATCAAATTCACCAGAATATATAGAAAAAGTAGCACGCGAAAAACTAGGAATGTATTTACAAAATGAAAGAGTTTATGTCGATAGTAATAAGTAAATCCTTAAAACATCCAAGTTTTAAGGATTTATCTTTATTTTTATTAAGTCTCAAAAGAAATCCAAAAAATTTAAATTAAAAATCAAATAAATAGGAGGTAGTTATGTCAGATTTAGAAAACATGACATTATTAGAGTTGAGAAATTTTGCCAAAGAGCATAACATAAAAAATATCTCAAAACTAAAAAAAGAAGAATTAATAGTATTATTAAATCAAATAAAAGACTCATCAAAACCAAAAGTAGAAGAAAATGACGAATTAAGATATGATGAGAATGATGATGAACAAATGGGAGAATTATCAGAAGCAAGTTCAACAATTGAGTATAAGGTAACAAATGATGATGATCAAATTGTTGAAGGAATACTTGAAGTATTACCAGATGGATATGGATTTTTAAGAGGAGATAATTACTTATCAAGTCCAAAAGATGTATATATTTCACCAATCCAAATAAGAAGATTTAAACTAGATACTGGTGATATAATAAAAGGAATTGCTAGAACAAAAGAAGGTGAAAAATTCCCTTCATTAATATTTGTTGGAGAAGTAAATGAAGAACATCCAGAAAAGGCTGCAAAAAGAAAAAGATTTGATGAATTAATACCAATTTATCCAAACGAAAGACTAAAACTTGAAACAAAGCCAACAGAATATGCAATGAGAATAATTGATTTAATTTCACCAATAGGAAAAGGACAAAGAGGAATGATTGTTGCTCCACCAAAAGTAGGAAAAACAACATTATTAAAGAAAATAGCAAATAGTATATCAGAAAACAATCCAGAAGTTGAATTAATAGTTTTACTTATAGATGAAAGACCAGAAGAAGTAACTGATATGAAACGTTCAATAAAAGGACAAGTTATTTATTCAACATTTGATGAAATGCCAGAGCATCATGTAAAAGTAGCTGAAATGGTATTAGAAAGAGCAAAAAGAATAACAGAACATAATAAAGATGTTGTAATATTATTAGATAGTATTACAAGATTAGCAAGAGCATATAATTTAGTTATGCCATCATCTGGTAAAACATTATCAGGAGGGTTAGATCCAGCAGCATTACATAAACCGAAAAAATTCTTTGGAGCAGCAAGAAATATTGAAAACGGAGGAAGTTTAACAATACTTGCAACAGCATTAATTGAAACAGGAAGTAGAATGGATGATGTAATATTTGAAGAATTCAAAGGAACAGGAAATATGGAAGTACACTTAGATAGAAAACTATCTGAAAAACGTATATTCCCAGCAATTGATGTAAATAAATCTGGAACAAGAAGAGAAGATTTATTATTGACAAAACCAGAATTAGAAACAGTATTTGCATTAAGAAAAGCATTAAATAATTTACCTGTTGCAGATGTTACAGAGCAAATAATTTCTCAAATGACCAAAACAAAAAATAATGAAGAATTTATAGAGAAAATGGATTCTTATTTAAAAAATTATAAAAACTAGAAAAATAGAATTTCTGCATTTCGCGGAAATTCTATTTCTATATAATAAACTAATTATTTTGATTAGAATATTTTTGTTCAGCAGCAGTTATTTTTTGTTGTTCAGCATTTTCTGTTTGATACCAGCCTTTTTCTGCCATTAAATTATAAATTTTATTTTGAATATTTAAACATTCATTTAAAGCTTCTTTAAAAGCAGTATGAACTTCAGCTGTTGTTGATTCTATTGTACCATGTAAATATAAGTCACAAACACCTTTAACAACAAGAAGTTCATTTTCCATTAAATCTTTATCTTGCATAATTACAATTCCTTTCTTTTATAATAAATTTAAAAATTTGTTATACAATTCAGTATGCTTTTGCTCTAATTCACCAATAAAAGTAGCAAGAGTTGGATCAGTAAGTTGTGTAGCTGTTTTTTTGCTACATGTTTTCATATAGTTTTCATGTCCTAAAGCATCTTCAACATATAAAAGCTCTTTATTTGTCATAAAATATCACCACCTAAATATATAATTTCCGAAAATTATAAAAAAATACATTTACTTTTTTTGGAAATTATAGTATAATTCAATTTTGAAACCGCTTTTTGTATCCAAAATAATAATTTGTTTAGGAGGAGTAGCAAAATGAGTAAAAAACGGCAAAAACAATTTGGGGCAATATCAATCTTTTTTAGAACATTAATAACAGCTTTTTCAATTTTTGTAGCAATAGCAACTATATTGGGGTGTGTAAAAATAACTCAAAATGCTGAAGAAACAATTGAAGTTGGAGCAAATGTTCAAAATGCAACAATAAAATGGCTATTTTGGGATGTGTCTGATAAGGCAGTAATCTCAATTAATACAGTAGATACAACAAAAATTGGAGATTATAAAATTAGTTATATATTTGGAATCAGGATTTTAAATCAAACAATACATGTTGTGGACACTCAGCCACCAATTATAACATTAAAAGGAGATGCTGTGGTTCAAACTAAAAATATTGGAAACTATAGAGAACCAGGATATGAAGCATTGGATAACTATGATGGAGATTTAACCTGGAAAGTTCAAAGAAAATGTGTACCAGATGAATCTGAGGCGGGAAAATATGTATTTATTTATTCTGTATCAGACAGTTCTGGAAACATAGCAACAATTGAACGAATTGCTTATTTGCAAGATAATGGCTACTAACCAAATGAGTCAATTAGTCTAATGAGATTAATTGGCTCATTTTGTTTGAAATTTGATTGAAAAATTATGTAAAATATATTATAATATATGTGTACGAACTTTGAAAATTTATTATAGGAGGCAAGTTATGCTTTATAAACAGCTTCAATTTACAACAGGTTGGTTTGGAAGACTAATGTTTAAATTTGATTCAAAAATTGATATTCGGTTTGATGATGTAATAGGATATGATGCTCAAAAAATTAAATTACGTCAAGCAATTTCTAAAATTTTAAATAATCAAGAAAGTAAGCCAAAAGGCATTATCATTAAAGGCCCTGAAGGAACAGGAAAAACTTTTATGGCAAAAGCATTTATTGGTGAAGCACAAATGCCATATATGATTATTTCTGGAGGAGAAGTAAGAAGTGCAACAGATATAAAAAGAATTTTTTCAGTAGCAAGACTTAAAAAATCTTGTATTATTTTCTTTGATGAATTTGATGCAATTGACAAAAATGATAATGGAGAAAAAATTTGTGCTCAGTTTAATTTTGAAATGAGTAAGAAAGATAATATTCTTGTAGTTGCAACAACAAGAAAAGAAAATATCGAAAGAAGTGTTAAACGTCTTGGAAGATTTGATATCAAAATTGAGATGTATTTTCCTGATGTCAAGGAACGAAAAGAAATTATTGAATATTGGTGTCAAAAAAATGAAATATCTACTAGTGAAGATAGTTTTATGATTGCCAAGAAATGCTTTGGAAAAAGTTTTTTGAAAATAATCTATATTATGGATGTTGCAAAAGATATAATGCAAAAACATAATCATAATGAAATTACCAGTCATGATTTTATTATGGCAATAATGATGGAAGAAAAAGGAGATGTCAGAAAATTCCCAAATTTACCTGAAGAAATTAGAGTAACAGCATTTCATGAAGCAGGTCATGCTTTGTTTGCATTTTATTTGGAAAAGGAGCGGGTAAGAGAAATAGCAATAATTCCATTTAATGATTCAAGAGGACATATTACTACATATCCAATCTCTCAAAGTATCAAATGGACCAAAGAGTATCTGGAATTTAGAATTATGCTAAGTCTGGCAGGAAAAGCATCAGAAGAAATTTTCTTTGGAACGTCTTCAGATGGTGCAAAAGAAGATTTAATTAATGCTGAAAGATTGTTAAGAAAATATTTGGTAGAATATTGTTTTGATGATGAATTGGGAATTGTACCTATTTCAAGTATTAATGTTTCATTGTTAGCTGGTACTGATGTAAATAATCAAGTACTTAACAGAATAAAGGAACTTTTAAATAAGTTTTACGAAGAAACTAAAAAGATTATTACTGAACATAAAGATATGGTTACTGAAATGGCAGAAAAATTGTTAGAACAGAAAATCCTTGATGAAAAAGAAGCATATGAAATCTATGATAAATATCAATCCAAATAAATATTTGGACTAATTTTAAGTAATAAATAAATCCCTTGTTATCAATTTGATAGCAGGGGATTTATTAGAATAAAGCCTTGATTTTTCAAGGCTTTTATGATATGATATGACTGAAAAACAACCTTAAAGAAAGGTATAGAAATGGAAATAAAAGAACAAATAATAGTACTAGTAAAATCTAAAAAATCCAAAACAATAAACATAAAAGAAATAAGAGAAAACCTAAATCTTGAATATACTCCACAAAATGAAAAAATACTAAAAAACGAAATTGAAAAATTAGTTCAAGAGAGATATATAGAACCACAAAAAACATCAAAAACAAATGTAGAAGGAATTTCAGAAAAATATAAAATAATAAAACAAGATGATGCAAATATAAAACAAGAAATTATAAATTTATCAAATAAGCTTAAAATAGACTATTATTTAAAAAATACAAAAGAATATCAAAAAGACAAAGGAATTATTAATTCAATAAGTAAATTTATTTCAAAACCGATAGAAGGTGTCTTAACAATAAACGAAAGATCATATCAAATATTTCAAAACGAAAAATTGCTCAAAGAAAGAGAAGATATAATAAAAAAGCTTGGATTAACATTACAAGATTTAAAATGTTATGAAACTTATGAGCCATTTTTTTATTATGAAAGCAAAGAATTTAGTAAAGGAAAAATTTTAATAATAGAAAACAAAGATACATTCTGGACAATACAGAATGCAGTAAAAACAACTAAATATAAAAATATATATTTAGTCATATATGGAGAAGGAAAAAAGATATTAAAAAGCTTTGAGTTTATCAATAATTTTAAATTAAAAAATAACATAGTCGAATATTTTGGAGATATTGATTATGAAGGAATAAATATTTATGAACAGTTAAAAAGTAAGTATTCACAATATAATATAAAAACCTATAAAACAGGATATCAAAAAATATTAGATATAGAAAAAAATCCCAATAAAATAAGAACAAACCAAATTTGTAATTTAAAAAATAATGAAGAATTCTTAAAAGAATTTGATAAAAATTATCAAAAAAAATTAAAATATATATTTGAAAATAAATTATATATTCCACAAGAAGTGTTTAATGCAAGTATTGCAGAAAAAATAATGAAAGGAGAATAGATTTTGGAAAACGAAGAAAAAGAAGTATTTACAGCAGAAGATATAAAAGAGCAATCTTATGAAGAAGTAATAAAAGACACTGAATTTATATTACACGTAACACCATCAAAATTCACAAGAGAAATATTTAAACAATATAAGCAATATATCGGAAATATTCCAGTTATAATATGTTCAAAAGGATTTGAAAAAGACACAATGAAAACATTAGATGAAGTCATTTTAGATGAAAGGCCAGAAACAAGAGTTGGTGTTTTATCAGGACCAAGCCATGCAGAAGAAGTATCAATCTCAATTCCAACGGTTTTAGTTATGGCATCAAAAGACAAAGAAGTTAGTGAACTAGTTCAAGATACATTTATGTGCCCACACATGAGAGTATATACATCAGAAGATGTAAAAGGTGTAGAATTAGGAGGAGCATTAAAAAATATTATAGCATTTTGTGCTGGTGTTGCAGCAGGTGTAGGATTTGGAGACAACACATTTGCAGCACTTATAACAAGAGGATTAGGAGAAATATCAAGACTAGGAATAGCATTAGGAGGAAAAAAAGATACTTTTTACGGATTAAGTGGATTAGGTGATTTAATAGTAACATGTTTAAGTGAACACAGTAGAAATAGAAGAGCTGGAAAGCTAATAGGTCAAGGGAAAACATTAGAAGAAGCAAGAAAAGAAGTAGGAATGGTAATAGAAAGTATTGACAATATCGATGTTGCATATGCATTAAGCAAAAAATATAATATAGAAGTGCCAATTATAGATACAGCATATAATGTTATATACAATAAGCTTGACCCAAAAGTAGCAGTTGATAAATTAATGACAAGAGAGAAAAAAATGGAAATGTAAAATTTAATATATGTATATTTTTCGAAATAAAAGAAATAATATTACAAGGAGGAATTAAAATGGATTTTTTTGATAAATTAGGTAAAAAAGCAAGTGAGGCTTATAAAGTAACAGCAGATAAAACAGGAAAAATAGCAAAAGAAGCAAAATTAAAAATGAAAATGGCAGATTTAAAAAGCCAAGCAAATGATATTTATGAGGAAATAGGAAAAAAGGTATACGAAAAACATGTAAGAGAAGAAGAACTTGATATAAAAAAAGATTTAGAAGAAGAATGCACAAAATTAGATGTAATAAGTGATGAAATAGATAGCATACTAAAAGAATGCATAGACTTAAAAGACAAAAAAGTATGCCAAAATTGCCATAAGGAAATAGAAAAAACAATGAACTTTTGTCCAGAATGTGGAACAAAACAAGAGGAAGAGACATCAACTGAAAAAGCAAACCAATTAAGTGATGAACAAAAAGAAGACGTACAAGAAAATTTAGAAAAAACAGTTACAATAGAATCAGACATAGATATGGAAAAAGAACAAAAAGAAGACGAAAACAAAGAGGAGGGTTAAAACAAACCCTCTTTTAATATGGAAATCTTTCATATAAATATTTAATAATATCATCAGCATTATGTTCTGTTACATGAAGATAAATCCCTTTATCTAATGAAATCCACATATTTAAAGAATAATCATCAATATTATCAATAAATGTGCCAATAATTTCAGTGATTTCAATAGGATTAGCATAATTCTTATTCCAACTCAAAGCAGTATCAAGACTTAAGTTTGTATTATAAAAATGACTTAAAAACTTATTAACTTCTCCAGGTATTTTACTAAATATATTTACAGTTATCATAAAAAACTCCATCTATCAAATATTATATATATAATATGTGCAAAAAACAAAAAAATATAACTAAAAAAGAATAAATAAACACAAATGGCAAATAATAAATAAAAAGCTGCAATTTAGGAGGTTGTTTTATGAAAAAATATAAAATAATAGGATATATTTTTTTAATAATATTTTTAATACTAGTAATAAGTTTCGTGACATATAGAGTAATATCAGCAAATACAGATAATAACAAAAATAAAATTAAGGAAAAAGCAGAATCAGAG
>OLWA01002296.1_pt1 | contig 17255 bp, 10 predicted proteins | sample 1673251 | NCBI WGS metagenome assembly OLWA01 (sample SAMEA3178937, study PRJEB25190) | human gut metagenome | biome: human gut; feature: human-associated habitat; material: faeces | place: Austria | collected 2013
GACTCACCACAAATCGACTTTATTGATTGCCGGTATGTTCTCGTTTATGAATGCGGGTTCGGGGTCCAATCAGAGTAATCACATGTATAAGTTAGGTCCTATCCATCAGGGAACGATGGAGAGAGGAGCGAAGACCACTTCCGATTCATATATCCTGTGGCCGGCACGTGTCGGGGCTTTCTCTTTGGTAATGGGACGTCATGTTAATCATGCCGATACTTCCAATCTTCCTTTCTCTTACCTGATAGAGCAGCGGAATACCACTTATCTTGTTCCGGGAGTTAATTTGAGAAGTGTAGGTACTATCCGTGACGCACAGAAATGGCCAAAGCGTGATAAGCGAAAAGATCCGAACCGGCTGGATTATATCAATTATAACCTGCTGAGTCCTTATACCATTCAGAAGATGTTTAAAGGACGTTCCATTTTGAAAGAATTGAAACGTGTATCCGGTGAAACTTCAGAGATCTACTCCTACCAGAGTGCTAAAATCAAGAACTCTTCTCTGAATAACGGAATTCGTTTTTATGAAATCGCCATTCACAAGTTCTTGGGAAACTCCATCATAAAACGATTGGAGGGTATTAATTTCCAGACCAATGAAGAAATCCGTCAGCGCCTGAAACCCGATACGGAAATTGGTATTGGCGAATGGGTAGATGTTTCCGGACTGATTGCTCCCAAGAGTGAAATCGACCGATTGTTGGATGGTATTGAGAATGGAACAGTCAATCGTTTGAAATCCATCAATGCAAGTTTCGCGGAAATGCACGAGAATTATTATACCTATGAATGGACATGGGCTTATCATAAGATTCAGGAATTCTATGGCTTAGATCCGGAAACGATTACGGCACAAGATATCATCGGTATCGTGAAAGCCTGGCAGCAAGCTGTTGTCGGATTGGATAAGATGGTATATGAGGATGCCAAGAAAGAATTTTCATTGTCTTCCATGACTGGATTCGGTGCTGATGGTTCTCACGATGAAATGAAGCTGGATTTTGAGCAGGTACGCGGTGATTTCGAAAGCAATACCTTTGTGACAGCAGTATTGAAACATATTGAAGATAAAACAGCTCTTGGAAACGAGTTAATCAAACGGATTGAAGCAATCGAATCATAATAGGAGTGGCAGATGGCGAACTGTGGATGATAAACAGGATATGATAAATAGCAAACTGTAAATAAAATAGTGAGCGGTGAACGGCAGATGTCAACGAATGGCATAGCTTGTTTACCGCTCGTTGTTTATAGTTTATGATTGTCTTTTGCTGTTCCTGCTTTTCTCCGTTATTCATTCTTAATTCTTCATTCATCATTCGCCATTCTTCATTCTTAATTTATTTAATTTTCTGTATCCACTCGGCTACATCGTTAACTGACGGATTGGTCAGTTCCAATTTGTATTTCTTGTTGATGCCACAAATATCCTGGTGGAATTTCTGCGGATTAACCTCTTTCATGTCGGCCACCTGATTGTATCCTGCTTTCTGGATGACAGGTACCCACTCTTCGGTAATGCCCAGTTCCATAAATTTGGAAGCACTGTCTTTCGGTACGACTTTCTCCGGACGCATCTGTGGGAAGAACAATACTTCCTGAATGGTCGACTGACCGGTCATCAGCATAGTCAGACGGTCCATACCGATACCCATACCCGAAGTAGGAGGCATACCATATTCCAATGCACGGACGAAGTCCTTATCGATGATCATCGCTTCATCATCTCCCTTTTCGCTCAGCTTCATCTGGTCTTCGAAACGTTCCAACTGGTCGATCGGATCGTTCAACTCAGAATATGCGTTACACAACTCTTTACCGTTTACCATCAACTCGAAACGTTCTGTCAGTTCAGGGTTGTCACGATGCTTCTTGGTAAGAGGAGACATCTCGATCGGGTAATCCGTGATGAATGTAGGCTGTATATAAGTGCCTTCGCAGAACTCACCGAAGATCTCATCGATCAGTTTACCTTTACCCATCGTATCATCGATTTCCATGTTCAGTTTCTTGCAAACTTCGCGAATCTGCTCTTCATTCATTCCTGTCAGATCGTAACCGGTGTGCTCTTTGATGGCTCCCAGCATAGTGACACGCTTATAGGGCGCTTTGAAATTGATGATGTTGTCGCCTACTTTTACTTCGGTAGTACCGTTTACGTCCAGACAGATTTTTTCAATCATGTTTTCCGTAAATGTCATCATCCAGTTGTAATCTTTGTAAGCAACGTATATTTCCATACAGGTGAATTCGGGATTGTGTGTACGGTCCATGCCTTCGTTACGGAAGTTCTTTCCGATTTCGTATACACCTTCAAAGCCTCCTACGATCAGGCGTTTCAAGTATAGCTCACTGGCGATGCGCATGTATAATGGCATGTCGAGCGCATTGTGATGCGTAATGAACGGACGTGCGGCAGCACCACCGGGGATGGCCTGCAAAATCGGAGTTTCTACTTCGATGTATCCTTTCTCATTAAAATACTCACGCATGGAGTTGTATACTTTGGTGCGTTTGATGAAAATATCTTTGATACCTTCGTTTACGGCCAAATCAACATAACGCTGGCGGTAACGCAATTCGGGATCTTCAAAAGAATCGTATGCCACACCGTCTTTGTATTTTACAATTGGCAACGGCTTGATAGACTTTGACAATACGGTGAGTTTCTTGGCGTGAATACTGATTTCACCCATCTGCGTACGGAATACAAAGCCTTCGATGCCGATAAAATCACCTAAGTCGAGCAGGCGTTTGAATACAGTATTGTACATCTCTTTGTTTTCTTCCGGGCAGATATCGTCACGGGTGATATACACTTGGATACGTCCTTTGGAATCTTGTAATTCAATGAAAGATGCTTTACCCATAACGCGGCGGCTCATCATGCGTCCTGCTATGGATACCATGCGGGGTTCGTCTTCATCTTTGAATTCCTGTTTTATATCTGTAGAGAAAGCATTGGTTACATACTCTGCTGCGGGATAAGGTTCGATACCCATCGCGCGAAGCTCATTCAGACTGTTACGTCGGATGATTTCCTGTTCACTTAGTTCTAATAGGTTCATTTCGTTACGTATTAACTCAATATTTGGTGGCAAAAATACGAAACATTTTTAATATTACGGCATGAATAGCTCTCTAATTTGCCCAAAGGAGAGATTGGGACAGGTGAACGGTTGCTAATAAAGAGGAAATTTTAAAGCGGCTTTTCATTTGCCGGGTTCTCGGAAAAACACTAATTTTGCATCCTCAAAATAAAAAGGACGAGTATGACTACAGGACAGAAGACCCCCACGGCGTTGGGGACGGAAAAGATTGGAAAACTTTTGATACAATATGCGGTACCGGCTATCATTGCCATGACGGCATCTTCTCTTTATAATATGGTGGACAGTATTTTTATCGGGCATGGTGTGGGACGTATGGCAATTTCCGGTCTGGCATTGACTTTCCCATTGATGAATCTTGCCGCCGCATTCGGTTCATTGGTTGGAGTAGGAGCGGCCACATTGGTGTCTGTAAAACTCGGTCAGAAGGATTATGACACGGCTCAGCGTGTTCTTGGCAATGTTTTGGTACTGAATATTATTATCGGTTTGGCGTTTACTGTTCTTACGCTTCTATTTCTCGACCCTATTCTCTATTTCTTTGGCGGAAGTGAGGCTACTATCGGTTATGCCCGCGACTATATGGAAGTGATTTTGTTGGGTAATGTCGTTACCCATCTTTATCTGGGGCTGAATGCTGTGCTTCGTTCTGCCGGTCACCCTCAAAAAGCGATGTATGCGACGATTGCTACGGTGGTGATTAACACGATACTCGATCCGTTGTTTATTTTTGTCTTCGATTGGGGGATTCGCGGAGCGGCCATTGCCACCATTGTGGCACAGGTTATTGCGCTGATGTGGCAATTTAAATTATTCAGCAATAAAGAGGAACTGCTGCATTTCCATCGGGGAATCTTTCGTCTGAAACGTAAAATCGTGTTTGATTCATTGGCGATCGGTATGTCTCCTTTTTTAATGAATCTGGCTTCCTGCTTTATCGTGATTCTGATCAATCAAGGTTTAAAACGTTATGGAGGAGATCTTGCTATCGGTGCTTTTGGTATTGTCAACCGGCTCGTGTTCGTTTTTGTGATGATTGTGCTGGGGCTGAATCAGGGAATGCAGCCTATTGCCGGTTATAACTTTGGTGCCCGTCAGTATCCCCGTGTTACCCAGGTGTTGAAACTGACTATTATCGGGGCTACCATTGTTACTACTACCGGATTTTTATTGGGGGTATTTATTCCCGAATTGATTGTATCCATATTTACATCGGATGCGGAGTTGATACGCCTTTCGGCAGAAGGGTATCGCATTGTGGTGATGTTTTTCCCCATTGTCGGTTTTCAAATGGTTACGTCCAACTTCTTTCAAAGTATCGGTATGGCCGGTAAAGCTATATTCCTGTCACTTACCCGTCAGATGTTGTTTCTTGTTCCTTGTCTGCTCATCTTGCCTCATTTCTATGGGCAGACGGGAGTATGGGTCAGTATGCCGGCATCCGATCTGGCAGCAAGTATTGTTTCCGGTCTTATGCTTTGGTGGCAGTTTCGCCAGTTTCGTAAAATGACCAACGGGTAATGCCGGCCGTAGGCATTTGGCTTGAATCATTCATATACAGTAGCGAGTAGCGTTTAGTAGAAAGTAGTGTTAAGTAGTAAGTGGTGTTAAGTAGTAAGTAGTCAAGTAGTAAGTAGTTAAGTAGAAATGATTTGTTTGATGTACTTTCCTTGACTACTTATTGACTATTTACTACTTGCTACTTAACTACTTAACTACTTACCTACTTATTTTTTTTATTTCTGCTCTTATTCTGCTCAGCGATTGTGGGGTTATCCATAAATAAGAGGCGATGTACTTTAGCGGAACGTATTGTAAAAGTTCCGGTGTTTCTTTTATCAGTGTAAGATATCGTTCTTTGGCTTTGGGACTGCCGGCACTGATGAGCCAGTTTTCTGTAGTCAATAATTGGTGTTCCATGAGTCGTCTGCCTAAATTGGCCAACCCTACGGATGTGGAATATAATTCATTTAATTTTGCACCGGAGATACAATAGGCAATGCTGTCGGACATTACCTCTATGCTGATCTGCGAATAAGAATTGTCTGCATATCCCCAGATGGAAAAAGCGGCTTCTCCCTCTGAAGCGAACCAGATAGTCGTATCTATCCCGTCTTTCAGATAATGTGCTCGCCAGATTCCCTTTTTAATAAGATATAAATTAGTATTTCTGGAACCTTCGCGAACAATCACCTCCTTCTTTTTGAAGTATACCTCTTTCATGTGGCTTAATAAAGTCACTACATCTGTTTCGGATAAATGGTATCTGATCCGGAATTTTTCTTTAAATGTGTCCATGCTGCAAAGATACATTTCCCCGGTGGGGTAGGAAACGATCTTTCAGGTAAATTATTACAATATAAATAAATGTTAGTAATTCTGCCAAAGGGACTGCCAGCCATATGCCTCTGACCCCTAAAAAATGAGGTAATACTGTGAATCCGATGAGCATAAATACCACACCGCGCAGCAAGGTGATAACAGTAGCCCGGTGTGCTCGTTCTATACTCTGATAATAGCCTGTACTAACCATGTTGAAAGCAAAAAAGAGATATCCGATGGCGAAATACGGAATTCCTGCTACTGCAATGTCGTAAGCACCGTAGCTACGATCGATGAACAATGACACGATGTCCCGATTACATATTACTGTCAGAATGAAAAAACAGATTCCACAGACGAGAGCTGTTTTTATGGATAACCGGAAAGCTTGATGTACCCGATCCTTACTGCCGGCTCCAAAATTATAGCTGATGATAGGCTGTACCGATTGCGCTATGGCATTGTATACCATGAATATAATGGGAAAGAAATAACAGACAATGCTGAAAGCGGCTACTCCGTCTTCACCCAAATGACGGATAAATACATAATTGCCTAAAAACATCATGCATGCTATCGAGGCTTCGCTTATGAAGGCCGAAGAACCCAGTTTTACCATATAACCGATGTTACGTAAAGTTAGGCGAATGCTTTTAAGGCTTAGTTTGACAGGATGTAATCTAAATGATTGGGAAAAACACAACAGATAGATCAAGGTCATCAAGCCGCCTATCATCGTACCTATGCTTGTGGCAAAGGCTGCCCCCATCAATCCCCATCCGAAAATGAAGATGAAAATATAATCGAGTACGATATTGGCAATTGCTGCAATGGCATTGCACCACATGGCGTAATTCGGTGCGCCGTCAAGACGGACAAAGAACATTCCTGCATTGAGCAACAGGTAGAATACGAGAAATGGGACATACCAATTCATATATTCTGCAACCAACGGTAACAGCCGGTCCGAACTTCCCAATAATCTGCCGACAGGCTCTATCAGGAAGAAGCAAAAGGCAGATAGCAGGAATATCAGTAACGATGAAAAAACAAGCGCCTGCGTGATGTTGATACCGGCAACTTTTTGTTTCCCGTGCGATAAATGAATGGAAGCAACGACCGATGCTCCTACGCCGAACATCAATCCGATGCCGGTAGTGATCATAAACAGCGGTGCGGTAATGTTGACTGCTGCCAGCGCATCACTGCCTACCCCTTTACCTACGAATATACCGTCCGTTATTACAAATATAGCGGAGAAAACCATTCCCAATACTGTTGGAATCAATAATTTGCGAAACAGCTTGGAAATATTCATCGCTCCGAAGTCAATACTATCTTTCATTTCCATATTTTCTTTCTTTTTCATGTTGCAAAGATACGGCAGGAAATACAGGAAAAAATTACCAATTGGTAATAAATAATATGTCAATTAAATAATGTGCCAATGTACCGATTATTTGATATACCAACTAAGCCATGTACTGATTAGCCCCTATAAAATATCAGTATAGCACAGCCAATTGGCACATTGGCATATTGGCACACCGACACATTATTTAATTGACATATTATTATTTCTTTTTTTCAGAAATAATCCGTATGTTTGCTTCAAAACTAATAAAAATGAAGTCTCTCCCCAACCTTCTCCATGGGAAAGGGAGTTAAGTTGGTTTTGTAACCGGTTAATAAACAACGGTATCTATCCCCCTCTCCCACGGAGAGGGTTGGGGAGAGGCTTCTAAACAAAATGTATTATGAACAGTAATTATGTTATTAATATCGGTCGTCAGTTGGGAAGCGGCGGAAAAGAAATAGGCGAGAAGTTGGCCGCCCGTTTGGGAATTGACTTTTATGATAAGGAACTGATAAATCTTGCGTCGGAAGAGAGCGGGCTGTGCAAGGAGTTTTTTGAAAAGGCTGATGAAAAAGCTTCTCAAGGTATTATAGGTGGCTTGTTTGGCATGCGTTTTCCTTTTATCAGTGATGGAGCTGTGCCTTGCACAAATTGCTTGAGTAATGATGCCCTTTTCAAAATCCAAAGCGATGTTATCCGTAATCTGGCTGCTACAAAATCCTGTTTGTTTGTAGGACGTTGTGCCGATTACATTCTGCGGGATCATCCGCGTTGTGTGAATATCTTCATATCCGCCTCAAAGGAAGATCGTATAGAACGTCTCCGGAACATGCATGGCATCAGTGAAGAAGACGCGGAAGGGATGATGGAAAAGGCGGATAAGAAACGTTCGGAATACTATAATTACTACAGCTATAAGACTTGGGGAGCGGCGGCTACTTATCATCTCTGTATCGACTCTTCTGCGTTGGGAATCGAAGGTACAGTGAGGTTTATAGAAGAGTTTGTAGTGAGAAAATTGGGATTATAAAATATTTGGCAGGTGTATGCTTTCTGAAAAAAGGAGCGTACACCTTTTTTAAAAGAAAACTTGGTTTGGCTGTCTTTTTGTTCTTATATTGTTCGTTTCTGTGACATGTACTTTTCAAATATAGATGTAATTAGAGAATAAACCGCATAATAAACTGAATAATATTTATTTCTTTATGCATATTGGGGCATTTTTGGGGATAAATATGTGGCTTTTCTCGGTAGGTTATTTCAATTATACCGGTGTGATAAATTCGGTTTCTCTACGAGGAACGACTCGAAACTCTACGAGAAACTATTAGAGACTCTACGGGAAAAATAAAATCTCCTTTAAAGATCGTTTTTGGAAGCTGACTGATGGTTTGCTTTTGATTGCTTTGGAATATTAAAAAGTGAGACGGATGCATGAATCAAGGCTCGTTTGTACGGTGATTTTTTTTAATGAAAGATATTTGTTTGCTATTTGTTTATAAACCGGATAATTTGATTTTATAAGTTTGGAAATGAAGGAGGTTTTAGAGAACATGGTTTAAAGAGTATGGATAGAACGAATTCTGCATGGGGTAGGAATATCTATTTGACATATTGATAAAATGAACTTTACTCGTTTCTCATAAAAATAATAAGAGCGTACATCTTGAACCGTTTCAAAGTGTACGCTCTTATTTTATAAAGAATGGAATGTGGGCGGTTAAGCTACATCATTAAAAGTAAGATCATTTGCCCGGCCAGAATACGCAGGAACATTGTCAACGGATATACGGTTGAGTATCCTACGGCTGGTGCGTCATTGTTTGAAGCCTGAGTAGAGTAAGCCAATGCAGGGGGATCGGTATTACTACCGGCGATAAGTCCCATCAGGGTAAAATAGTTCACCTTATAATACAGACGTGCAATTGCACCGATGATCAATAGTGGGATAACTGTGATGAGGAAACCGTAACCTACATACAACAAACCGTCTCCTTCGACTACTGTATGTACAAAGTTTGCTCCCGCCTCGATACCGACACTCGCAAGAAACAATACAATTCCTATTTCGCGCAACATCAGATTGGCACTCATTGTTGTGTAAGTTACCAAATGAAGTTTATATCCGAAACGTCCGATCAGGATGGCTACTACCAACGGGCCGCCTGCCAGACCTAATTTTACCGGAGTTGGCATGCCGGGGAAAGCAATAGGCAAACTGCCTAAAAAGATTCCTAAGAATATACCGACAAAGATAGTAACGATATTCGGGTGGTCAAGGCGTTTCAGAGAATTACCCAGTACATTGGCAACGCGTTCTACCGCATCCTGCTGGCCTACTACCATCACCCGGTCACCTACTTGCAGGGTCAGATGCGGGTCGGCAAACAGGTCCATTCCCGAACGGTTGACACGGGTGACATTAACACCAAACATGCCACGGAAGTGCATATCTCCCAACTTCTTTCCGTTAATTTCTGATTTGGTAATCAAGATACGGCGTGATACCATTGGCATATCCTGTTTTTCCCAATCCACTTGTACTTCTTTTCCTATGAAAGCGGTAATAGCTTCCGCGTCCTCTTCCGAACAGACGATGAATACTTGGTCGCCCATATGAAAGAGTGTCTCATGGTTGGGGATATTGACATGACCTTCGTGACGAATACGTGAACAAACAAAAGAGCGTCCTAAAAAGTCTTTTACTTGAACCAGGGTTTTGCCGTTGATCGATTCATTGCGTACCTCAAGGCTCATTAAATGCGGCTTGTGCTTCAGATGTTCCGCATCTTGATTTTTAAGCTCGTCTTCTTCTTTTGCCAAGTTGACACGGAAAATGTAACGGATGGCGATGATAGAACCGATAATGCCGACTACGCCTAACGGATAGGCACATGCATATCCCAGTGCAATCTGCGGTCCATTGTAGTTGAGCTGCGTCAATGCTTCCTGGGCGGCACCGAGTCCCGGTGTATTGGTAACGGCGCCATACAGGATACCGACCATCATCGGCAATTCAATACGTCCGTTGGCAAGGAAATAGATAGTCAATGCTACGGCGATGTTCAATACTACAATACCTACGGCGAGCAGATTGAGGGTCATCCCTCCTTTCTTGAACGAAGAGAAGAAGCTGGGCCCTACCTGAAGACCGATACAGAACACGAACAATATCAATCCGAACTCGCGGATGAAATGAAGAATGTGTGTGTCGCCGGTAAAACCGAAATGTCCCATCAGAATACCGGTGAACAGAACAAAGGTGACTCCCAATGACACTCCGAAGATTTTGATCTTACCTAAGAGCACCCCGGCAGCTATCACAAAAGCATAAAGAAAGACTATGTGTGCCACGGAGCTGGAGTCCCACAATAAACTTTGTATCCAATCCATAGTAGTTTTTTTATTAAAATTGCGACAAAATTAGCTATAACAACGGAGGTAATCAAATATTTTCTCTCTTTTATTTGTTGATGACACCCTGCTACCTCCCTGTGCGAATTTTCTCTAAAAAAAGTACCTCATTAGAACTATTTGCCTATCTTTGTCTCTCTAAAAGCAACACTTGGAAAGATTCATTAAGATAAAGATAATACTAATCTTATTTTAAATTTATAATAAACTATGGCAGACAGTAAAGAAAAACTCTTCTCGGATTTTTCTCCGGTATCTACAGAACAGTGGATGGAGAAAGTGACAGCCGACCTCAAGGGCGCTGATTTTGAGAAGAAACTCGTTTGGAAGACAAACGAAGGATTCAAGGTAAAACCTTTCTATCGGATGGAAGACCTTGAAGGACTGAAAACAACCGATGCGCTTCCCGGAGAATTTCCCTACCTGAGAGGAACCAAAAAGGACAATAACGAATGGTTCGTTCGTCAGGAAATTAAGGTGGAATGTCCGCAAGAGGCAAATGCCAAAGCATTGGATATATTGAATAAGGGAATCGATTCTCTTTCTTTCCATGTGAAAGCGAAAGAACTCAACGCGGAGTATATCGAAACTTTGCTGAATGATATCTGTGCGGAGTGTATAGAACTCAATTTCTCTACCTGTCAAGGTCATGTAGTAGAACTGGCAAATCTTCTGGTAGCTTATTTCCAGAAGAAAGATTATGATGTGAAGAAGCTGCAGGGTTCTATCAACTTTGATTATTTTAATAAGATGTTGTCTCGTGGAAAGGAAAAAGGAGACATGATTCAGACAGCAAAAGCATTGCTCGAAGCGATCCAGCCACTGCCTTTCTACCGGGTATTGAATGTAAATGCGCTTTCATTGAATAATGCAGGTGCTTATATTTCCCAGGAATTGGGTTATGCGCTTGCCTGGGGTAATGAATACATGAACCAACTGACTGAAGCCGGATTGCCTGCCGCCTTGGTAGCGAAGAAGATAAAATTTAATTTCGGTATCAGTTCCAACTATTTCCTTGAAATTGCAAAATTCCGTGCAGCACGCATGTTGTGGGCAAATATCGTAGCATCCTATCATCCTGAATGTCTGCGTGACTGTGAAAATAAAGGTCCGAACGGAGAATGCCGTTGTGCTGCGAAGATGAGAATCCATGCGGAGACTTCCACTTTTAATCTGACCCTGTTTGATGCCCATGTTAATTTATTGCGTACACAAACCGAGGCTATGAGTGCCGCTTTGGGAGGTGTCGATTCGATGACCGTAGTACCGTTTGATAAGACTTATGAAACACCGGATGAATTCTCAGAACGTCTGGCTCGTAACCAGCAGTTATTGCTGAAAGAAGAATCACATTTCGACAAAGTGGTGGATCCGGCTGCCGGTTCATATTATATTGAAAACCTGACAGTATCTATCGCAAAACAAGCGTGGGAGCTTTTCTTGGCTGTTGAAGAAGAAGGCGGTTTCTACGCTGCCCTGAAAGCCGGCACAGTGCAGGCTGCTGTAAACGAAAGCAACAAAGCCCGTCACAAAGCAGTAGCCCAGCGCCGTGAAATATTGTTAGGTACCAACCAGTTTCCAAACTTTAATGAGAAAGCGGGCGACAAAAAACCGGTGGAGGCAAAATGTTGTTGTGGTGGACACAATACATGTGAAAAAGAGGTCGCTACTTTGAACTTTGACCGTGCTGCCAGCGAATTCGAAGCATTACGTCTTGAAACTGAAGCATCCGGTAAGCGTCCGAAAGCGTTCATGTTGACAATCGGTAATTTAGCTATGCGTCAGGCACGTGCACAGTATTCATGTAACTTCTTGGCTTGTGCCGGATATGAAGTAATCGATAATTTAGGTTTTAAAACCGTAGAAGAAGGTGTGGAGGCAGCAATGGCAGCCAAGGCTGACATCGTGGTACTTTGCTCCAGCGACGATGAATATGCCGAATACGCTGTTCCTGCATTTGAAGCGGTGAATGGCCGTGCAATGTTTATAGTTGCCGGTGCTCCTGCCTGTATGGACGAATTGAAAGCAGCCGGTATCGAGAATTTCATTCACGTACGTGTCAATGTACTTGATACTTTAAAGGAGTTTAATGCCAAATTACTAAAGTGATTTCAGTCCTGAATCGTAAATCGCTAAATCGTAAATAAACAACATGAGAAAAGATTTCAAAAATTTAGATATATACGCAGCATTTCAGCCCGCTAATGGTGCTGAATGGCAAAAGGCAAACGGAATCGAAGCTAATTGGAAGACTCCGGAACATATCTGCGTGAAGCCTGTTTATACAAAAGAAGATCTGGAAGGAATGGAACATCTGGACTATGCGGCCGGTATTCCTCCTTATCTGCGCGGTCCGTATTCGGTGATGTATACGTTGCGTCCCTGGACAATCCGTCAGTATGCCGGATTTTCTACTGCCGAGGAGTCGAATGCTTTCTATCGTCGTAACTTGGCTTCCGGGCAGAAAGGTTTGTCTGTTGCATTCGACTTGGCTACTCACCGTGGCTACGACCCCGATCACGAACGGGTAGTAGGCGATGTTGGTAAAGCCGGTGTGTCCATCTGTTCGCTTGAAAATATGAAAGTGCTGTTCGATGGCATTCCTTTGAATAAGATGTCGGTATCCATGACAATGAACGGCGCTGTACTTCCGGTGCTTGCTTTCTATATCAATGCGGGGCTCGAACAGGGAGCCAAACTGGAAGAAATGGCAGGGACTATTCAGAATGACATTCTGAAAGAGTTCATGGTGCGTAATACTTATATTTATCCGCCTGCATTCTCTATGAAGATTATCTCTGATATTTTTGAGTATACTTCACAGAAGATGCCAAAGTTCAACTCTATATCTATTTCCGGTTATCATATGCAGGAAGCCGGTGCTACGGCGGATATCGAGTTGGCCTATACTTTAGCCGACGGTTTGGAATATCTTCGTGCGGGTGTGGCTGCCGGAATCGACATCGACGCTTTTGCCCCGCGTCTCTCTTTCTTCTGGGCTATCGGTACCAATCATTTTATGGAAATAGCCAAGATGCGCGCTGCCCGTATGCTATGGGCCAAGATCGTGAAACAGTTCAATCCGAAAAATCCGAAGTCATTGGCATTGCGTACTCACTCTCAGACATCAGGCTGGTCGCTGACAGAACAGGATCCGTTCAATAATGTGGGACGTACTTGTATCGAAGCAATGGCTGCCGCATTGGGACATACTCAATCATTGCATACGAATGCGCTTGACGAGGCCATCGCTTTGCCGACAGATTTTTCGGCACGTATTGCCCGTAATACTCAGATTTATATTCAGGAAGAGACGTATGTTTGTAAGAACGTTGACCCTTGGGGAGGTTCTTATTATGTGGAGAATCTGACGAATGAACTGGCTCACAGTGCTTGGGAACATATTCAGGAGATTGAAAAGTTGGGTGGGATGGCAAAGGCTATCGAAACCGGTATTCCTAAGATGCGTATCGAAGAAGCGGCTGCCCGTACGCAAGCCCGTATCGACTCCGGTTCGCAAACGATTGTGGGTGTGAACAAGTATCGTCTGGAAAAAGAAGCACCGATCGATATTTTAGAGATCGATAATACAGCCGTTCGTATTGAGCAGATTGAGAACTTGAAACGGTTGAAAGAGGGCCGGAATCAAGAAGAGGTTGACAAAGCGCTTGCCGCTATTACCAAGTGTGTGGAAACGAAAGAAGGTAACCTGCTCGAGTTGGCTGTAGAAGCCGCCCGTGTACGTGCCACATTAGGAGAAATCTCTTATGCTTGCGAGAAGATTGTAGGACGTTATAAAGCAGTAATCAGAACTATATCAGGCGTGTATTCATCAGAAAGTAAAAACGATAGCGACTTCAAACGTGCTTGTGAACTCACCGAGAAGTTTGCAAAGAAAGAGGGACGTCAACCTCGTATCATGATTGCGAAAATGGGACAGGACGGTCACGACCGTGGTGCCAAAGTGGTAGCAACCGGTTATGCCGACTGTGGCTTCGATGTGGATATGGGACCGTTGTTCCAGACTCCGGCCGAAGCTGCTCGTGAAGCCGTTGAGAATGACGTTCATGTAGTAGGTGTTTCTTCGTTGGCTGCCGGACACAAAACGCTGGTTCCACAGATCATTGAAGAATTGAAGAAGTTAGGACGTGAAGATATTGTAGTGATTGCCGGTGGTGTTATTCCGGCTCAGGATTACGATTTCCTTTATAAAGCGGGTGTGGCTGCTATCTTTGGTCCGGGTACTCCGGTTGCAAAGGCGGCTTGTCAGATTCTGGAAATCTTGATGGATGAGGAATAAAAGATATATCTTAATGTAGATAGGGTAGGAGTGGGATTGTGGGATATCCTGCTCCTATTTTTTTGTTTTCTTATGCGGGTTACTTCTTTGATTCCGATTTCCAGTGAGATCACTTCTGATTCATATAGTAGAAATCCCCTTACTTTATCCTTTGGACGTTTTAAGGATAAGAGTAAGGGGAAATTCTGATTACAGTCTGTAATTTGTAGATCAAATATAGGCTATTGTTCTCGTTTTGAGAATCCTATTTCTATTACTTTACAATTACTTTTGCATTGTCTTTTCCATTACGGACAATGTAGAAGCCGGCAGAAAGGGAAACAAACGATCCATTTGTAACTGCTTTCTTTATAATTAGACGGCCTTGTCCATCGTATATATCGGCTGTACAATCTTGTCCTTGAACCATAATACCTCCGGTTACACCGGTAAATGTTGTTTTCGGAACGTCTTGTACGTCTTTAACGGCAACATCTCCCGACTCAATTCTAAGGGTGAAATCGACAATAGCTCCTCCATTGCTTGCAATATGGTTTCCGGAAATGACACTTCCACAAGGAGCAAGGCTGTTCCAGTCAATTTTGAAACGGATGCGATAGTCGCCTGCTGAAAGATTTTCCGGCAGAATGAAACGTGGGAGAGCACCATTGGCTCCAACATTATTTTTTTTCTGGTCTCCTAAACTATTTGTGCCATCAGCACCTCCGTCTTCTGAATAGAATGTATATGATACTAATTCCCCTTCATTATTACCGTCTGCGTTGAGGGTGATGTCGAACTCTTTATCTTTATTATAATCTACATATACATAAGCATGCATCCATTCAAAGTTCCATACCGTACTCGGATTTAGCGTTGCGCCGGCTTTAGTGGAGATTATTTCATCTGTTTTGTCAACGTATACCGGACGGGGAGTTTTTGCAGTCTGAATCTGACTGCTTGTAAATTCATTGGTACCATCGGTAACAGATATAGAGGTCAGATAGCGGGTGTGGTTTGATTCATAATCCGGAGTACAATAGGCAGGATATGTGAATTCTGCTGTTGCAACTTTACTGTTGGTCATACCTTCTTTGATAGCTATTGCTTTGATGGTGACTGCTGAAGATACTAAAATCGGTTCTGTATAGACTTCCGACTGGGCATTAGGCATTGTTCCGTCCAATGTATAATAGATTACGGCATCCAGAGTGCTGCATGTGATTGTAACTTCAGATGTTTCTCCCTCTTCCAAACGCGCACCGGCCGGATCGAAAACAGGAGTTTCTACCTGTTCCAGAATTTCACCGGCAGGAGTGTATACATCTTGGCCATCAGTCAGCCATTCCAGAGAGAAATTCATAAAATAGAGTGAGCAGGCTCCTTCCGGATTTTCTTCTACATATGCTCCGATTGTACCGTCGGGAAGGATGGTGAGAGATGAATATACAGAGTTGTATGGGCATATGGATTTTACTGTCGGCCATGTTTCCCCTTCATCATAACTGATAAATATACTTACGTTCTGGCGTGAAGAAGAATTAGGAATGGAATGTAACAGACGGTCTTTATTGAAGCCTTGATCTGTTGCTGTATAGCGGATGATATCACCGTTGCAGGCATTGGTATTGATTTCGTTCCAGTTTGATTGGGCTCCCCAGGTTTCTCCACCGTCTGTAGAGATGCTGTAACCACGGTAACCGCTTTGACGAACGCTCATTAATACACGGCCATCATTGAGTTCTACCACTTTCGCTTCATCTCCATTGCTGAATGCACGTTCTGATACTGTCCAGGTAGCACCATTGTCGTCTGAATAAACGGCATAATTGTGTAACTGGTTTCCGGAGCCCATTGCTGCAACAAACATGATGCGTCCTGCGTGTTCTCCGCGAGTCAGACGTAAACCGTTTCCGGAACCGAAGAAAGAGTGGGTAAAGGCCTTGCGTTCTGCATTATCACAATTGCTTCCCCATAACAGATCTGTAACGTTTTTAGGCTCTTCCCAAGTACGTCCTTTATCATGACTGATAGTGATATACGACCATTGAGGGTCGGATGCGGAAGAGGCCCAAAGTCCGTTTCCACCAACGAATCCGCACACTACATCGCCGTTGGCTGCCTCAACGATGACTGCATCACCGTATCCTTTTTTATATCCTTTACCTTCAGCAATGGTTACAGGTTCACTCCAAGTGAGACCACCGTCGGTACTATAACGCGAAACGATGTCAATGTCTTCCGGAAGGTCTGTTTCGTTATATTTGCGTTTGTCGGTAGTTGCTAATAATGTGCCGTCTGAAAGTTGAAGTAATGCCGGTATACGCCAGTTCTTTGAATCATAATCACCCGGGGTAAATACCAGGCGGCGTTTCAGCAATATTTCACGACTTCCGGTTGGAGCGGGATTTTCGATTTCGAAAGCTTGGCTTTCAGTGGTTATTTCATGCAGTTCTGCATCGATTTTTGAACCTTCGTTTGCTGTTTCCGATATTTCAGCGCATATCCACAAATAGCTTGTACCGGATTGGATGGTTGCATTTGTAAATTCGCATGTCATATCACCTTCAGCCGGAACAAATTCACCTAATAAAATGGCATCTTGGGCTGTGCGTTCATCGAATTTGTTTTCGGATGTTTTATAGATTTTTATTTTCGTGATATCTGCTAAATTGGTCGTTCCGTTTAAATTCATTTTCACAGAATGTAATGCCTGTGTAGCGTCTGTTCCTCCCATTGTTACAGTTGCTTTAAGGATCTGATCGTATGG
>OLWA01002299.1_pt1 | contig 17250 bp, 10 predicted proteins | sample 1673251 | NCBI WGS metagenome assembly OLWA01 (sample SAMEA3178937, study PRJEB25190) | human gut metagenome | biome: human gut; feature: human-associated habitat; material: faeces | place: Austria | collected 2013
GGCCTGCCGCTAGCGTTCATCCTGAGCCAGGATCAAACTCTCCATTGTATAAAATGTTTTGTTAAATCTTTAGCTCAAATCTCAAAGGTATTGTTTGAAATCACTCTTTTTCAAGAGTGGAAAACTTTAGCTGCTCAATTACTTCAAAGAACGCTGTTCGTATATTGCTATAAGAACATCTTCTGTTTTTCAGGTTCACTGCCTTGGCTTCGAACCGTTTGGCTTACCGCTTTTTTTCAGCGGAAAGTGGTGCAAAGGTAAGCATTGTTTTTGAAACCTCCAAATCTTTTTGAAAGATTTTTTTCTCAAACTCTTCAGAACCTCTTCGCTTCCGCATCTTGGTCATCTCTGACTTGCTTGCGGGCTGCAAAGGTAAGAAGAATTTTCATTTCCTCCAAATCTTTCTCCCGGATTTTTTTCTTCCAAAACCTCTCAGAACCTATTCGCTTCTTCCTCCCGGACCGCCGCTAAAGCCGTCCTTCTCTCGAAGCGGGTGCGAAGATAAACACTTTTTTACCCCTCATCCAAATTTTTTGCACCTTTTTTTTCAACTTTTTTTGACCGGATCGGCTTACATGCTGATACATAACAAGATCCAAATTGACCCAAAAGAGCGAACCCGGGTCCTCTAATAATACGAAAAAGCCACAAACAACTGCTCTGAGCCATTCCGGTTCATATGAATGGAAACGAAACACCGCGAAAAAAACTCGCCGTTCAGCAAATCCAGACAACAGACCAGGTCTTGGGAATTATTGTTTCGGCCTCCATCACTCAAGAATTTCCACAATCCGATTCACTCCTCATGGCGCAGCATCCCAAAGTGCTGCACATAATACCGGAGCTCGACAATAGCATGGAGAGATTTCGGGCTCTTCGAGGAACCCCATGTGTCCGGAGTGTTCGAGCCAGACGACCTCGGCCTCGGGATGGTTGGCCACCATCTTCTCGGCGACTTCGACGGGAATATAGTTGTCCTTGCGTCCGAGAATGAAAAGCACCGGAACCTTCGTCTGGTGGAGCATTTCGTTCTGATCCTTCCGGTCGATCATGCCGTTGAGCAGGGCGACGATTCCACTGTCCTCGGTGATGAAGACCTGTTCGGTCAGATCCTCGATGTAATCCTTCATCCGGTCGCGGTTCTCTTCGGCGAATCCGGCTGCCGGGGCCACCCGCGCCAGCAGTTCTTTCCTGCCGGCCTGCACGAGGGCAATTTCACGGCGACGGTTGTCTGCCTTTTCGGGGGTGTCGGGGTTGGGGGTCGAGCTGAAGAGAACCAACCCGTTGAGCATCTCCGGATGACGCTCGCAGAAGGCCAGTGCCACATAGCCGCCCATGGAGTGCCCGACCAGCGTGCAGCGTTCAATTCCCAGTGCGCGGAGTGCATCGGCAATGGTGTCGGCCAGGAACTCCATCGAGTGTTTCTCGCCCTGTACGACCGAAATGCCGTGTCCGGGCAGGTCGAGCGTCACCACGCGGACTTTCTTATAGAGATAAGGTACGAAATCGTCCCAGACCAGCATCGATTCGAGATAGCCGTGCAACAGGACGATGCAGGCGTCACCCTTCTGTGAGTCGCAGATATGCAGAGCCGTGGGCCCTGCCATGATGAATTTTTCAATCATCTCTGAAGTAGAATTATTCCTCTTCCTCGTCATCGAGGTAATCGAGGGCGGATTCGCGCTTGGCATAGGAACGGTAGTCATCTTCGTCGTCCTCCTCGAACTGACTGTAGAGCGTATGGCGTTCCTTGCCGCTTTTGCGCATCGGTTCGAGCCGTTTGGCTTTGCGAAGTTCATCCGTGTCGTGTTCGCGGATTCCCTTTTGAGTTTTCATGGGTAGAATGGAAATGGTTGGGAATTAGAAATTTTCACTGTCGAACGTCCCCCCGAAGACCCGACGTGCGGGGCCTGTCAGTCGGACGTCCGTATAGGTCTGCGTATGAGGTTCATGCGAAAACCGTACCGCAAGTGTGCCACCGGGGACCGTGATGATGTAGCGGTGCGTGTCGTGCTGACGGGCATAGTTGGTGACGATGGCGGCAGCCGTCACGCCGGTTCCGCAGGCGAGGGTTTCGTCCTCGACGCCGCGTTCGTAGGTTCTCACGCTGATGGCGCCATTGGCCGTGATTTGCACGAAATTGACGTTCGTACCTTGCGGGAACCGGGCCGTATCGTATCGGATTTCGCGGCCGCACCGGACGACATCGACCGTCCGGAGATCGTCGACGAACTCCACATAGTGGGGTACGCCCGTATTGAGGAACCACCAGCCGTCGCCCTCGCGGATTTCGCGCACGGCGATCATGCCGAGTTCGATTTCGCCCGTAAAGCCCTTCGTACGGTGGATCCGGGCGGTGTGCAGCCCGTCGGCGGCATCGAAGAACTTGGTTTCGCCGCCGATTCCGAGGTGTTCGGCGAAGAGCGTGAAGCAGCGGGCTCCGTTGCCGCACATTTCGCCTTCGGAGCCGTCGGCGTTGTAGTAACGCATCGAGCAGTCGATCTCGGCATTGCGGGCGAGGGTCATCAGTCCGTCGGCGCCGATTCCGAAGTGACGGTCGCACAGCCGGGCGATCAACTCCGGTCGGGGGGTGAAAATCTCCTCCCGGTTGTCGATCAGGATGAAGTCGTTGCCGGCTCCTTCGTATTTGGCAAATTTCGTCAGCACCTCTTCGAAGGTTTCTCACAGACAAAAATAGTAAAACTTCTAAAAGTTTTGCTACTTTTGTGAAAAATATCGCCCTCGAATTGTCGATGCGGGCGAACGTTTTTGTTGAAAGAGAAGTCATTTAATCCATCCGACTATGAAAAGCGTGCTGTTCAAGCATCGTTCCATCCGAAAATTCCGTCCGACACCCATTCCTCCGGAGGTGTTGCGCGACTGCCTCGAGGCTGCCACACGGGCCTCGACCTGCGGCAACATGCAGCTCTATTCGCTGGTCGTCACCCGCGACCGGGCCTTGCGCGAGCAGCTTGCACCGTGCCACTTCAATCAGCCGATGGTGACCCAGGCGCCGTGTCTGATTACGGTCTGCGCCGATATCCACCGTTTCAGCATGTGGTGCGAACAGCGCGATGCCGATCCGGCCTATGACAACTTCGCCTGGTTTCTGAACGCCTCGACCGATGCGCTGCTGGCGACGCAGAACTTCTGTGTGGAGGCCGAACTGCACGGACTGGGCATCTGCATCCTCGGCACGACGATCTATACGGCCGGCGAGATTTCGCGTATTCTGGAGCTTCCCAAGGGGGTTGTACCCCTGACGACGGTGGTGGTGGGCTATCCGGACGAATCGCCCGAACTGACCGACCGCCTGCCGCTCGAGGCCGTCGTCCACAACGAGAAATATACGGACTACACGTCGGCCGAGATCGACGAACTGTGGGCCGAACGCGAGGAGTCGGAGCTCACCAAGCGGCTGCTCGAGGAGAACGGACTGCCGAATCTGGCCCGGATCTTCACCGAACGCCGCTACGTGCGCAAGGACAATCTGGCCATTTCGGAGTCGTACCTGGCGCTGCTGCGCGAGAAGGGATTCTTCAACAACCACTGATCGGACGTGCGACGGGTGTGCCGGATGGGGTTGACTGCGTTGCTGGGCATGCTGTGCTCGGCCTGCAGCGTCACGCGGCACATTCCCGAGGGAAGTTACTTCCTGCAGAAGGTCCGTATCGAGGACGACCGGTCGACCCCCCGTAAGGAGCGCATTCTCTCCTCCGAGCTGGAGAAGTACATTCGTCAGAGCCCCAACAAACGTTTTCTGGGGACCAATTTCTACGTGTGGCTCTACGAGCAGGCCGATCCCGCGAAGGAGAATCGCTGGAACGAGTGGAAACGCAAGATCGGCGAAGCCCCCGAACTGCTCGACGTGAGCCTTGCGCGGAAGAGCGCCGAGAATCTGAAGGTCTACATGGATTCGAAGGGTTTCTTCAATTCGCAGGCCACGTACCGCATCGACACGACGTCGCGCCGCAAACGGGCCACGGTGATCTATACGACCCGTCAGGGAGCTCCCTACCGCATCGATTCGATTTCGTATACGTTCCATGACCAGTTTCTTGAGCAGATCGTACTGCCCGATACGATCCACACGCTGCTGCGACGGGGGGCGATCTACGATGTCACGGTGCTGGACGCCGAGCGCGAACGCATCACCTCCTATCTCCGCGACCGGGGCTACTACAACTTTTCGGTCAACAACATCCTCTACCTGGCCGATACGCTGGGCGGCAACCGCGAGGTGGATCTGCAGGTGGTTCTCAAGCAGTATCTGTCGGGGTATGACGCGCGTGGCAAGGCCGTCATGGACAACAACCTGGTCTACCGCATCGATCGGATCAACATCTTTCCGGATTACGACCCGACGGAGATCCGCAATGACACGACGCTTCTCGAGCGTCTCGACACGCTCTACTACCGGGGACTGAACATCGTCTATGAGAAGCGTCCGAGCCTTCGACCGCGGGTTCTGCGGCAGTCGGTGCCGCTCTACCCGAACTACATTTACAATTCGTCACGCGTGAACCGGGCCTATGCGGATCTGATGTCGCTGGGCTATTTCAAGAGCACGCGCATTGCCTTCGAGGAGCAGCCGCTGTCGGCCGATTCGACGAACTACGTTTCGTTTATCGGAGCTACGGCCGATTCGACCCGGGCTCTCTATACGCGTGAGGGCTACCTGACGTGTAACATACTCTGCACGCCGACGTTGCGTCAGAGTGTCAAGGTCGATCTGGAGGGGAGTACGACGTCGAGTTTCTACGGCCTGAAGGCGACGGTGGGTTACCAGAACCGGAACATCTTCCGGGGTGCGGAATCGTTCGACGTGTCGTTTGCGGCGGGGTACGAGTTCATGAAGGCTCCGGATGCGCTTCGGAAGCGCGCCACGGAGTTCGGTGTCACGGCGGGACTGACGTTCCCGCGGTTTCTGGCGCCGTGGCACATGCGGCGGTTCCACAACGTGAACCAGCCGCGGACGAAGATCGAACTGTCCGTCAATTTCCAGGACCGGCCCTACTATGCGCGGACGCTTTCGAGTGCGGGGCTGACCTATTCGTGGACGAACAACCGCTATTCGAGCTTTTCGCTGCGGCCGATCGACATCAACGTGATCGACATGACGCGTCCGGTGGATCCGGCCTTTCTGGGCAGTACGCAGAACAAGTATCTGATCAACAGTTTCCAGACGCAGTTCATCGGCGGACTGTCGTTCGGTTACAGCTACAACAACCAGCGGAAGAATTTCGGGGGCAATGCCACGACGATCCGCTTCAATGCCGAGACGGCGGGCAACCTGATCGATGCCGTCGAGCACGCTTTCTTTGCGCCGGCAGCCGGCAAGGACTACTACACGATCTTCGGAATCCAGTATTCACAGTATTTCCGTACGGACCTGAGCGTGAGCCGCAAGATCATGCTGGGCGACGTGACGGCACTGGTCGGACACCTGTATGGCGGAGTGGCCATGGCCTATGGCAACTCGCAGTCGGTGCCGTTCGACCGGCAGTTCTACTGCGGCGGCAGCAACGGCATGCGGGGCTGGACGCCGCGGACGCTCGGTCAGGGTTCGGTCCCCGATCCGCACAACGATTATCCGGTGCAGACGGGCGACGTAAAACTGGAGGCCAACCTGGAGTTGCGGTTCCCGATCTGGGGCATGATCCACGGCGCGACGTTCTTCGATCTGGGCAATATCTGGTATATCCGTCAGAATCCGGCCGAGTATTCGGACGAGGCGGTCTTCCATTTCGACCGTTTCTACCGTCAGCTGGGATTCAATACGGGTCTCGGACTGCGTTTCGACATCAAGTTTGCGGTGCTGCGTCTCGACTGGGGTATCCAGCTGCACAACCCGAACAATCCGGCGGGCGAGCGGTGGATCCACAACTTCAAGTGGAAGAATACGGCGCTGAATTTCGGCGTGGGCTATCCGTTCTGATCCGGCCCTTTCGGTTTTCCTGTTTCTGATTGGTTCTCTTTTGACTCTCCGGGGGGCGCAAGGTCCCTTTCCGGGGCAGAGCGGTCTGCGGTTCTGCCTCAGAAGGGGTAGCCGATGGCCAGATGGAATCCCAACCCGTCCTTGAAGCTGGAGATGTTGTAGTAGCCGCGCTTGTCGGGGTTCGGATAGGGGGTATGGAGCCCGATTCCGAGGTCGGCGCGGATGACCAGATAGCTGATGTCGTAGCGCAGTCCGAATCCGGTTCCGAGAGCGATGTCGCGCGGGAACGAATTCCAGTTGAGAGCGGCACCCGGACGGTTGGGATCCTCTTTCAGCAGCCAGACATTGCCGGCGTCGAGGAAGACGGCGCCGTTGAGACGGCCCAGGATGCCGAATCGGAATTCGACGTTGGCCTCGAGCTTGAAGTCGCCCGTCTGATCGAGGTATCCGTCGCTGTCGTCGGCGGGCGGGCGATAGCTTCCCGGGCCGATCGAACGGACGGTGAAGGCACGGATGCTGTTGGCGCCGCCGATGTAGAACTGTTCGCTGTAGGGCATCACCTCGGAGTTTCCGTAGGCGTATCCCACGCCGACAATCAGCCGTGTCGCCAGCCAGTTGTTGCGCTGCCCGATGCGGTGATAGAACTTCACTTCGCTGACCTCCTTGACGAACTGCGAGAACTGATTGCCGAAGAGCAGCTGGGGGTGACGCTCCCCGGCGGCCCGAAGGATGGCCGAGAGCAGATTTCCGGCCGAGGTGACGCTGTTCTGCCAGTAGAAGCGGCGATTGCCCGTTGCGCCGTAGCTCTTGTCGAAGGTGTAGGTGTAGCCGATCGAGGGGACGAACTGGTTGCGGAAGCTCATGGCGATCGAGGGGTTCTCCTCCATGGTCTGGTCGAAACTGGCGGTCGTATGGAGCAGCCGGTTGTAGGTCAGGCGGAAGACCGTGAGGTCGTGGTGGGAGAAGTCGGAGGTCTGGAAGCGGTAGCCGGCCGAACCGCTGAAGGCGATCAGATGGAAGAACTGCGGGCGGTTCATCAGATCGACGCCCAGCTGGAAGGCCGTGCTGCCCGGATGGCTCAACCGGTTAACCCAACGTACGGGCAGCAGCAGCCGCGGCAGGTTGAGCGACGTGTTGAGACCCAGTTCATAGGAGTTGAGCCGCGAGGAGCGTCCGCCGGAGTTCTTGTTGCCGGTCTGCCATTCGTACGCGCCGTTGAGCTTGACGTCGAGGACTTCGCCGCCGCGGAAGAGGTTGTTGTGGCTCAGTTTGAGCGTGAGACCCGGACCGAGGAAGCTGTTCGATTTGGAGGTGACGTCGGTTTCGAGGGCCACCTCGAGCGGGTAGTCCATCCGGGCGTCGATGGCGACGTTGAGCGAATCCTCGCCGCGCAGCGAATCGAGCGGTGTGACGGAGAGGTTCACCGAGCGGAAGATGCCGAGTTTGTTGAGTTCGGTCTGGGTGTGGTTCTGGGCCTCGACGGTGAAGAGTTCGCCCGAGCGGAGCGTCAGCGCACGGTTCAGCACGCGGGGGCGGACCTTCATCGGTCGTTGGGTGATCACCGTGGCGTTGCGGAGCCGGAGCGTGTCGGCGGGACCCGGGCGGAGGTTGTGCAGCCGGACGGTGACCTCGCCCACGCGATAGGGTTTGAGCACTGCCTGCGGGAGATTGGGCTTGAGGCCCAGACGCAGGGCGACGTGCCGTGGCTGAAGGGTCGTGTCGGCCAGGTATTCGAGGTATTCGGGACGGAAGTAGTAGTAGCCGTTGGCGCGCAGCGACGTGGTGATGCGCTGCCGTTCGGCGGTGAGCGTGTCGAGGTTGTACTGGGCGCCGGGGCGGAGCAGCGAGGTGGCTTCGAGGCTGTCGACGAGCGGTTGCATCGTGCTGTCGGCCTGTGGATAGGCGATGCGTCCGTAGTGCCAGGGCGGGGCGATGCGGATCGTGTAGTCGACTTTGGCCTTGCGTCCCTTTTTGCGCGGAAGGAGCGAGTCGGTGACGCGGGATCCGAAGTATCCGAAGTTTTCGAGCGCCTGCTCGGCCACGCGGGTGCGCAGTCCGGGCTGTACCTTCGAGAGGAGGACGGGCTCTTTGGCCAGACGGCGGTAAAACCAGTATTTGAAGCCCTTTTCGCGGGGCGTGTAGCAGTAGTTCCAGGCCCAGAGCCCGATGGGCAGAGGCGTGCGCAGGTAGGGGGCGTAGAGCGGGTTGTTCGGAGCCACGGAGAGGGGCTCGCGGGCTGCATCCTCGGCGGCGGCCGAGACGATGACCCCCGAATCGGGCCTTACGCGCAGGTGTTTGACCCCCGTGTAGAGGACCTCGCCCTGAGGGATGCGGCGCGTGGTGGAGCAGGCCGTCACGAGGAGCAGGCCGGCCACCGTCAGCATGGTTTTTCGGAGAGAGGTCATCATGGCTGTTCGGTTTTTTGAGTGCGGGGCTTCGACGAACGGAAGAGATCGCCCAGCCGCGAGATCCGCTTGCGGATGACGAATCCGACGCCGGTTTCGGTGATTTCGCCCTCGAGGATGCTTTCGTAGCCCGTGTGGCGGAAGACCTTGATGTACATGTTGTCGCGTTTGTCGAGCATGTATTCGATCGAGATATCGTCGATGAGGTTCTCCTTGAGGTTCTGTGTGGGGTCGGCATCGGTGCTGAACTTGCCGCCGATGACGGCGCGGATGCGGTTGCTGAAGAGGTTCTTTGACAGCCGGTAGGAGTAGTCGGTTCGTTGGCCGTTGGGGTCGTCCTGACCGTAGGAGTCGATGCCGAACGAGAGGTCGACCCCCTTGAGGTTGTTCTGTGCCCACTGGTTCAGCTCCTTCTGGATGAAGGTGTTGAGCGGATTTTCGGCACTGACCCGGGCCGAGGTTCCGGGACCGGTGTAGGTGTTGTAGATCAGCAGGTTCATGGCCTGGTTGGCGCGTTGTTCGGCCGTGAGCGAGTTGAGCTGGTTCTGCATCGTGAGGTCCTCGGGAGCCGACAGATCGAAGCTGATCTCCAGATCGTTGAGCGAGTTCCGGATATTGATCGCGATGTTGAAGTTCACCGAGCGGGCATCCTGACCGTCGGAGGAGACGTTGGCGCGGACGCTCTCGACGGCGGTGATGTTGAACGACGGATCGGCCACGTCGCCCAGCCACTCGACATAGCCGCCCGGGCGGATCGTGAAGACTTTTTGGGCGATGATCGGCGGACTGTAGCGGACGGTGCCTCCGGTGAGCAGATAGCGGCCCGAGAGACGCGTGTCGCCCAGCGGATTCATCGTGTAGGAGAGGTTTCCGCCGCCGCGCAGGTCGATGCGGTTGCTGCCGTCGGTCGAGAGGTCGACGGCAGCCTTGACGTCGTTGCTGATGTCGACATTCAGGGCAATGTCCATGCCGCCGATGCGTACGGGCGGCAGCTCCTCGAAGGCTTCGCGGTTGTCGATCTCGGCGAACGAGACGAACTGCACGACGTTCTGCGACTGCTGTTTGACCTCGAGCGGGGAGCTTTGCATGACGTAGTTGATGTCCGTACCGCCGAGCAGGGCGACGTTTCCGCGCACGGCCAGTGCATCGACCGGACCCCGTACCGAGGTGTTCAGATCGAGATAGGCCTGACCGTAGACGGTGGTTCGCTCCTTGCGGGGGACGTTTACGAACTGGAAGTCGGCGGCCTTCAGCCGCAGATCGGCCGTCATGCGCTGCGGGTCGGTCAGATCGACCGCTCCGTCGATGGTCAGCGGCTGCCGGTTCGGGGCGAGGATGGCGTAGCGGTCGAATCCGATGCGGCTTTGGTCGATGCCGATCGTATCCTCGGCCATGCGGAACGACGTGCCGATCATCGGTACGCGGAGTTCGGTCCCGGCCAGACGCAGCGCTCCGTCGAGGCGGGGCCGTTCGGTCGATCCCGAGGCGAGGATCCTAGCCGTGAGCATCCCCGACAGGCGGAGCATCTCCTCCGGGAGGAAGACATTGAGCCGCTGCAACGGCAGTCCGGGGATCTCCACACGGGCATCGAGCGGATTTGCCGCCTGCTTGTCGTACGAAGCCTGTGCTGCGAGGACTTCGAGCGAGTCGAGCCTCAGGCGGGCTTCGGCCTGCTGTGCGGCGCCCTGCCTGTAGCGGGCCCTCAGGGCGATGTCGCCGAAACGCTGCCGGTCGTAAGTCAGCTCGCCGATCGAAACTTCGCCCTGCAGAGCCAGCGTGTCGAGGCCCAGTTCCAGCGCCAGATCGGCTCTCAGCCGTCCGTCGACGGGCGGTGCCGAGGGCAACAGCTCGAGCATCGAACCGATTCCCAGCCCGGCCATCCCGAGGCGGATTCCCTCCAACGGGCTCTCCTCCGGCAGCGTGTGGATGGCAAAACGCTGTTCGCCACGCGTCAGGTCGAGGTCGGCGGCCAGCCGGCGGTCGAACCGGTAGACGAGGTAGTTGCCGGGGTTGACCGTCCAGGGTTCGAATCCGAACTGCGGATCGGGCCCGAGGCTCAACCGCACGAGCGAATCGTTCCACATCGCGTCGATCCGTGAGCGGAGCCCCTCGCGCCCGCTTCGGTCACGCTGGTAGAGATTTATCGAGGCGGTGTTGCCGCCGGCATCGCCGTAAAGACCGGCGGCAGCGACATGGTCGAGGTTTCCCGGGGCGTTGGCCATCCGCAGGGCATAGTGCATGCGGGCCCCCTGCTGGCGGAGCGAAACGCCCACGGTGTCGATATGGATGCCTCCCGTCGTGAGCCCTTCGATCTGCATGCCGATCGCCAGCGGCAGCGTATCGCAGTTGGCGCCGCGCATCTCCAGCCGGCGGAAGGCCGCACGTTGCGTGCGCAGGTAGTTGTTGAGGATGTTGTTGGGCCCGGCGGTGAGTTGCAGCCCGAAGTCGGGCAGGCGCGGTTTGAGCGAATCCATGTCGAGACGCTGCGTCCGGATCTGGCGGTTCAGCTCCTCGATCGTGCGGGGCAGAGCCGTGCGGAGCGTGTCGAGCGCCGCGGGCGAGAAGAAGGCCAGCCGCAGATCGCCCGACTGCAGTTCGGCCTTCGTGGCCGCGGTGTCTGTCTCGAACGAGAGGCTCGTCGGACGGATCCAGTCCGTGCCGGTGCTGTTCCGGATGCGGATGCTGTCCAGCGCGATGCGGGCCGCGTAGCTCTTTTCGCGGGTGGCCGATGCTTCGGCCTCGAGGTCGAAGAGCCCGCCGATGGGCTCCCGGACCAACCCCAACGCCGTGAGATCGAACCATCCGACCCGTCCCGTGAGGCGGGCCTGCTGGCGTTCGGGGGTCAGCCGCCCCTCGATCCCGAGCGCGAGACGGAGTGCCGAATCGCGGTCCTCGATACGTCCCGTCAGCTGCTGATCCGCCAGATCGGCCTCCAGCCCCAGACCTCCGAAATCGTGCCCGGCATACTCGGCCCGGTCGACCTCGAGCCGGACGCTGCCCTGCGTGGCGGCATCGTACGGATCGAATCCCCGGCCGTGGGCCAGGAGTTGCAGATCGAGCCTTCCGAGCGAATCCTTCGGCAGAAAGCTTCCGAGCGGGAAGCTGTCGCAGCGGATGGCGGCATCGTAGCGTTGCGGCTTCGTCTCGAAACGCCCGTCGACGGTGATGCGGCTCGCTTCGGCACGACTTGCGCCGGCGGTCAGCTCCGAGCGCAGTGCGTAATTGCCCGCTGCGGCCGATGCCGACCCCTCCAGACTGATCCGTCGGGGCAGCGTCACCCGCCGGCGCAGGGCCGTATCCGGGAGCAGCTGCACGAGAAAGACTCCCCGGCGCAGGTCGCCCCGGAAGCGGGCCGACGCCGTCAGTCGTTCGGGGGTGAGCAGCTGGCGGGCCCGGCCGTTGACATCCAGTTGAAGATGCCCGGGCGAAGAGATCCTGAGCCCGATCGGGTTGAGATCCTCGAGTGTGCCGTCGGCCGTGAGATCCACGCCGATCCGCCGGTTGAGCAATGCCGCGGGAAGTGTCGGAAAGAGTTTCCGTGCGTCGTTTACGGCCACGTCGGCCTGCATGTCGGCCGTCAGCGGCGTGGTCGGTTCCAATTGCAGGATTCCGCTTCCGGCCGTCACCCGGGCCGTGATCCGCGAATCGTCCGTCGCGAGTTCGAAACCGGTGAGGCTGATCCCCGCGGCATCCATGCTGAAGCGGCCCCGGGACTGTTCGACCCGTACTCCGCACCGCTCGGCGAATGCCAGTTGCCGCAGTTGCAGCGCCACGTCGCCGCCGCGGTTGTAGAGCGAATCGACCGCCAGTTGCAACTCCGTAAGCCGGATGCCGAGCGGATCGAACCCTGCCGCGGGGTGATGCCCCGCCTCGCCGTAGGTGAGGCGGTTGTCGTTCATCGCCAGCCTGCCGACCCGCACGGTCCACGGGAGCGATGTGTCGGCCGCCGAAGCGTTGTCGTTCTCCGTTTCTCCGGCCACCGCCTTGTCCGCAGCCTTTGTCCCGGAGTGGAGGCTGTCGGGCGCCCCAGTTGCCGACTGCGATTCGTTCGCCGTGCTGCCGGGCGGTTTCGAAGCGGTCAGATAGAGGTAGTTTCCCCGCGTGAGGATGAGGCTCGCGACGTTCACCTGCTGGCTGTCGAGGGCGATGCGGCACTCTCCGACCAATCCTTCGTCCAGATTGACCGCCAGTTCCGAGTTGTCCGCCGCGCTCGTCATTCCGAATTGCGTATCGTGCAAGGCCAGCTCCTCGACCGAGATTCGCCATCCGGTCCGAGCCGACGTGTCGGGCTCTTCGGCACTCGGCGCCATTCCGCTGCGGAGCCGGACGGATGCCCCGTCGAGCCGGATCCGTCCGACGAGGAGCTCCTCCTGCCGCAGCCGGGCGCGTACCGGAGCAATCCCCAGTTCGGCGGCCTTTACGCGCATTTCGAATCCCGTGACGGTGTCCCGGTAGTGGACTTTCAGCCGTTCGAGCCCGAATTCGCGGATCATCGCCTCGCGACGGATCAGCGGCCACGGATCGACCTCCAGCCGCACCTCTCCGCAGTCGACGAGCGTGTCGGCGCCCTCCGTCAGACGGATCTCCTCGATTGCAAGCCGCAGTGGAAATCCCAGCCGCAGTTTCCCCACCGACAGCTCCATGCCGAGGGCCCGTGAGATTGGTCCCACGGCTTTTCGGCACGCGAAATCCTGCACGCCCGGCACGTAGAGCAGCCCGATGCAGAGGCACACGAACACTCCTGCCGCGGCAAGAATTCGGAACGTATATGCGAGGATTTTTCTCACGGTCGGACAACGCAGCGGAAATTTCACTGCAAGGTACAAAAAGCGGGCGATTAAACAATCGTCCGCCTGTAAAAAACGGCCTCAAACATGGGTCTTTCGGGCCTTTGGGGCTCTTCCGTCTATTGTTTGGCCTTGTATTGCGAAGGCGACATGCCGGTGTTGCGCTTGAAATAGCTTCCGAAGAACGACTGGTTCGGGAAGTGGAGATAATAGGCGATCTCCTGGATGCTCATGTTCGAATACTTGAGCAGGGTTTTGGCCTCGAGGATCACGTAGTTGTCGATCCATTCCGAGACCGATCTTCCGCTGATGCGCTTGATGAGCGTGGTGAGGTATTTGGGCGTGATGCACAGCTGCCGGGCGTAGAATCCGACGCTTCGTTCCTGCTTGTAGTGTTCGCTCAACAGTTGGGTGAACTGGGTGAAATACTCCTTGGCGCGGTTGTGGGAGGCGTCCTCCAGTTCGGGATGCTCGGCCAGATAATGCTGCAGGATATCGCCGACCTTGTAGATCGTTCCGGCGATCAGTTCTCCGATGATTTCGGCCGAAAATTCGCTCACGTCGCCTTTTGTCTCCTGTTCGACGAGCGAGATGAAATTGCGCAGCGCCTGGCACTCCTTGTGTGAGATCTCCAGGCACGGATAGGACGTAAACTGAAGCAGCAACGGCAGCAGATGTTTCGTGTCGATGTTGATCCGCTTCATGAAGTCGGTCGAGACGGCCAGGATGTGAGCCTTCATCCCTTCGAGCGACTGCGCCTGCAGGATGCTGTTCGGGGCAAAGATGAACATCGTGTCCTTGCGGATCGTGAATTCCTTGAGATTGACCAGTCCCGAGGATTCGCCTTCGGTGCCCACTCCGATGATGAAGGCGTTGATACGGCACGGGAAACGGAATGCTTCCATCTGGGATTCCGTACTGGCGGCAATGCATTCACCCAGAATTCCGGGACGGTTTTCGCCTCCGGTCATGGAGATCAGCTCCTGGAGAGTGAAGTGGTTTATCGGGGCTTCCAAGGTCTCTTTGTTCATGATTTCGCTGTTGTTTGGTTTCATCGTATGTTCTTATAACGATAAAACAGAGGAAATCGTCTGCACAGACGACGTATTGAACACTCCGTGGCTCATTTTGAAGACAAACTGCGGCAAAAAGAACGCCGATCCGTTGAGGATCGGCGTTGTGGTGTGTCCGGAAAGTCGGAGGACGATCAGTTGGCGGCCGGAGTCGTGGTTGCAGCGGCGGCGGGAGCGTCGGTAATGCCGAGCTCCTTCTTCACGGCGGGAGCCAGATCGGTCAGCGTCGTCTCGTCGAAGTAGGCCAGCGAGCCGGTCGAGGTGTCGAAGACGGCCAGATAGCTTCCGGCGGCTGCGATCTTGTCGATGGCGTTCTTGGCCTTGTCGATGATCGGCGAGAGGAGTTCGTTCTGTTTCTTCTGATACTCCTGCTGGGCGCGGCCCTGGAACTCCTGGATACGGTTCTGCAGATCCTGCAGCTCCTTCTCCTTCATTTCCTTGGCCATGTCGGAGAGCGTGTTGAGGTTTTTCTGGTATTCCTGGTATTTGGTGTTGAATTCAACCTGCATCGTTTCGATGTTGTCCTGAAGCTCCTTGGCATAGGTCTCCATGTTCTCCTGCATGGTCTTGGTTTCGGGCATTGCCATGATGATCTCCTGGGTGTTGATGCGGCCGAACTTCTGTGCGAAGAGCGAGGTGGATCCCATCAACAGTGCAACTGCAAGGGTTAATTTGATAGCTTTTTTCATACGATTTATGCGTTAATGTTTTGATGTCGGTTAATTCTGCTTCAGCAGATCGATCACCTGCTGCGTGCGCTCCACCGAGGGGTTGTTGTAGAGCAGCGTGGGGTTGTTCGACGAATCGAGGACCAGATCGGCGCCTGTCTGTTTGGCGTAGGCCTCGATCTGGGCGAAGACCTCCTTCTGGATCGGGCTGATCATCTCGATGCGTTGTTTCATCAGCGTACCCTCCTTGCCGAAGAGGCTTTCCTGGTATTGCTGGGCCTCTTTTTCCTTGGCCAGGATTTCGTTTTCGCGGGCCTGGCGCGTGGTCGACGAGAGCGAAGCCTTCTGATACTGGTAGTTGTTGTAGAGGGTTTCGACCTCGTTGAAGCGGGCATCCACCTGGCTCTGGTATTGTTTGGCCAGTGAATCCAGCTTTTCGATGGCCTGGTTGTAGGCGTCGATCGACTTGAAGATCTTCTCGCTGTTGACGATTATGTAATTCTGGGCCGAGAGGACGCCGGCCGTAAGGATGGCTGCTGCCACAAGAATCAGTCGTTTCATCATCTGAAATTTTAAGTTATCACTTCTCCGCGGGGGGAGATGCTGTCATAAATATAACTCTTTTCTTTCAAATTTATTGCCACGGGCGGCCGATTAGAACTGTTGACCGAGCACAAAGTGGAACTGACTGCCGCTCTTGGTGGTGGAGTTGGCGGGGGGATCGAATCCGTAGCCCCAGTCGATGCCGAGCATGCCGACCACGGGCAGATAGAGCCGCACGCCGAAACCGGCCGCACGTTTGATCTTGAAGGGCGAGAACTCCTTCCACGAGTCGAATGCGTTACCGCCCTCGAGGAATCCCAGCACATAGATCTGCGACGAGGGTTTGAGGATGACGGGGTATCGCAGCTCGGCGGTATACTTGTTGTAGCCGCGCGAGTAGTAGTTCGAGGGGTCGAGGGCACCGTCCTCGTAACCGCGCATGGCGATGATGTCGATACCGTAGATGTTGTAGCCCGACATGCCGTCGCCGCCGACCTCGTAACGCTGGAAAGGCGAGACCTTGTCCTTGTTGTAGCTGCCCAGGTAGCCCATCTCGGCCTTCAGCATCAGCACCAGGTTCGAATTGTTGAGGAATCCCTGGAACCACTGGGCCTTGAACTGCCACTTGTGGAATTCGATCCAGCGGTAGCGGTCCTGATCGCTCATCGACTGGTCGGAGTAGTCCTTGCCGTCCCAGAGCGAGTAGGGGAGCGTGGCCTGAACCGAGGCGGTGAATTCCGAACCGCGGCGCGGATAGATCGGCTGGTCGACGGAGTTGCGGCTGAGGACGAGTTTCAGCGACAGAAGGTTCGAGTTTCCGTTTTTGACGACGAATCCGGTCCAGTTTTTGAGGTTGTACCGTTCGTAGCTGGCCTCGGCGTAGAAGGTGAAGTAGGGGTCGGGCCAGTTCAGACGCTTACCCAGACCGGCTGCCGCACCATACGTACGGAAGTACTGCGTGGCGGTCTGCCAGACGTAGTAGGCGTTGTTCTGTTCGGAGATGTGGGCCGAGAAGGTGAACGAGTTGGGCTTTTTGCCGCCGAGCCACGGGTCGGTGAAACTCAGGGCGAAGGCCTTGTAGTAGGTACCGTTGGTCTGGGCCGAGAGCGACAGACGCTGGTTTTGTCCCATGGGGTAGGGCCGCCAGGCGCCCTTCTTGAAGAAGTTCTTCACCGAGAGGTTGTTGAGCGTGATGCCGACCGACCCCACGAAGGTACCCGAACCCCAGCCGCCGGCGATGTTGAACTGGTCGGAGGCCTGCTCTTCGAGGGGCCAGTTGATGTCGACCAGTTCGTTCGAGACGGGTTTGATGTCGGGCATGATGGCCTCGGGGTTGAAGTGGCCCATCGAGCCCAGCGTGCGGATGGTCTGCATCAGCAGCGAGCGGTTGTACAGTTCGCCCGGGCGGGTATACAGTTCGCGGCGGATCACCTCGTCATCGATGCGCTGGTTGCCCGAGATACCGACGTTGTTGATCGTGAACTGCTTGCCCTCGAAGACTTTGACCTCGATGTCGATCGAGTCGGCGCCGATGATCGTTTCGGCGGGTTCGATCTGCGACATCAGGTAGCCGTTGTTCTGGTAGAGCGACTTGATCGACATGTCTTCGGGGTTGTCCTCCTTGCCGTAGCCCAGCCGCTTGTTGATCGTCTTCTTGTCGTAGGTGTCGCCCGATTTGACGCCGAACATGCGTTGCAGGTCGCTGGTCGGGTAGACCGAGTTGCCGACCCATGTGATGTTGCGGATGTAGTACTTGTTGCCCTCCGACACCGAGAGGTCGATACCCAGTCGGCGGTCGTTGATCGGGTAGATCGAGTCGCTCAGGATCGTGAAGTT
>OLWA01002303.1_pt1 | contig 17236 bp, 18 predicted proteins | sample 1673251 | NCBI WGS metagenome assembly OLWA01 (sample SAMEA3178937, study PRJEB25190) | human gut metagenome | biome: human gut; feature: human-associated habitat; material: faeces | place: Austria | collected 2013
GTATGATAACCGCTATTCTCTTTCTGTTATAATCACTTTAAATGTCTGAAAGATCAGCTTAATGTCATACCAGAAACTGGTATTCTCCACATATTCAAGATATAGCTTAATCTTCTCCTGCATGACTACATTGATGTAGTAATCTTCCGGATCTTCCGCTTTCTCCATCAGTTCGTTCTCGTTACGAAACTTGATAGAGGCAGGATCAGTAATGCCCGGACGAACATCCAATACATGCATCTGCTCAGGAGTCCAATAGTTCACATAATAACGAACCTCAGGACGAGGCCCTACTAAACTCATGTCGCCTATGAACACGTTAATCAACTGAGGAAACTCATCCAACTTGTACTTACGGATGAAATATCCCGAACGCGTAATTCGAGGATCACGTCCTCCAATAGTCACAAGACTTCCCTTGTCTGCCCCGACTCGCATTGAGCGGAACTTAAAGATTCGAAAGTCCTTGTTATTTTTACCTACACGTACCTGACGGTAGAACACTGGACCATCAGAATCAAGTTTAATCCAGACAGCCATTACAAGGAATACTGGACTCAATACCAGCAACCCACACCCACTGGCAATAATATCAAATAATCGCTTCATATTTAATTTTAGAAATTGATAATTTCTATAGCAGGTAGTGGTTACGCTCCACAAGGCAAATTCCATTCGATCATACCTATTCATTAAAAAATACTTTTACCTAAATCCGAAATTTCCCGTATCCATATATTCACCCAACCTTTCAGCACAAAAAGCCAAAAACAGCATTTTCCTCTTTTCCATCATTAACCCATTCTTCAACCTCTTCCTTAGATATTCGCCCTGTTGCAGAGGGTAATGTGCTTGCTCGGGAAGTAGCCAATCAACGCCACATGCCCTTTAAGAGCAAGAAAATTGACTTGCCAGTTTTCTTGGTTGGGCATAGTCTGCACATATTTTTAATGCAAAGCCTTTTTTATCTCTAAACTCTGACCTCTCAACTTTAAGCAATTATCTAGAATTTCTGCCTCATTATCCCTCTCTTCTTTCGTTAACACTCAATTTAAGGCATCCCCCTTTGAAAGGGCACACTTATATGTCCTAAGCCGAGTTAATAAATCAGTTTTAATTTTAACATTGGTTTGTAGCCAAAATGATTTTGTCAGAAGCCATGTCAACATAATCCCTGCACACGTTAAAGATATTTCTGAAAAAAGTTCCGATGAAGTTCCAAATAGAACTACTATGAAGTTTTATCGTTCCAATCAAACTGTGATAAGTTGTTGCCATTTCCTCTTCCTGTATAATATTTGATTTTCAGATATAAAGACAAAAAACAGTCACAAACCCGCAAGCAAAAATGACATGACTATCTATTTTTCAACACTTTAACTACTAAACTCTCAAGAATTAAAACCACATTTTTTCCTGTTAATTAGATAGATAGTTTCATCACCTTTTCACTCGACTTTCATGAATTGATAGCTTGAAACAAACTTCTTTTCAAACAAACTGTATAAGCGGTTATTGAATGAAAACATACGAACTATTCTCCGATTACAGAACATAAAAACACAAAGGCTTCATCAGAAGTGACATAACGGGCAAATTCTTGAGTGATGATTCCTTGAAGTCCATTAAATTACTTACACATATCTACCGGATACATACACAGATAATATATAAGATTCGGAGTTAAATTACAAATACGGCCCGTAGAGATTATCGTTCAAGGTTAATAAAACTAGCCAGATCTTTAGAAGCAATATCATAAGGCAACAATGATGGATAGAACAAGCGTATATATTTCCAAGCAGAAGAACATGGTACTTCGCTTTGTGCCGATACAGCCACTGCATTAGTGGTTTTAATTTTTGCAAAAGCAGACATAGAATGTGTTTTTTACCTCTCATAAGTTAACACTTTTAGTGTACGACAAAGGTAAAAAGTCCGGCCTTAGACATAAAATATAGTTTACCGGACGGTTACCCAACGAAGACTGCTTTTCTGCAATACGATACAACTAAGATCATTCATCAATAGTTGGTGTTTTGGGCAAGCACTATTCATATCCAATGGAAAGCTTTAAAAGTTCAACAAACAAATCCGATACCGTCATTTTCTCAACAAATCCTTAATCTTTTCTTTATATGCTTTCACCACGAACTCGCGTGAGAACTGAGCCTTTACTCTTTCGCGTCCTGCCTCACCCATCTTCTGGCGAGTCTCGTTCGGAAGAGCAAGAAAGCGCTCAATAGCTTCCACAAGAGCATCTACATTGCCTCCTTGATAGACGTAGCCAGTCTTGCCATCTTCCAGCGTTTCCTGACAACCTGGATTGTTGGTAGTAATGAGAAAACGACCGCTTGATGCACTTTCCAACAAGACGTTACTCATACCCTCTCCGTAGGTAGAAGGATGGATAGTACAATGTGCACGTGCCAAAAATGGTTTCACATCTTTCTGACTACCTCGATAGATGACTATATTGTTCTTCTTCAACTGCTCCAGTTCTACCTCATAGTGCATCTCAGTAGGCTCAATGAAACCGAGGATATTGAACTCAGTCTGGGGGTACTTAACCTTGATGCGCTTTGCAGCTGCTATATAATCATCCACACGCTTGTCCTTCAGCACCCGACCAATGTAGTTGAATACGATAGGAGCGCCCTCTTTACCATCTCCACCTTCCAAATAAGGCTGCAATGGATAGCGGTCGGTATTCACTCCCGAGCCTGGAATCAACTTATAATCGCCCTTCACCATCCCTTGATCGATAGCCACCTGCATGTTAGTAGCATTCTGGAACATCATGCAGGCCGACTTCTGATAAGCCATCTTGAAGAGCCACATGATGAACTTCTGCTTCAATCCGCTCTCATTCACTATTGAACCAAGGCCGGTGAGGTTGTTGATGACAGGAATCCCCATCCAATGTGCAGCAATACTTGCATACACATTTGGCTTTGCCGTATAAGTGAGCGCCACAGCTGGACGGTACTTCTTGAAGAGCTTATGGTAGTGCATCAGCAGACCGAAATCCTTCACGGGATTTGTACCACGGCGGTCAATCTCTAGATTATCGTAGATGAAGGGAAACTCCTTCATCAGTTCGAACTTTGGACCATAAGGACAAGAGATCAACATCTCATACCCTTCGGCTATCAATCCCTCTATCAATTCCTTACGGAAGCAATAGACATCGTCATCGTTGTTAGTCAACAACGCAATAACTTGTTTTGCCATATTTACATAATTATTTCAATTAGGAATGGGGCTATTTTGACAATGAAAATAAGTAGCCAATTACTGAAATACAAATCTTCTATTTACTTTCATCTATTGTGTATTTTACGATTCTTGCTGGATTTCCAACTGCTATACAATTATTCAGTAAATCCTTTATGACAACACTTCCTGCTCCAATAATAACATTATCGCCAATATGAACCGAACCTATGATGTAAAAATTGACCCCAAGTATCACATTGTCACCTATAACGGCTTTGCTTGCATTATCACCATTGAATTTATTTCCTATTGTAGTATTGTTTCTACACAAAAAGTTTCTACCAATACTCTAGCATTAATCTCTGTTGAAAAGGGATGAGCAAAATAGAAGCCTTCTCTAATTTCTATAGTTTTCGATATAACGAAATACCTATCTCCGGTCTCCACCAACCAATTAATATCTCCTTTAACGCTCCTATGCATTGATAGAAAAGATTGCGAAAATAGCGGTCCGTATGTAGGGTTGTATAGAAAAAGCATACTGTTTTCTAAATGTAAAACAGTATTCCCCTTACGTCTATTCAAATCGGCATCGACAATCTTTCTTAGGCTTCCTTTGCAGAAATATAGAATAACGTAGGGATATAAAGCCGGCGGAAGAGCTTGGAGCCAACGACTCTAAGCTAGTCTCTTAGCTTTCTTTTGTCCATCATCCGACCTCCCAATATAATGGGAAGGCTGATGGCACACTATTTACCCCTCAACTAACTGCATTTCAATCCTTTCTGCCACACCTCTTATGACTTTAGCAGGAAAGCCAACAGCTACACTCCATGCAGGAATGTCTTTAGTAACAACAGCCCCTGTACCTATAATAGTACCTTCACCGATGTGAACCCCTGGCATAATAGTCACGTTCAGTCCCAACTGACAGCCTTTTCCTATATACACATCCTCATAAAGGAATGGCAGTTTTAAAGCGGATGCGCCCTTGTAATATTGCGACACGTCACGTTTGTGGCAAAGTATAGTAACTCCATTACTCATGATTACATCATCAGCAATATGAATCCTTTCCGGATTGCCGAAATCCATTCTTACCATGTGCCCAATATGAACGTTCTTTCCTAAGTCGCACCCGCAGAACCGCCAGATAGCGGGACGAATAAACTTCTTATTCAGTGGTTCAAGGAAATAACCCTTGTAAGAATAGGTAAACAAAGCTCTCTTCACCATCGTTCCCACAGCAAAACCGATAAACCCGAAGAACGAGATTTGTCCATGCTTCTGCACGTCATTCAGCAACTTCATCTTGTGGAAGATGTGGTAAGTTAATGAAGTGTTACAATGATTAATATCCACACTCATATCCTTTTAATTCATTTATTTTTGATTGGTAATCTTGTTGATGTAATTAATCCATTGTTGACTAATTACATCAACTTTCAACAACTCATAAATTTGTGTTGCTTTCTGTCCTATCGAAATCTGGAATTCCGGATTATCTACAAGTATTGACATATATTTAGCTAACTCTTTTGAATTATCTAAATCCACTAAATAGCCATTCTTCCCATGTTGAATCAAATCTGTAGCTCCTGAAACTTTTGTAGAAATACACGGCAATCCTAGACAAAGAGCTTCAAGTAGTCCATTCGGCATTCCTTCGTACCATGACGAGAGGACAAAACACTTCGCATCCGCAATTTGATCCCAGATATTTTCTGTTGCTCCAGGCAACTCCACAAAATCTTGCAGTTCATACGAAGCAATCAGTTTTTCAACTTCAGAGCGATAACTCCCTTTACCATATATAGTAAGTGTATAATCCGAATGTGAATCATGAAAAAACTTAAAAGCCCTCAAAAGCATATTCTGATTTTTTTGCTTCATCAAGCGAGATACAGAAACAATTCGATTCTTTTTCTCTGTTTTGAGCGCTTTCCCCCTATAGTTTTCATCCATTATTATTGGATTAAAAATGATGAAGATTTTTGATCCAAAATCATCTTTGAAATATACTTTGTTCTTTTCCGTTTGCACAAGAATACCTTTGGGCTTTTGATATGCAATTTTGCGGATATTTCGTTTAATGAAACTATTCCACACATAATTTGGATCGTTTCTTTCCGCAACAACAATAGCAACATTAACACCCGTCAGAGATAGACTAACAATGACATTGTAAGGAGTTAGGAATGATAAAACCAAATCAGGCCTCAGTTGTTGTACATATCTACGAAACCATAACATTTTTTTTATCAAATTAGTGGATCCGCATTCTTTTTCTATACAAACCCTCTTTACTCTATCATCAATAACATAAAAATCTGGAACATCTATCCATGTTATATAAATAACTGTTTCGTAGTTATCTGCGAAACTCTTTGATAATATAGACAATACTCTTTCAGCACCACCAGGGCCAAATGTAGCATCTGATACTAATAGTTTCATATTTATCTGGCTTTAACACTGCTTCTTTGATAAATCATCATGCAATGTAAACGTATCTATTTATTACTTTTGGAGTGGAAGTTTTATCCAAGAACCAAAAGTATAATTCCATTCTTCAGGATAAAAAGGCACAATCCCACCATGATGAAAAAATGTTAATTCACCAAAATAAACCTTTCCATCAACTTCATAGAAATCAACTCTAACCTGTGGAATACCTTTACTTAATTTTGAAGCAAGATCTTTCATTTCTTCGAAGCAACTTGGCTTCGCAGGTGTTGTTCGACCATGCTCATGGTACTGTGATATTGGCAAATGGTTATAGTCTGCATCAAAATAATCAAACTTGACATCTTCTCCTACTTTACCTCTATCCTGCGATACAAACATTGCTCTAACAACACCATCAAATGAGAAGAACTTATAATCTCGTAGTTCCCCAGTTTTTTCATCTTCCATATAAGTTTCGGCAATAACACGCCTTGGAACATTCTTATATGGCCACTCTCGAGTAGAAGCATAATTATCTGCTTTAAGACAGGATTTCAACTTCTTTACAGCTGCAATTTTGTCCAAATTTCGTTTATCTTTCACAACAATAACGCCGCCACTATCGTGAGTTGTTTTCAACACAAATTGATTTGGCAGTTTCTCCCACTCAATATTATCAGGACTATCCCAAACACCTATGGTAGGAATAATATAATCTTCTCCAATGATACTTGCTACATAATCCTTTGCAGCATATTTATCTACCATTACAGTGTATAATGGATTATGATCATATAATTTCTGCCAACATAATTTTTCATTATATGTTTGTGGATTATTCAAATTTAGTTTGCTACCAGTATAAAGATAATACCTTGTAGTAACATACCATTTGTCATCCTTTATCCAGTGTGCACAATCTCTAAGAATTGCTGCAAGTATCAGGCGAGGGTACTTTACAGCCTTAATGAAGTTATTCTTTATATTCATAATTTACAATTGTTTAACCAGTACTCTATTTTGTCTCGATGAGATTCACAGAAAATATAATCATATAGGACATTTCGTTTTTCTTTTGACACAGTTGATGTTAAAATACCCTTTCTCTTAAGCCACCGAACCATACGATTATCCGAGAAATTACCCATCATTATCTCGCTGTTAGAAATACAATCTGTATAATAGCTCTTTATAATTTCTCCCAACCTTTCATCATCAGCAATAATCTGATTGATTGTTTCGATATTGGAAAAGAAATCTTTTCGTTCCATCTCACTCATTTCACGAACAGCAGCTTCTTCTCGACATTGGACATAAGGTATAAGATCAAAAGAAATGGAATCCTGAAATTTCAAACTTAATAAGAACCCTTCCGTCCAAAGATTATTGCGTTTTCCGCTCCAATCAAAACAAAAATTACCTAACCCATAGAAGATAGGCACACCATTGTAAATTTCATATCCACTATAACAATGTTGATGATGGTTGACAATTACATCAGCTCCCATATCTGCAAACCAATGATACGTTTTTTTCATTCTATGGCTAGGGTATTGGAAATGCTCATGCCCACCATGCACAATCACAATTACATAATCAGACAAGTAACGAGCCTCCTTGATTTGATAATAATTATCAATTAAATCAAGTGGAGCAGAACCAGCATGATTATCTGTAGCAACGCTGAACTCTTTTTCGCAAATATTAACTAATGCTATCCTTTTGCCGGCAATCTCCCTCACAAGAACTTTTTGAGCACTTCTCAGGTCTTTTCCACCGCCCAAATAATCAATAGATAAACTATCCAAAATAGATGTTGTGCTTTTACATCCATCGTCACCATAGTCTCGAAAATGATTATTGGCTAAAGTGCAACAGTTGAACCCTATTTCCTTAATCAATTCTCCTGATTCTGGAGTACATTTTAAATTGGGACCTTTTTTCTGAATTGGTTTATTCAGATCACTTACGATCGGACACTCGAAATTAATGATAGAATAATCTGCAGAAGATATTATACTAGTTAATTCGGGAGACACAATTCGCATATCTCTATTCGCAATTTTTACCTTTATTCTATCTTGGGGACAAAAATCACCAGCGATAATGATATTCATATATACTATATTCCATGGATAACTTTAATAATTTTGTTCGCCTCTGTCTGCGAATCAAACTCTAATTCAGCGACTTTGCGACCTTGAGCTCCAATTTCATGGGATTTAACTGGATTTTCCAAAACCCAATTGAGTTTTTCAGAAAAATCGGTCGATGAATTCGGTTCTGCAATGAGGGCAGAATATCCATCCCTTAAAAATAGAGGAATATCACCGACAGATGTAATTACTACAGGATTTCCTGTCAACAAGTATTCTCCTAGTTTTGTAGGAAACCCATATTTCGCTTGAATATTATCAGGTCTATCCAGAGCTAAAATTTCGGCATTCTTCAAAATCTGAGGCATCTCATTTGCACTAACAGTTCCAGTGAAAACCACCTTATCTGATATTCCCAAACGTTCTACTAATTCAATATTGCCGGACTCATCAGATCTTTTCGGTGGTGTACCAATGATGTACAATTTGACATCACAATATTTCTTTGAGGTTATTGCGAACGCCTTTATCAACTCATCAACCCCATCTTTGTTGTTTGTAGCTTTACCACAATAAGCAATATAACGTTCAGATTCAGTCCGCTTCACATCTATAAATCTACTTCGATCTACAGTCATATTAATAACATGAATTCTACTATTATCAACACCTACAGATTCAAAATAAGATTTAAGTTGATTCGATATAACAAACAAACCAGTAAGTTTCGTACAACTTCTCAAATACTTCTCCATATTAGAGAAACGCAATTTGGATACCGCGGGATATTCAGTTCTCTCTTGATAGACTTTAACTCCTTCTTTGCCTACAAGCATGTTAACTAATTGATTACATCCGTATAGATACACGATATCGCCTGCTTTAACCCTTTGACAAAAAATCCAAGAGTATACCGTAATAGAAAGCAAGTTCTGGATTTTTGAATTCTTAACGCCCAGTTTCTCCCAATAATAGTGATATTTTATATGTGGTAATTGGGGAGCTTTACTACCCTTAATATCACTCGTAAAATATACAACCTCTGTGTCGATATATCTAGCAGAGAATTGTTTTATCATTCCCATACACCGATTAGTAACAGCAGTATTGGGTGAATAACTATCTATTACAACGTAGAACTTAGACATGTTTATTTATTAATTGTTCAATCTGTTTTATATTGTTGGCATATTTTTCATTATTGATATACCATGCATCTTGCCTTTTCTTAATGGTAGCAGGCACACCTACTAACAACACATTATCCTCTTTGCAAGACTTTGTGACTACACTATTGGCAGCTATCATTACATTGTTTCCAAGCTGCTCCACTGTAGTAAGTTTAGCCCCAACGGAGACATATAGACCGTCTCCAATAACCTTCTTTCCATTTGTGATGCAGGTAGAAGTATGAAGAACAGCATAATTGCCAATCTGGTTGCCACTACCCACAACGATAGTTCCATAATGTGGGATAACGAGACCATACCCACATACATCGCAAGCAATACTAAAACCCAGTTTGATACCCAATCTACGCTGTTTCATACGATGATAGTTGCCCCAAATTATACCTTTTGCCCCCAAGTGAGAATAATAGTCCGCCTTACGCATATGAACCAAATAATCCATGATATAATCAGGAAACACAATCGCACGTAAACGGGAAAGAAAAGACGGTTTGAAACAGCCTCTATTCATCATATAGTCCGCCTTGATATAGAAATCAAGTTCTTTTTTTGTCCGTATCATACTGTTGTTAGTTTAACTGGGTGAGGAATTTTATCAGCTTGTTAGTCACAGGTTTGGAGCAGAAGTTTGCCGTTGCATATTCGTAAGCTCTCTGGGCTACTTGTTCAGCTTCCGCTGGATGACTCAATATATAGCGCAACTTCTGACTATAAGCATCAGGATCACAAGGCTCCACCATATAAGCAGTAACACCATTCTGTACATATTTATAAATTTCGCCAACATTCGTAACAAGCATAGGCGTTCCACTCATCATATATTCTGCCATCTTTGTTGGAAAACCGCCCTGAGCACGCTTCGTGATAGGTTGCGATGTAACCAGCAAGGAAGCATTGGTAAGTATCTGAGGAACTTTGTCAAAATCCACTCGACCTTTAATGAACACTTTTTCCTCAAGTTTGTGCTCTCGGATAGCTTGTTCAACAATCATCCGATCCTGACTGCTGGGGGTACCAAACAACCATAGCTGATAATCCGGATAATCAGCCGACACCATTGAGAATGCCTTGATGATATTATCCACATTATCTTTTGCAAGCTGCATGTTTCCCATGTAACACAAGTATTTCTGCTCCACAAGTTCCCGTTTCAGCCCCTCAAACCTCTTTTCATCAATGATGGAGTTCAGTATGTACGTAGGCATCACACCTGCTCGTTCATCATAGAAACGCTTGAGGTTTTTGGTCATCAGAATACGCCCCTTAAGGTATCGGTGAATAAACCGATAGGCAAGCTTATGCCAACTGGGGATATCCTCACGAAGTCGTCGAATAGGTTCTGGGAACTCATCGCCTATGAAGAGCATTTTGATACCCAAGCTCTTCCCGATAGGCACGATAGTATAGAGTTTATCAAGCGTATCGAAACTGAGAAGAACGTAATCAAATGGCTCCGAGTCATTCGACCTACGGATTTGCTCTTTCAGTCTTTGTAGCATTGAACACTTATCGCGAAGTTTTCCTAATGTACCATTCCCGTGCTTGAGATAAGACTTGTGGAATGGTATGCCTTCCACAATGCCAGAAAGAGGCTCATGAGTATCAGAAGGTGTCTCCTTAAATGTGAATATCTCACACTTCACCCCGTTCTGCTGAAGCCCTTTGCAATAAGCTAATATGCGAATTGTTGGTGCCATACCTTCAGGAAACTGGTAGGCACATGCTATTCCTATTTTCTTAATCATTCATTCTTTCTGATATTTTTGTATTTTACATTCTTTGCATCAACCTTAAAGGTGCACTCTTTTAGACTTTTATCGATAATACAATCTGAGACTTGGATATTAGAACAATTATGCCATCTGAAAGTATTATTTGTACGCAGCCCATGGACATGGCAGTTTTTTATGGAAATAACTCCTACAGAAGCATTCTCCGCTGTTACACCTTTTATACCGGCAATAATTCCTCCCTTGCAGTTGTAGATTTCAGTATTAGAGACAGTCATATTATGCACCGAACAGTTTGCGTTTGGTTCAAAATCTATGGCATATTCAGGTGCAGTTCCTGCAATATCATGGATGACGCACTTATTTATACTTACCTTATTCGCATACGTGACGGATATTCCTTGACGTCTTGCATGATGAAGGTTACAATTTGATATTGACACATTAGATGACATCCCGCCAATATATATACAGTCTCCCCAGCAATTCGAAATCTCCAGATCACAGATTGTTATATTCCTACCATGTATAATCTGAATGCCCATACCCCATTCTCCTTGTTTTCCTGTATGAGTATTTTTATCACCGATTATCTTACCTGCCCCCTTGACAACAACATCATTGGCATCTCTTATATACAACACAGCACAACCGGGAAAGTCATTAGCTTCCAACAATATATTACCTTCGAGTTCAACGGTTGTATTACTGGGTACGTATAAAGCACCCTTTGTACTAGCAGGTGCTGTTACTCGATAGACGCCCTGTTGAATATGTATTGTGTTTCTGACATTCTTGTGAGCTAAAGCAAAGACTTGTTTCAAAACATTAGTCTTAGTCGCCTCATAAAACATAGAAGATGAAATAGTCGGTACATTCCAAGATCCTTTTATCTTAATGTCCTTAAAAATAATGCCTCTATAATCGAGTTTTGTCATAGTACCTACAATCGTACCGTTCGCCAATGAACCAGCATCGAATACGAGTTTAGATCCTTCTGGAATATAGATTGTCTTTCCTCGTAAATCAAAGTCCGATTTAACAATATAGTTAGCGTTAGCAAAAGTTATTTGCTTCTGAATATCCGATTTTCCATTCAGAACAATATCCTTGGCTGACAATAATGAACATAAAAGAAAGAACAAAAGTAGGGTGAGTAGTTTCATTCGTTAAATCTCCTGTTTTCTTTCATACATGCAATATGAGTATAGGAATATATATAGCATCACGTATATTACGTAACCACGAAACATAGGTTCGAGAACACTACACTCAATTGCGATAAACAAAGTCATTACAGCAAAGACAATTCGACCATGTCCTTTAGGCATGTGTAAGAAAGGATAGCATAGCAAATAGATGAAATACAAAAAACACGGAACGCCAAATCCTACTACTGCAGTAACAAAGTCATTGTGCGTACTCATGTTGGTTATACCAGCAGAATAACCAATGGCTTCTGCACCTGTGCGACCGCCGGTACCTATGAGATAATGTAGGAATCCAGAATCGTCTGAGAAAGCCTTCAACTTTTCTGTCCATATTAATGAACGACTACCTGCAGTAGACGCCGTGTCTGCCTCCATTCGGAAAACCAGCAATTCAAATATACCGGATTCCCAAAGTGCAAAAGTGAACAAACATAGTCCAGCTACAAGCAGTATCTTGTATCTAGACTTAACGTCAGAAAGAAAAATCAATATCAAGCTAGCGACAGAACTAGCAAGGAAAGAGCCTCTACTTGCATTCATCACAATGACGACAAATGAAGTACATACACAAGTAAGCAAAAGGATTGAGTCCCATTTTGATATTTTTATCCTAAACTGCTTGAGCAGCAAAGCAACTCCCATAACAATACCTACTGCGATAATCCCTCCAAACTGGTTCGGATTAATCCAATTGGATCTTTCCATATCACCACTATACGAGAAGATAAAGTATGACTGATTGAGCAGATAAAGTAATGACAATACTAAAGATACTACAGGAAAACTGAAAATCAATAATTTAAGTTGGCCTTCAGATTCGAGCAAAGGAATGAAAAGCAAGCATACAGTCCACCACAACAGAAATTCCTGAGCATCACCCCATACAAGACTAAGCAGCAAGAATGGGGTAATCGCAAAAAAAGCTTTCATCATCCTGTGTACTGACTCTTGGCTCTTGGGTGATAACATGAATGCTAAAATTATCAGGATGACATAATAGTATTCATCAGAAGGTAACAATCTACAGAATGAAGTGCTATTGATTGCATAGAAGCATGTAAACGAGAATATGATATATTCCCTCGAAAAGAAGACAGGAAGCATAACTGCCCCAAATAATCCCAATCTAATCACCATCGAGTAATCCTGCTCAGGCTTTGAGACGGATACCATGGCAATTAGAACGAGTGTATACAATGCTATTACTCTACCATTGCGACTTTGAAGAAGTGAAGGCATCATGAAAAGAGTTTAAGTAATTGATTGAGTATCAAGTCTGTATTAAGTTTGAAATTCTTGCAGTTCCGAACAACAATTTTGCTCTCCTCTGTTCCCTGCATCATTTCTATTATAAAATGACTCTGTTCATCAATGGTTCCTACAAAACCATCAATACCATGGTGCACAAACTCAGGAGCAGAACTATAGTCTGCACTAATCACTGGAACCTTGAGGATATGAGCTTCTGCCACAACGCGAGGGCAAGCTTCGTATGAAGATGGTATAACAAGAACGTCTGCACTCTGTATGTAAGGGTATGGGTTGACACGACTGCCCATCAATTTCACATACTCATACATTTTACATCGATTTATTTCCTCAACAAGCCTATCATACTCTCCTGCCTTGTTACCATCTCCAATGATGTACCATCTAAAATTTGTCAATCCTGCCTCTACAAGTTTAGAGGCAATCTTAGGGATAAAGGCAAACCGCTTTTGTGGTGACATGCGACCTACAGATACCAAAGTGTAAAACTGCTTGTCAAAAGGATCGTTAATAGGCTCATTTGCCTTATCAAAAATCTCCTGCACATCCTGAATATTGTGTATAGCCAAAATGCGCTCATCTATCTCTGGGAAGTATTGAGCAAAATCATCACGTGTTGTCTTTGATACACAAACAATGTTCTCCATTCTTCCATATATTTCCTTCAAACCCTTGGCGCGTTCCTCTGAAATATGATTTTTCAAATAAAGACTCATTTCGGAACGGAACCAAGCGATTCGCTTACAATCCTCGAAGTAGGATACAAACTCCGTAGAGTCTCCTTCCTGACAAGAGGTGACAAAGTCAAAATTGTACTGCTTCTGAAGATTATAAGCTACTCTTTCAAACAGCTTTACATTGTAGTTCTTTGAACAGCAACTTACGATACGTTTTATTATCTTACCTGTGATAAATGCAGCCTTCTTTACCCCCTTATACTCACTCAGGTTGGCAAAACTACTCTCAAGAAGAAAATCACTATTTAGTACATTAATTCCGTTATATACCTGACGAACTGGCCCATCAGCAATCATCGGGTAAACATAGATGTCAAAACTACCATGTTGCTGAAGCATTCGTATCATATTGAATGTACTAAACACAGTTCCACCAAATTCAAACTTTGGCAGGACAAAAAGAATTTTCTTACTCATATATGATTATCTTCTTTTGATAAGATTTATTAACTGAGAGCGTTCCCACTTGCCGATAGCGACAAAAAACCACAAACCTAACTCAATTAACAGGACACCTCCGGTAACTATTGCCTTGATGTACCAAACGTCAAAGCTTTCTGAAATGAAATAGAAAGCTAATAATGAAAGCACAAACAACAACGCACAAGGCGCAAGTACCTTGCCCGTGTATTGTAACAAATTAAGACCTGCTATTCTATGGACCAATGCCATCACTACAGACATGTTAAGAAGCTCGCAGAAAATGACAATAAGAAAAGCCCAGTAATAATCACCTCCCATTTTCAAAACAATGTAAGAAATAATCAACGGCAAGAACTGTAATAAACCTTCCGTGATTTGATATGACTTGATATTACCACATGATTTGAAAAGAAGATCCAATGAAGGGTGAAGGGACCGAACAAGCGAATAGATCAAAATTAGGCGTATAAATACAACTGAATAATCAGGAACCTGACCTAACCATATTTGAAGTATGCCTGGAGTCAAATAAAATATTGGAATAAGAACGCACAATTGAATGAAGAACAGAATTTTCGATGAGAAGAATACCATCTTAAAGGCTTTATCTCGCTCACCTGCTGCCCAAATCTTTACACAATATGGGTTTACAACTACTGTTACATTGTTAATGAATTGGAGTAGCACATTGTTAATCTGGTATGCAATGCCTCTAGCTGCATTGACGACGGTTCCTCCGAACACATTAAGAATCATGTTCAAACCGTTGTGGAAAAGCGTGTATGCCGTAATGCCCAAGAAATTCCAACTGGCAAAAGCCATCATCTTCTTGAAGTAAGCCTTATCCCATAAGCGCTTAGTATGACTTTCAGCAAAGTTTCGCTTACAGTATGTTGTATTGATAACTCTAACAAAGACCGTCACAAGCATCTGCAATACTCCGTATGTTATCAGTTTGTCAAATGGTAGAAAAGTCAACAAAAAAACAATTGCAAGCCGCATGATTCCTTCAAAGATGGACACATAAGCGTAGAAATCCATCTTCTCATGTGCAATAACAACAGCATCGTATGGTACTGTCATAACACTTACGACAGCAGTAAGAACAGACAAGTGGAAGACTACATTTGCCGCAAACAATCTATCTGGTTCAACATTAATTTTTGAACCTAAAAACCATAATCCGACCAATTCAACTAGAATGACAAAAACAACACAAACAACTATATGTACTATTATGCTGATATTAAAAACCAATTGCAATCGGTCATGATTGCCCTGGCCCATCTCATAATTTAAGAACCGTTGGGTAGATGATGAAAAAAGAATTTTAAGTGAGGTAAACATTGCTACCACACTACCCACAAGATTATAGGTCCCGTAATCATCTACTCCAAGTTCTCGAAGTACTACTCTTGATGTATAAAGTGAGATGAGCATCAGTAAACCCATTCGCACATACATGAACAATGTATTTTTAGCAAGTCTCTTTGATGTTGCTTCTGCCATAGTTATTTTTCTATTAATGTATTTGTCCTTTTTTGAATAAGTATTGTATTAATAGGTACGTCTTTAGTAACTATGCAACCAGCTGATATGACAGAATTTTCACCAATAGTAATTCCTTTTAAGATTACCACATTAGCTCCAATCCATACATTTTTGCCGATAATCACTTTGGCAGTAAAATACCCTCCCCGATTATAAATATCATGATCGTGATCATAGATGCACACATTTGGGCCAATAGTTACTCCATCAGCAATAGTTATGGACTTGCGTGCCATAATAATCGTATTTCGATTAATGAATACACCAGAACCTATAGAAAAGATCGAATTATCTCTAACCGCAAGGGTAACATTTTGACGCATAGAAAAACCGGATCCAATTCTTAATTCAGAATTATTTCCGACTTCAATATTTGCGAAATCTTTAATATTGGGCGTGCCAACAATAGATATTTTGGAGGAACGATGTTGCATCTGGAGCAGTATTATTCTTATCCTGATGCGTATCATAATACTTAAGCAATCGAATCATATCTTTGAATTATTGAAGTAATAATCGCCCAATTTTTATCTTACAAGCATATTTCACAAAGAAATACGAAAATACAAGAGTGGAAAAGAAACCAACGAATTATTCCTATCTTGGGTAAGTCCGTATAATAATACAGAAATTTCAAGATGTCTCATATAAGAAAAGAGCCAATTCTTGTCGGATCAGTAATCAACAGAATAATGATCAAAAAATCCCCTCAATAACTATAACACTTATTGCAGTTGTTCAGCAGTTTATCTCGTTGAGGGTAAAGATAGTATTCAAAATAAAAAAAAGAACAGATAATAACCGATTGTGTTAATGCGAAACAGACTTGGCATTCGAGCGGATAAAACTATAAGAATTAATGGGGCAACCAACCTTATTTGTTCGTTAACCTTAATTCCCTAAATTATCCAAGTAGCCAAAAAGCAAACAAACAACATCGGCAAATACCAGATATGACCAATTCCGCACGCCAAATCGTATAGATATCTTGGAAATACTATATCCATTCCATAAAAGTGTATAGTAAACTAAAAATAATACTTGGAATAACTAGTCGCTTAAACTTATTAGTCCCCCCAATAAATACTCCTTCTTTCTTGTCAATACAGCATAAGCATATACATAACCAGAGATAAAAGTGAAAGACTCTAACAGAAATGAATATAACAGTTCTTAGATCTAATGACATGCTTTTACCTTATGAATGCCAATAGACAACTGCCAAGTGGAGGCTGTAGGTGGAAAAATCACGAACGAATGCATACATCATGTCTATCTCTGAAAGCCTTGATTGTGAGGCAATACGAAATTTTATTTCTGATGTACTTGACATTGTTGATAAACAATCACTTTAGACCCGTT
>OLWA01002310.1_pt1 | contig 17209 bp, 13 predicted proteins | sample 1673251 | NCBI WGS metagenome assembly OLWA01 (sample SAMEA3178937, study PRJEB25190) | human gut metagenome | biome: human gut; feature: human-associated habitat; material: faeces | place: Austria | collected 2013
AACGTGCGGCACGGAGCGATCTTTTCGGCATAGTTGTCGCCGGGGACGAAGGTGGCATACTGGTTGCCGATGACCTTCGAGTTGTAGTCGACGTGTACCGAGACGGCGAATTCGTCATCGGGATAGAGAATGATGGCCACGCCCTTTTCGGGGATGGTGTAGACCATCTTTTCGGTGACGTGGTAGAACGAGCGTTCGGCATCCTGGTCGACCAGGCCGGTCGAGGTGATGGCCTCGGCATAGGCGCGGGCCGAGCCGTCCAGAATGGGGGTCTCTTCGGCATCGATGTCGATGACGGCGTTGTCGACGCCCAGCGTCCAGAGGGCCGACATGACGTGTTCGATGGTATGTACACGGTGTCCGCCGAATTCGATGGTCGTGCCGCGCGAGGTATCGACGACATGGTCGCACAGTGCCGGGATTATGGGTTGGCCCTCGATGTCGATCCGTCGGAAGACGATGCCGGTGTTGGCATCGGCGGGGTTGATGGTCATGTTCACCCGTACGCCGGTGTGCAGACCCTTGCCCGAGAACGAAATCGGAGCTTTCAGCGTTTGTTGTTTGGTTGACATAAGCGGAGTATGCGTATATATTTGCGCCCAAAGGTATAAAAATTTCGTGAAAAAGCCTTATTTTTGCCTGAAATTCCGTGCTGAAACCATGAGTGAAAATCCACAGGAGACAAGCCCGAAGGCTCCGCGCCGGCCACGTCTGAAACTTCCGTTCGACAACCGCCGCGAGGATGCCGGATCGTGGGCCTACGATCATCGGGTGGGGCTGTGTGTGACGCTGATCGCCTACCTGGTGCTGATGATCGTTTTCGTGTCGTCGAAGCTGGTCGTCGGGCGCCGGGCCAGTCAGCAGGGCATGTATATCGATCTGCAGTCGCTGGCCGAGCTGGAGCAGGAGCGTGACCGTCTCGAACGGGAGGTGCAGCAGCGGCAGGAGCAGAGCCCGATCGACTGGCGCAGCATCCGCAACCAGGCCTCGAACGAGAATGCCCTGAACGAGGCGCTGCGCGACGACCGCGGAACGAATGCCGCCGAGCTGAACGAAGCGGCGGCCGAGGCCGAAGCCCGCATGCGGGCCAATCGCGAGGCCTACGAGGAGGGGTTGGCCGAGGAGCGGGCCATCCGTGAGCGCCGCGGCGTGAAGGATGGGGCCGAACACCGCGACCGCAAGGTCAAGGGACGGGTGACGGTCTCCTTTTCGCTGACCGATCCCGTGCGGACGTCCCGTTGGCTCGAGGTGCCGGCCTACCGGTGCGAGGGGGGCGGCGAGGTGATCGTCTCGATCACGGTCAACCGGGCCGGCGAGGTGACGGCGGCACGCATCACCGAGGGGGGCGACGAGTGCATGCGCGCGGCGGCTCTTGAGGCGGCACGGGCGTCGATCTTCAACATCGACTCCTCGGCTCCCGCCCGTCAGAACGGTACGATCACCTATATCTTCATTCCGCAGTGATCGGCAGGAAATTTGTAAAAACTCCATGATAATCAAGCATCCATGGTTATAACAGGTGAAAATTTCGTATTGGTCGGCGCCTTGCTGCTCTTCGTGGCGGTGATGGCCGGAAAGGTGGCCTATCGTTTCGGCGCTCCGGCGTTGCTGCTCTTCCTCGGAGTCGGCATGCTCTTCGGACTGGACTTCATCTCGTTCCGCTCGGTCGAGATGACGCAGTTTGTCGGCATGATCTCGCTCTGTATCATCCTCTTCACCGGTGGTATGGATACTTCGTTCCAGGAGATCCGCCCCGTTCTGGGACCGGGTATCGTGCTGGCGACGGCCGGTGTGGTGATGACGGCCGTGGTGCTGGCCGCCTTCGTGTGGCTGGTGGCGCCGTGGATGGGGCTCGAGATGTCGTTCCCGCTGGCCCTGCTGCTGGCAGCCACGATGTCCTCGACCGATTCGGCCTCGGTCTTCTCGATCCTGCGAAGCAAGAAACAGGGCCTTAAACAGCACCTGCGCCCGCTGCTCGAGCTGGAGAGCGGTTCGAACGACCCGATGGCCTACATGCTGACCGTGCTGCTCATCAGTGTGCTGACGAACTCCTCCGAAGACAGCGTCGGCATCGGCATGGGACTGGTCTATCTGGTGGTGCAGCTGGTGGTCGGCGCCCTGTCGGGCTATCTGATCGGACGACTGGCCGTCTGGACCATCAACAAGATCAACCTGGTCAACCATTCGCTCTATTCGGTGCTGCTGCTGGCCTTCATCTTCTTTGCCTTCGCCTTTACGGACCTGATCAAGGGCAACGGCTATCTGGCCGTCTATCTGGCGGGTCTGGTCGTCGGCAACCACAAACTGGCCCAGAAACGCCCGCTGATGGTCTTTTTCGACGGATTCACGTGGCTCATGCAGATCGTCATGTTCCTCACGCTGGGCCTGTTTGTCAACAGCAACGAACTGCTGCGTCCCGAGGTGCTGCTGCTGGGCGGTGCCGTCGGCATCTTCATGATCGTGGTGGCGCGCCCCTTGTCCGTCTTCACGTGTCTGCTGCCTTTCCGCAACTTCTCGACCAAGGCTCGCTGGTATATCTCCTGGGTCGGACTGCGCGGTGCCGTGCCGATTCTCTTCGCCACCTATCCGCTGATGGCCGAAATCGAGCATGCCGAACTGCTGTTCAACGTGGTCTTCCTCTCGACGATCATCTCGCTCGTCGTGCAGGGCACGACCGTCAGCGGCATGGCCAATCTGTTGGGCCTGGCCTTCGAGGAGCGCGAATCGGCTTTCAATGTCGAGATGCACCACGATGACATGAAGTCGGCGCTGACCGAAGTGGAGGTCAATGCCGCGATGCTCGGGTCGGGGCATACGCTCAAGGATATCTCGCTGCCCGAGAATACGCTGGTGATGATGGTTTGCCGCAATGGCGAATACTTTGTCCCGAAGGGCAATACGGAACTGATGGTGGGCGACAAGCTGCTGGTGATCTCCGACCGCAGCGAGGAGTTGGCCAACACCTACAAGGACATGGGTATCGACGACGTCATGAAGATCCGATAACGGGTCGTTTGGCGTTCCCCGTGGCCGGGGATCCGACGTCCGTGCGGCCAGGCTGTCCGGCGTTTTGGCATTTTGGCGATCCCGGCTGTCCGACGGTCGGGAAAGGCGACGGTCGGGAAAGGCGGCGGTTGGATGGCCTGGCGGTTGGGCATTTGGAACCGGTTCGGCTCTTCAAGAAGTTCGGTGCAAGAAAAAGACCGGATCCTCCGTTGCGGAGGGTCCGGTCTTCGTTGTTTTTGCGGAGCGCGTTCAGCCGTACACCTATTGCCGGGCTTCGGATTGGGGAATGTCGGTTTTTTCGGCATCGGATGTTCCGGTCACGGGTTGGAAGGTCTGCGGATCGAAGTCGCCCTCTTCGAGCGCGCAATCGCAGAAGTGGAACTCCTCGCGGGCCTTCTCCTTCGGGAAGAGGAAGTAGACGCAGGTGGCTTCGGTGCAGAGATGCCCTTCGCAGTCGGTGATGCGCACGGCGATGCGGACCAGATTGCGGCGCTGCTCCTCGACGCAGGCCCGCAGGACGATGTGGTCGTCCGACGTGTGGATCGGACGGTGATAACGGACCTCCATGCGGGTGGTCACGCCGCTGGTCTGGAACTTGCGGAAGACGACCCAGCTGCTGATTTCGTCGGCCAGCGTGGCCTGGATTCCGCCGTGGAGCGTGTCGACCCACCCCTGGAATTCGGGGCGCGGATGCCAGAGGCTGACAATCTCTTCTCCCTCTTCGTAGAACTCCATGCGCAGGCCTTGCGGGCTGTGGGGGTCGCAGCCGTAGCAGCGGTAGCCCTCCATGCCGCGCCAGGGATTGATAATGCGTTTCATTGCTTGTGTTTCGGTTTGTCTCCGGCAAAGATAACCATTTTCCCGTCCAATCATCCGGCCGGCCGGGCGAAACGTGTTTTTCGCTTCCCGATTGGTCGAAAGAGTTTACCGATTTGTCGGCTGGCCTGTTTCGTGCTGCTTCGTCGGTGTCTGGCGGCCGGTTGCGGCGGGGCTCAGATCGAGCGACAGATCGAGTTCGTCGGGGAGCATGCAGCTCGTCGCGCTGCAGATCATCCATTCGAGGTGAAAGTCGGCACGGGCCCGGGGCCCGGTCAGGCGGATCGTGCGGGCGAAGCGGGCCCGGTGTTCGAACCATCCGATCCGGTTCCCTTTTGCATCGGTGTGGTAGACGGGGCGGTCGAGGACCTCGAGCTCGCCTTCGGGACGGGCGTTGGCCGAGGTTCTGAGGTCGATCACCGTGGCGAAGGCCACCCCTTCGTCGTAGGGACCCGGATCATAGAGATGGTACCCCTGCGGGATTTCGGCCTCCAGAATGATCCGGCAGCAGGTGTCGGAGAGCCGTTCTATGGTGTGATTCCACGTGACGCGCTGGGCCCGTAGTCCGAGCAGCGGAGCCGCGACGACCAGCAGCATCAACAAATGACGACAAAGACGATTCATGGTCTGCAAGAATAAAAGACGGGGCTGCAATCCGCAGACCGCAGCCCCGTCCGTAAGCGAACCGAATGTGGTTATTTGGCCTTCTTCAGGTAGAAGAGCAGGTAGAGACCCGAACCCGAAGCGGTGGGGCGCTGCGAGTTGTACATGCCGTAGGAAGCAAAGTCGGGGAAGAACGACTTGGAAACGTAGTCGATCAGGTAGAGTTCCAGCATCTCCTCACCGCCGTCCTCCACGAGACGGATGCCGACGTAGGCATTCTTGTCGGAGCTGGTCGACGAGGCCGAGAAATCGCGGTTGCAGTTGTCCAGATCGATCATCTCGATCGAGTATTGGATAATACCCATGTCGTAGGGACCCACTGTGCATTCACCGGCCATGGTCATGTTGCAGGTCGTGCCGAAGAAGTTCTTCAGGTCGGACTGCAGCGAGGTGGTCAGCACGTTCTTCTCCGTGTCGAAGGTGAAGGTGTCGGCCGAGGTGGCTGCCGGGAATCCGACGAGATCAGCGTCGGTCAGACCGTACCACGAGACGAAATAGGCCTTGTCCGTAGGCTGCTGATCGACATACCACGTACCGTCGATCTTGTTGTAGTCCGAGCCGATGATCGTGATGGTGCATTGTCCCGGATCGCCCTGAACATACTGCGCGGCTTCGGGATCCACCTCCAGGACGATCTTGTCCTTGCCCTCCTCTTTCTTGAGACACTTCAGCGTCACGGAAGCATCTTCGTCACCCGGTTTGAAGACGAACTCGGGTTCACCCACGAACTCGAAGTGTTCGCCCAGCACGGCCGTCGATTTCTCCGCATTGACCACAACCGGGATGTGCATCTCTTCGGTGACGTCGTACCATTGCATGTTCATGGTCCAGAGCTCGATCTGCGGCGATACGGTCTGTTTGAGCTCCATCGAGGCCGAGAGGAAGTCGTAGATGATCTGCTCCTGGGCGCCCAGCGTGACGGTCGTCGAGGCGTTCGTCCCGAGCATGAATCCCTTGGGCGGCACGAGCGTGATGATCAGGTTCTTCGAGTCGGTGCCGAAGTTCTTCGTCGTGATCTTGATCGAGGTGACGGGATTGCTGCCGCCCACTACGAAGTGATCTGACGAGAGTTCATAGTCGTCGGCTGTAGCCGTTCCCGAGAACTGCAGGTTGATGATGTATTCCTGGGTCGAGGCGGCATCCAGACCCGTCACCTGCAGATTGATGTCGGCCGAACCGTCGGGCAGCAGTTGGGCCTGGCGTTCGAAGGAGATGGTGGCTATCGTGGCCTCCGAATCGTCGTTGGAGCATGCTGACAACAGCAGAGGCAGTGCCAGCAGCAGAGAAAAGATTCTCTTCATACGTCGTTGATTTTTGAAGGTTGATAAAAAGGGTTTATTCGTTTGCGATGCTTTCATTGTATTCGGCGCGCAGCGCTTCGAGATACTCCTTGTCGGAGTTGGTCAGCAGCGTCGGCGACGGAAGAATGAATTTCGTGGCATAGCCGTTGTTGATGGGGGGCGTCTCTTCGTAGCTCCCGCCACAGGAACTCAGGACCAGGGACACGCCCAGGGCTGCAAGCAGCATAAGAAGGTATTTTTTCATGATTGCCATGTTTTGATCGGTTGGATGTTATTCGACGTTTTCGTAACCCGGGTTCTGGATCAGACCTTCGACCAGTTCCGTGTCCTTCAGATAGAGCGGGTAGGTGTACATGAACTTCTGGGTGGTGTATTTGAAGCTCTTTTTCGAGACCCAGAATTCGGGACATCCGTTGCGTTTGAGTTCGAACCAGCGGTCGCCCTCCAAGAAGAGCTCCTTGCGGCGTTCGTTCAGGATGGCGTAGATCAGTGGCGTGAGGGCATTGCCGCGGGCGTCGACCTGGACCCGGTCCGCGGTGTTGACGGCCGGCAGCGTCGTCGTGGTATAGTCTTCGACCCCTTCGATGCGGTTGCGGCGCAGCAGGTTGAGGTATTCGAGGGCCTTCTCCTCATTGCCCAGGTGGTAGTAGCTCTCGGCCAGAATCAGACACATCTCGGCGCTGCGCAGACAGGCGAAGATGTTCTTCTTGAAGACCCGTTTGCTGCCGATCGAGATGTCGTAGCGGATATCCTTCTTGCCTTCGGCGAAGAGGTCGATGAACGACTTGCTGATCGGGCGTTTTTCGAGATACTTCTTGATGGCGTCGTTGCCCGTCTGGTTGCCCGTGGTGGTCAGGATGCCCGACTTGAAGATCATGTTGCCGGTGCGCTGCACCTGCGAGGCCAGCATGTTGCGGTAGGCTTCGCCGTTGAGCAGCGGATACTTCGTCAGCACCTGGTCGGCATAGACGACGGCCTCGTCGTAGCGTTCGCTCCAGAAGCAGGCCCGGGCCAGATAACCCGTCACCACGTCGTTGTTGAAGCGGTAGATCTCGCCCTGGATGTCGTATTTGAGAGCCTCCTTCAGGTCGTTGATCGCCTGGTCGGCCGTCTGGGACAGGGTGCTGCGCAGCGGTTTGGCCTCCATGTCGAACTCCGTGACCAGCGGTACGCCCAACTGTTTGTCGGCCCGGTCGGCGTCATAGGCCTCGCAGAACTGGCGCATCAGCTCGTAGTAGCACACCCCGCGCAGCGCATAGGCCGTACCCAGCACGTCCATGCCCAGACGCGTGTCGCGCTCCTCGAGGTTGCCGATGACGATGTTGCAGTCGCGGATGCACTCGTAGAGCCAGCGGTAGTTCATCTGTTTGTCCGAGAGATGGACGCTGACGCAGATCGGAATGTAGTCGCCTTCGGGGTAGGTGGTCAGACTGGCCTCCAGATTGTCGGCGTAGCACTCCAGATAGGCCGTCGAGGTGATGTTGCCGATGATGTACTCTTCGCCGTAGTCGATCTTGTTGAGGGTGCTGTTGAGCAGCGAGGAGAATTCGTCGGCGGTTTTCGGAATGGTCTGTCCGTAGGGCTTGATGTCGAGGTACTCCTTGCAGGAGGTCGACAGCGCGAAGGCCGCAGCCAGTATGTAGATCAATCTTTTCATGGTTTTCCAGTTTTTGTCCGGTTAGAATCCCAACGAAAGTCCGAACGAGAAGGCCCGGCTCTGCGGATAGACGGCTCCCGGCGTTTCGGGGTCGATACCCGAGTAGTTGGTGAAGGTGTAGATGTTGTTGACGGTGAACGAGACGCTCATGCTGCTCAGGTGGAGTTTGCGGATCCAGTCTTCGGGGAAGCTGTAGATGAGCGAGATCGAACCGATCTTCAGGTAGGAGACATCCTCGAGCAGCGTGCAGTTCGTGATGGTCGAGCTCGACGGCTGGTCATCGGTGATGTAGTGTCCGTTCTGGTCGACCAGCCGGCCGGCGTAGGCGTCGATCAGCCGCGGGTAACCGTCCGTCCGGGGATTGGTCGGGGTCCAGCGGTTGCGCACGTCGCGCGAGACGTTCAGGTGGTTGACGTAGAGGTCATTCTTCTGCGTGGGGATGGTCTCCTTGTCCACGCCGGTGCGGCGGATGCGCTTCAATGCGTCCAACACGGTCATGGTGGCCTTCAAATCCACATACTCCGTGGTCATGATGGAGCCGGTGGAATCCTCCGGGTATTTCAGAATTTCGTTGATGGATTTGCGCATCTCCGGCGTGGCCTTGTCCAGAATACGGATGACCACGCTGGCGGGCATCTCCTCCACGATGTCCACGGCGTCGTCCAGATACAGCTCGTCCAGCACCTCGGTCAGCTCCGTGTTGGAAAAGCCGTTGATGAGCATCTCCTGGCTTTCCGGCTCCAGCTCCACGAACACCTCCGCCGCCGTCTCCTTGGGCAGCAGACGGTACAGCAGGGGCATCTGCTCCTGCTTGCCCTCCTCCAGCAGCAGGGCGATATCCGCCGGCTCCATGGGCAGGAACAGGTCGCGCAGCTCGGCATAGCGCTTCTGCGTGGCCAGCTCGTCTATCCGTTCCTTGTATTGCTCCAGCTCCTCCTGATAATCGATCACGCCTGTTCCCTCCTTCCTGATAAAAACACGCAGCAGGTGCTGTAAGCCTGCTGCGTGCCGTAAAACCGCGCCAACGCGCCCTATTTCCGCACCGTTACAAGCTTTAGCATCGCGGGGCGGTGAAACTGCGTTAGATGCCACCTTGCTTTCGATGGCACCTGCTCAAACCCTCTCATGGTGTCTCCACCACTTCGCGGCAGCAGTCCGTATCCCTCGCGGTAGCCTTACCTACCGGACTGATTCAATACACCTATGTTATGCCAAAATGCGCCCTCTGTCAAGGCGTTGCGGCGATATTTTTTTGCGGCTTTTTTACAAATATACCTGCACGTTGCCCAGTGCCAGCAGGTGCTCCCGCAGCTCCTGCAAAAACTGCGCCGCCGGCGGCGACAGCGGCTCGCCCGCCCTGGTCACCAGATAGTTTACCCGATCCGGCGGCGGCGATGTAAAGCGGCACACCTTGGCGCTTTTTCCAATGCGGGACGCGGCGGCGATGGCCGGCGCCGCCACCCAGCGCCCCTCGGTGGGCGGCAGGAAATCCGCCGCCTGCAGCGTGTCGGCATACAGCAGCGGCCGGGCGCCCGCACCGAACCAGCGGTCGTGCCAGCGGATGAACTCCGGATCCCATGTGACCAGCAGCTCCTCCGACACGTCCAGCGACGATGTCTCCACCTCCTCGGAGTAGGGACTATCCGGCGGCGACAGCAGCAGAAACGGCTCCCGGAAGGCCGGGCGAACCGTCAGCCGGTCGTCGAACACGGTGTTGCTGTCGATGAAGGCGAAGTCCAGCTCGTGCTGCAGCAGCAGCTGGGCGCTGTCCACGTCCCGCAGCGTATGGATCCACAGGGACACCGGCAGCCCCTGCGCCAGAAAGCGTTTGTACACCGGCGGCAGGATGTACTGGTTGGTGGTGTAGGTGGCGGCGATGCGCAGATACTCCCGCTGCCCCAGCTCCGCCAGGGAGTCCGTCTCCGCCAGCAGCTGCTGCCAGCGCTGCGCCAGCGTGAGGAATTTCTGCCCCGCCTCCGTCAGGGCGATGTGCCGCTGCCCCTTGCCGCGGACGAACAGCGGCGTGCCCACCCTCTCCTCCAGCGCCCGTATGCGCATGGACAGCGTGGGCTGGGTGATGTACAGGGACTCCGCGGCGGCGGTCATGGTGCCGTGATGCACCACCGCCCAGAAGGTCTCAATGTCCAGATTCGTCATGGTACCCCTCCAAAATATAAGCTTTCACTGATATTTTATCCCATGAGAATCAATTTTACAAGTGGGGATATCTGTGCTACTATACGGATGTGTTCAGGGAACACCGCTAATTCCCGACACAACTGATTTTGATTCTTTCTTTCTTCCTATTTCCTTATTTCTCCCCCCTAACAAAACAAGAGAGGACAGGCCGTTCCAGCCTGTCCTTTCTTGTGCCGGGCGGCCTGTCAGGGGTAGATTCTTTCCCGCGGATGTGGTAATATAAAAAACGCACATGAGAGAAAGGAATACGACCATGCCGGATTTTCAGTTTTATTTTGAGTTGATCGGAGCGGTGGCCTTTGCCGTCTCCGGCGCGGCGCTGGCCGTGAAAAAGGGGATGGATCTGTTCGGCGTGGCCGTGATGGGCATGACCACCGCCGTGGGCGGCGGCATCCTGCGGGACATGCTGCTGGGGCTGACGCCGCCGGCGGCGCTGAAGGATCCCCTGCAGGCGCTGGTGGCCATCGCCACATCGCTGCTGCTGTTCATCGTGTGGAAAAAGTGGCACCCCTCCGGCAACCACCGGGTATGGGAGTCGGTGCTGCTGGCGGCGGATTCGCTGGGTCTGGGGATTTTCTCCGTCCACGGGGCGGCGGTGGCCATCCGTGCGGGCTACGGCGCCAACGTGTTTCTGGTGCTGCTGGTGGGCGTGCTCACCGGCGTGGGCGGCGGCGTCCTGCGGGACGTGTGCTGCATGGAGCGGCCGTACATCTTCACCAAGCATGTGTACGCCTGTGCGTCGCTGGCAGGCGCGGCGGTGTGCATGGCGCTGTGGAGCATGGGCGAGAGCTTCGCCATGCTGATGGGCTGCGGCGTGACGCTGGCGCTGCGCATCTGCGCCGCCGTGTTCCGCTGGAGCCTGCCCAAGGCGTAATAAAAAAGACCGCGTCAGCGGTCTTTTTAAGGCAATACCGCATCATGGGACAAGAGCGATTTGCGGGTAAATTTTGCGTACTGACGCGGCGCGGTTTCGCAGCAATACTTGCCGTATTGCAAGAAATCGCAACAAAATCAGGGCGCAGAATTTCCGCAAAGCGCCGCAGCTTTCCTTGTGCGGTGTTGCCTTTATTACGCCGTGAGCTTCAGCCCCACGATGCCCACCAGCAGCAGGGCAAGGAAGATCAGCCGGGGCGCCGTCACCGGCTCCTGAAAGGCGATGATGCTCACGAGCACCGCGCCCAGCGCGCCGCCGCGCTGTCAAGACACAGCCGCTTTATGCCGGGTTGACACCGCCCCGGCGGGGTTATATAATACCCACAGACCTTTACCGCCTGACTGAGGTATTTTTATGAACTTTCGACTGATAACGCAAACGATGGGCTACATCCTGTGGGTGGAGGCCGGATTTCTTCTGCTCCCGGCGCTGACGGCCTGCGTCTGCGGGGAGGTATACTGGCGTCAATTCCTGCTCACCGCCGCCCTCTGCGCCGCCGTGGGCACGGGTCTGCGCCTGATCCCGGTGAAAAAGGCGCAGATGCACAGCCGCGACGGGTTCATAGCCGTGGCGCTCAGCTGGGTGCTGCTGTCCCTGTTCGGGGCGCTGCCCTATGTGTTCACCGGCGCCATGACCAGCTATATCGACGCCCTGTTCGAAACGGTCTCCGGCCTGACCACCACCGGCTCGTCCACCTTCACCGCCGTGTCCCACCTGCCCCGCAGCGTGCTGCTGTGGCGCTCGCTGACCCAGTGGATGGGCGGCATGGGCGTGCTGGTGCTGTTCCTGGCGCTGACGCCCCGTATGGGCGAGGGCGCGGTGTTCCTCATGCGCGCCGAAAGCCCCGGCCCCATCAAGTCCAAGCTGGTGCCCAAGGTGGGCGGCACCGCCAAGATCCTCTATACCATCTATGTGGTCCTGACGGCCTGCGAGATAGCCGCCCTGCGTATCGCGGGGGAGAGCTGGTTCTCCGCCATCAACCACAGCTTTACCACCATGGCCACCGGCGGCTTTTCCATATACGACACGTCCCTTGCCGGCGCCTCCAAGGCGGTCATGTGGATCGTTACGGTGTTCTCCTTCCTGGCGGGCGTGAACTTCTCCCTGATGTTTCTGGCCGTTCGCGGCAAGCTGAAGGAGGTGCTCCGCAGCGAGGAGCTGCGGATCTACGTTGGTATCGTGGCGGCGGCCACGCTGCTGCTGTGCATCAATCTGCGGGTGCAGGCGGGCATCCCCTTCGGGGATTCCATCACCGACGCAGCCTTCCAGACTGTTACCATCATGACCACCACGGGCTTTGCCACCGTGGATTTCTCCCTGTGGCCGACCTTCTGCCGCATGGCGCTGGTGATGCTGATGTTCACCGGCGCCTGCGCCGGCTCTACCTCCGGCGGCATCAAGATATCCCGCGTCGCCATTCTCTGCAAGAGCCTGAAGCGGGAGCTGAAGCGGCTGGCGCACCCCCACCATGTCAGCGTGCTGAAGGTGGACGGGCAGGCCGTGGAGGAGCGGGTCGTCTCCTCCGCCGGCGCGTTTATCGCGGCATACCTGCTGGTGCTGCTGGCGGGCGCTCTGGTGGTCAGCTGGGACAACTACGGCTTTCAGGAGTCCTTCGCCGCCTCTCTGACCTGCATCAGCAACGTGGGACCCGGCCTCGGTATTCTGGGGCCTATGGAGAATTTCTCCATCCTGTCGCCGCTGAGCAAGCTGGTGCTGTCGCTGGAGATGCTCATGGGACGTCTGGAGCTGATGCCCCTGCTGGCGCTGCTGCTGCGCAGCACATGGCGGGACTGATACGCACAAAAAGCACCCCTCCGGGGTGCTTCTGCGTGTCGATAAACCCACGCCCCTGTCATTCCGAACCAGTGACCGATGTCACTGGTGTGGGAATCCGTAACCTTTTAGCTGGGTATCTGCGGAAAAGTGCAGGACTTATGCGTTTTGGAAACGGATTGCCGCGCCAGTGTGAGCACTGGCTCGCAATGACGGGGAATGGGACGGCGGGGCGATGTGAGCATCGCCCCCTACGAAGTCGCAAGAGGCATGTACAAAGGGCGGGCAGAGTCGCCCGCCCCTACACTTGTCGAAAAAGTCCATCCGGTCTTTTTCTATACATTTCTCACTTCGTCCGCTCCAGGCGCACGACAGATTCTATATTCGCCGTGCCGGGGAACATGTCCACGGCGGCGGCGCGGACGGCTCCGTAGCCCTCCTGCGCAAACAGCTTCACGTCCCGCGCCAGCGTCGCCGGGTCGCAGGAGACGTACACAATGCGCTGCGGCTGCATCCGCGCGGCGGCAGATACCACGTCGGGGCTTAGCCCCTTCCGGGGCGGGTCTACGCAGATCACGTCCGGGCGCAGCCCTCTGGCGGCGAAGTCCGCCGCCACCGCCGACGCGTCGCCGCAGAAGAACTCCACGTTCCCGATGCCGTTGCGCCGGGCGTTCTCCCTGGCGTCTTCAATGGCCGCCGGGACGATCTCCGCGCCGATGACGCGCCCCGCCCGCCGCGCCATCACCTGCGTGATGGTGCCGGCGCCGCAGTAGAGATCCAGCACCGTCTCGGTGCCGGTGAGCCCGGCGAAGTCCAGCGCCGTGCGGTACAGCACCTCCGCCATATCGTGGTTCACCTGATAGAACGACGGCACGGACAGCCGGAACGTCAGGCCGCACAGCCGGTCGGTGAGCACGTCCTCGCCCCACAGGGTGCGGTACTCGCCGCCCAGTATGGCGCCGGTGGGCTGGGTGTTCACGCCCAGCACCACACCTACCGTCTCCGGCACCGCCTGCCGCAGCAGGGACACCAGCTCTGGCTCGTGGGGCAGCTTCTTCCCGTTGACCAGCACGCAGATCAGCGACTGCCCCGCCTGGTTGGTGCGGATGTACAGATGCCGCAGCAGGCCGCGGCGGGTCTTTTCATCGTAGCCGGGCACCCGATATGTCTCGATATACCGCCGCAGGGCGTCCGCCGCCGCGTCCGCCGGGGGCTTTTGCAGCAGGCAGCGCTCCACGGGCACCAGCTGGTGGCTGCGCGCCTTGTAAAAGCCCACCTGCCCGTCGGCGGAGACGGGGTACTGGCTCTTGTTGCGGTAGTGCAGCGGCTCGCCGCTGTAAATGGCCTCCACGGAGACGTCGCTGCCGCCGATACGGTGCAGGGCGTCCTGCACCCGCTGCCGCTTGGCGTACAGCTCCTCCTCCCTGTCCATGTGGCGGAAGTCACAGCCGCCGCACCGCCCGTACCACGGGCAGTCCGGCTCACGGCGGTGAGGGGACGGCTCATGCACCTGCACGACCTTGCCGAAGGCGGCGTTTTTCAGCACCTTGAGAATGAGCACGTCGCAGTCCTCGCCCCGCAGCGCCCGGTGGACGAACACCGCCTGTCCGTCGATACGCGCCACGCCCAGCCCCTCGGAGGTATAGCCCTCGATGCGGGCGCGGTATGTTCTGTTCTTCTCCGGCATGGGTCAGAACTCGAACTTGCTGATGAGCTTGCTGATGGCCTCGGCAAAGGCGGCCAGCGTCTTGTTGTCCCGCCCCTTGCTGCGGCGGATAAGGCCGACGAGCATGTCGCCCAGCTGCACCAGCCTCTGATACGCGCCGGTGGTCTTGGGCGCGCCCTCGTAGGCGCGGGTCCTGCGCTCCGGCAGATAGCCGGGAGAGAGCTGCTTGTCGGCGATCAGGTCGTACTCCTCGGTGTACTGGGGCGCGTGGGCGGCAAAGCCCAGGGACTTCACCGTGTCGGCATACACCGGCGCCACATCTCTGTCGCCGTGCACCACGAACACATGGGTGGTCCTGGCCGGGTCAAAGTGCTTGATCCAGTCGATCAGATGGTCGTGATCCGCGTGGGAGGAAAGCCCCTGGAAGTTGACGATCTTGGCGCGGACGGCGATATCCTCGCCGAACAGCCGCACGCTCTCGGCGCCGTCCAGCAGGTTGCGTCCCAGCGTGCCGGGAGACTGGAAGCCCACGAACACCACGGCGCTGTCGGCGCGCCAGAGGTTGTATTTCAGATGGTGGCGGATGCGCCCCGCATCGCACATGCCGGAGGCGGAGATAATGACCTTGGGCGTCTTGTCCATGTTCAGCAGCTTGGACTCGTCCACCGTCTCCGTCAGGTGCAGGCCGGGGAAGTTGAACATGTGGGTGCCGTCCTGCACCAGCGCCAGCGCATCGTTGTCCAGATAGCCCCGCAGGTCGCCGCAGAAAATGGTGGTGGCCTTCTTCGCCAGCGGGCTGTCCACATACACGGGGAAATCCTTCACGGAGGTGACAAGCCCCTTGTCCTTGATCTCCCGGATGAAGTACAGCAGCTCCTGCGTTCTGCCCACAGCGAAGGAGGGGATGACCACGTTGCCGCCCTTGCGCAGCGTCTCGTCGATGATCTCCGCCAGCTCGTCGGTGTAGCTCCACACCTCGGTGTGGTTGCGGTCGCCGTAGGTGGACTCCGTCAGCACATAGTCGGCGCTGGTGAAAAACTGCGGGTCGCGGATGATAGGCTGATCCACGTTGCCGATATCGCCGGAGAACACGATGGTACGCTCCTCGTCCCCCTCCCGGCAGGTGAGCCTGATGCTGGCGCTGCCCAGCAGATGTCCGGCGTCGATGAACTGCGCCGTTACGCCGTCCACCACCGGCACGTCCTGCCCGTATTCGCAGGTCTGGACGAACTCGCGGACGCGCAGGGCGTCGGCCACGGTGTAGATGGGCTCTATCTCCGGGCGGCCGGCGCGCTTGTTCTTGCGGTTCTGATACTCCGCGTCCTGCTCCTGAATGTGGGCGGAGTCCTGTAACATGATATCCAGCAGGTCGGCGGTGAGCCGTGTGGTGATGATCTTCCCCTGAAAGCCGTTCTTGATGAGCATGGGGATGCGGCCGGAGTGGTCGATGTGGGCGTGGGTCACCAGCACCGCGTCGATGCTGCCGGGATGGAAGGGCAGCGCGGTGTTGTCCACCTCGTCCCTGCCCTGCTGCAGGCCGCAGTCCACCAATATCCGCTTGCCGTTGACCTCCAGACAGTGGCAGCTGCCGGTGACGCACCGGTCTGCACCGTAAAAACTCAGCTTCATGGCGTAAACTCCTTCTTTTCGTTGTGGGGGTGGGGTTGCTTCTTACTATTGTTCAGTATACCACGTTTTTCTCCTTTACACAACCGCAAACCGGTGCGTCTGCCCGACAACTGTTCACAGAAATTCTTTTGCATTAGACAAAAGAGTGTGGTATACTGTATTGGTATTATTTTGTACAAATATCTTTTTACACAGAAAGGATACAGATATATGGGACTGTTTACCAAGGTTTTCGGCACATACAGCCAGCGGGAGCTGAAAAGCATCTACCCCATCGTGGACAAGATCACCGCGCTGGAGGAGGACTACAAAAAGCTGACGGATGCCCAGCTGCAGGCCAAGACCCCGGAGTTCAAGGAGCGTCTGGCCAACGGCGAAACGCTGGACGACATCCTGCCGGAGGCCTTTGCCACCGTGCGGGAGGCCGCCGACCGTGTGCTGGGCATGCGCCCCTACCCCGTGCAGCTGGTGGGCGGCATCGTGCTCCATCAGGGGCGCATCGCCGAGATGAAGACCGGTGAAGGCAAGACGCTCGTCGCCACCATGCCGGCTTATCTCAATGCGCTCACCGGCAAGGGCGTGCACATCGTCACGGTCAACGACTACCTTGCCCGCCGCGACAGCGAGGAGATGGGCAGAGTCTATGAATATCTCGGGCTGAAAACCGGGCTTGTCGTCCATGGGCAGATGCCGGACGAAAAGCATGCCGCCTACGATGCGGACATCACTTACGGCACGAACAATGAATTCGGCTTTGACTATCTGCGCGACAACATGGTTGTTTACAAGTCGCAGATGGTGCAGCGCGGGCACAATTTCGCCATCGTCGACGAGGTGGACTCCATCCTCATCGATGAAGCGCGCACCCCGCTGATTATCTCCGGTCAGGGCGACGAGAGCACCGACCTTTACCGTCAGGCGGACGACTTCGTCAGCCGTCTGAAGAAGGTCGTCTACGCGAGCGTTGACGAGAAGGAGGAGGAGAGCGACGACCTCGACGCCGACTACGTCGTGGACGAGAAGGCGCGCACCGCGACCCTGACCGCCCGAGGCATCGCGAAGGCGGAGCGGGCGTTCAACCTCGAAAACCTCGCCGATATCGAGAACGCCACGCTCTCGCACCATATAAATCAGGCGCTCAAGGCGCACGGCGTCATGAAGCGCGACATCGACTATATCGTCAAGGACGGCGAGATAATCATCGTCGACGAGTTCACCGGCCGACTCATGCTCGGCCGCCGCTACTCCGAGGGTCTGCATCAGGCGATCGAGGCCAAGGAGCACGTCGACGTGCAGAAAGAGAACCGCACCCTCGCGACCATCACCTTCCAGAACTACTTCCGCCTCTACGGCAAGCTCTCCGGCATGACAGGCACCGCCGCGACCGAGGCCGAGGAGTTTGAAGCCATATACAAGCTCGATATCGTCGAGATCCCGACCAATAAGCCCGTTATCAGGATCGACGACCCCGACGTCGTGTACAAAAACGACGCGGGCAAGAACCGCGCCATTGTCGAGCAGATCGTCGCCTGCCACGAAAAGGGGCAGCCCGTGCTGGTCGGCAC
>OLWA01002314.1_pt1 | contig 17193 bp, 10 predicted proteins | sample 1673251 | NCBI WGS metagenome assembly OLWA01 (sample SAMEA3178937, study PRJEB25190) | human gut metagenome | biome: human gut; feature: human-associated habitat; material: faeces | place: Austria | collected 2013
AGGTAGCGGGCATAAGAATCTTCTGCCGCTTCCCCTACTTCAGGGAAATGTTCTAAAAGGTTGATAATATGACCGGCAATGGAGTCATAGTCCTCCGAAGAGAGGGGAAGCCCTGTTTCTTCCGCTATGTCATCCAGGTCAGTGGAGCCTAACAAAATGTACTTATCATCAGCAATTTTTTGAATTTCATCCTCTTCATCATCATCGTATTCATCCCGGAGTTCACCAACGATTTCTTCCAGCAGGTCTTCGATTGTGATCAGGCCGGACAGTGCACCGTATTCGTCTAATACAATGCTGAGGGGGATGGAATCCTTTCGCATCTCAATAAAAAGTTCAGAAACTTTTTTGTATTCATAGGTTATATGGGCCTCGCGGATCAGACTGTGAATATCCAGGGTGTTTTTATCACCTTTATAGAAAACTACATCTTTCAGGTTGATAATACCGATAATATTATCAATGGTATCTTCATATACAGGCATGCGGGCAAATTTGCTCTTTGTAAATTCCTGCATAAGTTCATCATAAGTAATGGTACTTTCCACCATGGCAATATCCATACGAGGGATCATTACATCTTTCACCAGAGAATCGCCAAAATCTACGATGTTTGCTATCATCTGGCGTTCCTCGCTTTCGATGACGCCTTCTTCGTGGCTGACATCTACGAAAGTACGGAGTTCATCTTCTGTTATCTGGCTTTCTTTGTGGCTGGTATCTACCCGCATAAGGAAAAGGATAAAGCGGGAGATCTGGTTCACCAGAAAGATCACAGGTGTCAGAAGATTTGTCATAAATAAGATTGGTCTCGCTACTGTCAGAGACAACTTAGTGGCGTTTCTGGTAGCCATATTTTTGGGAGTGATCTCACCAAAAATGAGGATCAGCACAGTCAGGATCCCGGTGGCAATACCGGCAGCCAGACTGGTGTTGTTTTCAAATCCCATCCGTTTGCAGATATTGAATGCATAGGATGTGGAATAAGAAGAAGCGGATAAGTTCACCACATTATTACAAATCAAGATTGCACTTAACATTTTTTCCGGTTCTTCGATCAGTTTAAGAACTTGTTTGGCGGACTTGTTTTTTTCGTCTGCCAAAGAACGCATCTTAATCTTGTTAACCGTCGTCAGGGCGGTTTCGGAAGAAGAGAAAAATGCTGAAAGTATAAGTAAAATTACAATAACAAGTATGCTTATCGCGTCACTGGGCCCCAAAATGATCACTCCTTTCTTAGTTCAAAGCCTGGCGTTTTCTTGCCATATCGTCGCTGTCCAGGTATTCATCGTAGGTGGTAACCTTGTCGATCATACCATTTGGTGTCAGTTCGATGATACGGTTGGCGATTGTCTGTATAAACTGGTGGTCCTGGGAAGTGAAAAGGACAACTCCCGGGAACTTGATAAGTCCGTTGTTTACAGAGGTAATGGATTCCATGTCTAAGTGGTTTGTTGGTTCGTCTAACATTAAAACATTGGAACCAAGCATCATCATCTTTGACAACATAACGCGTACTTTTTCACCACCGGAAAGGACATTTACTTTTTTCAATCCGTCGTCGCCTTTGAAAAGCATTCTGCCTAAAAAGCCACGGACATATGTTGCGTCTTTTTCTGGAGAGAATGGCATCAGCCAGTCTACAATCGTGTCGTTGCTGTCAAAATATTTTGTATTATCCTTTGGAAAATAGGAGTTGGAGGTAGTGATGCCCCATTTGTAATCTCCCTCATCCGGTTCCATTTCTCCGGAAAGAATCTGGAACAGAGTAGTAGCGGCGATACCATAGGAACCTACAAAAGCGATTTTGTCATCATGACCTACGGTAAAAGATACATGATCCAATACTTTTTCGCCATCAATGGTTTTGGTCAGGTTGGTCACAGTAAGGACTTCATTACCGATCTCTCTGTCTGGTTTAAAATCAACATACGGGTATTTACGGCTGGATGGACGAAGGGTATCTAACTCGATTTTTTCCAGCGCTCTTTTTCTGGAAGTAGCCTGTTTGGATTTGGAAGCGTTAGCACTGAACCGCTGGATAAATTCCTGCAGTTCTTTGATTTTTTCTTCCTTTTTCTTATTGGCTTCTTTCATCTGCTTGATCATCAACTGGCTTGATTCATACCAGAAATCGTAGTTGCCGGCATAAATCTGCATTTTCCCGTAATCAAGATCTACTGTGTGGGTGCAGACTTTATTAAGGAAATAACGGTCATGGGACACAACAATGATCGTATTATCGAAGTTGATCAAAAATTCTTCCAGCCAGCGGATGGAATCCAGATCCAGGTGGTTGGTTGGCTCATCCAGAAGCAGGATATCCGGATTTCCGAATAATGCTCTGGCAAGGAGTACCTTGACTTTATCATTATCAGCAAGTTCATTCATCACTTTGTAGTGAAGTTCTGTTTCGATACCAAGACCATTTAAAAGAGTAGCGGCATCTGTTTCGGCATCCCATCCGTTCATGTTAGCGAATTCTTCTTCCAGTTCGCTGGCGCGGATACCGTCCTCTTCGGTGAAATCTTCCTTGGCATAGATAGCATCTTTTTCACGCATGATATCAAAAAGACGCTGGTTTCCGGCAATGACGGTGTCCAATACAACATCACTGTCATACTTAAAGTGATCCTGCTCCAGCACGGAAAGACGCTGGCCGGCACCTAATATGATCTCACCGGTAGTTGGTTCCAACTCACCGGAGAGAATTTTCAAGAAGGTAGATTTACCGGCACCGTTGGCACCGATAATGCCATAGCAGTTTCCTTCTGTAAATTTTATGTTGACCTCTTCAAAGAGAGCCTTTTTACCAAATCTTAATGAAATATTGCTTGCTTGTATCATTTTAAATTCCTTTCTTAAATAAATGTATACTATTTTCTATTTTACTAAAAATGAGCGAATTTGCAAGGGTTTTCTGCATTTTAGCAAAAGTAACATGTTTTTCGTAGTGCAAACGGGATTTGTGTGTTATAATTGCATATAAATGTGAATAGGAGGATGGTCTCATGAGCATAATAATGGACAAGGATGCAGTATTTCATTTACAGACGAGAAAGACCAGTTATATCCTGGCTGTTGTAGGGGGAAAATACTTGGCACATGTGTACTGGGGGGGCAGAATCAGGACACCCAGATCGGAAGATGCACTTTTGAAACGATGGAGTTGTTTTGATGTGATGGAGCCGGACTGTGGAGAGGGGATATTTTCACTGGATTATCTGTGCAGAGAGTATCCGACCGGAGAGAGTGATTACAGAGTACCTTCTTTGCTGGTGGAATTTGAAGATGGCAGCAGAGAAACGGATTTTTTGTATGAAAAGGCAGAAGTGTTGGAAGGAAGAAAAAAGATCGCAGGTATGCCCTGCCTTTATACGGTTTCTGAGGATGAGGCACAGACACTTCACATTACGCTGAAGGATGAAGTGGGAGGTCTGCGTCTGCATCTTTATTACACGGTGATGGATGAACTGGATGTGATCACAAGATATGTCCGGCTTGAGAATACAGGGGATAAAAAAGTACGGGTCAATCGTATACTCAGCTGCTCCGTAGATTATGAAGGATCTGATTATGAGTGGATCACCTTGCCGGGAGCCTGGGGAAGAGAGCGTCACATTCAGCGAAGCAGAGTGACCAGGGGAGAAAACCGGATCGGAAGCAGCCGTGGGGCCAGCAGCCATCAGATGAATCCTTTTATGGCACTGCTTAGCCCGGGAGCCGGCGAGCAGGCAGGAGAGGTTTACGGCTTTAATCTGGTATACAGTGGAAATTTTCAGGCAGGAACCCAGGTGGACCAGGTAGGAAAACTCAGGGCTTTTATGGGAATGGGAAATGAAGATTTTTCCTGGCTTTTAGAATCCGGAGAGAGTTTTGAAACGCCAGAGGTTGTTATGGTTTACACGAAAGAGGGACTGGGAGAGATGTCCCGTATCTTTCATAGAGTATATAAAAAGAGACTGCTCAGAGGTGTGTACAAGGAAGGAAAGAGACCAATCCTTGTAAACAACTGGGAGGCTACTTATTTTGATTTTAACGAAGAGAAAATCGTGACATTGGCCAAAGAGGCAGCAGACCTTGGAATAGAACTGCTGGTGCTGGATGACGGCTGGTTTGGAAAAAGAGAGGATGACACTTCTTCATTAGGAGACTGGAAGGTAAATCTTAATAAACTGCCGGGAGGACTCAAGGCCTTAGCCGATGAGATAGAGAAAAATGGCGTGAAATTCGGACTCTGGTTTGAGCCGGAAATGGTTTCGCCAGATAGTGAGTTGTACAGAAAACATCCGGACTGGTGTATTCATGCACCGGGAAGACGCAGATCCCTTTGCCGGAATCAGCTTACGCTGGATCTGTCCAGAGGGGATGTGAGACAGTACATTATAAAGTGTCTGGATGATATTTTATCTAATGTGAAAATATCCTATGTTAAGTGGGATATGAACCGTCATATGAGCAATCTGGGATCTGCCATGCTGCCACCGGAGAGACAGAGAGAACTTCCACATCGCTACATGCTGGGTCTGTATGAAATCATGGAAGAAATCACGCAAAAACACCCAGATGTATTATTTGAAAGTTGTTCAGGCGGAGGCGGACGCTTTGATGCGGGAATGTTGTATTACATGCCACAGATATGGACCAGTGATGATACGGATCCGATAGAGCGTCTGTATATTCAATATGGAACAAGTCTGGTGTATCCTGTGTCTGCAATGGGGGCGCATGTTTCCGCTATTCCGAATCATCAGTCCGGAAGAAAAACCCCATTAGCTACCAGAGGGTGTGTGGCTATGAGTGGAAATCTCGGCTATGAACTGGATCTGGGAGCCTTTACGGAGGAGGAAAAGAAAGAGGTAAAGCAACAGGTTCAGGAATATAAAAGAATTCGGGAATTGATTTTTCAGGGAGAATTATACAGACTGGCCAGCCCGTTTGAGGGAAATTTCGCAGCATGGATGATCTGTTGGGAGGACAGAAGCGGTTTTGTGGCATCTGTTGTGCAGATGCAGGCAGAAGTAAATGGAAGCATCCACCGGGTAAAAATGGAAGGACTGGATGCGGAGGCAGACTACATAGACCTGGATACAAAGGAGATTTATCACGGAGATGAATTGATGGAAATTGGACTGGTTGTGGATCTGCACGGAGACTATCAGAGCAGAATGTGGAAATTCAGCCGCCTGTCAAGGGAAGGAGAGCAGCAATGGCAGTATTAGAAGATGTTCAGACTCAGGAGGGAAGTATTTTCCCAATGGGGATGCACTGGCAGAGCCGGGAAAGAGTATCAATATCTGTCTGGAAGAAAGGCGTTAAAAATTGCTGGATCCGTTTCTTTGACCAGAGAGGATTAGTTAAAAAGTATTGCATGTTTCCGGCTCAGACAGGAGAAAGTGAAGATGTATTTACATTGTGTCTTCAGAGTCCCGGTCTGGCAGATGAATTAAATGGTCTGGAGTATGACTTTTATGCATCAGGACAGACATTTACGGATCCTTATGCGTGCATGACAGCAGGCAGGGAACGGTTTGGAAAAAAGAGGGCACAGGTCCGTGGAAAAGTCTGTACAGATGAATTTGACTGGACAGGAGAAAATAGGACATATATCCCATTAAAGCAGATGATCGTGTATCAATGTCATGTCAGAGGTTTTACAAAACATGAAAGTTCTAAGGTAAAGCACCCGGGAACTTTTTCAGGAGTGACAGAAAAAATCCCATATCTGAAAGAACTGGGGATCAATACGCTGTTTATGATGCCGGTATATGATTTTAATGAGCAGATGACAGATGAAACAGGGAGCTTGTTAAATAAGATCAATTACTGGGGGTACACCAGAGATGCGTTTTATTTTTCACCAAAAGCCAGTTATGGAAGCGGAAACAAACCGGTTGTGACTGAATTTAAGGAAATGGTCTGCAGCCTGCACAGTCAGGGTATGAACTTTATCCTCGATATGTATTTTGAAGGGAAAAGTCCGGAATTTATAACAAGATGTCTGCGGTATTATGCACAGGAGTACCATGTAGATGGATTTCATGTTACTTCAGATAAAATGGATTTAGAATGGCTTAGACAAGATCCGGTTCTTGCGTACTGCAAGATATTTGGAGATGGATATCAGGCTGACAGCCAGGGCATGTACATGGAGATGAATGACGGATTTATGATTAATGCCAGAAGGTTTTTGAAAAGTGACGAGGGTCAGACAGAAGGCTTTTATCATTATTTCAAGCAGCAGAGACAGGATGGTGAAAATCTCCACTACATTACCCAGCACAATGGATTTACTTTAAGGGATCTGATCTCGTATGACATAAAACACAATGAAAAAAACGGAGAAAAGAACCGGGACGGAACCCAGTACAATTACAGCTGGAATTGCGGTATGGAAGGATATACCCGAAAAAAACCGGTACTTGCCATGAGAAGAAAGCAGGACCGGAATGCCTGGGTTATGCTGCTTTTAGGGATGGCTCCGCCTATGATACTGGCAGGGGACGAGTTTGGAAACTCCCAGAAGGGAAATAACAATGCTTACTGTCAGGATAATCCTACTACTTGGCTGAATTGGAATGATCTGGAGAAAAATACAGAAACCTTTGATTTTGTGAGGGAACTGTTGGCATTTAGAAAAAGACATCCATTGTATCATAATAAAGAATTTCTTCGAGGATCTGATTACCGCTCTCTGGGGGCGCCGGATGTGTCCTGTCATGGAAGGGAACCGTGGACAGCGGATTTTTCATATTACAGCAGGGAATTGGGAATTTTATATTATGGGGCATATTTTGGAGGGGAAAGTTTATACTTTGCCTTTAACTTCCACTGGGAGGCTCATGAATTTTATCTGCCGGACATCCAGAAAGGAAAAACATGGAAGGTGTTGTATGATACAGCAGAAAAAAAGGGCGGTACTTTGCAGCAGGGAGTGGTAAAAATGGAACCAAGATCCATCGTGATCCTGGAGAAAGTGCCGGAACCTAAAAAACAGATGCCCGTTAAAAAACGGACACCTGCCGGTTACAAGAACCCTGATTAGAAATTGTGGTTTTCCACGATTGGATCAAACAGATCCAGGGTACAGTGGTGGTCGGATGCGAAGTGCTTACAAGTTGTGCATGAAACACTGGTATCACCGGATTTGTTTTTGGCTGCGTTTTTGCCTTTCATTGAGTAAGAACTGCAATGTTTGGCAACTTTACGGTAAGTCTGTTCATCTACATGCATGATGTCTTCCTCCATTCTGCCGCCGTAAGTGGCGGTACTTGATTAATGAATACAAACTTAGTATGAGCAAATAGAAGGGAATTATTCGCAATGGTCGTATTAGAAATAGAGTCTGTAAAAGTGTTCATGACATGCCTGTTTCAGCAGGAAGTCTTTGATAAATTCCATGTAAGAGACTGTGAAGTGACAACATTTACCAGATTTTCCTGCGATGGAAAAAACTTTGATGAGTGGTATGAAGAGGAAGAGAAGAAGGGAGAAGAACTGGTTCGGTGGAAGCAGTTAAAGCCTCTTGTTTTTATGATGATCCGTGGAACGAAAACACCTCTGCAGTTGAAAATTGAATTTTGCCATACCATGGCAAATGGAGATACAGGTGCCATGAGAGTGGAATATGACCGTGAAAAACTGCTGATTTATACGGGATATATGCAAAAAGAATTTTCCATGGATAAAGAAAATCAGAGGGAATGGGATGAAAATTGCATGTTGTTTCTTAAGAAAAACAACATTGTTAGCACTCAACTCTAATGAGTGCTAAATTTTTCTTGACTTTTTTATTTTGCCGCGTTATGATAATTCCTGTAGAACATAAAAGTGATTGCAATGAATATAAATTTAGGAGGTTTTATCATGACACAGGAACAAGGTAATTTGGCTATTAATTCTGAAAATATTTTTCCTATTATCAAAAAATGGCTGTATTCGGACCATGACATTTTCCTGAGAGAGGTTGTCAGCAACGGCTGCGACGCAATTACAAAACGGAAGAAACTTTCCCTGATCGGAGAGGCAGATCTGCCGGAAGATTACAAAGGCAAGATCGAAGTTGAGGTTAGTCCGGAAGACAAAACCATTACCATCCGTGATAATGGATTGGGAATGACAGCAGATGAGGTGAAAGAGTACATTAACCAGATCGCATTTTCCGGAGCAGCTGATTTCCTAGAGAAATACAAGGACAAAGCAAATGATGAGCAGATCATCGGACATTTTGGACTGGGATTTTATTCGGTATTTATGGTATCTGATTCAGCGGAGATTAACACACTTTCCTATAAAGAAGGTGCAGAGGCCGTACACTGGGAGTCGGATGGCGGACTTACATTTTCCATGGACAGCAGTGACAAAGACTGTGTAGGAACTGAGATCATCCTGCATCTGAATGAAGACAGTTATGAATTTGCCAATGAGTACCGGGTAAGAGAAGTTTTGGATAAATATTGCTCTTTTATGCCGGTGGAGATATTCCTTACAAAGGCTAATGCTGAGCCGGAATATGAGACGATCCCTATGGAGGAAGTAACAGAAGAGGATACGGTTGTAGAAGAGATTACGGAAGAGCCAAAAGAGGGCGAAGAGGACAAAGAGCCTGTTAAGAAGGCGAAGATCGTGAAAAGACCGGTATCCATCAGCGATACACAGCCTCTTTGGACAAAACATCCGAATGAGTGCAGCGAGGAAGATTATAAAAAATTCTACCGCAAGGTGTTTAACGATTATAAAGAGCCTTTGTTCTGGATCCATCTGAACATGGATTATCCGTTTAATTTAAAGGGTATTTTATATTTCCCACGGGTAAATCTGGAGTATGAAAATGCAGAAGGCGTTATCAAACTGTACAATAACCAGGTATTTATTGCGGATAATATCAAAGAGGTAATTCCGGAATTTCTGATGCTTTTAAAAGGTGTCATTGACTGTCCGGATCTGCCGTTAAATGTAAGCCGAAGTGCTTTGCAGAATGATGGATTTGTTAAAAAGATTTCTGATTACATCACGAAAAAGGTGGCAGACAAGTTGACCGGTATGTGCAAGACAGACCGTGAGAATTATGAGAAATACTGGGATGATATCAGTCCGTTTATCAAGTTTGGATGCCTGAAAGATGAGAAATTCAAAGAGAAGATAAAAGAATATGTATTGTTTAAGGATCTGAATGATAAATACAGTACATTATCTGAATATCTGGAAACGGTACCAGAGCCGGTTGTGGCAGAAGTAGTTGAAGGTGATGCAGAGGATGAGAATAAAGAGCCTGAAGAAAAACCGAAGAAGACTGTTTATTATGTGACAGATATGCAGCAGCAAAGCCAGTATATCAAAATGTTTAAAGACCAGGATATGAATGCGGTTGTACTGCTTCACAATATTGACCAGCCATTCGTATCTGCTTTGGAAGCGGGAGACGATGATGTGCGGTTCCAGCGTATTGATGCGGATCTGACAGAAGCATTCAAGGAAGAAACAGATGAAGAGGCTCTGAAAGATGAGACAGAGACTTTGAAGAAATTGTTCCAGAAAGCTACCGGCAGGGATAATCTGGAGGTAAAAGTGGAAAAATTGAAAGACGAGAATCTTTCTTCCATGATCACACTTTCAGAGGAGACCCGCAGAATGCAGGATATGATGAAAATGTATTCTATGAATGGCATGGGCGGTATGGATATGTCCGATATGGGCCAGACTCTGGTGTTGAATGCTAATAATGAGCTGGTTCAGTATGTTTTTGATCACAAAGATGACGAGCAGACAGAGATGTTCTGTCAGCAGCTGTATGATCTGGCTATGATCAGCCATCAGCCATTGCCGGCAGAGAAGATGACAGAGTTTATCCAGAGAAGTAACAAGATCATGATGCTTCTGACAAAATAATCCGTTGGGAAAAATCCGAAGAAACAATAAAATCAAAAAAAGACAATAAAAAGGTTCCAGGATCGGCAGGAGAGTGCGGATGCGCTTTCTTTCCGAAGAGCTGGAACCTTTTTTTATGAAAGATGATGGGGCGTTTTTTTCCCGTTTTCATCCACGGTAACGAAAATAGCGGTTCCTTTGGCATGTACCTGGCCTGTCAGCATATGTTTTACCGTAATATAAATGGGAATACTGGTGGAGCGGGGGGTTCCCTTTTCCATATAAAAATCCAGGATGGCACCGGCCACAGTAGGTTTTTGGATGGAAATATTATTAAGGGCAACTAATACAACGCCCTCGTTGCTTCCCAGCAATCGTGTTACGCCGATCATAGCGGCTTCGGTGATCCATTCTGAGATCCGGCCGGCGTACAGAGTTTCGTGATGATTTAGGTCCTCTGGCCGTACAAAGTGTCTGGTGGAAAGTTCCATGGTTATACCTCATTTCTAAATGATAGCAAGTGCCCTTACAGCCGGCATCAGGCTCTTTTATCATGTTGCCGGTAAGGATATTGCATTGTTTATTATACCATATATAGTTTTTTATTGCACAAAATTCTCGTTATTATATCTTGCAATATACCCCCATGGGGTATATAATGACCTTAAAAATCAAAGGAGACAAGGTATGGAGAAAGAAACAAAGGAGATACTAGTGGAAGATTGCTGCTGTCATAGGACAAAGCACCGGTCAGAGAAAGAATATAAAGATCTGATTCACCGCCTGAACCGGATCGAAGGACAGATCCGCGGCATTAAAGGAATGGTGGAGAGGGAATGTTACTGTCCGGATATTTTAGTGCAGGCGGCAGCGGCCAATGCGGCACTGAAAAGTTTTAACAAGGCATTGCTGGCAGAGCATATCCGAAGCTGCGTGGCAAGAGATATAAAAGAAGATAAAGAAGGTGCCGTGGATGAACTGATCCAGACACTGAACAAGATCATGAAATGATCATAAGTGGGACAACCACAGGAGATAAAATAATGTGCAGGAGATGATGTTATGGAACATTTTGAAATAACCGGAATGAGCTGTGCCGCCTGCAGCAGCCGGGTAGAAAAGGCGGTAGGAAGTCTGGAAGGCGTACAGGAATGTACGGTAAACCTTTTGACAAATTCTATGATCGTTGAGGGAAGGGCAACCAGAGAAGAAATCACGGCAGCGGTAAAAAAAGCTGGCTATGGAGTGGTGGAAAAACCTGAAGACAAAAAGAAAACGACAGGAGAAGATACTACGGACAAAGAAGTAAAAAAACTCAGAAAACGCCTGGTGGTATCGCTGGTGTTTTTACTTGTATTAATGTATTTTTCTATGGGGCATATGATGTGGAACTGGCCGGTGCCGGGCTTTATGGAAGGAAACCATGTTATGATGGGACTTTTGCAGATGCTTCTTACTATTGTGATCATGGTCATCAATCAGAAGTTTTTTATTAATGGATATCAGAGTCTGTTCCGGGGAGCACCCAACATGGATACGCTGGTGGCACTGGGAGCCAGTGCAGCGTTTGGCTACAGTCTCTATAGTCTGTTTGCTATGACAACGGCGGTAATGAATCAGGATCACCAGGCTGTCATGAGGTATATGAACGAGTTTTATTTTGAGTCGGCAGCCATGATATTAACCCTTATTACCCTGGGAAAAATGTTAGAGGCTAGATCCAAAGGAAAAACAACAGATGCCCTGAAAAGTCTTATGAAACTGGCACCCCAGACGGCTGTTTTGATCCGTGATGGGGAAGAGGTAACGGTACCTGTGGAAACGGTGCAGATCGGAGATGTCTTTGCGGTGCGCCCGGGAGAAAATATTCCGGTGGACGGTGTTGTGCTGGAAGGAAGCAGTGCGGTCAACGAAGCGGCGCTTACAGGAGAAAGTATTCCGGTGGATAAAGAAGAAGGAGATCAGGTTTCGGCGGCTACTACAAACCAGTCCGGTTATCTGAAATGCCGGGCAAAAAGAGTAGGAGAAGATACGACCCTGTCTCAGGTCATTCAAATGGTGTCGGATGCGGCGGCTACCAAGGCACCCATTGCCAAAATTGCAGACCGCGTCTCCGGTGTGTTTGTGCCGGTGGTGATCACGCTGGCCGTTATCACCACCATCGTGTGGCTGCTGGCAGGGCAGACGGTCGGTTTTGCCTTGGCCCGCGGTATTTCAGTGCTGGTCATCAGCTGCCCCTGCGCGCTGGGCCTGGCAACGCCGGTTGCCATTATGGTTGGCAATGGTGTGGGCGCTAAAAACGGCATTCTCTTCAAAACCGCGGTTTCGCTGGAGCAGACCGGTAAAACCGAGATCGTTGCCCTGGATAAAACTGGCACCATCACCAGCGGCGAGCCGCGCGTGACGGATATCCTGCCCGCAGACGGTGTGACGGAGCAGGTACTGATGAGCCTTGCCGCTGCCTTGGAGCAGAAGAGTGAACACCCGCTGGCCCGCGCTGTGCTGCAAAAGGCACAGGAGGATAACCTGCCCCCCGCCGAGGTGGCAGATTTCCAGGCTCTGCCCGGCAACGGCCTGACGGCTGTGCTGAACGGCAGTACCCTGTACGGCGGCAACGCCAAGCTGATGCAGACCCTTGGCGTGGCGGTGCCGCAAAAGATGGCATCCAGCGCCGAAGCACTGGCCGCCCAGGGCAAGACCCCGCTGTTCTTTGCCAAGGATGGCACCATGCAGGGCGTTATCGCGGTGGCGGACGTCATCAAGGAGGACAGCCCGCAGGCTGTGCGTGAACTGCAGGGCATGGGCATCCGTGTTGTGATGCTGACCGGCGATAACGAGCGCACCGCCAAAGCCATTGGTGCACAGGCCGGTGTGGACGAAGTGATTGCCGGTGTGCTGCCCGATGGCAAGGAAGCTGTGATCCGCAGCCTGAAAAACAAGGGCCGCGTGGCCATGGTGGGCGATGGCATCAACGATGCACCGGCCCTGACCCGCGCGGATGTCGGTATTGCCATTGGCGCCGGTACGGATGTTGCGATTGACGCCGCTGACGTTGTGCTGATGAAGAGCCGCCTGAGCGATGTGCCCGCCGCCATCCGCCTGAGCCGCGCTACTCTGCACAATATCCACGAAAACCTGTTCTGGGCCTTTGCCTACAATGTGTTGGGCATCCCCCTGGCGGCAGGTGTCTTTATCCCGCTGCTGCACTGGCAGATGAACCCGATGTACGGCGCTGCGGCCATGAGCCTGTCCAGCTTCTGCGTGGTTTCCAACGCACTGCGGCTGAACCTGTTCGATATTCGCAGCACCAAACATGACCATAAACGCAAAGCACACAAAACAAGCAAAAAGGAGAACACGACCATGAATAAGACCATTAAAATTGAAGGCATGATGTGCGGCCATTGCGAAGCAACCGTGAAAAAGGCACTGGAAGCGCTGGACGGTGTTTCCGCCGCCGAAGTAAGCCACACCGCAGGTACCGCTGTTGTAACGCTGGATAAGCCGGTGGATGACACTGTGCTGAAAAAAGCCGTTGAGGACAAAGATTATACCGTGACCGGCATTGAATAATCCCGGCTCAAAAGCAAAGGAATAAGCATGAAAGCGCCCGCATGCTGCCTTGCAGCAGGCGGGCACTTTTTTGTTGTGGCCCCGCGGTAAAACAGAAAAGCTGAAAAAACATTTTGATAAGCATTCTAATATTATTTGCGAAAATCATAGCAGAAGTATAACAAAACAATGTGATTTGGCCAGTTGCACTTGCACTATAAGTGGATAATATTATACAATCTACATAAAAGATGGGTGCGCCCGTCTTACCCAGCCAACACGAGGGGACAACACAGATGTATATCAATTTTGGTTCCATCAACAGCCGCCAGGCTGCGGACGGCAGCTGTACTGCACCGCTTACAGTGGATTCCTGCGGAACATGCCGATTGAAAAAGCACGCCAGCCTGCCAACTATTACGCGGTATGATGAAAATGCGTATCAGCTGTTTTATATCGCTGCGGGCAAGGCGCACTTCTGGTTTGATGATGCCGAGCATGTGGTAACAGCGGGTCATATGGTGCTGTACCGCCCGCAGGAAGAGCGCCGCTATATCTACTATCTTGAGGACCACCCGGAGGTGTTCTGGGTCTATTTTTCCGGCAGCGAGGCCGCTGCAGTGCTGCAGGCGCATGAGATTCCGCTGGATGGCCATGTGTTTTACAGCGGCATTATGCCGGAGTACAAAAATACTTTCCGCCGCATGATCCAGGAATTGCAGCTCTGCCAGTACGCCTATCGGGATTATACGGCCGGGCTGTTCCAGATGATGCTGGTGCTGGTCAGCCGCCAGCGGCAGGAACGGCGGTCGATCAACGGCACCACGCGGGAGCAGATCGAAGCCGCAGCCGCCTATTTTAACGAGAATTATACTGCCCGCATCAATGTGGATGAATACGCCGAGTCCCTGCACATGAGCGCGGCATGGTTCATCCGTAGCTTCAAACAGTATGTGGGCTTGTCGCCCGCACGGTATATCCAGTCGCTGCGTATCGTCAATGCACAGCGCTTGCTGGAACGCACCAAATACAGCATCGGTGAAGTTTCCGAGATCGTCGGGTATGATAACCCGCTGTATTTCAGCCGTGTGTTCAAAAAGGAAACCGGGCTTTCCCCCGCGCAGTACCGCAAAGCGGAGCGGGCAGGCGAACAGCCGTCTGACCCGCAGGAAGAGGACGCCTGCACCCCCAATATCGACAAAAACCGCAATTCATAGTATAATACCCCCATACACTTTGGTATGGGGGCTTTTTATGTTTGCAGCAGCAATTTGTGTCAGCATCCTGTTGGGGGTGCTGGTTTGGGCACTGCCGGGGCGGCTGTGCGACCGCAGGGCAACCCATGCGGATGTACTGGCCGGGCCGGGCATTGTGCTGGCAGTGTGGATCATCGCAGCATGTGTGTTTGCCCAGCCGGGGCTGGCGCAGGGGTTTGATCTGTTCCGCCTGCTGGCCATCAATGGGGTGGCACTGTGGGCCTGCGGCACTGTGTTGTTACTCCGCCTGCGCAGCGGGCGGCGGTACCGCACACTTTGGACGGTTGCTGCGCTGCTGATTGCCGCCATCGGCCTGGAAGTATTCGTGGGCAACGCACCCTATTTTGCAACCCACAGCTACCAGCCCGTTGACCTGCGCGCCTATTTGCAGGATGCCCCGGCGGATGGGGAGCCGATTGCTTTGAACGATGCGCACAGTACCCTTACCTTTACCGGCATCCATCAGCCGCTGTATAACGTTGCGCTGGATGGCGTTGTCTACCAGTATGACGGCAACTATCCGCAGGATCAGAACCCGCTGTTTATCCTGTGGGTGTCCGGTACCGACGAAGCCAGCACCGCCCCGCGCCAGAGCTGGCAGTGGCAGGCGGCCCCGCGAGCGGCACGCAGCCTGGTACGCACGCTGGATTTTTCCGGCGCGGTGGATACCCTGACCCTGCAAGCGGAGGGCTATAGCGGAGAGTACCGCAGTTATGACCTGAACTATACCGTGCAGGCGGTTCTGGCCAATGTACCCCGCCCGATGGATTTCTCGCTGCTGCGGCTGGCAGTGGTGTATCTGGCACTGTTGGCCTTGTGGGGGCTGCGCCCCGGCGCTGCCGCGTGGCACGAAGCCTACCTGACCCACCGCGCCAAATACCGCCCGGCGGTGCTGGTGCTGGGCTGCATACTCTGCCTGCTGGCCGCAGCGGCCCCCTTTGCCGATGCCCGCAACTCCGGCGTGGCGACCTCGTTTTATAATGTCGAAAACTGGGACGGCGAAAGTCGCATCACCTTCACCCAGCATATCAGCGATTGGCAGAATGATTCCGCCGCGCAGTACGGCGCTCTGGCCCACAGACTGCTGAATGGCCGCCTGGATCTGCAGCGCGACCCGCCCGCCGCCATGGCGGAGATGCAGAACCCTTACGATACCGCCGCCCGTCAGAGCGCGGCCCCGGATGCTTTGTGGGATGTTGCTTATTATCAGGGGCGGTACTATGTGTACTTTGGCATTGTGCCGTGCCTGCTGTTCCAGCTGCCGTTTGAGCTGCTGACCGGCGTACCGGACCTGCCGCCCAGCTTGGCCATGATCGTGATGGCCTGGCTGCTGATTTTGGCAGTGTTTGGTTTGGTGCGGCAGGCTGCGCAGCGCTGGTTCCCGTCCGCCTCAGCGGCGGCCTGCCTGCTGGCTGCGGCGGGCATTGCGGGCGGTAGCCAGGTGTACTACCTGCTGCTGCGCCCCTCGGTGTATGAATACGCCATCCTGTGCGGCGCGGCATTTGTGCTGCTGGCCCTGTGGCAGTGGCTGTGCGCCGCCAACACCCCGGTGCAGCACCATGGCAAAATCATGCTGCACATGGCGCTTGGCAGCCTGTGCATGGCGCTGGTGGCGGGATGCCGCCCCCAGATGGAGCTGTTTGCCGTGCTCTGCCTGCCGATCTTCTGGCCGCAGTATATCCGGCAAAAACGCTTGCGCAGCAAGCAGGGAATAACCGAAGCCATCGCCTTTGTTCTGCCGGTTATTCTGGTAGCCCTGGGGCTGATGGCCTACAATGCCGCACGGTTCGGCTCGCCGTTTGATTTTGGCGCCAATTACAACCTGACCAGCAACGATATGACCCACCGCGGCTTCCGCATTGGGCGGCTGGCCCCGGCGTTGTTCACCTATTTCCTGTCCCTGCCGGTGGTGCAGGCGGTGTTCCCCTACCTGGCGGGTACCAAAATGCAGACAAACTTTATGGGTATGACCATTACCGAAGTATTTTACGGCGGTGCCCTGGTCAGCCTGCCGCTGCTGTGGGCCTTTGCGGCCTTGCCTTTGCTGCGCCGCCGTATGGCAAGGCAGAAAGACCTGCGCGCCATGGTGCTGCTGCCCGTGCTGCTGGCTGTTATTCTGGCCGCGTTGGACTGCCAGATGGCCGGTGTGCTCTACCGCTATCTCAGCGACTATTTAACCCCGCTGCTGTTCGCCGCCGCGTTGGTCTGGCTGTGGGCCGAAAGCGCCCTTGCCCCGCATGTGCAGGCCGCTGCATCGGGCAGCATCCTGCATACCGTGCAGCACATGCTGCAGGGGGCGATGCTGGCAGCTGTTGCCGTGGGGATCTGTTACAGCTTCTGTGTCTACTTTGCTGCGGAACCGGGCCTTCTGGGCCAGAATCCCGCGCTGTACCAGAATGTCAGCCGTCTGGTGCAGTTCTGGCTGTAAAATCAGGGCGAAAACAAAATTCAGCAAAATTCAAATTAGGGCAACACCGCACAATTCCCGCCTTACGGCTTAAGCACCGCTCCGGCGGCT
>OLWA01002321.1_pt1 | contig 17149 bp, 12 predicted proteins | sample 1673251 | NCBI WGS metagenome assembly OLWA01 (sample SAMEA3178937, study PRJEB25190) | human gut metagenome | biome: human gut; feature: human-associated habitat; material: faeces | place: Austria | collected 2013
CACACTATCCTTCCCTCCGATACCTGTGACCGGGCAGGTTTTTTGACAGTCTGAGCGCGGCCGAAAGGCCGCGCTTTTTCCTGCTGCGGCTGTTGCAATGCCCGGCGGATTTCGGTATAATATACAGAAAAAATGCCGGCGACGGCGTGACGGTATGGGGTAATCGTTATGATGGAAAAGGATCGGTTTATCGCAGCGCTGCTGCCCTTCTGCGACACGGTGTGCGAATACGACAGGAGCTGCGGCAAGCTGCGGGTGTGCAAGACCGGGCTGGCACAGGGGATCAGCGACAAGTGGTACAGCGTGGACGAGCTGCGGAACATCTTCCGGGACGGCTGCGCCGTGTCAGCGGAAAAGGATGTCTGGACGCGCTATCTCAGCGGCGAAAACCTGCGCGGCTTTTTCGATGCGAACGCGGATAACGACAGCTTTCGCCTGCGTCTCCGGCAGGGCGGGCAGGCGTACCGCCAGTACGACATCCGTATCGACCGGGTGGACGACAACGTGCTGGTGATCTCCGGCCGGGACACCCAGGAGCAGGAGCAGGACGTTCTGACCGGCGCGCTCAGCCGCAACCACTACGAGCGCGACATGAGCGCGGAGGCGTTCCGCGGCGGCGTGGCGCTGGTGGATATGGACGACCTGAAGCTGTACAACGACGTGTACGGGCACAGCGTGGGGGACAAGGCGCTCTGGGCGCTGGCGGAGGTGATCCGCCGGGAGCTGGGCAGCCGCGGCTCGCTGGTGCGGTACGGCGGTGACGAATTTTTGATACTGGTGCCCCAAGCGGAGGAAAAGGAGTTCGCCGCCATGCTGGAGACGGTGCGGCAGCGGGTGCAGAGCGCCGACATACCCGGCTGCGGCGATGAGCTGCGGCTGACGGTCAGCATCGGCTGCGTTATGGCGCAGGGTGAAACGATAGCGGCGGCCGCCCACCGCGCCGACCGGCTCATGTACCGTGCCAAGCGGAGGAAAGACGCGGTGGTCAGGGAAGGGGATGCGGAGCCTGCCGACGGCGAGACGGCGCAGCGCATCCTCATCGTGGACGATGCGCCCCTGAACCGCGCCATTCTGCGGGAGATGCTGGGCGATACGTTTCAGCTGGCAGAGGCCGCGGACGGCGCGGAGTGCATGGCACAGCTGGAAAAATATGGAACAGACATCGCGCTGGTGCTGCTGGATATGATCATGCCGGGCGTGGACGGTATTCAGGTGCTGGAGGAGATGCAGCGGCGGGAGCTGCTGGACGACATCCCGGTCATCATGATCACGGCGGACACCTCGGCGGATAGCATGAGCCACGCCTATGAGCTGGGCGTGGCGGATTACATCGAGCGCCCCTTCGATGTGCAGGTGGTGCGCCGCCGGGTGATGAACACGGTGAAGCTGTACGCCCGGCAGCGGCGGCTCACATCGGTGCTGATACAGCAGGCGCGTGCGCAGGAGCGCAGCAGCGGCATGATGGCCGACGTGCTGGCGCGGATCGTGGCTTACCGCAACGGTGAGGGCGGCGATCACGCCCGCCATATCCGCCGCCTGACGGAGCTGCTGCTGGAGCGCCTGACGGAAAAGACCGACCGGTACCGGCTTACCCGGCCGGATTGCCGGCGCATTGCGTCGGCGGCCATGTTTCACGATATCGGCAAGCTGGACATTCCCGACGAGATACTCAACAAGCCCGGCAAGCTGACGGCGGAGGAATTTGAGATCATCAAGGGACATCCGGTCATAGGCGAGACGATCCTGCGCAGCATGAAGGACTATCAGGGCGAGCCGCTGCTGGAAACGGCGGCGGAGATATGCCGCTGGCATCACGAGCGTATTGACGGTAAGGGTTATCCGGACGGGCTGCGGGGCGAGGAAATACCCATCGCGGCACAGGCGGCGGGGCTGGCGGACGTGTTCGACGCGCTGGTCAGCCGCCGGGTATACAAGGAGCCGTACCCCATGGACAAGGCTATGGATATGATCGAGGCGGGGGAGAGCGGCGCCTTTGACCCGCTGCTGGTGGAGTGTCTGCGGGAATTGCAGGGTACGCTGCGCCGCGAGGTTTACACCGGGGAGGAGAGCCAATGACGCATATAGGGAAACGGCTGGCGGCGCTGCTGGTGCTGTGCGCGCTGGTGCTGTGCGGCTGCGGACGGCAGAAGCAGGACGAGCCGCTGCCGAAGCTGGTCATCGGCAGCGACAACTACGAGCCGTACTTCTATCTGGACGAGGGCGGCTCCTTTGCCGGCATCGATGTGGAGATCGCCACGGAAGCCTGCCGCCGCATGGGATACGAGCCGGAATTTCAGAAGATCGCATGGCAGTTCAAGGACATCCTGCTGGAGCAGGGCACGGTGGACTGTCTCTGGGGCTGCTTTTCCATGACAGGACGCGAGGATCGCTACCAGTGGGCAGGGCCGTATATGTACAGCCGTCAGGTGATGGTGGTACGCAGCGACAGCGGCATTTACCGGCTCAGCGATCTGAACGGAAAGCGGATCGCCGTGCAGAACGGCTCCAGACCGGAGGAGCTGCTGCTGAACCATCAGGTGGACGGCGTGGAGCAGGTACAGAACGTGTACAGCTTCGTCAGCATGGACGAGGTGTTCGCCGCACTGAACAAGAGCTATGTGGACGCCGGAGCCGGTCACGAGACGGCCTACCGGCACTTTATGAGCCACCATACGGGCAGCTACCGGATATTGGAGCAGGAGCTGCTGCGTGTGGGGCTGGGTGCGGCCTTCGGCCTGGAGGATGACCGCGGTCTGGCCGAGCAGCTGGACGCGGTGCTGGAGGAGATGAAGGAGGACGGCACCATCGCGGATATTCTGGCGGGATACGGTGTGGACGCGGAAGCGGCCTTGGTGGGGTGACGCCATGATGAAGAGAATTTCCAACAAGGCCGCCCTTCTGATCATGCTGGCGGTGGGGTTTGTGACTGTCGCGGCCACGGCGCTGGTGGGGATATATCTCGGCCGCCGGGACGCCCAGCGCACCATGGATCGCACGGTGTACTATCTTGAGCGCCAGTGCGTCACCTACCGGGAGATCATCGTGGCGGACGAGGTGAAGAGCCTTGTGCGCCTGACGGAGCAGGCGGCGGAGCTGGCCACATCCGGCGTGCTGCTGCCCGGTATCTGGACAGACGAATATCTGGAGGATTACGCACAGCGCCAGCGCATGACCGACGTGCTGGTGCTGGATGGCGAGCTGAAGCCGGAGTTTGCCTACGGCGAGGGCGAGTGGCGCGACCTGTACACCGGCAGCGCCATCGCCGCTATACGGCAGTATCCGGAGAAAATATTCTCCCAGCGCCTGACCCGCAACGGTAAATTCTTTGACATCGCGGCGGTGGCGCGGCAGGACGCGCCGGGCGTCATCTTTTGCGCCCGCCAGCGCAGCACCGGCGAGCTGGCGGCCTATCAGTCGTCGGTGGAGAGTCTGCTGGCCGGGTATGAGACGGTGCTGAGCAACAGGGTCTATGCCTACATCACCGACGGCGAGACGGTCATCGGCTCCAGCGACGAGACGCAGCATGGAAAGCCGGTTTCGCAGGTCGCCCTGATCCGTGCGCTGGACGAGGCCGGCGGCGGCAGCACCATGACACGGATCAACACCGACGAGGCGTTTCTCGGCGTGCGCGGCCTGTATCGGGAGTACCGCCTGTATGTATTCATGGCGGAGAGCTATGTGTTCGCCCGAAGCCGCAACGCGGTCATCGCCGTCTTCGGCGTCTACGCGGCGGCGGTGGTGGTGATGCTGCTGCTTCTGATGGGCGCCGATCAGGAGCGCAAGCGCCGGGAGAAGATCTACCAGCGGCAGCTGGAGGCCGAGGTGCAGCGGGCGACCGCGGCGGATCAGTCTAAGACGGACTTCCTGCGCAGCATGTCCCACGATATCCGCACGCCCATCAACATCATCATGGGCATGCTGGAGATCATCGGACGAAGCCCGGACGACCGGGAGCGGGTACAGGACTGCCGCGAGAAGGCGCAGACCGCCGCGCGCTATCTTCTGGCGCTGGTCAACGACATCCTGACGCTGAATCGCCTGAGCCGGAAGGAAACTGCCCCCGTGACCATGCCCTATCGCCTGTCGACGGAGCTGGATGAGGTCATGCTGCTGGCGCGGGCGCAGGCGGAGGAGCGCGGCGTCACGCTGGCGGAGCCGGAGATGGCGCTGGCGTGTGATGAGCTCCAGGGCAACCCGCTGCATCTGCGGCAGATATGCCAGAATATCATCGGCAACGCCATCAAATACAGCTTTCCCGGCGGCGAGGTGCGCTGCCGCTTCCGTACCGCCTATGACGCGGACGGCATCTGCCGGCTGACGTTTATCTGCGAGGACGACGGCGTGGGCATGAGCGAGGAGTTCCAGAAGCACATGTTCGACGCCTTCGCACAGGAGAACGCCGTGCGCGACGATACCGCCGGAGGCGTGGGACTGGGTCTGGCGGTGGTGAAGCGCATCGTGGACGGGCACGGCGGCACCATCCGGGTGGACAGCGCCCGTGACGCGGGCACGCGGTTTGAGATCAGCATGCCTGTCAGCCCCCGTACCGACCCGGAGCCGGCGGCCATACCTGCGGCGCTGCCGTCCCTGACGGGCTGCCGCATTCTGGTGGCGGAGGACAACGACCTGAACCGCCAGATCGCCGTCTATCTGCTGGAGGACGCCGGTGCGCAGGTGGTACAGGCGCGGGACGGCCGCGAGGCGGTGGAGACATTCGCCGCGTCGAAGCCCGGAGAGCTGGACGCGGTACTCATGGACGTGATGATGCCGGTCATGGACGGGCTGGACGCCACCCGCGCCATCCGCGCCATGGAGCGCCCCGACGCGGCGCTGCCCATCATCGCCATGACCGCCAACCTCTTTGACGAGGACGTGGCGGCCTGTCTGGAGGCGGGCATGGACGGGCATATTCCCAAGCCGCTGGACGCGGCGCAGATGCTCCGCACCATCGTGGAATGCATAAGGAGGAAGCGCCATGACGCTTGACCAATTCTACCGTGCTGTCGGCGGCACCGCCGCCGAGGCCGCGCCGCGCCTGGGCGGCGCGGACGCGACCCGGCGGTTCCTGCGGTTGTTTCCGCTGGACGACTCGTTTCCCCAGCTGTCCGAAGCGCTGGGGCGCGGCGATGTGCAGACCGCCTTCCGCGCGGCGCATACCCTCAAGGGCGTGGCCGCCAATCTGGGGCTGGAGCGGCTGCGGGCGCTGGCATCGGACATGACGGAGTGCCTGCGCCGCGGCGAGCTGTCCGGCGCGCAGGCGCGTCTGGCGGAGACGGAGACGGCCTACCGGCAGGTGCTGGCCGCGCTTGAGGAACTGGAATAGGCGTATTCGCCAAAAATAGACGCAAATGTACCACAAAAATTTATACAAGATGACGTTTGACGAAACGCGATAAAAAGAATATAATTACAAAGAATCGAATATTTGGCAAATCAGCCGAAAGGCTGAGACGCAAAGCCAAGGTGTCTAAACAGGACTGACTGCATGATTGACCGGCTGCAAAAGAACGTACCCTGCGGGTACGCTGTTTTTGCAGCCGGTTTTTTGTTTTTCCGGGGAAAACGGATTCCCGCGCCGGTGGCCATCACCGGCTCAGAATGACAATTTGGGCATGTGTATATATGGATCGTCCATATAAAAATAATTTCGGAAGGGGTAAACACATGACAGAGGAAAAGAAAAGCGGCGCGGCGATGCATATCATCGGCGCGGTGCTGTGCGTGGTGTTCGGGTTCTTTCTGGTGTGCAACATCATCATCATCGTCAAGGGAACCCTCCACCCGGAGACGCCGCCCACCGTGCTGGGCGTGGCGCCCATGGTGGTGCTGTCCGGCTCCATGAGCGGGACGGCGGAGGATCACATCGAGGTGGGCGACCTGATCTTTACCAAGCAGGCCGACATTGACGAGCTGAAGGTGGGCGACGTGGTGGCCTTTATGGACGGCAGCATCGTCGTCACCCACCGCATCGTCTCCATCAGCGCCGACCGGACGGAATTCGTCACCAAGGGCGACGCCAACAACACCGAGGATGAGCCTATCAGCGCCGACCAGATCATCGGCCAGTACAGCGGCCGTATTCCCAAGGTGGGCGACTTTGCCCTGTTTCTGCAAAAGCCGCTGGGCATGGTGATCTTCATCGGCGTACCGGTGTGCGCCTTCGTGGTGTGGGATATCCTGCGCCGCCGCCGGGAGACCCGCGCCGGTGACGAGGAGAAGGAGCAGCTGCGCCGGGAGCTGGAGCGGCTGAAGGCGGAAAAGCCCGCCGAATGACGGGGAACGGATTCCTACGCCAGTGACATCGGTCACTGGTTCGGAATGACAGGGGCGGGACGTCGTACCCCAAGGGCATTTGTTCCGCTGCGCTCCACTGCAGGACGCCGTCCCCTACGGAAACGTGTCATTGCGAGGAGTTGTAGGGCGGGAGAGCAAAGCCCGCCGAATGACCTGTAAACCCGCGTCTGGGGAGGCGCAGAAAATAAAAAACGCAGCTCCGGGGGAGTGCCGGAGCAGAATGGAGGAAACGTATGAAAACAAAGAAAACAGGAAAGACCATGCGCGTGGCCGGCCTGCTGCTGGCTCTGGTGCTGGTGACCAGCTGCTTCGTGGGCGGCACGTTCGCCAAGTATGTGACGCATGGCGGCGGTACGGATCACGCCCGTGTTGCCAAATTCGGTGTGACTGTCACAGCTACAGGCAATGACACGATGTTTGCAACGCAGTATGATAAAGCTGAGGGTGCACCTGCGGCGCTTACTGCGCAGTACAGCGTGGTTAGCGGTGACGGTGCTAAGGTTGTGGCTCCCGGCACCAAGAATGACAATTGCTTGACCGTGTCTGTGGCTGGCAAACCTGAGGTGGCGGTGGAGGTCGATTACGATGCTGTGGTTAACCTCACCGGCAAGTGGGAGTATAAGTATACAGACAACCAGGGTACAGAGCATACTGAATTCTACTGCCCATTGGTTATCAAGGTTGGAGATAAGACGTTTACGGGTACGGACTATACTAGCGTGGGAGAATTTACTGATGCTGTGGCAAAAGCCATTACCGACCTCAGTGCTGTGTATCCGGCTGGTATAGAGCTTAGCGGTTCTGAGAGCAAAGGATTCAATGTGTCTTGGGAGTGGCCGTTTGAGGGCGGCGCAGGCTCCAAGCAGACCAATGTCAAGGACACCTATCTGGGCGATCAGGCCGCGACACTCACTGGCATCAATGTACCCAATGTAGTTATTCAGGCGGCAGTGACCGTCACCCAGATCGACTAATCTATCTTAACCAATTTGCTGTACGGGTCGCGGAGAAACACCCCTGTTCCCTGCGGCATCGAGAACCCGCCTGCCCCTTGCGGGCAGGCGGGAGCTCCGGTATATAGGCGGTTTGTCCGCGCGGCGGACGGACGGCCTGCGTACCGGAAAACGGATGGGGAAGGGAGGGACGGCATGAGCCTCCGCGAAAAAACCAATCGGCTGGAGGTGGTGCTGACGCTGCTCCTCATCCAGCTTATCCTGCTTCCGGCGGCGCTGGGCGTGACCTACGCCAGCAGCGGCACCCGCCCGGAGCATATTCTGACCTACACCACCGGACGGCTCACGTGGGACAGCGCCACCGAGACGGACGGACAGGGCGCGGCGCGGCTGGAGCTGTTCCGCCGCAGCTACGACAATGTGAACGCCGCCGATGGGCAGCGGGTGATCGCCCCCGGCACGGCGGGGGAGACGGTGGTGCGGCTGAAAAACAACACCGGGCGCACGGTGAGCTATACCGCCGTGCTCTATGAGAAAAAGACGAACGCCGCCCTGCCGGTGACCTCCGCCCTTACCGGCGAGGCTTTTACCGACACAACGTCCTACGTCCTTCCCGACGGGGTGGACAAGGGGCAGGTGGTGCGCGCCGTCAGCGGCACCGTGGGCGGCAATCAGCGGCAGGATTTTTCCGTCCTGTGGTCGTGGCTGTTTGAGGTGAGCGCCGAGCAGGACGCGGCGGACACGGCGCTGGGCAACGCCGCCACGGATGTGGAGGAGCTGGGCTTCTATCTGACTGTCGTCGATCAGGGCGGCTCCGGCGGCACGGTCATCGACCCGGTGACGCCCACTCCCAAGACCGGCGACGAGTTCTCCCCGGTGTGGTATGTGCTGGCGCCGGGCGCGGCGGCACTGATCGTTATCATCACAGGCATAAACGCAAAAAGGAGACACAAGCGTGGCTAAAAAAATCGGAAGTGCCGTCATCAGGGCGGTGCAAGGGGTGATCGTGGCGGCACTGGCGCTGGTGCTGCTGGCGAATCTGTACACACTGGCAGCGCAGAGACTTTTTCACAACGACAGTCCCGCCATTCTGGGCTATCGCACGGCGGTGGTGCTCACCGGCAGCATGGAGCCGGCCATCCGCGCCGACGATCTGGTGATCGTACACCGGCAGGAGACGTACAGCGCCGGGGATATCATCATGTTCCGCAGCGGCGCCAACACCACCACCCACCGCGTCACGGAGGTGACGGCGGAGGGCTATCGGACAAAGGGCGACGCCAACAACACCGCCGATGCGGACACCGTGCCGCCCGCCGATGTGCTGGGACGGGTGGTGCTGACGCTTCACGGTGCGGGCGCGGCGGTGCGGTTCCTGCGCACGCCGCTGGGCGCGCTGTGTCTGGTGCTGATGATCCCCGTTCTGGTGCTGGTACCGGACGTATTACAGAAGAGACGCGACACAGGAGAAGACTATGGCAGGCAAGCGGCTGGAAAAACCGAATAAGCGCCGCCTGCCCCTGCGGGCATGGCTGCTGTATCTGGCGGTGGCCACCTTCGCCCTCACCAGCGTGACCTTCTCCCGCTATGTGGCCTCCGCCCATTCGCAGGACGAGGGACGGGTCATCACCTTCGGCGACCTGACCGTTACCGACAGCGGCAGCGCGCAGGTGCAGCCCGGTGTGGCCGCCCAAAAAGACCTGACCGTCCACTTTGACGGCAGCGAGGCCGCTGTCTACGTTTTTGCGGAGGTACAGGGCGACTGGACGCGGGGCGCGGACGGCATCTATCACGATGCGACCGGACTGATGACGTGGCGGGTGGCCGACGGCTGGACGCATTTGCAGGACAATGTCTACTATCGGGAGCTGGCGCCCAACACGGTGCTGGATGCCGGGCTTATCGACGGCGGTACAGTGGACGTATCGGAGGATATGACCCGCACGGAGCTGGAAGAGCTGTCCAAAGCGCTGAGCATCCGCGTACAGGCGGCTGCGGTGCAGCGCGAGGGCGGGGACACAGCGCAGATCGCATGGGAACGGCTGGGCGGGAGGTGACGCCGAATGAAGAAATGCATCAATAACCGAACCATGAGCTTCCGGCGGCTGCTCTCGCTGCTGCTGGGGCTTGTGCTGTTTATGGAGCTGCTGCCCGGCGGCCTGACAGTGGTGGGCGACGCGTCCGACGCCGTCACCGTTACGGTGGACGGCGCAAAGGCCACGCAGGTGACGCTGCCCCAGTCCGGCCGCGTTACGCTGGAGGCCGCCAGCGAGACGGGCGACACGGACTATCAGTGGCAGATACAGCTGGACGGCGACTGGGTGAACATCTACGACGCCACCGCCGCGACCCTGACGCTGACGTATGCCATGGTGTCTCCCGCGCTGGAGGGCGGCAGCGCCGCGGTGCGCTGCGCCGTGGGCGGCGAGAGTGTCTCCGACGCCGTCAGGGTCACTGTTTCCTACGACGTGGAGGCGGACGCCGCCGACCTGAACCGGCAGAAGGAGGCTCTGGCGCAGGGGATGTCTGCGGCGGCTGCGCCCAGGCGCACGCAGCGCCGGTCGCTTCGCAGCGGCGCTCCGGAGTATATCAACATCACCGTCAACTATCTGGACGCTGTGACCAGCCTGCCCATCTACACCGGCTTCTCCGCTACCATCAAGGGCGGCGAGCTGTACAGCCAGAAGGTGCTGTCCCCTACCTATCTGGGCTATGCGCCCTATTGGAACTCCGCAGATCCGGACACCACCGACCCCGGCACGGCCAAAGAGAGCGCCCAGAGTCTGGATCTGTCGGTGGGGGCGGGCTACACCGGGGAGACCTACACCGTCAACGTGTACTACAAGGCCATTGCGGTGCCCTATGCCGTCCGCTACTACTTCCAGAACATTCACGACGACATGTACACGGAGAACGTGGACTATTACAGGCAGAGCAGCGACCTGACGGGCACCATCATCGCCAATGACGATCTGAAGCTGGACGAGGAGCAGGCGAGCGGCTTCACCAAGCTGTATCACTATCCCGAGGCGGTGGCGGCGGACGGCTCCACTGTGTTCGAGTGCTACTACGACCGCAATTACTATCAGGTCAAGCTGGATGCCAACGGCGGCTACGGCTCTGAGCACGTCTACGCCCGCTATGGCACGCCCTTTGTGGCCACTACCCCCACCCGCCACGGCTACCGCTTCGCCGGCTGGGACAAGCTGAACGAAAAAGGCGAGGGCGACGGCAAGGTCGACGAGCTGCCCACCACCGTTCCGGCGGAGAACGCCAGCTACATCGCCCTGTGGGAGAGCGCCGACACCACGTACACCGTGGTGTACTGGCTGAAAAAGCCGGAGTCCAACAGCAAGCTCACCGCAGAGTGTACGGCGGAGGACATGACCTATATCACCAGCGTCACCGTGGACGCCAAGGCCGGTGACATCGTGAACCCCCACAGCGACCCCGATCATACGGGCATCTACTCGCCGAAGCTGGAGGAGAGCACCTACATCTGCGACAACCGTGATCACATGGCCGATCCCAACCAGCACACGGATGCCTGCAAGCTGGGCAGCACCCTGCGGCACTATGTGTATGACAGCACACAGATGCAGGTGGAAGTGCAGGGTGACGGCTCCACCGTTATCAACACGGTGTACAGCCGCCGGGAATACACCCTGCGGTTCTACTACGGATATGCGTCGAACGACAGCGGTACGCCCCGCTACTATGTGGTGGGCGGCAGCACCTATAACTTCGGCAATAAGGACGAAAAAACCCATCCATGCCCGGATGCCGGCAGCTACAGCGACATGACGCTGCTGGAAAGAGTGAAGGGCGTATGGGGCGAGGTGCAGGTGCCCGACGGCGCGGACATGAGCAGCCTCATCTCGGAGGAGCATAAGAAGGCATATACGCTGGGCACGCTGCAGGCGGAGGGCGACAGCTACAACAGCAACCAGCGCAAGTATTACTATCTGGAGTTCACCGCACCCTACGGCGCGGACATCAGCGACCTGTGGCCCAGTGAGGTGTTCGACAAGGTGCCCCTGACGGACGCGGAGAAAGAGAAACATAAATCCAACGGCGGTTCAAGTCACCTTGACAACGGCGGTTGGGGCAACTACGCCTACTTCGCCGGATGGAACGGTGAGTTCAACATCAAGTACACCCAGGACAACAGCAACTCCACCATCAAGTGCTACTATCCCCTGCTGGATGACACACTGCTGTATGACGAGAGCCGCATTTCCACCTACGGCGATCACGATCGGGTCAGCTTTCTGGCCTTCTTTGACAACGGCGCCAATGTGAAATGGAGCATCCCCATTGCCTGGCACTATGAGTTGTATCTGCCCACGCTGGATAATAAGGAAACGGAGGGCAGCGTGCAGGAGAACGGCGTGTACTACACCCTGTACAAAACCGTAGAGGCCAACGATAACAATGAGGACATCGGCCAACAGACGTGCCCGCCGCTGCCGGGATTTACCGCACCTGCCAGCAAGGACGGCACAAAGATCGTCCATGCGGAGGGGATGTCCGACGGCCGGCCATCCATCACGGCGCAGTATTACTACACGAGAAATGAGTACAAGCTGACTCTGCAGAACCACAACCAGATCGAAACGGAGACGGTGCCCTACGGAGACGATCTCGACGGCCGGGTGGACTCTACGCGCGTGCAGTACCCGGATACGCTGGAACGGGACGCCTATACCTTCAGCGGCTGGTACACCAGCTCCGGCCACTATGAGGGAAGTGAGTACGTCCCCGGCAGCACTATGCCCGCCCATAACGTAGCGCTGTACGCCGGTTGGAAGCCTGTGCAGCGGACGGTGAAAATGTTCCGTTCACTGGCGGACATGAGGGAGTATCAGTCCACCGGCAATGAAGCGCTGGTGGACGACACGCGGGTGGTGGATCACGGCTCCACGCTGGGCGAGATAGCTGATCCCACCGACCCGTCGGGGCATGAGTATACCTTTGGCGGCTGGTTCTATGAAAAGAGCGGGAAAAAGGTCGCCCTTACCCCCACTGATACGGCTGTCAAGGAGGATCTGCTGGTATACGCCGAGTGGAGCCATCTCACCGCGCAGCCCTATCTGATCCACTACGTGCTGAAGGAAACGGCTGACCCAGAGTGGAAGGCGCTGCTGGACGAGGCGTCACTGTACAGCCCGGAGGACGGAAAAGCCTACACCGTTACCAATGGCAGCGGAGAGAGCCGTACCTACATCTATTACGCCGGTGAGGGCGGCGGCTACCACCGGCAGATCGCCGCGGACTCCCGCGGCTACGCCAACCAGGGCAGCACCCGCACCTTCTATCCCAAGGCGGGCGATCCCTACAACCAGCTGTACAGCGGCTTCAACAGCGGCTATTATCCCACGCTGGCCAGCCACTCCATCACCATGGAGGAGGACACTCCCTCCAACCCCACCGTCAACGTGTTCACCTTCTACTATGTGCATGCCGCCACGGTGTCCTATAAGGTGGAATACCGGTATCATCACACAGGTGAGCTGATCGAGTCCGATGCCACCGGCGGTACCGGCGTCGTGGAGAAAGAAACCTCCAAGGCGGTGGTCACAGAGCGCTTCGCGGTGGTGAAGGACTATGTGCCGGACGCCTTCTACAAGCGGCTTGTTCTGGCGGTGGTCGAGGACGGCAACGGCGGCTACGTGGGTTCACCGGATAATGTCGTCACCTTCTACTATACCAAAAACATCGAGAATGCCTACTATGCCATCCACTACATGCTGCAAAATGTGGATGCCGCCACGGACGAGCTAAGCCTCAAGCAGGACGGCACCTACGCCAACTACACCGAGTCCACCGTTTACACCGAGGGCATCAGCGAGATCGGCGCCACCATCAGCATCACGCCGCAGAAATTCAGCGGCTTCACCATGCGGGATACGGCGGTGGTGCGCTGGGGCACGGATGATGCGAACAGGCGCGAGGACACGATCGAAAACGGCACCTTCACCTTTAAGGTGCGCGATGAGGGCACGGAGCTGTACGTGTTCTATACCCGCAACACACAGAGCTACGTTGTCCGCTATCTCCGCTACGGCAGCGATCCCCACAGCACGCAGGCGGGCGATGTGCTGCACGCACCTGTGAGCGGCACGGGAAAATACGGTGCGGTGGTCACGGTCGCTGCGGAGTCCATCGATGGCTATAACTGCGTCTCCAACCTCAGCCAGAGCATCGTTCTCCGCCCCGATAACAGCCAGAACGAGATTATCTTCTACTACGAGCCGCTGCAATACACGGTGGAGTACCGCGTGTGGGCGTATAACGGCGGCACATTGGACAACACGCTGGAGGTGGTGGAGGGCAGTAATGACTTCCGTGGCTCCGTCCCCACCGCCAAGAGCGGCTATACCTTTGTCGGATGGTATCAGGATGCCGCGTGCACCATCCCGGTGGGGGAGAAGGGAACGATGGATGACGCGACCGGCAAATTGACGCCGAAGCGCAGCGAGCTGCTTCCCGCGCCCCAGACCAACGTGTTCTATGCACGGTTCAAGGCGGTGTACGGCAATGTGACCATCGAAAGAAAGGCGACGGAGGATGAAAGCAACGGCGATGGGACGTATGTGTATCGCCTGACATCCAAGGATAACCCTGCCTATGTGGTGGAGGTGACGGTGCCCAAGGGCGGCAGCACCACCGTGTACGACCTGCCCTGCGGCAGCTATACGGTGGAGCAGGTGAACAGCTGGTCGTGGCGGTACGCCGACGGCGCGCAGACGGTGACGGTGGAGGACAGTCAGACGAAAACCGTGACGTTTGACAGATCTGCCGTCAAGGAGAAGTGGCTCACCGGCAGCAGCGATGCTGTGGTGAACAGAAGGGAGGCGTAACGTGGCGAAAAGACTGCAACGACCGCAAAATAAGCGCCGCTCGGCGGCGGTGATCGCCGTGGCCGCCGCCGTTGCGCTGGCTTCTGTGGCGGTGGCCTTCATGCTCCGCCGGGCGGAAGTGCAGAGCGATTTTACCCCCGCCGTCGTCACCTGCGCCGTTCGCGAAAAGGTCAACGGCGTGGAGTACACGGCGGCACAGTCCCCTGTGGCCGGCAGCGTCAAGTCCGATATTACCGCGGAAAACACCGGGAGCACCACGGTGTTCCTGCGTCTGCGGCTCAGCGCCTGCTGGGTGGACGAGAAGGGAAAGACCACCGGAACGCCCTCCGCTCTGCCGCAGATCACGCTGCGGCAGAACTGGCTGGACGGCGGAAGCGGGCTGTATTACTATGCGCTGCCCGTGGAGCCGGGACAGAGCACCACGGTGCTCTGTGAGCCTATGCGGATGGGAACCTCTGTTTCGCCCACCGGCGCGGCTGTGTACCAGCAGATAACGGTGCTGGCCGAGGCGGTGCAGGCGCTGCCGGGAAAGGCGGCGCAGGAGGCGTGGGGAGTCACCGTGGACGGCGGTCGCATCACGAAGGTAAAATAAAAGCAAAAAAGTACGCGGAACATGTGTTCCGCGTACTTTTTCAGCTTGTCAAAAAAGTCCGTTTGGACTTTTTTGACAAGCTGAGACCGGCTCGAAGAGCCGGTCTCTTTCCGTATCTTACAGCTTCGTGACCATGGGGATGATCATGGGGCTGCGCTTTGTGTGCTTGTAGAGATAGCTGCTCACCGCCGAGCGGACGGCGCGGCATACGTCGCCCTCGTCCCGGCGCTTCCTGGCGGACATGCCGTCCACCGTCTCTGTGGCTACGCGGCGCAGACTCTCCAGCAGCTCCTCGGATTCCTTTACATATACAAAGCCGCGGGTGACGATCTCCGGCGGGCACAGCAGCTGGTGGTCGTGGCTGGACATGGGCAGCACGATGACCACCATGCCGTCCTCTGCCAGCAGCTTGCGGTCGTTGAGCACCACGGCGCCCACCTCACCCACGCCGCTGCCGTCCACGAACACCTCGCCGGCGGGGACACTCGTCTCGCACTTGATGTGCTTGGTGGTCAGCTCGATGACGGAACCGTTGTCAGCCACGATGATGTTGTTGGGCTGCATGCCCATGCTCTCGGCCACCCGCTTGTGGATCTGCAGCATGCGCTGCTCGCCGTGGAGGGGGATGAAGAACCGGGGCTTCGTCAGCGCGTGGATGATCTTCAGCTCCTCCTGGCAGGCGTGGCCGGACACATGCAGCATGTCGGCCTTGTCATACACCACGTCCGCGCCCTTACGGAACAGCTCGTTGATGACCCGCCCCACCGTCACCTCGTTGCCGGGGATGGCGCTGGCGGAGATGATGACCTTGTCGCCGGGGCCGATGTCCACCTGCTTGTGGGTGGAGAAGGCCATGCGGTACAGGGCGCTCATCTCCTCGCCCTGGGAGCCGGTGGTGACGATGACCTGCTGGTTCAGGGGCAGACCCTTGATGCGGTTGATGTCCACCAGCGTGTTCTTGGGCACCTTCATGTAGCCCAGCTCCGTGGAGACCTTCATGATGTTCTCCATGCTCCGGCCGGTGACGGCCACCTTCCGCCCGCAGGCGGCGGCGGCGTCCAGCACCTGCTGGATGCGGTGGACGTTGCTGGCGAAGGTGGTGACGATGATGCGCTGCTGGCAGCCGGTGAACTGCCGCTTGAACGTGGCGCCCACGGCGCGCTCGCTCATGGTATAGCCGGGGCGCTCCACGTTGGTGGAGTCCGCCAGCAGCGCCAGCACGCCCTGCTTGCCCAGCTCGCCGAACCGCGCCAGATCGATGACCTCACCGTCGATGGGTGTGGAGTCGATCTTGAAGTCGCCGGTGTGGACGATGGCGCCCATGCGGGTGTGGATGGCGAAGGCCACGGAGTCGGCGATGGAGTGGTTCACATGGATGAACTCCACCTGGAATTTGCCTGCCCGGACGGTCTGCCCCGGCTCCACGGTGATGAGCTTGGTGGAGCCCACCAGCCCGTGCTCCTGCAGCTTCAGCTTGATAAGCCCCGCCGTGAATTTCGTGCAGTAGATGGGCAGGTTGATCTGCTTGAGCACATAGGGGATGGCGCCGATGTGATCCTCGTGGCCGTGGGTGATGAACAGACCCCGCAGACGGCTGCGGTTCTTCACCAGATACGTCACGTCGGGGATGACGCAGTCGATGCCGTACATGTCGTCGCCGGGGAATGCCATGCCGCAGTCCACCACGATAATCTCGCCGCCGTACTCATAGGCGGTCATGTTCTTGCCGATCTCGTTCAGACCGCCAAGAGGGATGATTTTCAGTTTTTCTGCCATAGATGATAAAACTCCTTTGATATTGCCGGGGCAGTTGAGAGCCTCCGGCAGAAATATGTAGGAATTTCCCCATGAGAACCTGTTGAAAACGGACTGCGGCAGGCATAACAAAAGAAAGACGTCCGTTGTCCGCGCGGCCCCGTTTCGCCGGCGGAGGTTCGGTTTCGCCTGTTCAGTCCTGGTTCTGCGGTTCCGGGAGACGGCGCAAAGCTGGCGGCGTGTCTGCCTGAAACCGACTTATGGGAAATTCTTATATTATTCAACCGCAAGAACACGTTAGCGGTAAAATACTGATAAAAAACGCAGAAAGCGTCAAAAAAGCGACAGGGAAGCCTTGCCCCCCGGCGCTGGATTTGATATAGTATAGCACAGATCAGCGGTTTTGTATACAAATTTTTTTGGAATCTTCGAAAAATACCACCGGCAGCGGACAAAAAAGCGGCCGAGTGTTGCCGGTGAGTGGATTTTCCGGGAGTCCTTGAGATATTTCAGCGGCCTGTGTGCAGGCTGAGAGAAAACAGAGAGGGAAAGTTATGCGGACCACCATCAAAATGATCGCGGAGCGGGCCGGCGTGTCCATCGGAACCGTGGACCGGGTACTCCACGACCGCCCTTATGTGAAAGCGGAGGTGCGGGAACGGGTGCTTCAGGTGCTGGAAGAGCTGGACTAC
>OLWA01002322.1_pt1 | contig 17147 bp, 6 predicted proteins | sample 1673251 | NCBI WGS metagenome assembly OLWA01 (sample SAMEA3178937, study PRJEB25190) | human gut metagenome | biome: human gut; feature: human-associated habitat; material: faeces | place: Austria | collected 2013
CTTCGGTCAATCCAGTCTCCGTGCAGGTTGGGGCCTTTGCTGCATCGATTACTTCTGTGTGGCCCTTGGCGGGAATCTCTTCCTGCGCTTTGATAACCGTTCCGCAGACAGAGCAGCTGATGCCATCCGTCAGACCCGTTTCGGTGCAGGTCGCAGGCTTGCCCGCAACGGTCTTCTCAGTGTGGCCGGTCGCGGGGATTTCTTCCATACCGGAGAGAATCGCATCACAAACGGAGCACTTCGTACCGGCTGTATGACCAGCCTCGGTGCAGGTAGCGGGCTTTTCCGCAACTTCAACAGGGGTATGCCCGGTTGCATCGATGGCTTCGGTCTTGGTTGCATTGCAAACTGTGCAGGTGTAGGTCTTGACGCCGGCATTCTCACAGGTAGGAGAGGTCGTGATCTCGCCCTCATTCCAACTGTGGCCCTTGGCAGGAATCTCTTCCTGCGCTTTGATAACCGTTCCGCAGACGGAGCACTTCTCTCCATCCGTCAGACCAGCTTCCGTACAGGTTGCTGCCTTACCGGAAACCGTCTCTGCCTTATGGCCGGTTGCGGGAATCACTTCCTGCGCAACGAGAATCTCGTTGCAAACAGAGCAGTGCTTACCTTCGGTCAATCCAGTCTCCGTGCAGGTTGGGGCCTTTGCTGCATCGATTACTTCCGTGTGGCCAGTCGCGGGGATCACTTCGCCCTTCTTGATCTCCGTACCGCAGACGGAGCACACGGTATCGCCGGTGTAGCCGTCCTCGGTACAGGTAGCTGCTTTGGCATTACGAATTTCAGTAACCTCATGTGCGCAAGGCTTGCCGCCCCATGCGCCATAGGCATAAGTAATCGTATCGCCCGCCGTGGCATTCTCGGTTTCAGTATAAGTGCCGTTGGCATTGTGCAGCTTGGCAGCGGTGATGGGGATAGTCACCGCATTATTGCCATCTGCATTATATTGATAGGTTGCGGTTTCCGTACCGGGCATGCTCTGCTGCACATATTTGCCGGTTCCGTTGCTGCTGCAAATGTCAGCGCCGCCGTTGGTAGTGTAGATAGCACCGATAGCTGTTACACTGCCGTTCACATCCATCTTGGCATCGACTAAATCGTTGTTAGAACGGGTATATGCCTTGCCCGGTGCATATGCAACGGACTTAAACTTGCAGGGGCCCCAGACAAAGTTATCGGAATTCCATTCATCAGCATCGTAAACATAGACATTTTTTTCGTTTGCAACCGTCAGGCCAGCGCCCTCGGCAATATTGACCTCAACGCCCGGCAGCAGCGCCGCCGTCTGGTTCACGGTCAGTTTGCTGCCCGAGGTCAAATCAACAGTCATATTGTTGGTAAATGGCAGAACATAGCTGCTGGAGCTGACGCTCATGCCTGCCAGCTTCAAATTCAGGCTGTTGACCTCCGCTACACCGTCTATTGTATAGATAATACGGTCGGTGGCACCGTCATACGCCTTGGTCAGGCTGCCGGAAACCAGCTTGAACATACCCTTGTCACCGATAAAGGGAATGGAGGTGGGGTTGATCTTCCTTATGGCGTATACCGCAGTATACACCGTCTCGCTGGCGCCGGCGTGCAGGGTCAGGGGTACCTCCACATTCTGCACGGCGTACTGGCTAAAGGGGAACACCTTGTTGCCCATTTCAGAAGATGCCGAGCCGCCGCGGAAGTCCAGAATCTGGTACCATTCGTAGACAGAGCCGCCGGACTCCACGGTGACGGCGCCGCTGCCGGAGATGAAGCCCCAGGCATACAGGGTCGCACCGCTTTGCACGGTGATGGCGCTGCCGGATTTCATGTTGATCCAGCCGTAGGGTCCGACCATCTTTCCAACACTGCCGCCAGCAGCAGCATAGTACTGTCCGCCGATGCTGATGGCTGCCCCATTCTCAAGTGTGATGGAACTGCCTTCCGCCATGGTCAGCGTCCGGAATACCTTGGCGCCCGCTTGGGAGGTGGTGGGCGCCGGGGTAGTGGTATAGCAGGTCTTGGCCTCGTCAAACGGAATCAGAAGTGTAATTCCAGTCGGAATGGTATAGCTGCCGCCGATAGAACCATCGGTCTCCAAGGTAATCTTGGACTGGCCGTTTGTCTGCGCATAGGTGACCGCATCGTTCAGGTCGTCGAACACCTGACCGCCGGTCTCAAAGAGCGCCAGCTCCTTGCTGACGAACCGCGCCGTGATGGTACGGTCACTGTCAAAGTTCAGGGCGGTCTTGGCATCGGTGCTGATGCACTTTCCGCTGGCCACATCGTACCATCCCATAAAGCGGTAGCCCTCCGCCGGGGTCGCCTCCACCTGATAGGCGGTTATGGAGCTCTGGGTGTGGGTGTACACCTCGGTGATAGTCTTCCCGTCCACAGTATAGGAGCCGTTCTCGGAGGGCTGGAAGGTCACGGTGGCGCTCACATCGGCCACCAGCTTCACATTGGTCATGGTGATCATGGTGTCGGCGCTGGTGTTGCCGGATTTGATCTCCACCTCAACGGTGCCGCCGGCTGCAAGCTTCTGACTGAAGCTGCCGTCTGCGGTGGTCGTGGTGTAGTTCACCAGAATCGTACCGTCGCTTACCACGACGGTATAGTCAAAGGACAGCGTCGCCTCTGTGGTCTTGTTGTTGGTGATGGTCAGCGTAGAACTATAGTCTTTGCCACCGTCGCAGCCTGACCCAGACGTAGACCGAGCCTTACCGATGATCTGGGTACCTACGGCGCTCCACGCATCGTCCGCGTCACCGGAGAAACTCAAGCCGATATTCTCGTCAGCCAGACCCGTTACTTCGCCACTGGCTGCCGCAAACACCGTTGTGGGCAGCAATGTAAAGGCCATGCACATACAGAGCGCGAGTGAAAGAAATCGCTTCCATGTGCTTTTCATTTCTTTATTACCTTCTTTCGTTGATGATTTCTGGCGTTTATTTCTATGTAAATGCTGAGTCCCGCCGCAAATGCGATGGCTGCCCAGACATGAGAAAGGTGGAATAGCATCCCCGTAGAGGACGTTCGGAAGAATTCATCAATGAAGCGGAACGCTCCGTAGGATGCCATATATAACGGGTAAATGCTGCCGGGATTCTTGCTCTTTTTCACTCTTGGGATGAGCAGAATCAGCATCACAATGTAATAGAGAATCTCAAGTTCCCTTGTGGGAAAGTGATAATGCGTTCCTGGTATAACTAAGCCAGCGCAGCAGCCAGAGACGATGCAGTTGATTCGAGCACACATCACTGTGAAGATCATGCAAATCGTAAAAATATCAAAAACGGCTTTGATATTGCGTTTTGAAACCTTTGCGCTGATGAAATAAAGCACTGGCATAAAGAACACTCCGCCGAATAAGCTCATGTTGCCAGCATCTCCGGTTTCCAGAAATGCAAATGCTTTTACACTCAAAACACCACATACCGTATGCAGCACCGAGAATGCTATCACGGCGTACCATTTCATTTGGAGTTGCCGCCGCATCCTGTACAGCCAAAATATGTTAAAGATCGTTCCAAGCAAGAGAAGAGCACTCAGGGAATAATCTTTCGTCCATGACATGGATAATTCAGCCAGTCGTGTACCCCTCAATTTGCATCACCCCCCTTCACATCTTCTTTAGTCCTCAGGCTATATGTCGTTTTTTTACTTCTCTCAGCATTGCTGCAGCTACACCAGTGCTGGGAGAAACGGGAAAACCGCATGGGGCAGGGCGCTTGTCCCTGCCCCATGCGTGGGACAATCAATCAGAGTTTTTCAATTTCCCAAACTAATCCTTATTCGGCAGAAGTCTCCGCTGCAGCAGGAGTCTCAGTGGGCTCAGCAGCAGATACGCTGGCAGTGCCGGTCTTGGAATACTTGGTAAAGTCAATGTGCATAACCACAACAACCGTTTCCGTTGCCTGGAAGCCCATAGAACTATCCAAATCAATTGTCACAGTCACAGGAACAGCATAGTAGTAATCTTTATAAGTGCCTTCTTGGGCAACCTTAAACTGGTTGGGTTTCATCGCACCAACACTGCCTTCATCACTGCCGGTCATAGCGATCACACCAGCCATGAAGTCTTTCCATGCATTGCCCGTATTGCTGGGAGTAAAGGTCATGTCAAAGTTAGCCGTAGTTCCATTCTGGGCAGTAACCTTAGCGGTCATCTTGCTCAGAACCTTGTTTACAACATTAGCGTTGCTGTTAACCGTATTCAATACGGAATTCACATCACTGGCATTACTACCCAACACGCCGTCCAAGGAATCGATGCTATTCATGATACCCAGCAAGGCGCTAACGGTGACACCGTCGCCATCAAATGCTTTCTGAGCGTCTTCACCGCTTCCAATCTTATCCACGCCTGCCTGCATCAGTTTGCCCGGCATTTCCATCGTGACCACAATGGCCTTGCTCTCATTAACGGTAATACCATAACGGCTGTTGATGGCGTCGCTATCCAGCATCTCCATCTGCAGGTGGTCAGCCAGCGTTCCGGCAAGACTCTTCACCTTAGCAACATCCTCGCCCTCGAGCTGAACAGCAATCGTGAATGCATAGGTATTGTCGCCGGTCACTTTGGCGTTGACAGTCTTATAGGTATAAACACCGTTTTCTTCTGTCATGTGATTGAGCGTATAAAAGAAACCGTCAGCCACAGAGAACAGGGCGTTCTTCAGTGCGGTGTTCTGGAAAGTACCCTTGTTGTAAACATCCTGACCATCCGCAGTCAGCACATAGCGGCCAAAGTTTTCATCCAAAGCGTTCTTCAGGTTGGTAGCAAGACCGGTGAGGAAATCATCACCAAAAGCTGCCGCGCCGGACTGAATTGCATCCACATTCAGTTTCAGCGTGTATGCAGTACCCTCCCGTTTCGCGGTAACCAGCACTGCGCCGTCATTTCCCTTGATTCCTGCTAGCTTTGCATCCAAAGCATCCCAAGCCTTTTCGGTTGCCTTGACTTCCGGCTGCTTATCGCCACAATTGCTGCACACGCCATTATTATAATTATGGCCCTTGGCGGGGATGTCTTCAGTGTAAGTCGCGCCGCAGGAGCAGGTGAAGGTCTTGACTCCAGCCTCTGTACAGGTCGCTTCCTTCGTCACGACGCCTGCATCCCAGGTGTGGGTGTGCTGCGCCGGAGGCGTATAGCTGCCACCGCCGGAACTGGTGGTACCCTTATTCACGGTAGTGGAGGAGCCGGAGCCGGTGGTACCGACCGTGGTATCCTTGCCGCTCTTGTCGGTGACAGTGATCTTCTCATCGCCGATGTTCTTGACGTCGGTTTCCTTGGTCCTAACGGTGATGTCCTTGTCGGACTCCACTTTCTTCACGGTGCCGCTGCCGGTGACGGTGGCATCCTCAGCATGGTTCTCCACATTGCCGACGGTGGTGCCGCTGCCAACATCGACCGTGGCGCCGGGAGCATTCTCGGTTACGATCACATTGTCGATCTTGGCGCCGTTCTTGGTCTCAACTGCGCTCTTTTCACCGTCCAGCGTCACATTGTCCGCGGAGGCGTTGTCCAGAATGACCTTGGAGTTGTCGCCGCTGATTACGATGTAATCGATGTTCTTGCTGCCCTTAACGGTCACTTCGATGTCATTGGCAGGCACGAGCAGCTTGTTCACCTCGCCGGTGATGGTCACATCGTCTGCCACAGCGAGGACGATACCCTTGCCATTGGCATTGACCGTCTCGCCAGCCTTGTCCGCATAGGTGCCGATGGCGCGGTCAAGAATCGTGACGGTGGCTGCGCGGGTGATGTTGTTCTGAGGAGCCAGCTGGTCGGCAGTCACGCCGCCCACAATACCGGCTCTGATCAGAGCAGCCAGCATGCCCCGGGCATAGGACGCCACCTGCGCACCGTCCGTGAACTGCGTCAGATTGGGGTTTTCGATGGGCTCGATACCCAGAGCGCGGCCCAACATGACCATGGCGCGCTCACGGGTAATGGACGCATTCGGCGTCACGGTGCCATCGCCGTTTCCTTTCAGAATGCCAGCGGCGGCACAGCGGTTGATGGCGTCATAATACCAGGCGTCCGCCGGGTTATCGATGAAGCCTGCGTCCTTTGCGGCGGGCAGCTTCAGGAGTCTTGCCAGAATGGTGGCGAGCTGTGCACAGGTAAGCTGACCGTCCGGGTCAAACTTGCCGTTGCTGCCCTGGATAATGCCGTAGCCGCTCCAGCGTTCGATGGAGGCCTCGGCCCAGTGGCCCGCGGTGTCGCCGTAGGTAGGCTCCGCCGCGCTTGCGCCTACCGTGAACAGACTGACTGCCATGGCAAACGCAAGAATGAGAGATAATGCTTTGCGTTTCATTTTGATCCTCCTATGAGAGATTTATATATTCTGCAGCTCCCTGCAGGTGGGCACTTATTTCACCGGCTCTGCCGGAGATTCACTTAGAATCGCTGTGCATTGGCTCAATGGTCTGCCCGCGCAGATCGGACAGCCGCACCATTTCTTTCCCGTGCGGCTGCTGATGACCGAACGCCACGCATGACCCTTATCGCAGAGCCACCAGACCTTGCGGCGGCTGCCGGGCGTCACCTGCTGCGGTGTAAGGCTGCCGTTGCGCGTCGGGTGCCATTGCGAGGCAACGACCGGATCTATCGTCGCGAGGTCGTTGAAGCCGGGCAGAATCTTGTGGTTGGAGCAATACGGACAATCGCTTCCACTCCGCACGCGGTGAGCTATAACAGCCGGATAGGAATGTCCCTTTTCGCAGCGCCACCACACGCGGCGGTTGGAGCCGGAAGTCACTGCCTCCGGTATCAGAGCGCCGTTTTTCTGTCGGTCCCATTGGGCGGCAAGCTGCGGGTATTGCGAAGCGAAGTCATTTTCGCCCTGTATGACCTTTTGCCCTGCGCAGAATGGGCAGTCTGTTCCACCACCCGCGCGGGATGAGATGGCGGCACGGTAGCTGTGCCCCTTGGGACAGCGCCACCAGGCCTTTCTCACCGTTCCCGGGGCGACCAGCGTCGGCAATAGAGGAGCGTTCTTCTCGGTATCCCATTCGGCAACAAGTGCGGGATACCTTGCCGCGAGGGAGTTTTCGTCCGGCAGAACAACACGCCCCGCGCAGACGGAACAGCCGGTGCCCAGCACACGGCTCTTGACGACCGAATCGTAGGAATGTCCCGCAGGGCACCGCCACCAGACCTTTTTGTGGCTGCCGATGGTCAGGTCGGCGAACTTCAGCGGAGTGTTTTTCTCCGCATCCCACTCAGCCTCAAGGGCAGGAACCTGTATCGCCAGCGAGTTCTCAGGCGTTTCCTTGCGTCCGGTGCAGTACGGGCAGCCGCTGCCCTCCGAGCGGGAGTATACCTTGGCCTGCCAACTGTGACCCTTGGAGCACTGCCACCATACCTTTTGATGACTTCCGAAGGAAACGTTTCCAGTCGTAAGCGGCGCGTTGCGAACCTCGTCCCACTGCGCCAGCAGAGCCCTATGGCCCTGCTTTACGCAAAAGTCGTAGAACGATGTTCGCATCCATGCTCACCCCTTGCTTCCGATCCGCCAGCCCGTCCTTTCGGCGCTCAAACCGGCAATCTCCCTTATAGCCGGACAGTGGTCAATAATGTAGGCTTTGTTGACCATTACCCAATAAACGATTCTTTTAAGACCTTATAGTATCACGTTTTGTCCAAAATATCAATAGCAAGGTGCCCAAAAAGGTCTACTTTTATATCCGACAATTCTCGCGTTTAACGACTTTTTAACATATATTGCCGCGCACCCAGTACAAAAATGTGCTGTGTGCAATGTGCAGTTCTTTGCCCGCTGCCCGCGCCGACAGCTCACCGCGCTCCCAATGCGCCTTGACCTCCTGAAATCCAGCGGGCAGTTCCTTATAGGGACGTCCGAACTTTACGCCCCGCGCCTTTGCCGCAGCGATGCCCTCCGCCTGCCGCTGATGGATGAATTCACGCTCCGTCTGCGCCACATAGCTCAGAAGCTGGAGCACGATATCCGCGATCAGCGTACCGGTCAGGTCGCGGCTCCGGCGCGTGTCGAGCAGCGGCATATCCAGCACGACGATGGCCGCTCCTTTCTTTTTGGTAATAACGCGCCATTGCTCCAGGATCTCTTCATAATTTCGCCCGAGACGGTCGATGCTCTTGATGACAAGGGTGTCGCCGTCTTTCAATTTTCGCAGCAGCCTCCTGTAGCCGCGTCGGTCAAAATCCTTGCCGGACTGCTTATCCAGAATGATCTGGCCGTCGTTCCGCCCAAACTCCCGCAGGGCGATGAGCTGGCGCTCCTCATTTTGTTCTCTTGTGGAAATTCTCGCGTAGCCGTATTCCATGCACAGACCTCCCTATATGTAATGCCGCGAGGAGTATTAAGAACCCTCCCCGCGACAAGTATGACATATTTGTTCCCGCTTTAGCAGGTACGGGTTATTTACCGTTTACGATAGTATGGAAACATGCGGAATATAAAATCAGGACAGCGCAGCGTCATGGCAAAAAGCCTATCCGCTGCGCTGTCCGATGTTCGCTTATGTGGTCATGTCAGCGGCTTTGCTGTTCAGCTGGGTCACTTCTTGCAACGCCAGAGGAGGGTTACGATCTGCGCTCTGGTGCAATCTGCGTTGGGGCTGAACGTCGTCTCGCCGGTGCCCTTGGCGCTGTCCACGTCCTTAAGGCCGGAGACGTCCACGGTGACGATGTCGCCGCCCGAAGTGACCTGATCGAGCTGCTTGTCGGTGACCTCCACGGCTGCGGTGCTGCCAAAAACGATCGCATCCACCTTCACGGTCTCCTGCTCAGAGGAAACGGGGACCGTGATGGAGGGAGCCGTCACACCGCTGCCGCCACCGCTGGACTTGTGATACAGCTCAACCTCGCCGGTCAGGGTCGTGTAGTTGTCATCATCAGGCGTGAAGCGCCATTTGTAGGTCGTGTTGGCCTTGACCGTGGTATCGTCGGGCAGGAGCTCGCCCTTGTCATCCACCCATTCCAGCTTGCCGTCACTGGGATTCAGAGTGCTTCCCTTGGTGGTCAGCGCCGCGTCCTTCAGCGTCTTGCCGCTGGTGGTAATCGCGGTGTACTTGGGTTCGCCGGTGGGAGTGGCCGGTTTGATCATGAGCACGAAGGGAGCGCTGGTGACGTCGTTGTAGTCGTTGTCGCCCGCCTTAGTCGCGATGACGCTGACAGAGCCGACCTTGACGGGAGTCAGAACGCCGGTTTCGGGATAGATGGTCGCCTCGCCGGTGCTCGCGTCTGTGTCGATGCGGTAGGTCACTGTGCCCGTGCCGGAGCCGCCAGTGGTGGTCAATGTCAGTGTCTGACCGTAGACCACACTACCCGCACCGGTGATGGTCAACGGCTTCTGATCGTCCTTTTCTGTCAGAGTGACGTTCAGCGTGATGGTGAAATCCTCATAATTGTCACAGGACGCCTTGAGGGTGATGGTGATCTTGTCACCCGCCTTGCCGCCGGAGATGGCATAGGTCAGCAAGCTGCCGTCCGCTGCGAAGTCTTGCTTGGACAGGACGATGCTCGCCTCGCTGCTGAACGTCCAGTCCTGCCCGGCGGGCAGTCCGGCCCAGTCCGGCGTGTAGGTGTGATCCGAGGCGTCCGTGTACTTCTGCTCCAGCTCGACCGTTTTGAGGTTGCCGCCATCTGCCTTGTTCACCGTGACTTCAAGTTCAATGTTCTCCACTGTGTTGTAGTTTTTGGTGTCCTTCGGAGTGAACTTTGCCTGGAAGGTCTTGGCGGCAGTCGAAGCGCCGCCCACAGATTCGCTGCTATCCATCCAACTCCAGCCGTCCGGCAGCGTCACATCCGCCAGCGTCTGACCGTATTTTGCCGTCAGCCCGGTGGGAACGGTGTAGGTCGGCGTTGCCTTTGCTACCACAAATTCGCAATACACAGCTTCAAATCCGTAGTAGTTATCCGTATCACCAATGCTGGCGTACATACGGTAGGTACCGGCGTTCAGCGCGGGCGGATTGCTGATATCCCACGTCTGAACAGAGCCGCTGTCCGCAGCGGCATAACGGTAGGTCACTTGAGCATTCAAATCGCCCGTCCGGTCTGTCAAGGTCGGTGTGCTGGGCGTTTTACCGTAAGTATAGCCCGCCATGCTGACCTTGCCGTACGGTTGAGCCTTTTCGACAGTGATATTCGATCTTCCCGAAACCGTTAAATACTTCTCGGTGTCAGTCGGTTCGAAAATCCACTCGGCTGCATAGGTACCGTTCCCAACCACGGGTATATGCGTGCCGTCCACCCATTCAAAGGTTCCATCGACATCCACGTTGTTGACATTATCATGGAGCTTGCCGGAGAGAGCGATGGTATTCAGGGCGTCGCCGTAGGTGATGGCGTTCTTGCTCAGCGTCGGTGTGCCGGTGGGAGTGATCCTGTTCTTCGCAATGACGTTGATGGTCAAGATGATATCCTGATAGTTGCTCGTGGAGACGGTAACAGTGATCGTGCCGAATTGTCCTTCGTCCGTGCCGCTTCTGTTTGCGTCCAGTGTCAGCTCGCCGGTCTTGCCGTCTACAAGGGTAATAAAGGAGCCAACGCCCAGATTGGTATCAACCTTCCTGTCATAGGTGATCGTGCCGTAGTCGCAGGGAGCAGTCAGCTTCGGCAGCAGCGTTGACAGGTCAAAGGAATAGGTCTTGTGCAGGCCGTTGGTGATGGTCAGCGTACCGGACTGGATATTTGTGGGTGCGGCGGCCTTGGTGATGGTGAAGTCCTGGGTTTTCTCCTTGATGACGTAGTTGCCGCCTGCAACGTCCTTGATGGTCACCCGGCCGGTACCGGCGTTGGTGTTGTTGGAATACTCTACCGTGTATTCGTCTGTCGGAATGACCTCATTTCCGTCCTTGAGGGTCACGGTCGGCTCCAGCGCATCGCCGGTGTAGGTGCAGGATGCGACTTCAATCGCGGGTGTCACTTCTCTTGGCGTAATCTTCCACTTGACCGCGGCCTTACCGGTGTAGTTGCCGGTACCCTCGATAGTCAGGGTGAGGCTGTCATTGACATTGGTGGCCGTGTTGCCGCTTACAATACGGTAGGTAATATTTTCAGTCCATTTTTCCAGTGCCACACCGGTAATCTTCGGCGATTGCTCCGCCGCGTTGTATTCGAGGTCGGCAGATTCCAGCGTAATCACTGCGCCCTCGATGGACTTGGGAGCGACCTCGACAGTTGCGGTGTCGGTTACGGTTGCGTATTCCTCGGAATCCGGAGTAAACGTCCATTCGGCCTCATAGCGGTCATTTGCATCAGGCTTGACTGCGCCGTCTGTCCATGTGAACGTGCCGTTGACCTCATCTCCGGTGTTGGGGTCTTTCATCTTGCCAGTGATGCTGCTGTCGCTCAGTGCCTGACCATAGGTAATCTTGCTTGCGGTGATTTTGCCGTCCATAACGGGCGTGAGCTTGTTCTTTGCGAAGATGTTGACGGTCAGAGTGATGTCCTGATAGTTGCTCGTGGAGATTGTAACCGTAATCGCGCCGAATTGTCCTTCGTCCGTGCCGCTTCTGTTTGCTTCCAGTGTCAGCTCACCGGTCTTGCCGTTTACAAGGGTAATAAAGGAGCCAACGCCCAGATTGGTATCAACCTTCTTGTCATAGGTGATCGTGCCGTAGTCACAGGGAGCAGTCAGCTTCGGCAGCAGCGTTGAGAGGTCAAAGGAATAGGTCTTGTGCAGGCCATTGGTGATGGTCAGCGTACCGGACTGGATATTTGTGGGTGCGGCCGCCTTGGTGATGGTGAACCGGTTCGCATCATCGGTCGCGAAAACGTCGCTGACCTCTGTGGTACCTTCCGACTCACCTTCAAACACATAGTTTTTGCTTGTGAGCGTCATGGTGAAGGAAAGCGCCTTTCCGTTTCCGACCTCCGGCGAGGGCAGATAGCTCCCGTCCTCCTGCTTACTGGTAAATTGGGCGTCAGAGAAGGTGAGCGCCGTATCGGGAAGTTTAATATTCGCCGTTTTGCTGAAAAACGTCAGCTTGTCCGCAGTGAGCGTGACATCTGCACTGCCGTCGTAGGTCTTGGAGATTGACGAAACAGAGAGAAGGCTGATCGGCAGCGGGTCGATGGTCACGGTGAACGTACCGGTAGCTGGTTCGTGGTTCGCGGCTTCCGCCTTGTAGTAAGCGGTGTATGTACCCGCGTCGGTGAATGTCGGTACGCCCGAAGTATAGTTGCCGTCTACCTTGTCGCTGTAGGTGAACGTCACGGGAGTGCTGTCTACGCTTTGTCCAGACGCGATGATCGATGCGATCTGTTCCTCGCCGGTGTAATACATGCTGGATGCTTTCACGGAAACGGTCAGCTCCGCCGGTTTGACCTTGATGGTCACAGTTTCGGTCACGGTCGCGTATTTCTCGTAGCCCGCAGCCGGAGTGAACGTCCATTCGGCATCATAGCTGCCTGCATCGGGCTTGATTGTGCCGTCTGTCCATGTAAATGTGCCGTCGACGGTTGCACTGGTGTTGGGGTCCTTCATCTTGCCCGAAATCGTGCTCTTGCTCAGCGCGTCGCCGTATGTGATGCCGGCTGCGGTGATTTCACCGTCCGCTACAGGTGTGATTTTATTCACTGCGTAGAGATCGAGCGGCAGATTGAAGCTCGCGTAGTTATCCGTGGTGACATAAACCGGGATGGTTCCGATCTTGCCGGTTTCCCCGCCATTCAATGCATCGATCGTCAACGTCAGAATGCTATCTTTAATCGCAATGTCATCAACGTAATACCCATTTTTAAGATTGAACAGGAATTCACAATTATAGGATACCTTGCCATAGGTGCCCTTGGGCGCTTTGGGCAAAAGCTGCTTGGCGTCATAGGTGTATTCCAGCTTCGTGCCGTTGACCACGTTCAGTGTGCCGATCTGGATGTCCGTGGGCGCAGCGGCTTTGTTAATTTTGAAAGACTTATCCTCCAGCTCCGCGCCGTTCAGCGTAAAGGCCTTTTCCGTCGTGCCGTCTTCAAAGGTATAGTTCGTATCTGTCAGCTTGACGGTGAAGGAGATGTTCTTTTCTGTTTCGCTTGCGTTGGCGGAATCATACTTGGCGTCGGTCAGCTCGAAACCGTTGCCCTCCGACAGAGGAAGCGGCAGTCCGGCCTGATAGCCTGCGGAGCCTGCTGCGCTTACAAGCGAAATCTTGCCGTCGGGCAGATCGGTCGTGCCGTCGTAAGCCTTGATCACGTCTCCGACCTCGACCTTCGCCTTGTGCGGAACGATTCTCCATTCGGCGGTTTTCGAGCCGGTGTAGTCGCTGCCTTCGACTGCCTTGATGGTCAGCGTCTGGGTGCTTACGCCAGCAGAGGAAGCAGTGCCGCTGGCGGTGTAATCAACGCCCAATTTCAGCGTCTTGCCGTTGTACGTTACGGTGAAGCCCGGCGCGGTAGTGGTGGCGTTATAAGGCTCATAGGTGCTTTCGTTGCTGCCGCGGAAGGTGATCTCGGCATTGCTGAGGTTCAGCTTGGTGACGGTCAGCTTTTTGGGGGTGCTTGTCACCGTATAGCCGTCCTTGGTGGCGGTGAAAGAAATCGTGTAGCTGCCAACATCGTTGAAGGCATACTCCGCGACGTAGAATTTGGTGGTGCCGGTGCCGACTGTCGTATATTGCACATCGTTTCCCGACAGCGTGATGGGCGTTGTTTCGCCTGTCTTCAGGATGGAGAGCGTCACCGTCACGTCATTCGCATTGCAGCTGGCGCAAAGCTGGACGGTCGTGCCGCGCTCCACCTTGTTGCCTTTCACGTTCGTCCCGTTGACCTTAAACGCCAAGTTCTTGCTCGTGATGGGCAGTCTGTTGATGATAACATTGTTCAACTGCGAGCCGTTGACATCATCCCGGGCATACCACTTGTGGGTGCCGTCCGCGTTGAGCACCTTGTATCCAAGTGCTGTGTCATTCAGAATCGTTTTCCACGTCGCGCCCTCTGCCAACGTCAATTCGCCGATCACGGCAGGATATTTCGACCCGGCGAGTTCCGCACCATCGCAAGCAACGACCTTATCAATGCTGGCTGTGGTCGTGTTTTTCGTGTTGCTCAAGGTGGTGGTGATAAAGTCGCCCTTGGTGCCCTTGACCGTCACTGTGCCCTTGATGGAATGGCCGTTCAGGTCAAGTCCCGTGTCCTGCGTGCCGTTGATGGTATAATCGCCGGTCACGTCGGCCAGCAGCTTAAATTCTGCGCCGCCGGCTCTGTCTGCGTCAAGGGCTGTCTGCAAATCAGCAAATCTCCGCCACGGGCGGTTGCCCTCGCCATTGTTCAAGGCTGTTTCAGCCACCGCGGGCGCGTTGCAGTAGGGACAGTTGGTGCCATCAAAGCCGTTCGCGCCGCCGTGGCTGCAAGGTGCGACAGCGAGATAGCGCCCCACATTTACCGCGTTGGCCACATCTGCCGCTGTTACTATGCTTCCCAGGTCAGAACCACTGCCACTATAATTATAGTAGCAGTACCCTTCCGGTAGAAAGTCCGCATATGTGACGCTATTATATAGGTCAAAGCTACGGATATTGCCGCCGTAGAATTTGACATCTCCCCCGTAGACCTGAAGCCGGAGACAAGATGTTGCTATGCTACCACGGAACTCCACCTTGCCTCCATCCCGCACGGTCACACCCACCGCGCCGTTGCCGCCACTACTGTCAACGACCGTCAGTTTACCGGTACGAACCTGGCTCGTGGCCGTAAGGCCGCCCACATTCAAGCTGTATCCATCCAGACTGTGTCCGTCCAAATCCAGTGTGAGGGTCTTGCTGACATATGTATCGCTGGGCAGCGCCTCGTTTGCCAGCAGCTTGACGGTCTGACCGTCAGCTGCCGCATCCAGCGCGGACGGCACATCGGTATAATAGGTTTCGCCGATGACAGCCGCAAACTGCGTCCCGCAGGCCGTGCACTTGCCGTCTTTACCGATGGTGCTCGCGCCCTCGGCGTTCTTGTGGGTGCAGGACAGACCGCAGGCGCACTTGTTGTTCACCATGGCGTGGGTGTGCTCCTTGACGGTTACGTCGGTCAGCTCCGTTGCATTGCCGTCCTGCACGTCGTCGCCCTTGTAGAAAGCGTGCACCTTCTGCGTATCCAACAGGGACATGAGCGGCTGCAACTCTTCTGCGATGTAGCTCTTAATGCTTTTGAACGTGCCGCCGCTGATGGCGATGGTTCCGTTGCGCGTGAACTGCACCTCGCCAAACGTGCCGTCCGTAATGTTCAGCGCAGCGCCGGAAGCGACAACCCATTCACCCGCGTGATTGGAGCCGCCATTGACGGTGACGGAAGCACCCTCAAATACGGTGAGGCCATACACCGTGCCGTTGCTGACGGTCACAGAGCCACTGTTCGCGTCGCAGAAAAGTCCCGCGCATCCTGAACCGCCGATCTCGCCGCTCCGGATGTCCAGTGCGCCGGCCATGAACATGAGATTTGAAATTCTGCCGTAAGCGGCCTCGCCTGTAACAGTCAGGTTGCCTGTCGCGAGAGTTTCTTTTTTCTGCGTTTCCTCGTTAGTCTCTGTGAATCCAACCTCGAGGTAATCGACCGTCTTGTGGTTCAGATCGAGCGTCAAGGTTTTGGTGACAACGGGTACGATGGAAGCATACTGTTCGAACGTAAAATCTTCACCGAGCGCATTGAGGGCGTCTGCATCTGTCACATGGTCTGCCAGCAGCTTGACGGTGTCGCCGTTCTGTGCCGCATTCAGCGCCGCCGGGAGAGACTTGTACTGTTTGCCGTTCACCTCGGCTGCATCCGGCAAGCCGGTGACGGTGATGGTGGCGCTTGCCTGCACGGAGGTGTTCCCCAGCTCGTGAACGAACAGCGTATACGTGCCACCGGGCGTTTCCTCATCGATCTTGACGGAGACGGTATAAGTGCCGTCGCCGTTGTTCTTCTGGCTGATGGTAAAGTAGCCATTGACCGCGCTGCCCTGAACATAGGCGTTCAGCGTGTCCGTGCCGGTATAATTGGCAGTGAACACGGCGGTCTTGCCCGCGGTAAGGCTCTTGCTCGTTTCGGTCAGCGTCAGGCTCGGCGCTGCGGGTGTGGTGCTGCCCACCTGCTTGTTGGTCAGCTTCTTTGCGATTTCGCCGCCTACTTTATAGGTATCGGTGTCAAAGCCAGCTTCCGCAGCGGTATCGCCGTTCACTGTGGCGGAGCCGTAGAGCGTTTTGGCGGCAGGCTCTGCCGCGCTATCCAGCTCGACCGCCTTCACTGCGCCGAAGATCAGCATATCCGTGCCATCGAAGTACAGCGTGCCCTTCACGCCGACCTGCGCGCCGCTGACAAAGGCAGAGCCGGAAACCACGTTCAGCCCGCCGGTAATGGCCGCTTCCGCTTCGGCGGGCGCGGTCATGTTGAGCGTGCCGCCGTATACCTTCACAGTACCATCGACCGTGCCGCCGTTCAGCGTCAGACTGTCCGTGGCATCAATATTGCCGGTGATGCTGTGCCCGTTCATGTGGATGGTCGTCGCGGCGTAGACGGTGAGGTCTTCCGTGACGCTGTCGAGCAGCGTGATCTCGCCTTCCTCCATATTGTCCAAGATCTCCTGCACCGTTTCATACTGCGTCCCGCCGCTCTCCGCGACGTAGTGCGTCCCGCCGCTTCCTTCGCCGTTCTCCGTGACGTCGGCGAAGACTGCCGTGGGCAGCGTCGTCAGACAGAGCGTCAGCGCCATGAGCATACTCAATACTCGTTTTTTCATAAGATCCTCCTTTAGGATATGCGTATAGGGTTTATATTCAGCCCGTTTTAGCACAGGCACAGCTTTTATAGGTCATCCGGAATGAGCCGCAGCTTTTTCGCGGCGGCCTTGGCCTCCGCCCGGCGCTTCACGTCCAGCTTGTCGAGGATGTGGCTGACGTGGGTCTTCACGGTCGGCAGCTTCACATCCATGATCTGCGCGATCTCGGCGTTGGACTTGTCCGCGCAGAGCAGATGCAGAATTTGCAGCTCCGTGGGCGTCAGCTCCTCGCCGGGGGCAAGGCGGGGTTCGAGGAAATGCGGGTAGAACGCCGCCTGCGTCCGCACCGCCGCCATCAGCCGCTTGCGCCATGCTTTGTCGCCGTCCCAGTCCAGCGCTTCCAGCAGCGGCAGCACCGCCGTGCCGTATACGCTGACGGTGCGGATGAACCAGCGCCACAATGATAACTGTGGCTCTGCTGCTGGGATTGGAGGCTTTTTT
>OLWA01002328.1_pt1 | contig 17091 bp, 11 predicted proteins | sample 1673251 | NCBI WGS metagenome assembly OLWA01 (sample SAMEA3178937, study PRJEB25190) | human gut metagenome | biome: human gut; feature: human-associated habitat; material: faeces | place: Austria | collected 2013
CTTTCGATGATCGTGGCCATGTATTTGCGTTCGGTCGAGAAGGTCAGCCGGTTGATGATCTTTGCGCCGGCGCGCAGCGCCTCGTAGTCGTTGCCGCCGCGGCGCATCCATTCGAGCAGGGCCCCTTCCGTGGGGTTGCCGATGATCTTGCCCTCGGCATCGAGGAAGGCCGTCGAGTTGAGGGCCACCACCTCGGCGAATTCACGATCCGGGAGCGTATCGTAGCGGACCAGCTCCTGGACATGCATGCGGTTCTGGGTCAGTGTGCCGGTCTTGTCGGTGCAGATCACCGTCACGGCGCCCATCGTTTCGCAGGCGTGCATCTTGCGCACCAGGTTGTTGGTCTTCAGCATCCGGCGCATGGACATTGCCAGCGAGAGGGTGATCGACATCGGAAGCCCCTCGGGTACGGCCATGACGATGATCGCCACCGAGACCATGAAGATGTTCAGCACGTGCTGCGAGATGGTGAGCCAGTCCTGCTGGAGCAGGTCGCCGACGAAGATGGCCTTGAGGAGCATGACGCAGAAGATCAGCACCGAGAGGATGATTCCGATGCGGCCGATCAGGTGCGAAAGGCGGGTCAGCTGGCGGTCGAGCGGGGTCTGTTCGTCACTCTGGACGGTCGACTGTTCGGTGACGCGTCCGGCCTCGGTCGAATCGCCCACGGCCGTCGTGACCATCACGCCGTAGCCGTCGGCAACGGTCGTGCCGCGCATGACGACGTTCGACGGATAGGTGGCCTCGGGGTCGAAGTGCGCCTCGTCGACGGTCTTGTCGACTTCGGGTTCGCCCGTGAGGGTCGATTCGTTGATCTTCAGCGAGACGGCTTCGACCAGTTCGCCGTCGGCCGGGACGGTTTCGCCGCCCTCGATGTAGACCACGTCGCCCACGACGACCTCATGGCGCGGGATTTCGCGGATCGAGCCCTCGCGCATCACCTTCACCGGGATGTCGTCGTTGACCTGGTTCAGCCGCCGGAAGCGCCGCTGGGCGTCCCATTCGAACCAGAAGCCGACGCACGTGGCCAGGATGATGGCGCAGATGATGCCGATCGATTCGGTGAAGTCGCGGTGGACGAAGCCGATGGCCAGCGACAGCACGGCGGCCAGCAGCAGGATGCGGATGATCGGATCGCGGAACTTTTCGAGCAGGAGTTTCCAGGCGGAGTCGTCCTTGGGCGGGGTGATGATGTTGTTGCCGTGTTGTCGGCGGCTCTCTTCGACCTCTTGGGCGGTCAGTCCTTTCGGGTTGTAGCGTATCATGGATCAGGAGAATTTGTTGAGTGAAAACTGGCGGGTCGAGGCATCGAGACGGATGGCGATGAAGAGCAGGATGGTGAAGGCGATCAGTGACGAGCCTCCGTAGCTCATGAACGGGAGCGGAATACCCATGACGGGCATCAGTCCGATGGTCATGCCGACATTCACCAGCACGTGGAACAGCAGGATCGACGCCACGCAGTAGCAGTAGATGCGGCCGAAGGGCTCCTCCTGGCGTTCGCCCATGCGCATCAGCCGCAGGATGAGCAGGCACAGCAGCGTCAGCACGAACGTCGTGCCGACGAATCCCCACTCTTCGCCCACGGTGCAGAAGATGAAGTCGGTGTGCTTTTCGGGGACGAAGCCGTACTTGATCTGTGTGCCCTGGAGAAATCCCTTGCCGAGGAAGCCGCCGGAGCCGATGGCGATCTTGGCCTGGTTGACGTTGTAATCGGTGCCCAGCGGGTCGCTGATGATGCCCAGGAAGCTCAGAATGCGGTCCCGCTGGTGTTGTTTGAGGATCGAGTTGAAGATGTAGTCGGTCGTCGGGAGGAAGATCATCGAGCCGACGAAGAGGCCGAGCGTGATGAAGATGTTGGTCAGATGGCTCCGGAAGGCGTATCCGGCGGCGAAGAGCACGCCCGCGACGGTCATCACCAGCAGGCTGTGGTAGAGGTCGAGCGTGCCGGGGCTCACGAGTGCCATCAGCAGACAGAGCAGGATGCTGCCCAGCAGCAGCGAGGCGAGGAAGATGATGCGCGACCGCCAGTGGCCGTTCATCATCGCCTCGGAGAGCGTGCAGACCAGAATCAGACACAGCAGCAGCACCATCGGCGAGAGCAGGAACGAGACGATGAACAGCGCGCCGATCAGCAGCACGGGGATGCACAGCCACTTGTTCAGCCCTTCGCGGTAGAGGACGAAGAGGAACGATCCGAGGACGATGCCCGAGCCGGTGTCGTTCTGCAGGATGATGATCAGCAGCGGGATGCAGATCACCAGCCCGACCTTGAAGAGGTCGCCGGGCCGATTGATCGAGAACGAGTAGTTGCTCATGACGCGGGCCAGGGCCAGGGCCGTGGCTATTTTGGCGAACTCGACGGGCTGCACGCGCACCGATCCGAATTCGAACCAGGCCTTGGCGCCGTTCACCTCGCGGCCGAAGAGCAGGGCGGCGATCAGCAGCAGCAGTCCGGCGAAGTAGGCTGGATAGGCGAACATGTGGTAGAAGCGTTCGTCGAGCAGCAGCACGACCAGGGCTGTCACCCAGGCGATGCCGATCCAGATGAGCTGCTTCATGTAGAAGTGCGACAGGGAGAAGGTCTGGGCTATCGTGTCGTCGTACGAGGCCGAGATGATCGAGACGAACCCCGCCAGCACGATCAGGACGTACAATAGGACGGTGCCGCGGTCGACGCCGTCGAGGAATCCGATATGCCGGTTACTTGTCATAGACGGGGTAGTAGATTTGCATGTTCTTGACGTAATCGAGCAGATAGGGGCGGCGGATCGTGTCGGTGAGGTAGTACTCTTCGAGCAGGCTGGCGATCGGCAGGGCCGACGTGGCGCCGAAGCCGCCGTTTTCGACGTAGACCGAGATGGCGATCCGCGGGTTGTCCTTCGGGGCGAAGCTCAGGAAGGTCGAGTGGTCGCGGCCGCGGGGGTTTTCGGCCGTACCGGTCTTGCCGCAGACGTCCCATCCGTCGAGACGGGCCATGGTCGAGGTGCCGCCGACGTTCACGCCGCGCCACATGCCCTCGACGATGGGTTCGAAGTGCCGCGGATCGACCTTCGTGTAGTGGCGTTCGTAGAAGCGGCGGTCGAGCGAATCCTGTCCTTCGACGCGTTTGACGATGTGCGGGATGTAGTAGTAGCCGCGGTTGGCGATGATGCAGGCCAGGTTGGCCAGCTGCAGCGGCGTGCAGCCCAGCGCATCCTGCCCGATCGAGAGCGAGAGCACCGTCAGCGAGTTCCACGAACCGCGGTACTGGCGGTCGTAGTAGGCGCGGTCGGGGACATAGCCGTTGCCTTCGTCGAGGAAGTCGGAGCCGAGTTTGCGGCCGAATCCGAAACTCTCGACATACTCTTTCCAGACGTCGAAACCCTCCTTGACGTTGTCATATTTCGGGTTGTCGAGGATGTCGCGGAAGACGTAGCAGAAGTAGGCGTTGCACGAGGTGGCCACGGCGAAGCGCAGGTCGAGCGGCGAGGCGTGGGAGTGGCAGGCCATCTTGAGGCGGCCGGCCTGGTATCCGTTGTGGCAGACGTGCAGGTCCGACGGGCGCAGCACCCCCTCCTGAAGACCGATCAGTCCCTGTACGAGCTTGAAGGTCGAGCCCGGCGGGTATTTGGCCTTCACGGCGCGGTTGAACAGCGGCTTGCGCTTGTTGTAGAGCATCTTCATGTAGTTGTTGCCGCGGTCGCGGCCTACCAGCTCGTCGGGGTCGTACGTCGGCGAGGAGACCATCATCAGGATCTCGCCCGTCGAGGGTTCGATGGCCACGGCGGCGCCGACCTTGCCGCGCATCAACTCTTCGCCCAGCAGCTGCAGCCGGGCGTCGATCGTGCTGACGAGGTACTTGCCCGGTTCGGGCACCGAATCGTAGCGGCCGTTCATGTAGGAGCCCTTGATGGCGCCGTGGGTGTCGATCTCCTGGATCTTGACCCCCTTCTTGCCGCGCAGTTCGGGTTCGTAGGCCGACTCCACGCCGCTCATGCCGACGTAGTCGCCGACCTTGTATTCGGGATGCCGTTTCAGATAGGTGTCGTTCACCTCGCTGACGTAGCCCAGCAGGTTGCCGCCGATCTTGCGCGGATACTGCCGCACGGTGCGGTAGACGGTGTAGAAGCCGCGGAAGTTGCCCTCGTCGAAGCGGAGTTTGTCCTCCTTGGGGATGTAGCTTGTCACCAGTCGCGGGGCCCGCGGGCGGACGCGCGCATTGGCCAGCTCGCGTTCGAGTTTCGTGCGCGAGACGCCGGCCACCTCGCACAGACGCGCCGTATCGAATCCGCGCTTGTCGATTTCGCGGTAGATGACCATCAGGTCGTAGCATTCGCGGCTCTGGACGAGGTATTCGCCGTTGCGGTCGAAGACCTCGCCGCGGGGCGGGTACTGCACCACGTGGCGCAGGACGTTGGCTTCGGCCAGTTCGGCATAGCGATGGTCGAAGAGCTGGATGTAGGCCAGACGGGCGAGGATCACCGCGAAGATGAAGATCACGATGACCTGCAGGGTTCTCATCCGGATGAAACTTTCGCTGTCACTCATACGCGTGCGGGAAGTTTGGCGGTGAACAGACGGACGATGATCCAGCAGAAGGCCAGCGTGACGGCCGAGCTGATGACGATGCGTAGCACGGTGTGGAGCAGATGGCTCCACGAGAGGGCCTCGAGCAGGAAGAAGATCGTATGGTGGATGAGGATCAGCGTGGTCATGTAGACGAAGAACTTGTAGGTTCCGAGGCGTCCCGGCGAGGGGATGCCGCCTTCACGGACGTTCTCGCGTCCGCAGATCATGCCGGCCAGCGTCGGGCGGAAGAAGGCGACGGGCAGCGTGGCGATGGTGTTGATGCCCGAGGCGCCCATGGCCAGATCCATCGTGAAGCCGAGCAGCAGTCCGCCGCCGAGCAGCGCCACGGGTTGGGCGTCGAGCGGCAGCAGGATGATGAATACGATGTAGACAAGCGGGTTGAGGTAGATGCTGATCGAGAGGTTGTCGAACAGGAAGACCTGCAACAGCACGGCGGCGGCGAAAAGCCCGATATAGGGAAGTGTTCGATACATGTCAGTTCAGGCGGGTGTGTTGTTCGACTTGTTCGCTTTGCTGGAGTTCGCGGATTTCGTAGCGGTCGCGGTCCTCGACGAGGATGACCTCGTTCAGGCGCGACATCTCGGCGGCCAGGCGGACGCGCACGGTATAGGCGGTCTTGGTTTCGTTGAGCTGGGCGCTTTCGACCCAGCCGATCAGCACGTCGGCCGGGAAGTACTCCGACAGACCGGCCGTGACCACCTCCTGGCCGGGTTTCGGATCGGCATACTTCGAGAGTTCGCCGAGCAGCACCGTATTGGGATCGATGCCGTCCCAGTAGATCGACCCCGAGTAGTCCGTATCGGCGATCTTGCCGCTGGTGCGGAACGAGGTGTTCAGCACCGACATGGCTACGGCATAACGTTCCGTGCAGGCGACGACGTAGCCGACCATCGAACCGTCCGGAGCCAGCACGGCCATCTCTTCGGCGATGCCGTCCTTTCGCCCGCGGTTGAGCGTCAGGAGGTTCTGCTGCCGGTTGAGGGTATTTCCGACGACGGCGGCCGTAGCGAAGTGGTATTTCGATTCGCCGATGTCCTGCATGTAGGAGTCCAGACGGGCGGCGGTTTCGGCCTCCTGGTATTGGGCGAGTTGCTCTTCGAGACGGGCGACGCGTTCGGCGAGGGCCCGGTTTTCGCCTCCGAGGAAGAGGTAGCGGCGGATGCCGGCGAAGAAGCCGTGGACGCCGCCTGCGACCTGATTCGATCGGGCGAGCAGCCGGGCCTGGGTGTAGCTGGTGGAGTGGGCGTAGTAGCCGATGGCGGCGGCTTCCAGCACCACGAAGAGTACCGCGACATAGATACTCCGTATGAACTCGATCAGCTTTCGCAAGGTGATTCCCGATTAAAGTGGTTTGATCCTTAATTCAAGATTGCGGACCGAGGCCCGCAATCCGCAAGTGCTTTTCAAGAGCGCGTATGTCCGGCCGGGCGCTTATCGCATCAGGAACGAGAACCGGTTGATGTTCTTCAGGGCGATGCCCGTACCGCGGGCGATGGCGCGCAGGGGGTCTTCGGCGATGTGGAACGGCAGTCCGGTCTTTTCGCTCAGGCGTCGGTCGAGGCCCTTGATCAGGGCGCCGCCGCCGGCCAGGTAGACGCCGTTCTTGACGATGTCGGCGTAGAGTTCGGGGGGGATGGTCTCCAGCACCTTCATCAGGGCGGCGTCGATCTTCGTGAGCGACTTTTCCAGCGCATAGGCGATTTCGCTGTAGGAGAGCGAGATGGTCTGCGGCAGGGCGGTCAGCATGTTGGGGCCGGTGACGACGTAGTCTTCGGGCTCCTCCTCCAGGTCGGAGACGGCGGCGCCGATCGAGCATTTGATGGCTTCGGCCGTCCGTTCGCCGATGCGGATGTTGTGCTGCTGGCGGACGTAGCTCTGGATGTCGCTGGTGAAGACGTCGCCGGCCGTATTGATCGATTCCGAGCAGACGATGCCGCCGAGCGAGATGCAGGCGATTTCGGCCGTACCGCCGCCGATGTCGATGACCATGTTTCCTTCGGGGGCTTCGACGTCGAGGCCGGCGCCGAGGGCTGCGGCCATGGGTTCGTAGATCATGTAGACTTCGCGGCCGCCGGCGTGTTCGGCCGAGTCGCGCACGGCGCGGATTTCGACGTTGGTCGAGCCCGAGGGGATGCAGATAACCATGCGCAGCGACGGGGCGAAGAGGCTGCCCGAGGTCTTGACCTTCTTGATCATGCCGCGCAGCATGAGTTCCGTGGCGTTGAAGTCGGCGATCACGCCGTCCTTGAGCGGACGGATGGTCTTGATGTTCGGATTGGTACGCTCGTGCATCTGGTGGGCCTGGTGGCCGATGGCGACGAGTTTGCCGGTATGGACGTCGAGGGCGACGATCGACGGTTCGTCGACGACGACCTTTCCGTTATAGATTATCAGCGTGTTGGCCGTGCCGAGGTCGATGGCCAACTCTTGTGTCAAAGAAAAGATTCCCATAAAGCTACACCCAACTCTGTATGTTTCGTAAAAACGTTTATTGTCAATCGGATACGAGGATCTTCGGTCTTTCGGAGGGCCGAGAGCCGACAGATCCGGACAAAGGTACAAAAACCCCCGGAAAAATGGAGCATTTCCGCGTGTATTTTTTTCATGGAAAGCGCATTTCTCCCGCTGCGAGGGCTGCCGGCAGCCCCCTCCTGGAGGCGTCGGTGCCCGCCGGGACACCCGCTGCGGGCGAAAACTGCCGGAAAAAGTTGTGCGGTATCCCAAATTTCCTTATCTTTGAATTTGAAGAAGATGGAAAGCGGGCGGACAAAAATTCGGAATCTTCCGGATTTTTGCACGTAACTTTGCGTATCTTTGTAAGCCAAACGGAAATCTGCATGGAATACAAAATCGGAACCGACGCGCGCTGTGCGGTGATCGGCTATGGAAGCTGGGCGACGGCCCTCGTGGGGCTGCTCACCGCCAACGGACAGCGTGTGGGATGGTATGTCCGCAACCCGGAGGTGCTGGCCTCGTTGCGAAGCGAAGGACGCAATCCGCGTTATCTGAGCGATCTGGAGTTCGACCCCTCGGCGCTGGCCGTCTCGGACGATCTGGATGCCGTGGTCCGCGATGCCGACATCGTCATCCTGGCCACCCCGTCGGCCTATCTGAAGGACTTTCTCGCACCGCTGACCGTCCCGCTCAAGGAGAAGTTCATCGTCTCGGCCATCAAGGGAATCGTTCCGGGCGACTATCAGACCGTCGTCGAATACATCCACGACCGCTACGGCCTCTCCTACAAGCAGCTGGGGCTCTTCACGGGACCGTCTCACGCCGAAGAGGTCTCGCGCGGCAAGCTCTCCTACCTGACGGTGGTCTGCACCGATCCGGAGAATGCCCGCCTGATCGGCTCACGTTTTGCCGGCGGCAACATCCGCCTGAGCTATTCGACCGACCTCTATGGCATCGAATATGCAGCCATCCTGAAGAACATCTACGCGCTGGCCGTGGGGCTGGCCGTGGGGCTGGGCTACGGCGACAACTTCCTGGCGGTGCTGATCGCCAATTCGGCCGGCGAGATGACGCGCTTCCTCGAGGAGAGCTACCCCGACCGCCGCAATACGCTGGTCTCGGCCTACCTGGGCGACCTGCTGGTGACCTGCTACTCGACCTACAGCCGCAACCGCCGGCTGGGACTGCTGATCGGCCACGGCTGTACGGTGAAGAGCGCGCTGAACGAGATGACGATGGTGGCCGAAGGCTACTTTGCCGCCGACTGCATCCGCCACATCAATACGCGCCACCGCATCGAGATGCCCATCGCCGAGATGGTCTACCGGGTTCTCTACGAGGGCACCTCGCCGCGCAAGGAGATGCGACAACTGACAACCAAACTAATTTGACACGATATGAAAAATGTAAAACTGGACATCTCGAAGGCCGGTGTGGAGATCACCGCCGAGATGGAGGCCAAGGCACAGGCCGCCAACGCCCTGCTGCATTCGGGCAAGGGTGCCGGTAACGATTTTCTGGGATGGGTACACCTCCCGTCGTCGATCTCGGAGGCCGATCTGGACGCTGTCGAGGCCGTGGCTGCCAAACTGCGGGCGAAGGCCGACGTGGTGATCTGCATCGGTATCGGCGGTTCGTACCTCGGTGCGAAGGCCGTACTGGAGGCGATGAGCGACCCCTTCAAGCTGCTGCACAAGGAGCAGACCAACCCGACGGTGCTCTTCGCCGGACAGAACATCTCGGAGGATTACACGGCCGAACTGCTCGATGCCGTGAAGGAGCATTCGATCGCCGCCATCGTCATCTCGAAGTCGGGCACGACGACCGAACCGGCCATCGCCTTCCGCCTGATCAAGGCCGAGATCGAGAAGCGTTACGGCAAGCAGGAGGCTGCCGAGCGGATCGTGGCCGTGACGGACAAGGCGCGCGGTGCGCTCAAGACGCTGGCCACGCAGGAGGGTTACCCGACGTTCGTCATCCCGGACGACGTGGGCGGCCGCTTCTCGGTGCTGACGCCCGTCGGACTGCTTCCGCTGGCTGTGGCCGGTGTGGATATCCGGGCGCTGGTACGCGGTGCTCAGCAGATGGAGAAGGCCACCTCGCAGGAGGTTCCCTTCGCTGAAAACCCCTCGGCCATCTACGCCGTCGTGCGCAACCTGCTCTATGCCGGGGGCAAGAAGATCGAGATCCTCGGTTCGTATGAACCCCGTCTGCAGTACATCAACGAGTGGTGGAAGCAGCTCTACGGCGAGAGCGAGGGCAAGGAGGGCAAGGGCCTCTTCCCGGCCAGCGTGACGCTGACGGCCGACCTGCACTCGATGGGTCAGTACATCCAGCAGGGCGAGCGCCATCTCTTCGAGACGATCATCTCGGTGGCCAAACCGGCCGCGAAGGTGGTGATCGAATCCGATCCCGAGAACCTCGACGGACTGAACTATCTGGCCGGCAAGCGCATCTCGGAGGTCAACCGCATGGCCGAACTGGGCGTACAGCTGGCTCACGTCGACGGCGGCGTGCCCAACCTGCGGGTGGAGATCCCGGAGATCTCGGCCGAGGTGATCGGATCGCTGCTCTACTTCTTCGAGAAGGCGTGCGGCATCAGCGGTTATCTGCTGGGTGTCAATCCGTTCGACCAGCCGGGTGTCGAGGCCTACAAGAAGAACATGTTCGCGCTGCTGGAGAAGCCGGGCTACGAGGAGGCCACCAAGGCGATCAAGGCGCGGCTGTAAGCGACGGCCGATCCCGGATATGAAAAGGGCGGTCCCGATTCGGGACCGCCCTTTTTTGACGGGCTTGTCGGATGGGAAGGCCCTGCCGGCGGCGGTTTCACACCGTCCAACTCGCCTCAACCTGCCGCCGGCAGGCCGGACCTTCCGCGCCGGACCTCGCATCGCGCGATACCCGGCACTTTATCCGCGATTATTTCTTGACGTCGAACGTCAGCGTGTTGACCAGCTCCATCTCCTCTCCGTTGATCGAGGCCTTGGTGGTCTTGAGCGTGAAGGTCAGTCCGCCCTCCTTCGTATAGGTGAGCTGCTCGGGCGATTCGATCGAGATCTCGACCTTCATCATGCCGCCCATCAGGTTGATCGTCAGGGCGGGCGTGGTCAGCGCAGCCGACAATTTCGTGGCATCGGCCGTCGGGGTGCCGATCGTGGCGTCGTAGGTGATCGTCCCCAGCATGTCAATCAGCGAGCCGGCAGCCTCTTCGCCCAGCAGTGCCGTAACCAGCGTGGCGGCCGGGAACTCGGCGAAATGCACGGCGCCCTCCTCGGTCACCTCGAGCGATACGGCGATATCGTTCTGGGATTGCGGTGCGGGATTCAGCGTACTGGGTTCGGACGTAAAGTCGAACGTTCCGGTGTAGCTTCCGACGGCATCCTGGAGCGTCAGAGTCTGTCCCTGTTCCTGCTTGTCGGGATCCGGGGTGGAGTTGTCGTCATCGTCCGAGCAGGCGGTCGAGGTCAGTGTCAGGCAGGCCAGTGCTACGGCTGCCAGCATGTTGGTCATTTTCCGAATGTGTGTCATAATCCGTAACGTGTTTTGATGTTTGACTGACCTCAAAGTTAGGTGTCCGTATCGACAGCATCAAATAAATTCAACCATTCGGCCGGGTTTGATCACGAATCCGACGTTTTTTCAAATGAATGTTTTTCTCGGAGCGGGCCTTGTCCCGGAGCCCGTAGCACAAAAAGGCCGTCCGGTGTGCACGGACGACCTTTCGTGGAATTTGGATAAACGGACGGCCTACAGGATGCCCTGCTCGACCATCGACTTGGCCACCTTCATGAAGCCGGCGATGTTGGCGCCCTTCATGTAGTTGATGTAGCCATCGGCTTCGGTGCCGTATTCGAGGCAGGCGTGGTGGATCGACGACATGATCTGATGCAGTTTGGCATCGACCTCTTCGGCCGTCCAGTTGAGTTTCTGGGCGTTCTGCGTCATCTCGAGGCCCGACGTGGCCACACCGCCGGCATTGACGGCCTTGCCGGGTCCGTAGGGGATCTTGGCGGCGATGAAGGCGTCGATGGCCTCCGGGCGGCAGCCCATGTTCGAAACCTCGGCCACGATCTTCACGCCGTTGGCCAGCAGCTTCTTGGCATCCTCACCGTCCAGCTCGTTCTGCGTGGCGCACGGCATGGCGATGTCGACCTTGACCTCCCAGGGCTTGCGGCCGGCGAAGAACTGTGCGCCGGGGAACTTCTTGACGTAGGGCTCCACGACGTCGTTGTTCGACGCGCGCAGCTCGAGCATGTAGTCGATCTTCTCGTCGTTCAGACCGTCCGGATCGTAGACGTATCCGTCGGGACCCGACAGCGTCACGACCTTGGCACCGAGCTCCGTTGCCTTCTTGGCGGCGCCCCAGGCGACGTTGCCGAAGCCCGAGATGGCGATCGTCTGCCCCTTGATGTCCATGCCGGCCTTCTCGAGCATCTGGCGCAGGAAGTAGACGGCGCCGAAGCCCGTAGCCTCGGGACGGATGAGCGAACCGCCGTAGGTCATGCCCTTGCCGGTCAGCACGCCGGTATTTTCGCGGGCGAGTTTGCGGTACATGCCGTAGAGGTAACCGATCTCGCGGCCGCCGACGCCGATGTCACCGGCCGGAACGTCGGTTTCGGGGCCGATGTGGCGCCAGAGTTCGGTCATGAAGGCCTGGCAGAAGCGCATCACTTCGCGATCCGACTTGCCTTTGGGGTTGAAGTCCGAGCCTCCCTTGGCGCCGCCCATCGGAAGCGTCGTGAGGGCATTCTTGAAGATCTGTTCGAATCCGAGGAACTTGAGGATCGAGAGGTTGACCGACGGGTGGAAACGCAGACCGCCCTTGTAGGGGCCGATGGCGTTGTTGAACTGGATGCGGTAGCCGAGGTTGGTCTGCACTTCGCCGCGGTCATCGACCCATACGACTTTGAACGTGAAGATCCGGTCGGGCTCGACGATCCGTTCAGCGATGCGGTTGGCTTCGAATTCGGGATGTTGGTTGTAGGCGCCCTCCACAGTCATCAGAACTTCGCGCACGGCCTGCAGGTATTCGCTTTCGCCGGGGTGCTTGCGTTCGAGTTCCGTCATGATTTTGTTTACGTTCATAGCTTTGAAGTTTTTAGGTTTGGTATTCTTCTGTTACAAATATAGCAATATTTCTTAGGGATTGTAACTTTTTCCGGGAATTTTTCGGAAAATTTTAGTCTTTGCTGGTTTCGCGGATCATGCCCCGGTTCGAGCGTCCGTCGATGCAGACCCACAGCGGGTGTTCGAAGCGCACCTGACGCAGATAGGTTCCTTCGTGGCAGGCCGGCAGCGAATCGAGATACGCTTCGCGGAAGATCCCCTCGCCGCGGTAGGGGCTGATGGTCAGATAGCCCACGCCCAGTGAGGTGACGTTCTGGAAAAAGTGGGTGCCCTGCGAGGGTTCGACCTCGAACTTCTCGATGCCGCACTCGACGATGACCTTCGCCTCGGAGATGTGGTTCCACTTCACGGGCACGCCCAGGAACGGGTCCGACGATCCCCAGCGTCCGGGTCCCACAAGAATATAGGAGCGTTTTTCGTCGCGCATGCGGTTGTTCATCGCCAGCAGTTCGTCGGCGATCTTCTCGGTCGAGAGCGAATCGAACGCTTCGCTCTTCACGTAGATGATGTCGGCCAGATCGGACATCATGCCGATGCCGAGGGCCTGTTCGCCGTAGATCAGTGCGCGGGCGGGATCCTCCTTCGACCAGTCGATGGCGCGGTTGTCCTGGTTGTCGATGATCGGGCGGATCTGCAGCAGGTTGAAGATCTGCTGCTGGCCCGGGGCGACGTCCATGTTGACGGCGAACTCCACCTCGACGGGGCAGCGCATCTCCTCGGCCCCCATGCGCAGGATGTCCGAGACGATCTCGGCCAGCGGGAAGGTGTTGTACTTGAGGATGTTGTTGAAGGTGATGACCTTGCGTCCGCGGTCGAACGGGCTGTCCGAGATGCGTTCGTTCTCGCGGTCCCAGACCGAGCAGACGTATTTCGAATTGCGGAACCGGCCGATCTCCGTGAGGCTCAGGCGGTGCAGGTTCACCGCGTCGTCGATCGACGTGCGGAACTCTTCGGGGCGGAGGCTCAGGGCGAGGACTTCGGTCTGGGTGTCGCTCAGCGCCAGTTCGGGGGTCGATGTCTGGAGGACCTTCTGCGGATAGCGGGGCGAGAAGCGGAGCGTGCGGCCGCCGTCGACGACGAGTTTGCCCAGTCCCATGGCTACGTTGCAGACGCCGTCCGAGGGTTGTTCGTCGCCGATCGGGTAGTAGTTGATCGAGCGGGCGACGCCCGAGCAGGTCGGGAACCACAGCCCGTTCTGCTCCGTACCGCAGACCTCCTGGATGATGACGGCCATCTTCTCCTCGGAGATCAGGTTCTGCGACGAGGCGATGTAGGCCCGCGAAGCGGCGAAGTAGACCGAGGCGTAGACGCTCTTGACGGCGCGCAGCACCAGACGCAGCATCTGATCCTCGTTGGGCGTGTAGGGGATCATGTAGGTCGAGTAGATGCCGGCGAAGGGCTGGTAGTGCGAATCCTCGAGTTTCGACGAGGAGCGGATGGCCAGCGGTGTGCGGACCGTGCGGATGTAGGCCTTCAGCTCCTCCTGCAGGCGCTGCGGGACGGTCGAGGTGACGAATTCCGAGAGGATCTCCTCGTCGGAGAAGTCCTGCGAGATGATGTACTGCAGGTCGTTGCGGCGGATGAACTCGTCGAAATACTCCGTGGCGATGACCACCGAGCGGGGGATCATGATGCGGACGTTTTCGTGCTTGTCGTACTGGCGGTGCTTGGTGAGCATCGAGTTCATGAAGGCCAGACCGCGGGCCTTTCCGCCGAGCGAACCCTCGCCGATGCGGGCGAAGGCCACGGCATCGGAGTAGGTCTCGGGGTCGAAACGCGCCACGACGCCCTGTCCGAGCAGCGTGCGGTAGTCGCGGATCAGATTGACCAGCACGCGGCGGTGCTCCTCGACCGACGAGAAGTGGCTCTTGTTATACTGGCGGATCGACGACGCCAGCGGGAACAGTCCCCGCGAGTAGAGCCATTTCGAGAGGTGGTTCTGCGAGGTGTGGTATTCGAACGCCCGGTCGGGGATCGTGGCGATCATCTGCTGCATCTGCGTCAGGTCCTTCGCGCGGCCGATCTCGGCGCCCGTGTCTGGGTCCTTGAAAACGAAGTCGCCGAAGGCGAACTCTTTGGCGATGTAGTCGTGCAGCTGCGAGAGCAGCGTCTTGGAGTTCTTGGCGATGAATCCCGCACCCAGCTCCGCGGCCTGTTTGCCGAAAGCCACCTGCGACGACTGCAACAGTACAGGCATCAGCGGGTTATCCTCCCGGATGCGGCGGCAGAGGTCGATGCCGGCGTCGAGTTTCTCGCTCTCGGGCGGGTCGTTGCGGCGGAGCACGAACCCCACGTCGGAGATCACGCCCAGCAGGTTTTTCTTGTAACGCTCGTACAGTTCCACGGCCTCCTCGTAGCAGCGCGCCAGCAGGATTTTCGGGCGCGCGCGTTTGCGCAGCACCTGCTGCTGCTCGTTGAAGGCGTCCTTCAGGAATTCGGTGTTTTGCAGCAGCAGCAGTTTGTAGATCTCCGGTAAATAGGTGGAATAGAAGCGGATCGAGTCCTCGACCAGCAGGATGGCCTGCACGCCCCCTTCGCGGATGTCCTCGTCGGCGTTCATCTTGTCCTCGATCAGCTTGATGATGGCGATGATCAGTTCCGTGTTGCCGTGCCACGAGAAGATGTAGTCCAGTCCCGAGCGGTCCTGCTCCTCGATGCGGCGGTAAATATCCTTCGAAAAGGAGGTCAGCAGCGCCACGGGGGTGTTGGGGTGCCGCTCCTTGACGATCTTGGCGAACGAAAAAACGTCGGGTTCGCCGACGTTGTACATCGTGAGGATGAAATCGAACGAATCGTCCCGGTCCAGCGCCTCCAGCGCCTCGGCGGTCGAGCTGACGCGCGTCAGCGACGGCGGGTTCGACATGTTGAGGTCGATGTACTCCTGGTTGATCTGCGACTCGATGTGCCCGTCCTCCTCCAGGATGTACCCGTCGTAGCTGCAACATACGAGCAGGATTTTGTGGATGCGGTATTTCATGAAGCGGTAGGGGACTTTGCTCCCGTCGGGCATGTATTGTTCCAGGCTTTTGTTCATTCGGATGCTAAATTTGTTCTACCAACAAAAATAAGGAAAAAATTGTTACCTTTGAAATCGGAAACGCTGAAAATAACCGCAAGACAAGATGAACAAGGAGAAATATACCCTGCAGGAGGTCACCACTCCCGCCCTGGAGCGCGAGTGGCTGGACTTTCCGAAACGAATCTATAAGGGAAACCGCAACTGGGTCTGCCCGCTGGACGTGGATGTCCTCGAGGTTTTCAACCCGTCGAAAAACGAACTTTTCGCTGACGGCGAGGCCATCCGCTGGGTGGCGCGCGACGCCCGGGGCGAGCTTGTCGGCCGCATCGCGGCGTTCTACAACCGCGAGAAGGCTTCGATCGAGGAGCAGCCCACGGGCGGCTGCGGGTTCTTCGAGTCGATCGACGACCAGCAGGTCGCCGACATGCTGTTCGAAGCCTCGCGCATGTGGCTGGCCAGCCGCGGCATGGAGGCCATGGACGGCCCGATCAACTTCGGACAGCGGCGCGACTGGTGGGGGCTGCTGGTCGAGGGCTACGAATTCCAGCCCCTCTACAAGAATCCCTACAATCCGCCCTATTACAAGGAGTTGTTCGAAAACTATGGTTTTAAGAATTATTTCAATCAGCACAGTTTTATCTGGCGGGTGAACGATTCGGAGGCCAACAAGCAGATTTTCGCCCGCGCCGAGCGTCTCTACACCGTGCCGGGTTACCGGGTCGAGAACATCGACATGAACAATCTGGAGGAGGCCGCCGAGAGTTTTCGCGTCATTTACAACAAGGCGTGGGCCTTGTTCTCGGGCGTCAAGCCGATGACGCAGGAGGAGGCGCTGGAGATGGTCCGGGAGATGAAACCGATCATCGACCCCAACATCATTTTCTTCGCCTATTTCAACGAAGAACCGATCGGATTTTTCATCACCGTTCCCGACCTAAACCGCCTGATCGGCAAATTCAACGGCAAATTCGGCTTGCGGCAGAAGCTGCGGCTGATGTGGGACCTGAAGGTGCGCAAGTCGTGCGACCGCATTTTCGGCATCATCTTCGGCATCACGCCGGAGTTCCACGGCAAGGGCGTCGAGTCGGCCATCATGGTCAAGTACTGGCAGTTCCTCGAGCGGACGAAGAATCCCTACAAGTCGATGGAGCTGGCGTGGATCGGCGATTTCAACCCCGTGATGAACCGCATGATCGAGACCTACGTCTGCGCTACGCGCCACAAGGTGCACACCACCTACCGCTACCTGTTCGACCGCACGAAGGAGTTCCACCGCTGTCCGCGCCTGGGCGTGAAGCGCCGCTCGGAATGATTTGTTGTGCTGCAAGTCTCTCTTTCCAACGGGAGATTTCGGAGGAATTTTGAATACATGAAGCCTGCATCAAACACTCGTTACATATGAAAACCACCGTATTCACCAAGTACCACATCGCCGCGGGCGCCAAGATGGCCGAATTCGCGGGATACAACATGCCCATCGAATTCACGGGCATCAACGACGAGCACATGGCCGTGCGCAACGGCGCCGGGGTCTTCGACGTGAGCCACATGGGCGAAATCTGGGTCAAGGGTCCCCGGGCGCTCGATTTGCTGCAACGCATCACGACCAACGACGTTTCGAAGCTCTTCGACGGCAAGGTGCAGTACACCTGCATGCCCAACGGCCGCGGGGGTATCGTCGACGACATCCTGGTTTACCGCGTCGACGCCGAAACCTACATGCTCTGCGTCAATGCCGCCAACATCGAAAAGGACTGGAACCACATCTGCGAACAGGGCCGGGCGTTCGGCATGGAGGCAGGCCACGGCAAGGAGCTTTACAACGCTTCGGACGAAATCTGCCAGCTCGCCGTGCAGGGACCTCTGGCCATGAAGATCGTGCAGAAGATGTGCGACGAGCCGGTCGAGGAGATGGAGTA
>OLWA01002338.1_pt1 | contig 17041 bp, 16 predicted proteins | sample 1673251 | NCBI WGS metagenome assembly OLWA01 (sample SAMEA3178937, study PRJEB25190) | human gut metagenome | biome: human gut; feature: human-associated habitat; material: faeces | place: Austria | collected 2013
TAAATTACATTTCGCCCATGATAACGGAAACGGTAAAGGCGCAGATAAAAGGTACAGAACAAAGACTTGCACGTCTGATTTTTAAAGTCGCAGTCGAACTTGGAAAGCTGTCTCACATGACCGCCGCCATGAACGATGTTGACGATGAAACGCTGAAAAGCCTTCATGCGATGTGCGTTAACGAGGTCAGAAAAATTAATGGCATAATAGATTACGAGAATGCTGTGGAGTATCAAAAGGAGTGATTAAATGCCAAAAATTATTGTCACGAGTCGTTATTTGAAAAAGGGTTCGAAGAAGAATCTGAAAAATTATGTGAAGTATATTGCAACTCGTGAGGGAGCAATTCCGATGGTTAGCGAGCGTGAAAATTATGTTGGATATCTTGCCAATCGTCCGGGCTCTGTAAAGTTTAATACGCATGGTTTGTTTTCACAGACCAACGAGCCTATCAATCTTGAAAAGGTCGCAAAAGAAATTGCTGATCACGGTGGAAATGTCTGGACTCACGTTGTTTCGCTTCGCAGGGACGATGCACAGAAAATGGGTTATGATAATCTGAAAGCATGGCGCGATCTTGTTATCAGACAGATTCCGAGCATTGCAAAAAATCAAAAGATAGACTTGAAGAATCTTCGCTGGTACGCTGCATTTCATGATAAGGAAACCAATCCCCATATTCATATTATCGTTTATTCGCAAAATGATCGTGAGGGATTTTTAACGAATCATGGTATTGAAAAAATCCGCAGCGGATTTGCAAATGATATCTATTCTGATGAGTTACATCACCTCTACGAGCAGCAAACAGACTTGCGAAATCTCTTGAAAAAAGAATCAGAGCAGTTAATGAAACAGCTTGCAGAAAAGGTTTCTCAGAATAAAAACTTTGATGTGGAACTTATAGATCTTGTTTTAAAATTGCATAATCAGCTTGTGGAATCAAAGGGTAAGAAAGTGTACGGTTATTTGAAATCCGATGTGAAGAAAACCGTTGATGAAATTTTTGCAAGGCTTGCTGATAATGAATCAGTTAAAAAGATGTATGAACTATGGTGCGAAATGGAGCAGCAGAAGCATGATGTGTACTCTTCTGCAAAGGTTGGGTTTCCGTCGCTCGTTGACAACAAAGAATTTAAATCCGTTAAAAATATGATAGTACAGACTGTATTGCAAATGGATTTTCAACATCCTGAGATAAAGGTGGAAATGCCCGAAATTGCAGATGAAAATACGGATCAGTTTAAAAATGAAATACTTGCAAATACCATATTTAACTTGTTTGTAAATCTCAGCCGCTGTATCGAAGATGACTATCAGCGTAAGTTTAAGTCAGGAAGAAAAATGATTGACAGTAAACTTCGGAGGATGATTCAGGAGAAGAATCAGGCTCTTGGAATTAAGCAGGAAAATGGTCAGACTCTGGAATACTAAATGAAAATAAGCGTATCGGATCAAAGTGATTCGGTACGCTTTTTCGTCAATTCCGCCAATTAATGATGGCGGTTTTGGCGGGTATTTGCAGTGAATTTAATCTTATTATATCATAAATTCTGTAAATGTAAAGAATTTTTTGAAAAAACATGGGTGAAATATGATCGGAAAAGCATTTTTTCAAGCTTTTAAACCGTCATTTTTCAGTCAGAACGGAGGAGTTTTATGGCTAAACGAGGAAGTAATATTTACAAGCGAAAGGATGGGCGGTTCGAGGGACGTGTGCCTGTCGGTTATCAGGATAACGGAAAAATTAAGTACAAATCCGTGTATGCAAGAACTCTTGCAGAAGTAAAGGAAAAGATGTCAGAGATGTATTCGGTACGTCTGAATCGTGCTGTTTCACCAATAAAGTTAACGGTTGCCGATGCAGCAGAGCAATGGCTTTCTTCAGCAAAATTGAGGGTAAAGGAATCCAGCTACGCAAACTATGAGAATATTGTTTCAAAGCATATTATCCCGATTCTTGGGGGTGAATATATGTCTAACCTGACCACACAGAAACTTAATGACTTTATCCATTACAAATTAAATAGCGGCAGACTTAATAGCAAAGGCGGATTATCGACAAAATCTGTGCGTGATATTATGACTGTTTACCGTAGCATTGAAGCGTATGCGGCAAGAGAATATGGAATCAAGGGAACTCATTTTACAATGCCTAAAATTGAAAAAAAGCAGACCGATGTGCTGAACGTTTTTGAAAGAAAAAAACTTGAAAATTATCTGATCCACAATCAAAATAGCACAAATATTTCCGTACTGCTCTGCCTTTTCACAGGACTTCGTATTGGTGAACTGTGCGGTCTGAAGTGGGGTGACATTGATTTTGATAATGGTACTCTCATGGTTAGTCGAACTGTTCAAAGAATAAATAAGCACGGTAAATCCGAGGTTGTGATTGGTTCTCCGAAAAGCAAAAGCTCTATTCGCATTGTTCCAATTCCCGAATTTTTACTTGCAATTTTAAGGAAAAAAAGAAAGAATGATGACTTTTATATCATCACCGGAACTTCCAAACCCACTGAACCCAGAACCATGCAAAATCGATTTAAGGCTATTTTGAAAGTATGCGGTATCAGAGATGTCAACTTTCATCTCCTTCGACATACCTATGCAACTGTTTGCATAGAAAACGGATTTGACCCGAAAACTCTCAGTGAACTGCTCGGCCATGCAGATGCAAGTATAACACTCAACCGCTATGTTCATTCTTCCATGCAGATGAAAAAGAAATATGTAAGCAGACTTCGGCTTACTGCTTAATTTTTCAGCCGTCAGATTTTCGTAATCATATTTTGAAAAATTACCTATTTTACGCTGTTTTTCACTTGAATTTTACAAATTGGCGGAATTGACGAAAATATATAATTGTCTTCAGAGTTTTATTATATCATAAAATCCATAAGATAATCATTGTGATATTGTCAGTTATGGTTGAAATTTCCTGTATTCTATGATAAAATATATTAAATGCAAATAAAAGGGATTGGCGGTGTATTTTTATGATTAAAATTGCAGTAGTAGATGATGAGAATATAGTATGTACACAACTCGAAAGATTAATAAATGAAGCAGCAGATATTATATCTATAACTGTTGAAATTGATATTTATAGCTCAAGTGAAGCTTTTGTAAAAATTCTTAAGGCTAACGAAAAATATGATTTGATTTTTCTTGATATTGAACTTGATAAATACAGTGGAATAGATATCAGCCATTGCATTAGAAATGAGTTGTCAGATGATTCTACTCAAATTGTTTTTGTTTCAGGTAAAAATGGTTATGATCGTCAGCTTTTTGAATTCAGACCTATAGACTTTCTTGAAAAGCCGATTGATGTAAATAAAATGATTAATATAATGTCAAAATATGTTCGTATTTATGGTGGACAAAGTGATCTGTTTAAATATAAGATAAACAGGGATACTTTTTATGCTAATATAAATGAAATATTATATTTTAAAAGTGATGACAGAAGAATACTCATTGTAAAAGAATCTGGTGATGAGGAGTTTTATGGAACAATCGAAAATGTTTATACGCAGCTTAAAGACAGAGGATTTTTTATTCCTCACAGAAGCTATCTTGTAAATTATCGATTTATCAGAGGCTTTCAAGCGAAAATAATAATTATGACGAATGATACTCAAATACCTATCTCTGATAACAGACGTAAAGAAATATTTAAAATTCAGCTAATGTTAGAGAATGGAGATTAAACAATGAATTTTGATTTATATACATGGATTTATTTAATTACAAACTGTTTCAGTATGATGATTGTTTACAAGTTTGTTACGGCTTTTTTTGCTGAACGAATAACAAAGCCATTAGTTTGTTTGGCTTCTTATCTGTCGTATTTTATATGCACAAGCTTTGTGTATATTATATGGGATATTCCTGTTCTTACGATGTCTGTAAATGTTGTAACTATATTTGTAGCAACAATTAATTATAAATCCTCATTAAAGAAAAAACTTGTCGCAGTAGCATATATATATGTTTTCATGCTTATACCAGAATTATTAGTTTCTGCAATAACAAATTATTTTAATTTCCCGATGTTTGATAGTGGGTATTACAATAATATAACAGGATTAATTATTGTTAGAATTTTAACATATCTTGAAGCTTTAATATTTTATAATGTTAAATCAATAAAAAGACATCAAACAGTCGGAGGTATTCAATGGATTGCAACAATTTTTATACCGGTTTCTACACTGTTTATAAAAATTTTCCTGATTGATTCAAAAACGTCAACAAAATCAGACATCATTGTTTCGACAATAATTATTTTTCTCATAAATCTGCTGACATTTTATCTTTATGATTCACTTTCAGCAAGTTATATTCAAAAAACAAAAGCAACTGTATTAGCAAAGGAAAGGGAAATGTATTATAACCAGTGTGTCATGATGCAGGAGACTGCTGAGAATCTGCAAAGATTCAAACATGATATTAATAATCAATTTATTTCCATAAAGGAATTGGTATCATCTGAAAAGTATGATGAACTTAAAAAAATTATTTCCGGTTTATCTGAACAGTTAGACATAAAAAAGATGTACAGTACAACAGGAAATATTGCGGTAGACAGTATAATAAACTATAAATTAAATTCAATAACAGAAAGCGATGTGGAGATAACCACTGAAATTGCAGTGCCCGAAACACTTGAAGTGGAAATAAATGATATGGTTTCGCTAATCGGAAACATTCTCGATAATGCTATATATGCACTAAAAGAAGTTGGAGCTCCGAAAAAATTATATTTTAAATTGGCATATAACCGAGGCAGAATACTTATAAAGGAAACCAATAATTACAAAACAGAAATACAATATGTTAACGGGGAGATTGTATCGGCGAAAGATAATTCTGGAGAGCATGGATTTGGATTAAAAAATATAGAGAAAATCGTAAATAAATATAATGGTTACAGTGAAATAAATCATTCATCAAATATTTTTACTATGAATATTCTGATGTTTGTCAACAACTGAAAATCTTTAAATCATAGAGCTGCATCTGATAAAAAGATGCAGCTCTAATTTTTTCACTGCAAATATTCCGGGATTTCACTGCATATATCGGCATAAAAAGACAAAATATGCTATAATGTTTCCGCCAAAAATATGTTTGAAAGGAGAAATAACATGAAAAAGTTAGTATCAAAATACAGCGGTTTTCTTGCAGCTTTGGCTCTTGTAGTCACAACAATGACAGCTAATTCGACTTGTGTGTTCTGTATGCATCAGCCAAAAATGCCAAATGGTTCAGAAAAATTACGTAAGTTCTGATGTTTGATATCATTTCTGACAAAATAGCAGATGGCTTTGTTAAAACTAATGCTATCAAGGCGGAAGATAAAGAAATATATCAGTTCGGAATTCAGCAAACGTTTGTAATATTGCTTAATATTATAACGGCTGCAATTTTAGGCATAGCATTTCATAAGTTCTGGAATATGGTTGTGTTTATGGCAGCTTTTATTCCAATCAGAATCTATGCCGGTGGCTTTCATGCTAAAACATCTTTAAGATGTTACATATACTCAATATTTTTTTTAGCGGCAGTTCTTTTGGCAATGAGATTTGTAGATCTGACAAATCTCATTTACTGTCTGCTGTATTGCTTGTCAAGTATAATAATTATTTGGTTTGCTCCAATTGCAGATGTCAACAAGCCTTTGGACAAAACAGAAAAGATAGTATATAAAAAAAGAACTGTTATACTTTGGGTTACAGAAACTGTGGTTATATTTATATGTTATTTTTTTAGTTGGAGTATAATTTTTGAGAGTTGCATATATTCTTTATTTTCAACAGCAATAATGCTTATTTTGGGCATAATCAAAAACAAATATAATATAGGGAGAACATAAATGAACAAAAAACTAAGCAGGATAGTATCCGGAGTGTTATCCGTGATATTAGTCGGACAGGTTTTGATCTATGGCGACGGCAGTTCACAAGGTATTGCTCATGCCGAAACAATTGCAGAGATAAAAGAATCACTTCAGCTTTCCGATAACGCAGATGAACTGAAACAGGAATATAATAATGCTGTAGATGGTTTAGGGAAAGTTGAATATTTCAGAAATCCGGAAAGGGCTGCATTATACAGTTCAAATACAGGTGAACCGTCTGTTGCTGAAGCAGGTGGTCTGTCTATATCCGGATATGTGGGACAATACGGCACATATTCAGATTTGACAAAGGTAAAAATCCTCATATTTGACGGATGGGATCTGGCAAATCAGACAACGGCTAACGCAAACGGATTTTTTACAGTTTCGGCATACAATCTTGGACCGGATACAAATGTAAAAATTGAATGCGACGGTTATCTTCCACGTTTCTACAAAGGAATGGGATACGGTAGCTACTGGCTTGGAAGTTCCGAAGAGCCTGAAATGCTGTTACCGGGAGATACCACATGGAACGAAGAACAGGCCAATCAGTGGAGCGATGAACAGATAAATTCAGCCGACGCAGCGTATGTTCAGAGTTGTATAGGCGCATATGTTGGAGACAGTGACTTTAATCCAAGTATGGATGCTGATGGTGATAATATCATAAGTCAGGATGATTTGAATGCGTTCTGTGAATTTTATAAGACAATTGGCGATAGTGAATATGAATTACCGCAGTATATTTGCGATATGGATATGAATGCGGATGGAGTCATCAACGAAATTGATTATGAAATTTTCATTTCTAATGATGTAACTGAAGAAGAATATAATAATTTTGTAAGTGAGTTTAATGGCTTGCGTCAGCCAAATACATGGGTATACATTTACAATCATGAAATGACCGGTGATATTTATGTAAATGCGGATGATTACAGTGATGGCATTAACAAGATAAATGCAGATGCACAGAAACGCGGACGTTCCGAAAATTATTATGAATATATGGACAAGAACGAAAACGGAACAATAGATCAAAGCGACTGTGATTGGTTTACAAATTATGGCAGTCAGTATGCAGGTTCTAATTCTGAAAACAGCTACAAGAAGAACATCAAGCTGACAGGGTACTGTTATAACCCCGGAGCATTTAGCCTTCACGACGCTAACCTTGATATAAATGGTCAGATTCTTGAGGTTGAGGATTGTATGTACTTTACAACAGATAATCCTTCCTTATGGTCGGGAAAAGGGGCAACTCTTGACTTAAATGATGGCGGTATCTGGGTGCATAATAATTTCGTATTCCGTACGGCTTCACCCGACGGCTGGAGTGGTAATGCCGGTATGGATCTGCTTATGAACGGCGGATTCCTTTATATTGACCAGAACTTTGATTTCGGACAGGCAAACTGCTATGATCGTATAATTATGACAAATGCCATGGATGAATTAGAAGTTGATGGAAACTGGCAATATGTTACTCTTGCGGATATGGAAGGACAATGGACTGCTGGACATATTTATTTTTTAGGACCAGTCTGGCAGGTAAATGAAGCTTCCGGACCGAAATCAGTATATTCTTCTGATGACCATATCATTACTTTCTACTATGAAGGCGGCAGACAAACTATTCTTTGGGATAACTGCGAAACCTACATAGACAACGAGGACGGTTCGTACAATACAGAAAGACGCTTTAATTTTGATGGCGGCATAGATTTCCCTTATGGATATTCGGAAGATTTGTACTGGTTTAGACCTTGGTGGAGACCTTATGACGAGCCTGACTACACTCTCTACCGCAAAGGTTGGGAAATGGGCGATGGCGTACACATCGCAACAGGAAATTACACCAAAACCTTTACGGATTTAAGTATTGAGTCACCCGGAGTTCAGTCCGATTTTGTAAGAACATACAATTCTACAAGCAATGAGGAAGGCTCATTCGGCATCGGCTGGGACTTCAATATTGACGTAAGCAAGATGGTGATTCCGGCAGAAGGTTATTATCAGGTAGTACTTCCGGACGGTTCTAATACAACATTTAAGGACGCTGATAACGGCGGTTATGAATGCTTAAACGCTCACAGTACAATGACAAAAAACGGCAGCGAATACATTGTTACAAATGCTGCACAGTCGAAGTATTATTTCAACGCTGACGGAGAAATGTACAAGGTTGAAGATGCTGAGGGTAATAAACTGACTGTTTCCTCTATGTTAAACAATCAGCGTACTGTAACTGATTCTACAGGCAGAACCTACAAGATTTATTACAATGGAAACAGCGAGCATTCCCGTGTAACAAAAATTGAGGATACTGCTGCGAACAGAACTGTAACCTATGAATACAATTCAGATTTTCAGCTTATTTCAGCAACAAATGTTGCAGGGGGTAAGGAAACATATTCATACGATTCAAACGGTCATATGAATAAGATCACAAATTGCTATAACGAAGCGACCGATCAGATTACTTACTTTGAGGACGGTAAGGTTGATTATCTTGTAAACGCTTCAGGTCTTAAACAGGTTTATACCTATGATAAGGCTAAGAAGCAGACCGGTACAAAGGAATACGACGGCGACACCCTCGTAAAAACCTTTACTTACGATTACGATGAGAAATATGCGGTAAAGACCAATAAGGTTGAAACAGACGGTCAAACATACGATGTTGACAAAATCACTTACAAAATGGTTGATGACGAAAACAAGTATGACGAGATGTCTGAAAGCGTTGATATCATGGGTAATGTTACAAAATATGACCGTGACGATAATGGTAATGTAACTAAAACTACAAACCCTGATGGTACATTTACTTTAGCAAATTACAACAGTAAAAATAATGTAACCGCTGAAATTGATGAAATGGGCTATGCGACTATCAAGGCGTATGATAAGGACGGCGTGCGCTTGATTAAGGAAGCTCAAAGTTTTAATCCTTTATCACAGGCAGATATTAATATTGTAACGGCAAAGAATTTTGATCCGGTAACATATCTTGCTGAAAATGAAAGCAGCTATGCTGTAACAAGTCACGAATACTATGCTGACAGTTATGTCAGCGGAGTTATAGGACTTATTAAAAAGACAACCGACCCTGAGGGGAATATTACCGAATATGATTATTATAAATCAGGAAACGGCAAAGGTCTTGTAAGTGAAAAGTGGGTTTACGGAAATGGTATTTCAAAGCCGGAACACGGTACTCGCTATGAATACAATGCTCAGCTTCATGTTTCCAAAGAAACAAGTTCTGAGGGTTATGTAAAGGAATACGAATACGATAAATTCAACAATGTTACAAAGACAAAAGATTTTGGTACAGGTTCAGACGCCGCAGTAACAATTGCAGAATATGATAAGCTTAGCAGAAAGATTGCAGAATATGCTCCTAACTATTCTGCTGATAAGAGTCATGGTACTCTGACATCATATTATCCGGACGATAACAAGAAAACTGAGACTGACGCTGAAGGCAACGTTACTTCTTACAAGTATGATGTTTATGGCAATGTTATTGAAAAAACAAATGCTGACGGTACAGTAAATATTACTGAATATGACGGATTACAGCGTGAAAAGGCTGCATATTTCAAATCTGATTCAAACGCTGAAAAACAGATTCTTGCTTCTACAGAATATGAGTTTGTAAAAAATCACGGTTTCGACGTTTTCACGGCTCTCAACAGTTCATCTTCAAAGTCATGCGGCGGACTTAAAACAGTCAAGAAAACATATATTACCGCTGATAAGCAGGTAGTAAATGAAACCCTTGCTGACTGGAAAGAAAATACCGTTTATGAAAAAACAAACGGCGAAACTAAACGTACCAATGCTTACTATTCAAACGGACAGCTTGCAAGACAGACTGACGCTTTGGGCAATACAATTAAGTACGAATACGGTACTCTGAACAAGCTGACTAAGATCTATACGCCATTTAATGGCAGTGAAAATTATTCCGTTACAGAAAATCAGTATGATAAGAACGGAAATATAATTCTCACGAAGCAGACGGTTCAGAAAGAGGATTCAAGTACAGTCAAGTACAGCATTACTCAGAACGAGTATAACGGACTGGGACTTCTTTCAAAGGTAACTCTCAGCGGAACAGGTTCAAGTGGAAAGAACATAACTCAGTATTTCTATAACAATGACGGCATTGAAACAGAAATGCGTACAGGCTTGTCTTCCGACAGTGATACCTCATATCTGAAAACAGAGTATGTGTATGATTCACGCAATCATCTTGTTCGTACAACCGACAGCACAGGTTACAATTCTGGCACGATCACTTATGATCTCAACGGAAACGTACTTACAAATACTGACGCTAACGGCAATGTTACAACAAATACCTATGATGCGTTAAACCGTGTACTTACTGCAAATACGGTTAATTCTAAGGATTCTTCAAAGAATGTCAGCAAGTCATACACTTATGACAGCATGGGAAGAATCACAAAATCAATAAGCAACGGGCTGACTACAAATACAATTTATGACTCCCTGGGAAGAAAATATACCGAAGGCGAATATGACGGTGATGGGTATTCTGTATTCAGAGGATTTTTCTATGAAGGCGTATCTCAGTATGTAAGCAAAGAGATTACAGGACAGTATAATTTACTGCTGTATTCTTCAAAAACATACGAATACGACGGCGAAATGCGTGTTGTAAAGGTTAAAGAATCCGGAAATGAAACCGTTTCTTACACCTACGACGCAAACGGAAACAAGAAAACAGAAACCCTTGCAAACGGCGTAGTTTCAACCTATACCTACAATAACAACAATAAGGTGACCGGAATCACCAACAAAAAGGGAAATTCCACAATTTCAAGCTATGAATATTCTTATTATTTAGACGGTTCTGATGCTTGCAAAGTGCGCAATGAAAATGGTATAATTGAAACAACATCATACGAATATGATGGTCTGAAAAGGCTGACTGAGGAATCTGTCGCAATTGGAAACAGTACAGATACCTATGCATACGAGTATGACGATTACGGCAACCGTTCCAAGATGACGGCTACCGGTTCTGAGAATTATGTAACTGAGTACAGCTACAATAACGCTCAGGGCAAGTACACTGCACTTCTGCAGAAGGAAGTAAAGACAGTCGAGGGTGAAGAAAATCCGCTTGACCTTACAAGCAACGTTAAGCAGACGGTTTATACTTATGACGCTAACGGCAATCAGATCAAAAAGACTGCCGAAGGTAAGACTGAAACTAACACTTACGATGGTCTGAATCAGCTTATTGGCTTTACCGACGGCACAACAACTGCAAGCTACAAGTACAATGCAAGCGGTCTGCGCTATGAGAAAACTGTTGACGGTGAAACTATTAATCATGTCTGGGACGGAAGCAAGCAGATTGTTGCAGACGTAATTGATAACCAGTTCTATGAGGCTGACTGCTATATCCGTGGCACAAACCTTGTAGCTAAGTATAACTACAAAAATGGAGATAAGTCAGAGTATACCTATTACACACAGAACGCTCATGGCGATGTTGTAAATCTTACAAATGCCAATGGTGAAGTGACTAAGACTTACAAGTATGACGCTTTCGGTGTTGAAAAGGATATTGATGATTCTGATACGAATGCTTTCCGTTACTGCGGTGAGTATTATGATGCTGAAACGGGTACAATTTATCTGAGGGCGAGATATTATAATCCAAGTACAGGTAGATTTACTCAGAGAGATTCATTTGCCGGTAGAAGATCTGATCCGCTTAGTTTGAATCTTTATACTTATTGCAGGAATAATCCTTTGAGATATATTGATCCAAGTGGACATAGTTATGCGACATTGCCGGATGGAACTTCAATGACTATTAATAGTGCTGGAGATGCAGAAAGATTTTACTTATTAAGAGATAAACAATTAGTTGATTTATCTGAAAAGGCATTGAGTTTCGGAAAATATACTGTATCAAATGTCGTTTCAGCATTTAAAAGAGGGTATATTAGAAATAATAGTTACGATGTTCCGACATATGATCAATTTATAATGATGTCTAAAAAACGTACAGCAAGACCTGATTCAGGATTATCTGATTACTCTGATGAAGAAATTTCTAAATATGCTCATGATAAGTCATTACCATCTTCGGAGCGCAGAAGATTTCAAACTGAGGAAAAAGTAAGAGGATTAAGAAATAAACAAAAAAGGCAAGATTACAATAAGAAAAAAGGCAACAGTAACAATATAGTACTTCCTGATCCTTATGGTCTTGATAATTTTAGAGAAGCTGTAGATGATTTATATATGGAAGAAACGCCTGTAAATCAATCATCTTTTGGGGATGTCCTTGAGGGATCGGGCATGATTATATTATCAAGTGCAGCAATGATTTTTATTGTGGGTGATAATTTTACTGGTGTTGGAGCAGCAGATGATGAATTATTAGTACCTCTGGAAGACTTATTAAAACAAGGATTACAAATGTTAACATAATGTTTGATAATTCAGAAGGTGAATTCATGTTGAATATTTCTGAAAGCGAAAAATTAGAATATTTAGAAAAATTAGAATCTCAATCGGTATCATTATCTGAGGATATTCTTATGATCTTATATGAAAATTCTGATGAGTGTATACGTTCAGAATTGGCACAAACATTATCATTATATCATAATGAATTATCGGAAAAAATTCTTGTGTATTTATTAAATGATAAAGATGAACTTGTTAGAGTAAATGCTTGTGATTCGTTGTATTGGAGTCATTCTAAAAATACTTTGGAAAAGTTACTTAAAATCATGCAAAATGATAAATATCTTGTAAGAGGATATGCATTATTGAGCGTTGCGGATATAATTATCAATAACAATTATAATGATTTTATTTATAAGGTCAAACATATTTTGAAGCATGAAAAAAGTAAATTCGTGCTGATGAATTATGATAGTTTTTTGTATAGACTTGGAGATGACTCATATTTATACAAAATTGCTGAAAATCTAAATGCTAAAAAATATAATGTGCGTTGTCATGCAGCTAACCTTTTGTATAATTGTGCACGTAAGGAAAATTATCTAACTGTAATTAATCTTTTTGACAAAAGACTGGATGTTGAAAATAATTATGCGGTCAAGTCTACACTCCAAAGAATAATCAATGACTTAAAGTCTGAATTATAAATTTTTTTGATATTAATTTAAAATGAATCATATGAATAACAACTTTAAATTAGGTTAATTTTATGGAGCAAAATAAACTTCTAAAGTAAGTTTTGCTCCGCAATCTTTGTAAGAAGTCAAACAGCAAATCATGTTTGGGATAGCAGTAAGCAGATTGTTGCAGATGTTATCAACAACCGGTTCTATGAAACTGACTGTTATATCCGTGGCACAAACCTTGTAGTTAAGTACAATTACAAAATGGAGATAAGTCAGAGTATACCTACTATACCCAGAACGCTCACGGCGATGTTGTAAATCTTACAAATGCAGATGGTGAAGTTACTAAGACATACAAGTATGACGCTTTCGGTGTTGAGAAGAATATTGATGATTCAGATACGAATGCTTTCCGTTATTGTGGTGAATACTACGACAAGGAAACTGCGACCGTTTATCTGAGGGCGAGATACTACAATTCGAGTACGGGTAGATTTATTTCGAGAGATAGCTATGCTGGCAAGAATGAAGATCCGCTTTCGCTTAATAGATATACTTATTGCCATAATAATCCTTTGATTTTTGTAGATTTAGATGGACATAAAACATATGATTTAGGAAAAGGTTGGGAAGCTCGTATCGAATCTTCACATGGTAACAACAATGATAAGGGACAGCATGTACATTTATCATATAAAGATGGAAAAAAGACCTATTCACAAAATGACGATGGTTCTCCTCATGATAAAAATAACAATTCTTCAGGTTCACCGCCTGCAAAAGTTTTGAAAAAATTAAAAGAAAAAACTGGCTGGGATTGGAATAAAAATGAAGAAAATTTTTTAAATAAAGCAGAGTATGATTATTGTGGAACAATTAGTAAACCATATTATCAAGTTTATGCTGTATATCAAGTGACCTATGCAGATGAAACTATACGATTTGCATATGAAAGTCCTTTTAATGAATTTTCGCCATCTACAGATAGATTAAAAGATATTTATAAAGATGGTATGACGAGTAATCCGATAAAAGGTGAACAAAATACAGGCACATCGTCAGTTATAATAGGTCCCATGCCATATAGTGGTCCAATTACATTTCCTTCTTTTGGTTTTTTCCCTTTTCCAGCGTTTGGATTTTAAAGAGAGTAAATTAAACTATGAAATTTTTTAAACAAGAATATTTAGACTATGATTACAAAGATGAAATAAAAAGAGCAGAAATGAATAAATTGTGGAAAGAAGCTTGTAAATCATATTCCGATTATTTTAGGACAATAGAGAACTCTTTTTCAAAAAGGTTTATAGACCTATATTATAAACATGATGGGTTTCATGATGCACCAATAAGAAGTATTATTGTTGAAAAAATGAAGAAAAACAAATGTAATATAAGAATTGCATTGGAACTTAATAATATTATGTTTTTCATGATCTATAAAAATGTAATATCTTATACATTTAATGTACCCAAAGATCACAAGTGGTTTGCTGGTAAAATGTATTGGGGATACGGTGAGTTTGAATTATTATCCAATGGATGTATGAACCATAAAATCTTATGTTTAGATAATTGTGAGTTTGACATTACTTGTGATAAAATTTATATAAAAAAGAAATGAAATGTTAAATTCAGAATAAAAAAAGCTTTTAAAACAATAAATAAAATGAACAAAAAAACAATTTCGGTCAGTTCATATCCGAGAAAAGACTTAAGTTATCTATGGAAAGTCAGGAGCTTGCACAGGGCTTGGAATCTCAAACGCATATTTATCTCAGCTTGAGAAGGGTATTCGTACCCATCCGAGCGCCGAGCTTCTTGACAAAATAGCAAAAATTCTGTGCTTGAATAAAGCGGAAACATTTTTTGATTGTTGACAATTCTTTTTCTATTTATTTCCTCCGTTCTGCATTAAGTGGAACGGAGATTTTTTATCAAAATTAATATAATCTAAGATTAATCAAGAGCTTGTGTATATGATGCACAGGCTCTTTTTTTATGCCCTGACAACGTTAAACGGAAAGGACAACCATGCTTTTAACCGCAAAATGGCTGTGCATAACAGAAAATTACCCATAACCTTCGTTTGATTTCAAATTGAACGGAGGTGAGGAAATGAAGAAAAATACAGTCCGTGTTTACGATACAGTGTCAAAAAAATATGTTGATGTTGAGGTCAGTGAGGAGGTTCGGGTACATTACAACAGAACGCAGTGGAATATTGATGATAACAATAAATCGTTCTATAACCATGAAATTCAGTTTTCAGCGCTGATTGGCGGAAAAGACGGAACATTTGAAAATTTCAGAGAATTCATAAATGAACATGAAGATGTTGAAGAAAAGGCAGTATATAAAGTCCTTATTGAAAGGCTTTATGACTGCCTTATTTTTTTGCCCGAATCAGACCGTGAACTTATTGAAATGCTGTACTTTGAAAATATGACTGAAAGGGAATGTGCTGAGTTTTATGGTATAAGTCAGAAAAATATCAACAAAAAGAAAGTTAAGATTTTGTGCAAGCTTAATAAACTTTTAGAAAAATGAAATTTCAGGGGGTATCAAATCCCCGACTTCTCCCCCTATACAAGCGAAAGGAATAATAATTTCTTTCAGGAAACTTGAAAACTGAATATACAGCATCGGGAATACGTTAATCACACGGCCGGTATAAAATCTCGGCAGCCACAGGAGCCATACGCCAAGACCTTGAAAGAGCGAGCGAGAAATATGCGGCTTCAAAATTCAAAATAGCTTTCTGAAATGGCAATGAAACGTGTGAGGATAATGATACTTCCGTCCAGTCACAGCACCCCTTGGTCGGGGAATCAGGCAATGAGGGCGGCTCTATGAGAACCATAGAGGGATGAGATTTCCATGAGATGAATAAGCTGTTCATCGTTGCCGATGCTCCGCCGTGACGGATGTTGTGAACAAGTATCACGGATTGTCTGAGAAATCAGACGAAGGCAAAATGAATTATTACTGCGGTTTGCATTTGGCAGACCGCAGCTTTACATAAGTTTGGAGTGATAATATGAAAGAAAAAATAAAACATATGCGCGGCTTTTATGGCATAAGAATTACACCGACTGTTTGCATTTTGCCCAAATGTCATCCTTGCTATGGATGCGTTTGGAATGTAAAAGATACCGATGCCCTTTTTTGCCCATTTCAAAGCTGCGTTAAGAATAAGAAAGGTTTTAAAATGCCGGAAGTGAGGAATGATAAAAATGGTGATTAAAAGAGGCGATATATTTTATGCCGATCTTGATCCGATAATCGGTTCGGAACAGGGCGGTATCAGACCTGTTCTGGTAGTGCAGAACAATGTCGGAAACAGATACAGTCCAACAGTGGTTGTGTTGCCTGTTTCGTCAGCCAAAAAGAATTATCTGCCAACACATATTCACGTTTGCGGTTCGAAAATGCTGCCGAAAAACTCAATTGTTCTTGCCGAGCAGATAAGAACCATAGACCGCAACAGGCTGAAAAGTTATGTTGGTTCAGTTGGGTTTGAGATTATGAAAAAGGTTGATAAGGCAGTAAAAATAAGTATTGGAGTTGATAGCGATGCCTAAATTCGGACAGGCAGAGTTTGCTGATTTTATCACAAAAACTTTTGTGATAAACAGACTTGAAAAGCTTCTTGCGGAGAATGAAAAAACAAGTCTGAACAGCAAAAATTCAGAAGATATTTACAGAGAATTTCCGTCCTCAAAAGAAATAGCGTAGGAGAAAGAAAATGTTAGGATTTATTTTAGGTTCTATATTCGGAGGTACAGTCGGAGTGTTTACAATGTGCCTTTGCATTGCAGCAGGACAAGCGGAAAAATGTGAAAATCATACAGATTCTAAGGATTAATTTTGTCAGGTCTGGTGATACCATTCTGACAATAAAAATGGTATCCTTGTTGATGAAGCGGAGGTGATAGTATGTCGACAGTAACAGTGATACAGCCAACCATAACAGAAG
>OLWA01002342.1_pt1 | contig 17022 bp, 15 predicted proteins | sample 1673251 | NCBI WGS metagenome assembly OLWA01 (sample SAMEA3178937, study PRJEB25190) | human gut metagenome | biome: human gut; feature: human-associated habitat; material: faeces | place: Austria | collected 2013
TGAGCATCGGCAGGTCGTTGGCTCCGTCGCCGACGGCCACCGACTGCGCGATGTTGATCGATTCGAACTGGCAGAGCAGCCGCAGCAGTTCGGCCTTGCGGCGGCCGTCGACCACCTCGCCGACGTAACGGCCCGTAAGGTGTCCGTTTTCGATTTCGAGTTCGTTGGCGTAGACGTAGTCGAAGCCGTATTTCTGGCGGAGGTAGTTGCCGAAGTAGGTGAATCCGCCCGAGAGGATGGCGGTTTTGTAGCCGACGCGCTTGAGGATGGTCATCATGCGTTCGAGCCCCTCGGTGATGGGTAGGTTGCGGGCGATGTCCTCCATGACCGAGACGTCGAGCCCCTTGAGCAGGGCGACGCGGCGCGTGAAGCTTTCGCGGAAGTCGATTTCGCCGCGCATGGCGCTGGCCGTGATTTCGCGGACCTGCTCTCCGACGCCGGCCCGTTCGGCCAGTTTTTCGATGAGCGTCGAATCCATGTCGAAGCAGATCAGACGCCGGCTGCGGCGGTAGATGTCGTCCTTCTGGAACGAGACGTCGAGGCCGATCTCCGAGAGGTTCATGAATCCTTCGTGCATGGTGCTTCGCTCCTGGTCGGTGAGTGATCCGCGCACGGAGAGTTCGATGCAGGATTTGGCGGCTCGGTTGTCCTCCTTGAGGGGCATGCGGCCCGTCAGACGCTTGATGGCGTCGATGTTCAGACCGTGTTCGGCGACGACCTTCGTCACTTCGGCGATGTGGCGGGCGGTGACCGTGCGTCCGAGCAGCGTGATGATGTATCGGTTTTTGCCCTGACGGCTCACCCAGTCGTTGTACTTCTCCTCGGAGATGGGGGTGAAGCGGATCATCACGCCCAGCTCCGAAGCCTTGAACAGAAGCTCCTTCATGATGAATCCCGATTTGTCGGCCGTGGTCTTGATCAGGATTCCGAGTGTGAGCGACTGGTGGATGTTGGCCTGGCCGATGTCGAGGATGAAGGCGTCGTAGCGGGCGAGGATCTCGGTGAGCGACGAGGTCATGCCGGGCTTGTCTTCGCCGGAGATGTTTATCTGAATGATTTCGACGTTGTTCTGCATGGTTCCGCTGAATGGATTTTGGGGTTTGGGCAAAAAGCGTAGACAAAGTTAATAAAGTTCTGCTTTTTTTGGTTATTTTTGCAGGTAAAATGGTGATTCCCGCGGGTAAAATGAGCTTCTGGAGGCATTTTTGCGGGTAGAGGCGTAAAACAACGAGAAGTTATGTGGAGATTCCTTGCGGCTTTTGCAGCCGAAGAACCGGCCGGACCGCTGATCGTGCCGGACAGCATTCAGAAGGCGAACTTCGCCCAGACGGTCAACCGACTGATGAATCTGGATTTCAGCCAGGTGGCGCAGAATCTGCTGTCGGAAGCACTGTGGGTGGTCATCAAGATCGTCATCGCACTGGTCATCTATTATATCGGACGCTGGCTGATGCGGCGTCTGGTGCGGCTGATCGACGTGGCGATGGAGCATCGCAAGGTGGATCTTTCGCTGCGGGCCTTCACGCGGAGCTCCGTGCGGGCGATCTTCACACTGCTGCTGGTGCTGATCGTCGTCTCGACGCTCGGTGTGAACGTCACCTCGCTCATCGCCGTGGCTTCGGCCGCCACGCTGGCCATCGGTATGGCATTGAGCGGTACGGCGCAAAACTTTGCCGGCGGCGTGATGATCCTCGTGATGAAACCCTACCGCGTGGGCGACTACATCTCGGCCCAGGGCCAGTCGGGTACGGTGCGCGAGATCAAACTCTTCTCGACGGTCATCACCACCAACGACAACCAGACGATCTACATCCCGAACAACTCGATCGCCACGGCCATCATCGACAACTACACGACGGCCGACGACCGGCGTGTGGACTGGACGGTGGGGATCTCCTACGGTGACGACGTGGATGTGGCGCGTCAGACGATTCTGGCCATGCTGACGGCCGATCCGCGGATTCATCAGGATCCGGCTCCGGTGGTCTGGGTGGCGGCACTGGCCGACAGCTCGGTGAATCTGACCATCCGGGCGTGGACGGCCAATGCGGACTATTGGACCGTCTTTTACGAATACAACGAACGTTTCTACAAGGAACTTCCCCGGGCGGGAATCAGCTTCCCCTTCCCGCAGATGGATGTCCATGTGAAGAATGAATAGTCAAACCGGATTTTCGAACCTAATCAACATCAAGAAGAAACTATGGAACTGAAAGAGATTCTGGCCATTTCGGGCCAACCCGGACTGTATAAATATGTGGCGCAGTCGACGCGCGGCGTGATCGTGGTGTCGCTGCTGGACGGTCATCGGATGAATGCTTCGGCAAGTGCGCGGGTGAGCGCCCTGTCCGACATTTCGATGTTCACCGAGGGGGATGACATCGCGCTTGCCGATGTCTTCACGCGCATCTACGCGCATACGGGCGGCAAGGAGGCCATCAGCCCCAAGTCGACGCCCGAACAGCTCAAGGCGGCCTTTGCCGAGGTGTTGCCCGAGTATGACCGCGATCGGGTGCACGTCTCGGACATCAAGAAGTGCTTTGCGTGGTACAACATCCTCGTCGGTGCGGGCTTTACGGAGTTCAAGCTCCCGAGCGAGGAGGGCGAAGCCGCTTCCGTCGAGGAACCCGAAACCAAGTAAAGACGAAGATTCGACCGAACCGGTATCGGTTCAATCATTAAAACAGAGGGGATATGGAAAAACATTCGAAAGTGTTGGCCCTGGTTGCGCACGACAACATGAAGCGCGACCTGGCGGAATGGGTGGACTGGAACAGCGAAAAGCTGAGCCGTCATCACCTGGTGTGTACGGGAACGACGGGCAAAATGGTGGAGCGTACGCTCCGTGCCCATCATGCGGAACGGGAAACAGCCGAAAATCCGGCTCCCGAGTTGGAAATTACGCTTTTGAAATCGGGTCCGCTCGGCGGAGACCAGCAGCTGGGCTCGCTGATTGCCGACGGAAAGATCCATGCCCTGATCTTCTTCTGGGATCCGATGTCGGCACAGCCGCACGACGTCGACGTGAAGGCCTTGCTGCGTGTGGCAACGTTGTATAATGTTCCGACGGCGATCAACCGTTCGTCGGCCGACTTCCTGATCTCGTCGCCGCTCTTCGAGGACGAAAACTACAAACCGGTGGTCAAGGACTACAAGGCCTATATCGAGCGGGTGCTGCTGTAAGGGCAGCGGCACGGTTCGGGTGGGGGATCGTTCCTCCCGGTGCAGAAAAGCCGTCTCCTGCAGAGGAGGCGGCTTTTTGGTGTGAAAGGGCTGAGGTGCCGGGGCCGGCCGTGCGTCCTGCGGGACAACGGCCGAGGTTGCGGCCGGGCGAAATGGATCTGTTGCGACGGGAGACGGCACGCCGTGGTCCGATTGGCTTTGGCGTGTCGGGGCGGGATCTCCTCCTTGACGTCAGAGATCGTGCGAAAGCGGCGCCGGAACGGCTCCCGACAGATCGTATCCGCCCCAACGTTCGGCGATGTAGTCGAGCGTTGCGAAGAGTTCGTCGATGTCGAGCGAGGTGACCAGTTTCAACCGTGTCTGCTTGAAATCGGGCAGCCCCTTGAAGTAGTTGGTCAGGTGGCGCCGCATTTCGAGAATGCCGACATGATCCCCTTTGATTTTGAGCGATTTGCGCAGATGCTCCTTGGCGATGGCAACCCGCTCCACGACCGACGGCTGGGGCAGGACCTCGCCCGTGGCGAGATAGTGCTTCACTTCGCGGAAGATCCAGGGACGACCGTAGGTGGCGCGGCCGATCATCACGCCGTCGACGCCGTAGCGGTCGAACATTTCGCGGGCTTTGGGCCCCGAATCGACGTCGCCGTTTCCGATGATCGGGATATGAATCCGGGGATTGTTCTTCACGGCGCCGATCAGTGTCCAGTCGGCTTCGCCGCGGTACATCTGGGCACGTGTGCGGCCGTGAATCGTCAGGGCGGCGATGCCGGCATCCTGCAGACGGAGGGCGATCTCTTCGATGTTTTTCGAGTTGTCGTCCCATCCCAGGCGGGTCTTGACCGTCACGGGGGTATGGACGGCGCGGACGATCTGGCGCGTCATTTCGACCATCAGATCCGGCGTGCGCATCATGCCCGAACCGGCGCCGCGGCCGGCGATCTTCTTCACCGGGCATCCGAAGTTGATGTCGATGATGTCGGGTCGGGCGGCTTCGGCCATGCGGGCGGCCTCGACCATGGGTTCGATCAGATGGCCGTAGATCTGGATGCCGACGGGGCGTTCGGCGTCGTCGATTTCGAGCTTTTTGAGCGATTTGGCGGCGTCGCGGATCAGACCGTCCGAGGAGATGAACTCCGTGTAGACGACATCGGCGCCGAAGCGTTTGCACATGTAGCGGAACGAAGGATCGGTGACGTCCTCCATCGGAGCCAGCAGCAGCGGCCGTTCTCCGAGATCAATATCGGCGATTTTCATGCTTCCTCCTCGTCGCTCTTGGGTTTGTGATAGATGACCAGCAGTTTGTCGATGCGGGCGCCGTCCATGTCGACGACTTCGAACGTGAAGCCGCGCCATTCGATCTTTTCGCCCGTCGTGGGGATGTGGCCCAGCAGGTCGAGAATCAGTCCGCTGACCGTGTTGTAGGCATTGGCCGGGATGTCGTCCTCGATGCCGTAAGCGGCCAGGAAGTCGTAGAAGGGGCACTGTCCGTCGATGAGCGAACTGCCGTCGTCGCGGCGGACGATGTCGGGCTCCTCGCGCGGATCGGGCAGTTCGCCGACCAGCGCCTCGAAGATGTCCTTCAGGGTGATGATGCCGCGCGTAACGCCGAATTCGTCGCAGATGATGCCGTAGCCGAGCTGTTCGGTGCGCAGCTGTTCGAGGGCGTTGTAGACCTCAAACTCCTCGTGGAAGAACTTCCCGGGGGTGAGGATCGTGCGGATGTCGAATCCAGTCTGGTTGAGGTGGAGGAAGAGGTCCTTCAGATAGACCACGCCGAGCAGTTTGTCGAGGCTTCCGTCGCCGACCGGATAGCGGTTGTGGGGCGACTGGGCGACGATTCGGTTGATTTCGTCGACCGACATCGAGACGTCGATCCAGGCGATTTCGCTGCGGTGGGTCATGATCGATTCGACGGTTCGGTCGCCGAGCGAGAAGACGCGGCCGACGATCTGCTGTTCGACCTGCTGGACCTCGCCGTCCTCGGCGCCCTCCTGGATGATCGAGCGGATTTCGGCCTCGGTGACCTTGCTCTCGGTCTTCTGGAGTCCCAGCAGGCGGGTTATGCCGGAGGTGCTTTTGGCCAGCAGCCAGACGAACGGCGACGCGATGGTCGAGAGCAGGCTCATGGGCCGGGCAACGATCGAGGCGGCCTTTTCGGCGGCATTCATGCCGATGCGCTTGGGGACCAGCTCGCCGAAGATGATCGTCAGGTAGGTGACGACGATCACGATGACGACCTGAGCGATGGCCGTGGCCGTGCGCAGCGGGATTCCCAGCCGGGCGAGTTCCTCGCCGAAGCGTGCGGCGAGCGTGTCGCCGGAGTAGATACCCGTGAGGATGCCGATCAGTGTGATGCCGATCTGTACGGTGGAGAGGAAGCGGTCGGGATCCTTGGCCAGTCGCAGGGCCTGTCGGGCTCCGCGGCTGCCTTGGCGGGCCTGCATCTCGAGATTCGACTTGCGGGCCGACACGAGTGCCATTTCCGACATGGCGAAGAGCCCGTTGAGCAGAATCAGGAGGAGGATGATCAGAATTTCCATGGAATGTGTTCAGGGGTGATTCAGCCCACAAAGATAATGCATCGGCGGGCAATTGCAAAAAGAAAGGGCCGGAAGGAATTGGTTATTCGGCGAAAAGCGTTAAATTTGCGGTCAAAATCAAACGGACATGAATATCGAAAGCTATCTTACGGAGGCGGTTCGGCGCTCGGTCGAAGCGCTTTACGGACCGCTGGGCGACGAAGCGCTGCAGATTCAGAAGACGCGTCGTGAATTCGAGGGCGACTATACGCTGGTGACCTTCCCGCTGTTGCGACGCAGTCGCAAATCGCCCGAGGCGACGGCTCAGGAGATCGGCCAGTACATGGTGGACAACGTGCCCGAGATCCGCTCCTTCAACGTGATCAAGGGCTTCCTGAATCTGGTGCTGGACGCCTCGTTCTGGACGGGCCGCTTCACGGAACTGGCCGCCGACGAACACTTCGGCGAGGCTCCGGCGACGGGTCGCACGATCATGATCGAATACTCGTCGCCCAATACCAACAAGCCGCTTCACCTGGGGCATATCCGCAACAACCTGCTGGGCTACTCCGTGGCGCAGATCCTCAAGGCCAACGGCCATACGGTCATCAAGGCCAATCTGGTCAACGACCGCGGCATCCATATCTGCAAGTCGATGCTGGCGTGGAAGCTCTACGGCGGGGGCGAGACGCCCGAATCGTCGGGCATGAAGGGCGACCATCTGGTGGGCAAGTACTACGTCGAGTTCGACAAGCACTACAAGGCTCAGATCAAGGAGCTGATGGCTCAGGGTCAGAGCGAGGAGGAGGCCAAGAAGAATGCCCCGATCATGCGTCAGGCCCAGGAGATGCTGCGCAAGTGGGAGGCGAAGGATCCCGAGGTCTACTCGCTCTGGGAGACGATGAACAGCTGGGTCTATGCGGGCTTCGACGTGACGTACAAGGCGCTGGGCGTCGATTTCGACAAGGTCTATTACGAGTCGCAGACCTACCTGCTGGGCAAGTCGCTCGTCGAGGAGGGGCTGAAGAAGGGCGTCTTCTACCGCCGGGTGGACAACTCGGTGTGGATCGACCTGCGCAACGACGGGCTGGACGAAAAGCTGCTGCTGCGCGGCGACGGTACGTCGGTCTACATGACGCAGGATCTGGGCACGGCCTACCGCCGTTTCGAGGACAACAAGCTCGACGACATGATCTACGTCGTGGGCAACGAGCAGAACTACCACTTCCAGGTGCTGAAACTGGTGCTCAAGAAACTGGGCTACGCCGACTGGAGCGATCATATCACCCACCTCTCCTACGGCATGGTGGAGCTTCCCGAGGGCAAGATGAAGTCGCGCGAGGGTACGGTGGTCGACGCCGACGACCTGATCGAAGGCATGGTCTCGACGGCCCGCGAGATGTCGGCCGAGCTGGGCAAGCTCGACGGATGCTCGGAGGAGGAGGCCAATGCCGTTTCGACGATGGTCGGGCTGGGTGCGCTCAAGTACTTTATATTAAAGGTCGATCCCAAGAAAACGATGCTGTTCGATCCCCGCGAGTCGATCGACTTCAACGGCAATACGGGTCCTTTCATCCAGTACACCCATGCGCGCATCCGCTCGGTGCTTCGCAAGGCCGCCGAGGCGGGCATCGACTTCGGAGGAGCCGCCACGGCGGATTACCTGCGCGAGGAGATCGACCTGGTGAAGTCGCTGACGGAGTATCCGTCGGTGGTGAAGTCCGCGGGCGAGAACTTCGCGCCGTCGGTCGTCGGGGCCTATGTCTACGAGCTGGCCAAGCAGTTCAATGGCTATTACCACGACCATTCGATCCTCAAGGAGGAGAACGCCGGGGTGCGCACGATGCGTCTCCAGCTGGCGCAGCAGGTCGCCCGCGTCATCAAGGAGGGCATGAAACTGCTGGGCATCGACGTCCCCGAACGCATGTAACGCATTCTGTGATAATGAAAAACGGAGGTTTCGCTGAAACCTCCGTTTTTTCGTGCCGTTAGCGTGGTACGAATCTTGCGAGAGACGAGGGCGTTAACTAACACTATTTTAGCGTGAAAACATTTGCATCAACTTTCGCTCTTTCTCTCGCGTTGTGTGCCGCTGCCGGAGCGACGGCCCAAACCAAGAGTGCGGTTCCGGCTCCTGCGGCCGATACCGTATTGCTGTCGGAGACTGCCGACGGAGACTACATCGTTCGCAGGTTCATCGTCAAAAGCCGCGGCGACGCCGACTATTCGATTCGCTACCAGATCAATCTGGCGACGCTCAACGCCGCGCTCAACGGCAATCCGCAGGAGCTGGACGGACTCAACGCCTTTGTGGACAACCTCGTGAAGGATACGCTCCGGCAGGTCTGCGCCGTGACGATCACGGGCTATTCTTCTCCCGACGGTCCGCTGAAGTTCAACGAAGCGCTGGCTGCCAAGCGGGCCGGCGATTTCAAGGCGTATGTCGACAGGAAGTACGATTTCTCGAAAAAGTACAAGGTGACGGTGAATTCCGTCGCCGAGGATTGGGAGACGTGCCGCGCGCTGGTCGCGCAGTCGTCGATGCCCGACCGGCAGTCCGTGCTGAACGTCATCGACGGCAAGCAGTCGTCCGATCAGAAAGAATTGGCGCTCAAGAAGATGCCGGCTGCGTGGAGCTACCTGAAAAAGAACGTTCTGCCGAAACTGCGCCGTGTCGAACTGACGATCGGCTACGGTGCGGGCAACATCGTCGAGCAGCGCACCATGATCCCCAAACCCAAACCGGCTCCGCAGCCGCAGCCCGCGCAACCCGCTGAACCGTATGTCGTTGTCGACGAGCAGGTGAACGGAATCATCGTCGAGATGCCCGACAGGCACGAATACAAGAAGGAGGTGCGCGAGGAGTCCCGGGAGGTGAAGAAGGAGGCGAGGGCCGCCGAGCGGCTCGCCAAAAAAGAGGCCCGCGAAGCGCAGAAGATAGTCCGCCAGCAGGAGAAGGCCGCCAAAAAGATCGCTAAAAAGGAGGCCAAGGCCGCCAAGAAAGCCGAGAAGGCCGCCAAAAAGACCTACAAGGAGCTCGAAAAAATGTAATGAAAAAGGATTCCGGAAATCCGGAATCTTTTTTTGTCCGCCGCCCGCCCGGGAAATAATTCCCGGGGCCGCAGTCCGAAAATGTTTGATAATCCGAAACGTTTTATTACCTTTGTCAGAGCAAAAATTTTAAAATCGACTGAATATGGCAAATTTACGAAACCTAAAGAAGGAGATTGACTACCGCCTTGAGGAGGTTGTTTTCGACTGCGATATGGCTATCTGTTTTCAGCCTTCGAAAGAGAAGGAGATTTTCGAGGTGATGCAGGAGGCCGTCGGCGTTCGCAACGATCTGTTCGCCAAAGCGATGAATCCCGCCGAGCCGCACAATCCGTCGCTCGTCCGCAAGCACTACGCTGCCCTGCGCGCCGAGATGGACGACGTTTTCGGCAAACTTTTCGAAAAGTTGAGCAAGATCAACGAGAAGAAATAGGGTAGTCCCTTCCGCTGAAAAACAACGGAGCGCCTCATGCGGGGCGCTCCGTTCGTTTTATTCGTGGTCGCGGCAGCAGTCGCCGGGGTGGTGTTCCAGCACGGTGTGGGGGATGTGCCCGTGCGATACCAGTTGAATCGGGCAGTCGTAGTTGCGCAACTGTTCCTCGGTCAGAATGTTCGAACGGTGGCGGTGGACCTGCCGGTTGACGCAGACGATCTCCTTCACGACGCTGGTGATCGTGCCGATGTCGTGCGACACCATGACGATCGCCATGCGGGCGTTCAGTTCATGCAGCGTGCGGTAAAGCTCCTTCTCGAATTTGTTGTCCACGAAATTCGCGGGTTCGTCCAGGATCAGCAGCTTCGGGTCCGAGATCACGGCCCGGGCCAGCAGCGCCCGCTGCATCTGCCCGCCCGACACCTCGCCGATGGGGCTGCGGGCCGTGTCGGCGATTCCCGATGCCGCAAGCAGTTCCATCGCTCTGGCACGGTCCTCCTTCGTGTAGCGGGAGCTGAATCCGCGGCGGCCCTGCAATCCCGACAGTACGACCTCGAGGACCGAGATCGGGAATGCGCGGTCGAAATCCGAAATCTGCGGCATGTAGCCGATCAGCCGTTCCTTCCCGCGGAACAGCTCCGGGGCGAGAGTCAGCTCTCCGGTGTGGGGGACGGTTCCCAGGATGGCCTTTACGAGCGTCGTTTTTCCGCCGCCGTTGGGACCTATGACCCCCAGGAAATCGAGGTCCGCAATCTCCAGGTCGACGTGCCGGAGGGCCTCGTAGCCGTCGTATGCGACACTTACGTCGCGCAGCGTTACCAGATTCATTTTGCCGTGATTGAATCGGTCATTGCGTCGATGGCGCCGATGGCGTCTTCGTCCAGCGGGTCGATCTCCACGTATTCGGCGTCGATGTCGCGGGCGATGATCTCCACGGTCGATGCCGGGAACTGGTTCTGGTAGAAAATCCGCCGCACGCCGTCCTCGCGGGCCTGCCGGATAACCGCCGTCAGCTGTTTGGCCGACGGTTCCTTGCCGTCGGCCTCGATGGCCACCTGCCGCAGTCCGTAATCGCGTGCGTAGTAGGTGAGTGCGGGATGGTAGACGATGAAGTACTTCACGCCGCTCCGGGCGATCTTCTCCGCCGTGCGGATGTCCAGTTCCTTGAGCGTGCTGCGCAGCCGGTTGTAGCCGGCCTCGTATTTCACCGAGTCGGGATAGGCGTTGCGAATTGCCTCGTAGGCGTTTGCGGCCATCGTTTGCAGGGCTTTGGGCGAGGTCCAGACGTGGGGGTCTACACCGTGGGCATGCCCGTGGTCGTGTCCGTGGTGGCCGTGCGAGCAGGAGCCTGCGATCAGGTCGATACCGCGGCTCAAGTTCACGACTTTCGCCTGATCCCCGACTTTGCCCAGCAGGGTGGTTTCGAAGTCGATCAATCCCACGTTGAAAATGAGCTGTGCCTTGTTCAGCTCCACGAACTGCCGGGGCGTCGGCTCGAACGTCTCGGGACTTGCTCCGGGCGGCACGAGCACCTCGATTTTGAAATCGTCGCCGACAATCCCCTCCACGATGCTGCGCAGCGGGGGGATCGAGACGTAAAACGTATTCTCCCCGGCGGGTTGTTCCGGCGTGCAGGCCGCGAGCAGCAGGGCTGCCAGTAAGTATGCCGATAATTTACGCATGGTTGACAATCAATGATTTGTGATTTATACGGTAGGGTAGTCCCCTGTATTTTGTGCAAAGGTAGTAAAATTACCCGTAGCGGCGGGATTTTGCGGCTTGTTTTGTCGTTTCGGCCGAAATGTTTATCTTTGGCCCCCGATTAAAATCCCCGTATGCCGATAAACAATCCGAAAGAGGTCCTCGCCCTGGTGGAGAGGGCCGCCTCCGACAAGATTTCGCTTCCCGTTCGCAAAATATTGATTTTAGCGTTTTTAGCTGGCGCCTATATTTCTATGGGAGGCTTGTTTTCCATCGTGATAGGGTATGGCTTTCCGTCGATGGCTCCTGCTCCGGGATTGCAGCGCCTGCTCTCCGGACTTGTCTTCCCGCTGGGGCTTATGCTGGTCGTTTTCGCGGGAGCGGAACTCTTTACGGGCAATAATGCCGTGCTGATCCCCGGTGCATTGGGACGACGTTATGGATGGCGTAAGGTGTTGTTAAATTGGATGTTGGTCTATGCCGGAAATTTTGTCGGGTCGCTGTTTTTCGCCTGTTTTCTCGTGAAACTTCCCGGCATGCTCTCTGCCGAGGCGTGGCGTTCGGCGGCCGTCGGCATTGCCGAGGCAAAGGTCTCGATGCCGTGGCTCACGGTGTTCCTGCGGGGTGTCGGCGCCAACTGGCTGGTGTGCCTGGCCGTGTGGCTGGGTTTGAGCGCCAACGATGTTGCGGGCCGGCTGCTGGGATTGTTTTTCCCGATAATGTGTTTTGTGGCAATCGGTTATGAACACAGCATCGCCAATATGTTTTTCATTCCGCTGGGCATGATGCACGGTGCATCGGTCACCGTGTCCGATTTTCTGCTTGCCAATCTTGTTCCCGCGACTTTGGGCAATATCGCCGGCGGAGCGGTCTTTGTCGGCGGTATCTACTGGTATATTAATAAGTAAAAACGGTTGATTATTAATCAATTAATATTCGGATAACGACCATAATTTAACATAATGACAATATTAATTCAATTACCTTTGTACTGTAAGGATGCTTTTTTTATGGTCGCCGGTCGGACGATTGGCCGGCGGGTTAAATTCATTTTGGATTTTAAGCTTCGGCCGGCGGCGGATTATCTTCCTGTGCGTGCAACATTCACAAAAATATTCCGGGCGATGGCTTTTAGCGCTTTGTCGGCGTGAAACTCTCGAAGGTAAGGTCATCGTACAATATTACGATTCGCCGGACGGCGACGTCTGTCCGTGTGCCGGAAAATGGAGCCGTTGCCGGCGGCGCCGGATTTTCGGACGTTGTCGAAGCCGGCTCCTGATGCGGCGGGTTGAGCGGCGTATTCCGGGTCGGACCGAACAATCCGTCGGAGATCGACGATTCGACCGCAGCGGCCGGTGCGGATTGTTCGGGTTCGCTGTCGCGATACATCTTGTCGGAATCGAGCAGCAGCCAGTCGGGATTGATTCGCGGGAACCTCCGGAGAATCTTTTGTAACAAATCGAAGCCCGGTTTGTTTCGCCCGGCGAGAATATGGGAAATTCCCGCCGGATTGATTTCGAGCAGTTCCGCGAGCTGGCTCGGCTTCAATCCTTCGTTTTTCATCAGATCGAGCAATTTTTCCCTCATCAGCGCAAATTTTTACAAATATAAAGTTTTTTCTTTTGTAAAACAAGTAAAATCTACATTTGTAAAATGTTAATAAGTGTCGACAAAGTTTACAAGTGTAAATAAGTCGATATGGTTAAATTTGCATGCAATCTATTTGTTAAAGCGTTATTTTAGATAAATAACGATAAATATATGGTATTTGAATATTTACGCTGTGCACTATTGGCGCAGTCTACTTGTAGCTGGTTATTGATGGATTAGACTATATGATATTGAATTGTTTCTTTAAGTAATATTCGTAAATGACTGATTAATGAGTATATATTGCTCAATGTTTAATATTTTAATCGCTTGTTGGTCGCTCTGAAATTGCAGTTTATTTAAAGGATGTCGAATTATTACAATTGTAACTATTGACATCTTTAACAAACAAATGTGATTTACAAATGTAATTACATATGAAAATGACGCGGACATTGTGTGTTTACATTTGTAAATACACTACCCTATTTTGTAAAAATGGATGCATTTTCAAGCTATTTCCGAACCCTTATCAGACATTTTGTTAACATCTCCGGATTTCGGATTTATTATGTTAAATAAAAAGAGGCCGGATAGTGTTGATAACCCACTATCCGGCTTAAATACAGCTTGTTGTAGATTTGTAAACAGCCTTCTATTTCGAGAGTTTGTCGGCTATTTCGCGGAACTCTTCCGGCGTCAGTTTGAGCTTTTCGCGGTAGAAATCCACGTCGTTTTCGCTCTGAATGGGGATCAGATGAATGTGTGCATGGGGCACTTCGAGGCCTAAAACTACGACTGCTACCCTTGCACACGCTATTTCCCGCTTGATTTTGGCTGCGACCTCTTTGGCGAAAAGCATCATGCCTGCCAGCGTTCGGTCATCGAGGTCGAAAATGTAGTCCACCTCCTTTTTGGGGACGACCAGCGTATGGCCTTTTGTCAGCGGATTGATGTCGAGAAATGCGTAGTAGTCTTCGTTTTCGGCTACTTTGTACGAGGGGATCTCCCCTGCGATGATGCGTGAAAAAATAGTTGCCATATCTTTGTTTTTAGGTTTTGCCTATTTAGCGACCGGGGCGTCTTCCGAAGTTTCGGCTGCATTTTTTTCTGCGGCGATTCGTTTATTGCGGATCAGTTCCTTGATGCTGTTAAATACATTGACAAGGATCATTATCAGCAGCAGGCTGTCGGTGAATGTGAACTTGTCCGGTTCTGCGAAAAGCCCGAAAATCGCCCATGTCGTGAATAACGCACCCCAGAACCAAAGCGCCCTGCGCTGCATTCGGACCGTTTTCGCGGCTTCCCGGCGGCGGTAGTCTTCCAGCCATTTATTTTCCCGAGGTGTCATTTTCGTCATTTATCGAGGTTTCTGCTGTGGAGAGAGTGGGTCAGAGATCGCCCCACGGCCTCTTGTCCGCCAAAATACGCCTGTTATTGACAATGCCGAGAAGGATGCTGACGAGGAAGAGGGCAATCCCCAACGCTCCCAACCAGTCCGACCGGGAGATGACATCGGTACGGAATAAGTAGATTCCCCATCCGATACTTGCGGCGATTGCGCATCCGAGCAGGATGTATTGCAGTTTCAGATTGCGTTTTGCCTTGTCCGGGTCCCGGGCGGCGGCCCGCCAACGCAGTTCTTCGGGCGTCAAGGGGGCTTTAGGCTTGGTTTCAGGCATCCTATTCCTCGAACTTGGGTTTCAGTATTTCCGAGTAGATAATCGCCTGCCGGAGGTTGAATTCTTCGGTCTGGGACGTCGTTGCCGCATCCGGTGCATTGTTTGTGAGGGAATGCGCGGCGATTTCGTCATTCCCGCTGTCGTCCATGAGCCGGTTGACGGTCTGATGGCGTAAATGCCCCCTCCCGGCGGCTTTCGGCGTCGTATGTTCCGGTGCATATTCCTCGGCGGGAATCTCCTCCAGACTCTGGCATTCGTCCGGAAAAACGGGTGCAACGGGCCACGGCGCAGGGCGCGGAGCCGGCATCGGGTCCGGTTCGGACTCCGGGTGTGCCTGCGAGGGCCACGCCTCTTCGTGGCCGGGTGTGCGGGCGCCTTTTCCGCGGGCCTTGCGCGATTGCGATACGACGTTGAATATCATCGCTCCGGCGATGATCACGACCCATATTACCGTTGCGAAATCATCCATGTCTTTAACTCAATGTTCGTTTGACACTCTCTATACCCTTTATCTTGCGCAGTTTGTCCATCACGGCGTGGAGACTTTCGGCGTCCTTCACGTAGAGGCTGACGTTGCCTTCGAAAATGCCGTCGTGGCTGTGGATGTTCACTTCGCGGATATTGATGTTGAAATCGGCGCTTACGACCTTCGCCAGGTCGAGAAGGATGCCCTGCCGGTCGATGCCGCGCAGTTCCGTGGTCACCAGGTAGGACATGGCCTTGTGCTGCGACCATTTGATCTCCTCCTTGACGATGTTGCGGCCGAACTGTGTCGCAAGACGGTTCAGCTCGTCGCACGTGGCCTTGTGTACGATGATGTTTCCCGAGGCGGGGTCTCGATACCCTACCACCTTGTCGCCCGGAATGGGCTTGCAGCACTCCGCGATTTCGAACTGCGGTTCCGTGGCCGGAGCCTCCTCTGCCGGGGCGATTTCGCCCGGAATTGCGGCATCGTCCGTCTCGTCCTCCTTCTTCTGGGGGATGAAGAGGGTCCAGAATTTGAGTATCTTGCTCTTGGAGTTGACCTTGAGGGCTTTGTCCAGGTTGTCGAGCGAGACGATTCCCGCTCCGATCTTACTGTACAGCTCCTCCTTGTTCTTGCTGTCGTAAATGGGCGTGATCTTGCGCAGCACGCGGCCGCTCAACTTGACGTTCAGCGACTTCATCTTTTCGTCGAGCATCTGCATGCCCCGCTCGATGTTGTTCTGCCGTTCGCGTTTGAGGAAACTCTTGATCGACTGTTTGGCCTTGGCCGTGGTGACCGTTTCGAGCCATTCGGGCTTGGGGCGGGCGTTGTCGGCCGTGATGATCTCGATCTGGTCGCCGCTGTTGATCTGCGTGGTGATCGGTTCGAGTTTGTGGTTGATCTTGGCGCTGATGGCGCTGTTTCCGATCTTCGAGTGGATGTCGTAGGCGAAGTCGAGGGCCGTGGCTCCGAACGGCATTTTCCGGGCTTCGCCCTTGGGGGTAAATACCACTATTTCCGACGTATACAGCGATAACTTAAAGTTGTCCAGGAAGTCCACGGCGTTCTCCGTCGGACTGTTCAGCGCCGCGCGTATCTGTTTCAGCCACTTGTCGAATTCGTCCTCGTCCTGCGAAATGGTCGCATGCTTGTATTTCCAGTGGGCGGCGAACCCGCGTTCGGCGATGTCCTCCATGCGCTGCGTGCGGATCTGCACCTCGACCCACACTCCGTCGGGTCCCATCACCGTCGAGTGCAGCGCCTCGTAGCCGTTGGCCTTGGGCATCGAAATCCAGTCCCGCAGCCGGTCGGGCTTGGGGGTGTAAATGTCGGTGATCGTGGAGTAAATCTGCCAGCATTGGGTTTTCTCCGACGGAAACGGCAGCGGCTTGAAGACGATGCGGATGGCGAACAGGTCGTAAATCTCCTCGAAAGGAATCTGCTTGCGCTGCATCTTGCTCCAGATCGAGTAGACGCTTTTCACGCGTCCCGAAATCTCGTAGTTGATGTTGTCGCGGTTGAGCGAGGCGATGATCGGGGCGTTGAACTTGTTGATGAACTCCCGGCGCGAAGCTTCGCTTTCCTGCAATTTCTGCGTGATTTCGGCATACTGCTGCGGGAAGCGGTACTTCATGCAGAGGTCCTCCAGTTCGCTCTTGATCGAGTAGAGCCCCAGCCGGTAGGCCAGCGGCGCGAAGAGGTAGATCGTCTCGCCCGTGATCTTGATCTGCTTGTTCATCGGCATCGCCCCCAGCGTGCGCATGTTGTGCAGGCGGTCGGCGATCTTTATCAGGATCACCCGTACATCGTCGGAGAGCGTGAGGAGCACTTTACGAAAATATTCGGCCTGCTCGGAGGTGTCGGCGTTGAACACGCCGGACATTTTCGTCAGTCCGTCGACCATCGAGGCGATTTTCGGGCCGAAAATGCGTTCCATGTCCTCCACGGAGTATTCCGTGTCCTCCACGACGTCGTGCAGCAGGGCTGCGACGACCGATTTCACGCCCAGCCCGATCTCCTCGATGACGATCTTGGCTACTGCAATAGGATGCAGGAGGTACGGCTCGCCGGAGCGGCGCCTTACCCCCTCGTGTGCCTCCTTGGCCAGGAAAAATGCACGTTTGATGAAGTTCCAGTCCTCGTCGTTCTTGCAGATCTTGGTGCACGAGAGGAGCAGGTCGTCCCATTTCTCCTTTATAAGGTTCTCATCCTCGGCAGTATATCCCATAGACTACTCCTTTTTGGTGGTCTTCATGGCTTCGCGGACCTTGGCCTCGATCTCGTTGCGCAGCTCCTCGTCGTTTTTCAGCAGCTCCTTGACGGCGTCGCGTCCCTGTCCGATCTTGCGTTCGCCGTAGGAGAACCACGATCCGGCCTTCTTGACCACGCCGTAATCGA
>OLWA01002346.1_pt1 | contig 16995 bp, 12 predicted proteins | sample 1673251 | NCBI WGS metagenome assembly OLWA01 (sample SAMEA3178937, study PRJEB25190) | human gut metagenome | biome: human gut; feature: human-associated habitat; material: faeces | place: Austria | collected 2013
GAATAGAAGCAATTTCATAAAATCTTACATACACACTTGACAATATCTCTCTGAGGATTTAGTCGGTGCAGGTGTGCTTCTGCCGGAACACGCACCACCGGAATTTGCAGACAGGGCAGTATTATGGAACTCTGTAGAAAAGAACGAGAAAGCGAAGAATGCCCAGCTTGCAGGGAGCCTGAAATATTCCCTGCCCAATGAGTGGGACGAAGCCACCGCAAGGCAGGTCATGGAGCGTTTTATCAAAGAGCAGTTTGTAGATAAGGGAATGTGTGCAGATTATGGTATTCATCGTTCGTACAACGATAAAGGACAGCCTAATCTGCATATCCATATCCTTCTTACCCTCAGACCTCTCAATGAGGATGGTACATGGGGAGCAAAATCAAGAAAAGAATATGTCCTTGACGCAGACGGTAACCGGATACCCAATGCCAGTGGAAAAGGCTATAAAAGCCGGAAAGTAAATGTGATTGACTGGAATGAGAAAGGCAAGGCAAAGGAATGGAGAAATGCCATTGCGGAGGTTATCAATGCCACCAATGAAAAAGCAGGCATAGCCGAGCGTGTTGATCCACGTTCCTATAAGGACAGAGGGATACCTCTTATTCCGACCATTCATTTAGGGGAGAGAGCAAGTGCATTGGAACGAAAAGGCATCCGGACAGAAAGGGGCAATATCAATCGTGCAATCGGGAAATACAATGCCATGATAATGAAGATTTATGGATTTATCGCTGAACTCAAAGAGGAACTGAAAAAGGGAGTTTTCAGATTTGTTTTTGAGAGAAAAAACCGGACAGAAAAGGACGGTAATCAATCCATCAATCCTTCCGTACCGAAACAAAAGCCAGAGGTTCAGACTGCATTGGAGATGTTGTAGAAACAAAGGTCAGAAATGGTTGTAAGACCGATTTTCCCATATGTACAGAGATTTAAAGACAAGCAGTTTCTGGGTAATGTGGAACTGCTTGCAAAGCTGCTTGACACAAACCATCTTGAAACATGGGAGAATGTGAGGGCGTTTGAGGAAAAGCAGACGGAGGTGTTGGAGAATTGCAGGGCAGAACTTGCAGAGTTAAGTGTGCGTTATGAGAAGTGGACGCAGGCGGTATCTGACTATGACGATTACAAGCAGTATCAGCCAGTCATGAAAGAGTATCAGGCACTAAGCGGATTGAGGAAAAATTCCTTTAAGAAAAAGCATGAAACAGAGCTTGAAAACTATGCACTATATCGTGACAGGGTAAAGGCAGTCATGCCGGAAAATATCAAAGCCATATATTGATAAGCAGTTAGCGGAGGTATTGGCACAGCAGGAGCAGATACAGAGAAAAAGCAGTAGGGTTGCTACCGACCTTGCAAGGCTTTCCGTTTTCAAAGGCAATCTCAGGGAAATGGAAGTACAGCAGAGAGCGGACGAGCAGGCAAGGGAGCAGAATCGGGATAAGAAACACGAAAACACAATTTAACCACAGCGTAAGGTGCATGGAAAACAGAAGAATTTCATGCACCTTTTTTCGTTGGGAAAAGGAGATTTATGGAACAGACAGAAAATCAGACAACGGACAAAGAACAGTGTCCACATATCAAAAAGAAAATCGGAAGAACCACCTACAACGTGGCAATTCATTTCAGCAAAACGAGCAGGGAAACCATGACGGATAAGATTAACAGATTGATATTACATGACATAAACAGTGAAGATTTTTCTTAACTACCCTTGACAAAATCTTTCCGAAGATTCCCTTTTGTCTGCAATGGAGCGTGCCGGAAGTGAGGATATGGGTGATGATGTGGAACGAAAAGGTCTTGGAACACCTGCCACCAGAGCAGACATTATCGAGAAATTAGTTAAAGACGGTTTCGTGAAGCGTGAGAAAAAGCAGATGATACCCACAGAGGACGGAATGAAGCTGATTACGGTGCTTCCTGATGTGGTAAAGTCTCCGAAGCTCACCGCTGATTGGGAAAATGCCCTTACCCTTGTTGCAAAGGGGGAGATGGAGCGTGAGGACTTTATGGCAGATATTGAAGCAATGGTATCTGATTTAATCCATACCTATCATGAAGTCAGTGATGAGCAGAAAAAGATGTTTGCTCAGGAGCAGAAAGTGCTTGGCAAATGTCCGAACTGCGGAGGACAGGTAGTAAAGGAAAGTATGGAGCGTACTGCACGAATAAGTGCGGTATGAATGTGAGTCGGATCATGGGTGTTGCCCTGTCGGATGAACAGGTGGAAAAACTGCTTGCCGGGAAAAAGACGCTGTTAAAAGGAATCACGAGCAAAGCGGCCAAGAAATATGATGCCTATATCATTCCGAATGGTACGGAAGAATACCACTACACAAAGGACGGAGAAGAAAAGTCCGGAGTGCAGTTTAAGTTTGTCATGGAGTTTCCACAGAAGAAATTTACTGGAAAGAAAAAATAAATGGAGGATGTAACAATGGAAGCAGAAGAAACAAAGACAGTACAGGAAAATGAGAGCAAGGCGGACAAGTTTGTCCGTCTTGGGGAGTATCGTGTGAACAAGGTCATTGATGCAATCGGAAGGCTTGAGAACCTTTCCAACCGCACCAACTATGAGTACACACAGGAACAGGTGGAAGCCATGTTTGCGATTATGGAAAAAAGACTTCAAGAGGTCAAGGGAAGATTTGCTCCGAAAAAGGAAAAAGAAGATTCGTTTTCGTTTGGAAGAAAAGAAGAGTAGGGAGGGAAAAAACATGTTTACAACAGGAGACAAGTTATTAAACGTGATGAAAGAGGAAGAGATCGGGATTATGGAGCTTTCCAGAATTTCCGGTGTGCCGGAGAGAACAATCTTAGACATCATGGCAGGAATTAGGGAGCCGGAGCTTAGTGTGATGTGCAAGATTGCAGAGGGACTTGGTATCTGTGTCCATGAGCTTCGTGCAGACGAGGAATGTTATTCGGTATCGGTACAAAAGGACACCCTTGCGAAGCTGATTGTTGTCAGTGAAATCAACGGCGTAGAGCTTGGGGAACTGATACATACTATTTTGGAGAAAGGCATTGATGAGTATGGGGATATGAATAATATGTTTTAAAATGAGTCAAGGAGCTGTAGGTAAGTAGCTTACAGTTCCTTGTTAAATATACGAGGTGAGATTGATTTTTAGTACCTTTTGCCGATATATATTAAAATAATGAATAAATAGATTTTATTTCATACAGAAAAAGAGAAATGATTTGGACAAGATTAAATTACTTTATATGGTAGGAGGCATTACTATGTGGAAGTTTTCTGATGATTTGCAAAAATTTGGATTCTTTTTAGTAGATACATTGCTTATAGTATGGTTTCTGTTCCCTGGTATGTACATGGGAGCATATAGACTAATCAATAATGTTGACTCATCAATATATGCTAGATATGCAACGAATGAAAAATTTGAAGAAAATGTATTTTTTAATGCAGAGATTGAAGAAAATACTAAGATAATAGAACAATTAGAAAGCGAAATAAATGATTTTGTAGGAGTTTCTCGAATTCAAGAGTTCGCTTATGTTATTACCGAGCATCAAAGTGAAGTTGAAGACATTGTATCTAATAACGAAAAATATCAAGCGTACTTGATAAGCGTTGGAAGTTCTGTAGATGATTTGATTGATTGGAGTGAGAAAACAGCAGCTCTAGATGATAAAATATTAATGGGGTGTTTATATTTAACATTTTTACTCATTTCTATTATCATGGTAATTCCGTTTGGCTTTAGAAAGACATTTTATGTGTGTGCAGGGATTACTTATACAATTGCTATGCTTTCTATGTTTACTGATGGTATTTCAGATTATTTGGTTGCCAATGTTTTATCATTTCTTGCGAAACTATCATCAGATGTCTTTACATATAGAGATATGGAGCAGTGGAATCTAATAATTAACCAAGCATTCAAAGAGAGTACATTAACATTTATTATTTTTGATACGGTAGTACAGCTTTGTCAGAATAACAAGGAGGAAAGATTAGAAAAATCTTGTAGATATATATATTCATCTATGGAAATTCAGTGTTCTTATTTGGAACAGTATCAAAATGCTTCTGATAAATACATAGCAAAAATGATAATGCCGGTGGATGCTGTGATAAAATTTTGTGGGAAAAATATAAGCAGATGCAAAAGGAAAATGAAGAAAAAGCATTTATCAGATGCAAAGAGAGACGCCTTATATATACAGAGTGGTTATTATGAACAGCTAAAGGAACAGCTGATGTTTATTAGATATAACAATAGTGAAGAACATACAACAAAAGAATATATTTCTTATTTGCGTCAAATACAATGGCTGATGTATAAGTGTGATGTTGGACATAAATAAGTGAGGTGGCACTTAGGAGAAATCTTAAGTGCTTTATATATATAAATAAGCCGTTCAAAGAAAGGAGCAGATGAAAATTGAATAAAGTTTACCGTCACTGGTGGCAATGGCTCATGAACGAACCATAGCCCCCCTTTTTTGTTGCAAAAAAATCAAATAAGAATGGAGGTTTACCATGAGAAAATATCAATTGATTTCCGCATTGGCAGAGGAAACAGCAAAAGAAGTCGTGCGGAATGAAGAAAGCTGGAGGCGGTATCTGAATACTGCATCCAGACTGTATAAATATCCGTTCAAGGAACAGCTTTTGATTTATGCTCAAAGACCGGATGCAACTGCTTGTGATTCCATAGAGATATGGAATGAGAAGATGCACTGCTGGGTAAATAAGGGAGCAAAAGGTATCGCCTTGATTGATGAGGACAGTTTTTCCGGATTAAAATATGTTTTTGACATTTCAGATGTTCACAAGGCAAGACGGATTGGACGTTTTCCTAACCTTTGGGAGATGCGTGACGAACACATGGAAGCGGTGATTTCCCGTCTGGAAAAGACCTATGGGGATACCGACAAGGAAGCCGGATTTGCAGGACGCATCCGGGAGATCGCCGGACGGATTGCAGAGGATTGTTACAAAGAGCTTGCTTCGGATATGGAATACTTAAAGGAAGGGAGCTTTTTGGAGGAACTGGACGAGCTGAACGTGGAAACAAGGATAAGGGAAACCCTTGCCGACAGTATTGCTTATACTGTTTTAAAACGGTGCGGCATGGAGGAGAGCGAGCTTGCCGAGGAGATAAACTTTCCTTATATCCATGAGTTTAATACTGTGGAAACGCTGTCACAGCTTGGCAGTAATGTGTCTGATTTATCCAAGCCAATCCTTATGGAAATTGGAAAAGCAATCGGAGCGTATGACAGGCAGATTGCCCAAAATCGGGAAGAAACGAGAGCAGGCAGGGAACATATCGACACCCTTGAGAAAAATATCGAAAACGGACTTGCAAATGCATCTGAAGCAGACTATAATGCGTTAAAGCGTGAAAGTGAAACGCGAGACGAACAATCTATCACACAGACCGGAGAAGCCGGGGAAAGGAGCAAATATAATGAATCTGACATACGAGAAGAACGGGGATTATCAGATACCGATGGTGGTAGTGGACGAACAGCCGAAGGAGGGACTGACGAAGTACGGACTGATGCGCAAGAAGTTCTTACAGGAACACAAGAACGGAGTTTATACGGGACTTCTTCTGAAGGGTACGCTGAAGGAACACCTGCTGATGATACAGGAGCAGGCAGAGCAGAGAATGGAGCTTCTGACCGAACAGATGAAGGAGAAAGAGGGGATAACGGAGCAGATGAAAGCAGAGGATCAGATGCTTTGGGTAGCGAAGATGAACAGTATCCGGAACTCAGCGGAGGAGATCGTGATGACGGAGCTGATCTACAGTTAAATATTGAACAGCCGGAGGGAAACTATCAGCAACTAAGCCTGTTTCCAAGTTTTGAGGAACAAGTCGGCACGATTGCAGCAGCGGAAGCAAGTATTCAGTATACCATGCCCGCTGCTTTTTCTTTGCCGCAAAATCAGATAGATACCATATTGCGCAGTGGTGGCGGCAGGGATAACAGTAGAAAGCGTATCTATGCCAAGTACCATCAGGGAAAGACACCGGAGGAAATGGCGGAGTTTTTAAAGAATGAGTATAAGACTACCGGAAAAGGATTTGAGCTTGACGGAAATCCTGTGTCTTTATGGTTTGATGAAAGTGGTATGCGTATCGGGTATGGTACATCGGCAAAGGAAAATCCGATTGCAGTCATGAGCTGGCAGGAAGCAGAGAGCCATATTCGGGCTATGGTGGAGAATGGAACTTACATGAGTGCCAACGAAGTATTCCTTGTAGATGCGGCAGAGCGTGAGCGTGTTGCAATGGACATCAACAATTTCTTTCGTGATGGCATATCAGAGATGCCGGAGAGTCTGGAACTGAAATTTTCCAATTACCCGGCAAGCATGGAACGGCTTTGCGAGCTTTTATCTACAACGGAGGGCAGAGCGCTAATCCAGGGGGAGCTTGAAAAGGCAAAAGCACAGCTTGACAGCGGGGAAAAGCAGATTAAATGGCGGTATGTAAAAAGACCGGACTATCTTCTGGAACAGCTTACCGACTTAGGTGTGGAAAAGAAAGCGTTTCCGGCACTTGATACGGTAGAGGTTAGAAATGAGGATTTTATCACTCAGGATGAGATTGATTACAGGATGACAGGCGGAAGCGGAATAGAACATGGAAAATTCCGTATCTATGAGTATTTCATGGAAGGGCATGACAAGAAAGACAACATAGCTTTTCTGAAAGATGAATACGGTACGGGCGGCAGTTCCCACGCACTTCCGGGAAGTGACAGAGCACACGAGGATCACGATGCCAAAGGTATCCGTTTGGAGAAAGGTAACTATGGCAGTCCTTACGCAAAGGTACTTTTGAACTGGAATGTAGTGGAGAAGCGTATCCGGGAGCTTGTGCAGGCAGATAAATACCTTTCGCCGGAGGGAAAGGAAGCCTATGCACAGTACAAACAGGAGCAGGCAGAGAAAGCCATGAGAAAGGAACAGGAGAAGCTGGAGCGTGGTACCCGAATGGAATGTAAGGAAGCCATTGAGAAGGCGATTGCGGAGAACTTCGATGGTACTACGCTGCCAAGAGATACAGCAAAGGGCGTTATTGAGCAGTATGGAAAGGAACGTGTGGAATATGTCCTTGCCAATACCATTATGCACTTATCCCATGACGGGCGTTTTTCCGTCAATAACAAGGAATGGGCAAAGGGCATTGTACCTAGTGCAGAATGGAATACGAGAGATCTGATTGTGACCTCACACCCGGCTGTCCTTGACGGATTTACCAATCAGGCAAGGCGGTATCAGGAATTAGATCGGGAACCGGACAAGGCACTGACGGATAAAGTAATGGAAATGTCCGTTATCGCACAAATCTGTGGAGAACTCGGCAGGAAAGATGTGGTTGAGTGGAATGAGGAAACAGGGGCGGTCATTATTGTAGACGGAGAGCAGAGATTGGAGGGTAGAGAAGTTTACGATACCCTTTTCATGGAAGCAACCGATTATGTCATGCTTCAGACTGTTACCGGAAACATGGAAAGAGCTGTGATAATGGACGGTCTGTTAAAACAGGCAAAGGAGTACTTAGAGAGGTGCGAACAGCCTCCAGAGCAGGCAGAGGAAAAAGCAGGGGTAGAGGAAACGGAAAAAACTGTTGAAGAAACGGAGTCTGTGGAACAGGTCGCAGAAGCAAAGGCAGAGACTGCAATCGACAAGACTGGTGCAGTCAACTTCCGTATCACTCCGGACGAAGAGGAAAGCACCGGGAAAGGTTTTGCCGCAAAAGATAAATTCCGTCAGAACGTGGAAGCAATCCGCACTCTGGAAATGATTGAGAGCGAAAACCGCATAGCCACGCCGGAAGAACAGGAGATTTTGGCAAAATATGTAGGCTGGGGCGGTCTTGCCGATGCTTTTGATGAAACCAAAGCAAATTGGGCGGGAGAGTATCAGGGGTTCAGGGGTTAAAGAGCTTGTTATCTTCCGAGGAGTATGCTTCCGCAAGGGAGAGTACCTTAAATGCCCATTACACAAGTCCTGTGATTATTCAAGCGATATACGATGCGATTGATAAGATGGGATTTTCAAAGGGCAATATTTTGGAGCCGGCAATGGGAACAGGTAACTTTTTCGGAATGCTTCTGGAAAATATGCAGGACAGCAGGCTGTATGGTGTGGAATTGGACGGAATTACCGGACGTATCGCAAGGCAACTTTATCCAAAAGCCGATGTGAAAATCACAGGCTTTGAAAAGACGGACTATCCGAATGATTTCTTTGATGTGGCAGTAGGAAATGTACCGTTTGGTCAGTACAAGGTGTCAGATAGAGCATACGATAAGCATAACTTCCTCATACATGATTACTTTTTTGCAAAAGCCTTAGATAAGGTCAGACCGGGCGGTGTGGTGGCTTTTGTCACTTCAAAGGGTACAATGGACAAGAAAAGTCCGGAAGTCAGAAAATATCTTGCACAGAGAGCCGAGCTTCTTGGAGCAATAAGACTCCCCAACACAGCTTTCAAGGAAAATGCGGGAACGGAGGTCACTTCGGATATTCTTTTCTTAAAGAAACGTGACAGGGTAATCGACATTGAGCCGGATTGGGTACATCTTAGTGAGAATGAAGATGGCATAGCCATGAACCAGTATTTTGCAGACCACCCGGAGATGATCATGGGAAAAATGGAAATGGTCAGTGGACCGTTTGGCATGGAAGCCACCTGCACATCGGACACTTCCATTCCCTTATCCAAGCAGCTTGAAAAAGCAGTTTCCCATATCGAGGGCAGTATTGATGCGGTAGAGCTTGATGATGAACTGCAAAGGGAAAGTATCCCCGCTGATCCGAACGTTAAGAATTACAGCTATACCATAGTGGATGAGAGAGTGTATTACCGGGAGAATTCCATTATGAAGCCTGTGGACGTATCAGAAACGATGGAACAGCGAATGAAAGGCATGGTGCAGATTCGTGACTGTATGCAGGAACTGATTGACTATCAGTTGAACGAATATCCAGAAGATATGATTAAGAGCAAGCAGACAGAGCTTAACGAGCTGTATGATGCGTTTTCCAAGAAATACGGTCTGATCAACTCACAGACCAACAAGAGAGCGTTTAATCAGGATGCAAGCTATTGTCTGCTTTGTTCACTGGAAAATCTGGATGATGAAGGCAATTTCAAAAGCAAGGCGGATATGTTCTCCAAGAGGACAATCAAGAAGCAGGAAGTTGTCACAAGCGTGGATACCGCAAGCGAAGCGCTGGCGGTGTCATTAGGGGAAAAGGCAAGGGTTGACTTAGCCTATATGTCGGAGCTTACCGGGAAAAGCGAGGAAGATGTGACAAAGGAGCTTGCCGGAATTATCTTCCAGAATCCGGTCACAGAAAAGTGGGAAACCGCAGACTAGTATTTAAGCGGCAATGTGAGGGAGAAGCTGGCAACCGCAAGGGTATTTGCCGAGAATCGTCCGGAGTATGCAATCAATGTTACAGCCCTTGAGGGCGTACAGCCGAAGGAGCTTGATGCAAGTGAGATCGAGGTGCGTATTGGTGCCACATGGATTGATCCGAAGTACATCGAGGATTTTATGAGGGAAACCTTTGAAACGCCGGAGTATCTTTTTGACCGCAACCTTGTCGGGGTGCAGTATTCCGATGTGACAGGGCAGTGGAATGTAAAGGGTAAAAATGTGGATCGTGGCAATTCACTTGTCAATATGACCTACGGAACAAGCAGGGCAAATGCCTATCGTATTCTGGAGGATTCCCTAAACCTTCGTGATACCCGTATCTTTGATACAATCGAGGAGGATGGCAAGGAAAAGAGGGTTCTTAACAAAAAGGAAACCACGCTTGCCAGTCAGAAGCAGGAAGCAATCAGGGAAGCCTTCAAGGACTGGGTATTTCGTGATCCGGAGCGCAGGCAGACCTTGTGTGCCAGATATAATGAACTTTTTAACTCTACCAGACCAAGAGAGTATGATGGTTCCCACTTAAAGTTTCCGGGCATGACACCAGACATTACGCTCCGTCCCCACCAGCTTAATGCAGTGGCACATCAGCTTTACGGGGATAATACCCTGCTTGCCCATTGTGTGGGTGCGGGTAAGACCTTTGAAATGATTGCTGCAGCAATGGAGAGCAAACGGTTAGGGCTTTGCCAAAAGAGCCTGTTTGTTGTACCGAACCATTTAACGGAGCAGTGGGCAAGTGATTTTCTCCGTTTGTATCCGGGAGCCAATATTTTGGCTGCAACGAAAAAGGATTTTGAGCCTGCCAACCGTAAAAAGTTCTGTTCCCGTATTGCAACCGGGGATTATGATGCAGTCATCATCGGGCATACGCAGTTTGAAAAGATACCGCTTTCTACGGAAAGACAGGCAGCCATGATAGAGCGCCAGATTCAGGAGATTGAAATGGCAATCGAAGCGGTGAAGGCGGAAAAGGGCGAGCGTTATACCATTAAACAGATGGAAAAGACGAAAAAATCTCTGAATGCAAGGCTTAGCCGACTGAACGATACTTCCCGCAAGGATAACGTCGTAACCTTTGAGCAATTAGGTGTTGACAGGCTGTTTGTGGACGAGAGCCATAACTATAAGAACCTTTTTTTATACACCAAGATGCGGAATGTGGCGGGGATAGCACAGACAGAAGCACAGAAATCATCTGATATGTTTGCAAAGTGCCAGTATATGGACGAGCTGACAGGAGGCAAGGGCATTACTTTTGCAACAGGTACACCAATTTCCAACAGTATGACGGAGCTTTACACAAATATGCGCTATCTGCAATATAATACGCTCCAGAAACTTGGTCTTGGCAATTTTGATAGTTGGGCGGCTACTTTCGGAGAAACACAGACTGCCATAGAGCTTGCACCGGAGGGAACCGGATACCGGGCAAAGACAAGGTTTGCCAAGTTCTTTAATTTGCCGGAGCTGATTTCACTTTTCAAGGAAAGTGCGGATATTCAGACACCGGATATGTTAAAGCTTCCTGTACCGGAAGCAGAGTACGAAAATGTTGTGTTAAAGCCGAGCGAGTACCAGAAAGAAATGGTACAGTCCCTTGCGGATCGTGCGGAGGCTGTTCGTGATAGGAAGGTAGAGCCACACGTTGACAATATGCTCAAAATCACCAATGACGGTAGAAAACTTGCATTAGACCAGCGTTTGATCAACGATATGCTTCCCGATGAGGATAATTCCAAAGCCACCACCTGTGTGGACAAGGCATGTGAGATATGGGAAGAAATAAAGGAACAGAAGTCGGCACAGCTTATTTTCTGTGACTTATCGACACCGAAAGGAGATGGTACATTCAATGTTTATGAGGACATTCGCAACAAGCTGATTGAAAAGGGTGTCCCACCGGAAGAAATCGCATTTATCCATGATGCCAATACGGAGAAACGGAAAGCGGAGCTGTTTGCAAAGGTTAGAAGCGGACAGGTTCGTTTTTTATTGGGTTCTACTGCCAAAATGGGAGCCGGAACCAACGTACAGGACAGATTGATTGCATTACACCATTTGGATGTGCCCTGGCGCCCGTCTGACATTGAACAGCAGGAAGGTCGTATTTTACGACAGGGCAATATGAATGATAAGGTCAAGATTTTCAGGTATGTGACGGAAGGCACCTTCGATAGTTATTCATGGCAGCTCATTGAGAACAAGCAGAAGTTTATCGGGCAGATCATGACGAGCAAGTCTCCGGTACGTTCCTGTGAGGACATTGACGAAGCGGCGCTCTCTTATGCAGAGGTCAAAGCACTTGCAACCGGAAACCCGTATATTAAGGAGAAGATGGACTTGGATATACAGGTGTCAAAGCTGAAGCTCTTAAAGGCGAACCACACAAGCCAGCGTTACCGTCTGGAGGACAATATCGCAAAGCATTACCCGATGCAGATCACAGCCTTAAAAGAAAGGCTTGAGGGATACCGGGCGGACATTCAGACCTATGCGGCGCATAAGCCTGTGGATAAGGACGATTTTTCCATGAAGATAGGCAACCGTACCTATACGGACAAAAAGGAAGCGGGTGCGGCGTTGATTGATATGTGCCGGAGTGCCAAACAGCCAAACATGGCGGTCACAATTGGGGAATATCAGGGCTTTAAGATGAGCATGTCCTTTGACTCGTTCTTCTCCAAGTTTACGATCAGCTTAAAAGGAAGTCTTAGCCATGAGGTGGAAATCGGAGCCGATCCGCTTGGAAATCTGCAAAGACTTTTCAATGCTTTAGATGGAATGACCGGGAAAATGGCAGACGTGGAGCAGAAGCTTTCCAACGTGGAACATCAGCTTGAAACCGCAAAGGTGGAAGTCACAAAACCTTTTGCACAGGAGCAAGAACTGGCGGAGAAGTTAGAGCGTCTTGCAGAGTTAAATGCACTTCTTAATATGGACGAAAAAGGCGATAATGCGCTGGATATGGGCGATGATGAGCCGGAGGAAGAAACCGGAGAGCAGAGTACACCGGCACAGGAGGGTGAGCTGGACAGGGCAGAAAGTACACAGGAGGTAGCGGATGTCCCTAGAGGACGAATATCTGTCAAGGAGAAACTTGCCCAGATGCGCGAGAAGGCATATGGGAAGAAATCACTAGAAACGCCAGATATTTCAAAAGAAAAGAGGCAAAAAGAGATTATAATGTGATAGGGAGGGTACTCCCTCCCTATCGGTAAAAAAGTAGATATTTTATTAAAATGTTGTATTGTATGTTATAATACTAGTAAATTCTATTGAAGATTATCATAGGAGGATTGAACTATGTTTTTAAAATATTTACAGATAGTTAATTATAAAAATCTTAGATCTGCACGCTTTTCTTTTGTTGAAGGTGTTAATACAGTTATTGGTGAAAATGATTCGGGAAAATCTAATGCAATGACAGCATTAAGAATTTTATTAGATGATACATATTATTATAATACTAAAAGATTAAAGGAAAATGACTTTTCGGATTCGTTGGGAAATTGGAAAGGACATTGGATTATTCTCTCAGCAGTATTTGGAAAAATTACTTCTGAAGACAAAGAAACAGAGGTTTGTGCTGGAATTGTACCAGAAAATGAGAATGAAGAGTTTTTAAAGTCTTATATAAAGAGTGGGGAAGATGATATTGGTGTTATTTCTCTTTTTATTCGTCCACAAAGGCAGGTGAGAAAGAAATTGAGTGAAATAACAGATATTGCCGAGTTTGAGGAAGAAAGAAAAAAGATAAAAATATCAGATTATGAGTTTTATTATACAAGTAGAGCACAAACTGATTTTACAGACAAAGATATTTATACAAAAATTGTTGGGGACTTAGAAAAAGGACAATGTTCAGATCCTGATGAAGATGATGACAGAATTTTAGGATGCAAATTGAACATTGCAGATGTACAAGATCACATTTCGGTTGTATTTATTGACGCATTGCGTGATGTTGCAAGCGAATTAGGTAAGCCCAAAAATCCAATTAGAAGAATTATAGAATCAGTAGAATCGTTAATAAAAGAATCCGAGCTAAATACAATTAAATCTGAAATTGTTCAGTTAAATAAGTCTATTTCAGAAGTGGAACAAGTTGAATTGGTAGGACGAAAAATCAACGAAAAGCTACTTGATATGATAGGGATGGTCTATTCGCCAGAGATAATTTTACAATCTGGATTGAAGGATGATATAAATTCTTTGTCACGATATTTATTTATGAAGCCTTCAAAACAGAATGATATCGATTCGTTGGGATTAGGGCATTTAAACATGATTTATATGGCTTTAAAAATTGTGGAATATGAGGTAAATAGAACACGAGAATTGATAAATATCATGATAATTGAAGAGCCAGAGGCTCATATACATACACATATTCAGAGAACGCTATTCGATAAATTAAAAGTAACAAAAGACTATACTCAGATTATAACAACAACACATTCTACTCATTTAGCGGAAGTATCAGAGGTGAAAAATATTAATATCCTGAAGTCAATTGGTAGCAATAGTATTTCAATGCAACCGAGTCAGGGACTTGACGAATTTGGAAAAAAGAATTTACAGTTAAAGAATTTGAAATTATCCGACTGTATTGAACGATATTTGGATTCTAAACGGTCAGTTCTACTTTTTTCAAAGGGAGTTGTTTTAGTAGAAGGTGATGGGGAAGAAATATTAATTCCAAATCTTATTAAAAATGCATTAGGAGTATCTTTGGATGAGATGGGGATTGGTTTGGTCAATGTAGGAAGTGTGTCGTTTGAATATATTGCAAGTTTGTTCAGTGAAGAAAGAATTAAGAGAACATGTGCTATTGTTACCGATGAAGATATACAAATTGTAGAAACAGACAGTAAATTATATAAAGCTGAGGCAGAGAAAAGAGGAAAAAGTAGGAAGAAAAAGTTAGCAGATTTATATGGCACGAATCCTTGGGTTGAGTCTTTTTTTGCGCCACATACATTAGAAGTTGATTTTGCATTGGCTGATGCACGGGCGAACAGTGACTATATTAGTGAAGTTGTAGAATTAAATTATGTTGATACTAATACGATTAAGAGACATAAAGAAAATTTAAAACAAGGAACAGATGCGGCATGTGCTAATACAGTTTTAACATTAGCCAGAGATATGGGAAAGGGCTGGTATGCCACCACCCTTTCAAATTACATTGATATAGCAGTTACTGTTCCACAATACATTTTGGGAGCGATTGCATTTGCAAGTAAAGAAGTAATTTCGATAGATATCGTTTTTAAAATGATAGAGTATTCATTAAGTGGATATGATGAAAAAGAAGTATTAGCCTTGAAAAAAGAGAGTGAAAAAGTTAAAACGCAGGAGGAAAGAAAGGAGTTTATTAAAAAATTTAGAGAAAGATATAAGGATGATGTTGTTGCAAAATTCTTAGAAGAAGTTGACAAATATTGTAGGGGTTGGTGTGAATAATGGATACCATGACTTTTTTAGATAAATTAAATCCGCAGCAAAGACAAGTTTGTGTTAATGAGGGGAATATATTGCTTAAAGCATGTCCGGGAAGTGGAAAAACAAGAACATTGACTTATAAATTAGCATATTCTGTCCAAAAATATATTACTTCAAAAAAACTTAATATTGCGATAACTTATACCAATAGAGCTGCTGATGAAATTAAGGAAAGACTAGAAAAAATAGATATTCCGGAGGATAAGGTTTGGGTAGGGACTATACATCAATTTTGTCTTGAGTTTATTATAAGACCTTATACAATGTACAATGAACGTTTGCGGAAAGGGTATCATATCATAGATGATTATGTCACAAAACAATATACTGATGAAATAATAGAAGAACTGGGAATTGATATTGGATATGATAAGCCTTTTGAATATCCGGAAATATTTGAGAAATATCAAACAAAGCTATTAAATGAAAAAGAGATAGATTTTAATGATATTTTAAGCATATCTTATGATTTAGTAAATCAGAATAAATTTATTGCGGAGAATATTGCTGGAATAATGAGAACAATTCTGGTGGATGAATATCAAGATACGAATGAACTTCAGTATAAAATATTGAGCAGTATTGTAAAATGTAATAAGAATATACAAGTAACATTCGTAGGAGATACGGATCAGGCAATATATGGGGGACTTGGTGGAGTTGCAAAGACCTGTGATGAATTACAGAAAGAGTTTGGAGTAAAATTTCAAGAGAAAAGACTAGATGGTTGTTATCGTACAACGCAACGTATAGTTGATTATTACTCGAATTTTCAATTACAGAGTGCAAAAATATATGCAGTCTCGGACATAAAGGATGAAAAGGGATGTTTGGTTTATGATAATACCATAAGTAAATCTGAGTTGTTTGAGAAAATTGCTTATATTGTAAAAGAAGAACTATCTCGAGGAATTCCAGATAATGAGATATGTATAATTGCACCACAATGGTGGTTGCTTTTTCCGCTATCGAAGAAAATTAAAGAATTATTGCCAAATGTAAAATTTGATGCACCAGATATCACGCCGATAAAATATGATCCAATGAATGTCTTTTATTTGATTTCAAAATTGATATTCACAAAGTCAGGACAAAAAATCCATTTAAGAAAGAAAATTGCAAATGAAATCATTGAGATTCTAACAGAAGAATATAAGATATATTTGTCTGATGAAATAGATAATTATAAGATTTTAAAAATAATTAATTCTATATCTGAAACAGATGAAAACGGTGTGGTATATTTACAGAAAGCAATAAATAATTTTTTGATAGAAATAGGTATTGATTTAAACATAGAATCACGATTACAGAAAGCATATGAAGATTTTATTTTAAAGGTTAAGGATAGAGTAAAAAATAACCATCTATCTTCAGATATTGATACATTTAAACAATGTTTCAAAGAAAAAGAGGGTGTGGTTATCAATACATTTCATGGTGTGAAAGGAGAGGAATATACTACGGTTATTGCGTTTGGGATATTAAATGGGTATATTCCGCATTGGGATACTATAATAAATAAACCACATTATCGGGAAAGTGAAACAAAAAAGTTATTATATGTTGTTTGTTCGCGAGCAAAACAAAATTTATATCTCTTTTCTGAACAAGGACGTACAACACAAAAAGGAGCTCCGCTTACATCAACGGATGAGATAGTAGCGATTGATTATAAATACGACGATTTAAAATAAGTCAGTAAATAAGCGTAATTAATATGGAGCGGAGGAAAGGGCAGTTAATAAATCTTAATTGTCTTTTTGGTTATTTACAGCGACAGGGGCAGAAAGGAGACAGGAGTACATTGCAGAAATCAAAACGAATAAGGGCAGTAATGATAAAGGTTTATAAGTGAATATCGTAATTATGCAAAGGCAGTCAATAATGGCTGCCTTTTGTCATGCAAAAAATACGCAGATGGAGGGCATACAATGGCAGACGCTAAAACAGAAAAACAGAAAGTACAGGAAATAACGGAGAAGCTGGAGCAGGGTATCAAGGAGCTTTTTGAAAGCGAGAAGTACAAGACTT
>OLWA01002347.1_pt1 | contig 16971 bp, 10 predicted proteins | sample 1673251 | NCBI WGS metagenome assembly OLWA01 (sample SAMEA3178937, study PRJEB25190) | human gut metagenome | biome: human gut; feature: human-associated habitat; material: faeces | place: Austria | collected 2013
CCAAAGTTACATATCTTTGCGCATATTTTAACAACCAGGTTTTTACACTGACCCATAAAAAGGCTATTTTTCAAATCCCTTTATAATAAAACCAATCAAAACAATATGAAACTCAGATTAATGCTGATATGTATGGCATTATTGACGGTACCATGCTCAATGAAATCCCAAGAAATTTTTGTGCCGAACGCAAAAGGAGATATCACCCCTCTGACCAAAGCGGTGGTGATGGGCAATAAAACCAGCGGCAAGGCATGGCTATCATTTTACGGCGCCAAACTTACCACAAGCCTTGTGATTGATGGAAAATTCTCAAATACGGTTTTACCTAAGGCATCGACCGTATTCTATATATTCAATCCTAAGAATATTTCCATCCAGGCATGGAAAATGATACCTCTTAAAACGAAAAAGGATAAACGGGAACTCCCCTATATGAAGACGGGGGCATATTCGGGCTCAAAGACACAGATTGAGGAGATTGCCTTGATGGTCACCAAAATCACAGACGAAATCTATGAGTTGAGACCTATGGCCGACATTAAAAGCGGAGATTACGCCATGGTGCTGATTGAAAACGGGACACCTGAGATGATATTTGATTTTCATGTAGAGGAAAACCTACCTCCTTACCCGCAGGTCTCCAACGATGTATTGCTGGCCGAGTTCAATCCCGGGGGAAGAACGTCTTCTTCGTCGGCCCTATCCTCTGATTCCGGAATGTCCGCATCCATTATCCGATGGTTTTTTGATTCTGACCCAAGAGGAGCAAGAATATTCTACCGCGTGATCTCAAATGTTCCGGCCGAGGTAAAGAACACGAATGAATCCTATATGACCACAACTCCTCTTGAAGAGACACGCGCTCTCAATATCCCCGGACTCACATACGAAAATTCAGCGAATGTAGTCATTGAGATAAAGCTTACGAAAAGAGGCTATGAAGACCAGATAAAGCGCTATAATCTCCGGCAGGCCCTGGATCAGCAGGAAATCAGCGGTTTCTTTGAAATGGTAGAGAGAAAATAAAAACACCTTAAGTATATAAATTATGAAATTCATTAAGTTTCCTATGGCATGGACCTTGAGCCTTGTCTCCATGCTGTTTCTATCGCTCACCACAAACGCCAAAGAGTACGAAGCCACCGTAGTGTCAGACCCCGAAGGCGCAATAGTCTATCTCAACGGGATGATTGTGGCGCAGACCACTCCGGCAATCATAAAACTTGACAAAAAAATGCTGAATAAGAATCTTTTATTTCGCTTTGAGAAAGCAGGATACGAGAACAAGACCGTGATAGTGTCATTTGACAAAAAGGAGATGAAAAAAAATCCCATAATATATGGCAAACTCGAAAGGGATCAACAGGCGGTTTTAAAGGCACAGGAAGCTGAAGAAGCCCGAAAGGCACAAAAAGCCAGGGAAACCGTATACCGACAGGATCCCACCATCCCTTCGGGGAATGCCGACGCAAGAGTGAGTCGAGATAAGGCGGGAAAAACAGGTATGGAACAAACCATCATCAGATGGTACTTTGATTCCGACCCGCGAGGCGCCCGGGTGTTCTACCGGGTGTTGTCCAATAATCCGGCCGAAGTAAAGAATACAAATGAGACCTATCTGACCAATACACCCTACGAGGAGACAAAGGGGTTCAGCATTCCCGGTCTGACATACGAAAACTCAAGAAATGTAACCGTTGAAATCAAAATTTCTAAAAAGGGCTATGAAGATCAGGTAAAACGTTACAATGTTCGTCAGGCTCTTGACCAGCAGGAAATCAGCGGATTTTTTGAACTGGTGCCGAAAGATGAGTGAAAAAGTCATCTATGATTTATACCGGCCTGGAGAGGCATTAAATCGCTAAAGACACACCTTTGAATAAGGGGATGCTGCTTTGACCGAAGCAAAGCAGCATCCCCTTGTTTTATTATTATCCTGATAATTTATGGTGGATTATCCACGGCTTACATGCGGCCGTGACTATAATCTGACAAAGAAATAGCGGCGTGGGATGTTCATGCGAATTTTTTTCGCTAAATTTGCACTTTGATTGAAACCGCGGACTTATCTACGCACCGCATCCCACAATCACTAACCGTCATGCCCCTTCAGACTCCACAGAAAATATTTGTCTGTATAATGGCAGTGCTGCTGCCGATGCTTCCGGTGTGTGCCCGGAACGCCAATTGGTTCCGCGCCGACTCCTCGACAGTGGTAAGTCTGCTCACGTGCGCACCCGGCTCCATCATCTACGAACTCGAGGGCCATGCGGCCCTCCGCGTCCGCCAGGCCGACGGAACCGACATCACCGTCAACTGGGGCCTGTTTGACTTCAAAAAGCCCAACTTCGTCTATCGGTTTGTAAAAGGCGAGACCGACTATATGGCCGGAGCCTACCCTACAGCATATTTCCTCCGCGAATATCTCGTCACGGGACGCCGTGTGACCCAGTACGATCTTCTTCTGACGCAGGAACAGAAAGCGGCTATACTCAAAGCCGTGGAAGAAAACGTGCGGCCGGAAAACGCCGTGTACCGATACAACTATGTGCGCGAGAATTGCGCCACAGCCATCCTTGACCATATCGAGCGCGCTACAGGGCATCCCCTTGTCATGCCGGAGCGTCCCTCCGATCTTGCCGACGCTACCACATTCCGCAACGCTATGAGACATTACCACCGTAATTATCCCTGGTATCAGTTCGGAATAGACCTCGCCCTGGGCCCTGGGCTGGATGCGCCCATCGACTCTCGCGAACTGGCCTTCGCCCCCGCGGCTCTCGCGGCAATGGCCCCGGAAATAACATCAGACGGCAAACGGGTGTTTGCCGACGGGGTGGCCCTTACCCCCGGCGAGCCCGAAGGCACAGCATGCGGCCCTACTCCTTGGTGGCTCACCCCGATAGCAGCCGGAACCGCAGTCGCGCTTCTGGCTCTGGCGCTGAGCGTGCGCGATATTCTTCTCCGTCGTCTGAGCCGCTGGTTCGACTCCATCTTTTACCTGCTTCTCGGGCTTGCCGGATGCGTGATAACGTTTCTGGTATTCGTTTCGACCCATTATGCAGCTTCGCCCAACTGGCTGCTGCTCTGGATAAATCCGTTATGCCTCGTGATTACGGTGTGCATATGGTTCAAACGAACATACAAAGCGCTCGCTGTCGTGCAGTGGCTCAACCTTGCGGGTATCGCCGTGTATCTCGCGCTGGCGGCTTTCGGTCCCCTGCGGCCTAACTCCGCATTTTTTCTGTTCCTGACCGCTGATGCGGCAAGAGCGTTAACTTTCCTTATCATCCCCTCAAATGTCTTTTCAAAGAAAGCATAATAAAACCGCGCGGCGCATGGCGCTGCTTTCACTGCTGTCGGTTCTCGCCTCAGGACTTCCCGCCGGCGCACAGACCGCAGCACAACGCACACCCCTCCGCCCCCGCATTCTGCTGGCGGTGACAATCGAAGGACTCTCCACCGATTATCTTGACCTTCTCCGGAACAACTTCGGCGAAGAAGGCTTCAAACGCCTTATGAACGAAGCCGCCGAATTCCCCACTGTGGATTACGGCCCGGGCCTCGACGCCACCGCAGCCATGGCGGTACTTTATACCGGCGCGGCACCATCGGTCAACGGCATTCCTTCGGCCTACGTCTACGACTCCGAGAAACATCTGTCGAAAAACGTTCTTACCGACACCTCGGTGATGGGAAACTTTACCGACGAGACCTATTCTCCGGCAGCCGTAAAAGTATCGACGCTTTCCGATGAAATCAGGGTGGACTCCGACGGCGACGGCTACGTCTACTCCATCGCAGCCTCTCCGGCATCTTCCATCATCTCGGCCGGACATGCCGCCAACAGTGCGTTCTGGCTCAACCGAAACACCGGAAACTGGGCCACCTCCACCTACTACAAGGACGTGCCGCCGGAGGTCACCGAGATTAACTACCGCAATCCTCTCTCTCGCCGACTCTCCGACTACAAATGGACTCCCGGCAGCCCGATGAACAGCTATCCGCTGCTGTCTATGGCAAAGCGCGCGCGTCCATTCAGCCACGTCTATCCGGAAAGCGACCTCCGCCGCTACGAACGCTACGGCACCACCCCGGGCGCGAACGACGAAATCACCAACATAGCCCTCAGGCTTCTGAAGAAAATACAGCCGGTGACCAATGACGCTGTGAGCATGCTCAATGTCTCATACAGCCTTTCGCCCGACCTGCCTGAAACTCCCGGACGCGCCCGCGCCGAAATAATGGATGCATACATCCGCCTGGACGCCTCACTGGCCTCACTGATGCAGGCTGTGGAGAAACAGTTCGGCAAAGACAATGTGGCTGTGATGGTGGCCGGACTTCCTGGGTCGTTCCACGACGGACCAGACAACGAGAAATGGAGAATACCCTACGGACAGTTCTCCATAAAACGCGCCGACGCACTGCTCAACATGTACCTGATGTCGAAACACGGCAACGGGCAGTGGGTAAGCGGATATCATAACCGTAACTTCTACCTCAACCATAAGCTCATCTCGGAGAAAAACCTTGACCTGCCCTCAATCCGGGCCGAAGCCGCCGACTTTCTGGGCCGCATGGCAGGAATCAGCACGGTCTACCCCATAGAATCAATCACCGCTTCACGTGCCGGAGCCGACCCTGAAGGATTGAAACGCAACACCACCCTGGCCCATTCGGGCGATGTGGTAATCGAAGTGAACCCGGGATGGGAAGTGGTTGACGACCCGAACACATCGCGCCCCGGCGGCGTGACCCGCCACGCACAGCTTCCGGCGCCTCTTTTCATCATGGCGCCCGGCATAGCTCCCAGAGAGATAAACAAGCCTATTGACGCCCGCGAGGTAGCACCTACCGTAGCCAGCATTCTGCGCATCCGATCACCAAACGGAGCCTCGCTGCCGGCTCTTGACATCAACAAACGCTGAGAGCCCGCTAACCTTGGCCCGATAGCGGAGGTTTTTGTCCTCCGGATTGGGTTATTCAGCTGATTTTTCATAACTTTGCAAACCGGAATATAATTACCGCATACATAAAATGTCATTTAACTCTTTTATCACCAAAATATTCGGAAACAAGTCGCAGCGCGACCTCAAGGAAATCCGCCCCATCATTGACAAAATCAAAGCTCTCGGTCCTGAAATGCAGGCCCTTACAACCGACGAGCTCCGTCAGCGCATAACAGCCGTCCGCGAGGACATCCGTCAGGCCACCGCAGCCGACGAAGAGGCCATAAAGCGCAAGAAAATAGAAGTGGAGGAACTTCCCTTCGACCAGCGCCAGCCGCTCTGGGACGAGATTGACCGCCACGACAAAAATATACTCGACACCATAGAGGACAAGCTCAACGAGCATCTGCCCGTGGTGTTCGCCGCTCTCCGCGAAACCGCAGCACGCTTCGCCGCCAACGAGACGATAGAAGTGACTGCAACGCCTCTTGACCGAGAGCTCGCCGCACAGGGCAAGGACTTCGTGAGCATAGAAGGCGACAAAGCCATTTACCGCAACCACTGGATGGCTGGCGGCAACGAGATAACCTGGGACATGGTTCACTACGACGTACAGCTCATAGGCGGCGTTGTTCTCCACCAGGGCAAGATTGCCGAGATGGCAACCGGCGAGGGTAAGACACTCGTGGCTACCCTCCCTGTTTTCCTCCGCTCTCTCTCAGGCCGCGGAGTTCACGTGGTAACCGTCAACGACTATCTCTCGAAGCGTGACTCCGAGTGGATGGGCCCGCTCTATATGTTCCACGGCTCGACCGTTGACTGCATCGACAAGCACGAACCCAACACCCCCGCACGCCGCGCCGCCTACGAATGCGACATCACCTTCGGCACGAACAACGAGTTCGGTTTCGACTACCTACGCGACAACATGGCAATGTCGCCGTCGGACCTCGTGCAGCGCAAGCACTATTATGCCATTGTCGACGAGGTTGACTCCGTGCTTATAGACGACGCGCGCACCCCGCTTATCATCTCGGGCCCCGTGGCTGTGAGCGACGACCAGCTTTACGTAGAGTACCGTCCCAACGTGGAGAAGGTTGTAAACGCCCAGCGCAAACTCGTGACCTCACTCCTTGCCGAGGCAAAAGCCAAACTGGCAAGCGACGACAAGGACGTGCGCAAAGAAGGAGCACTCGCCCTCTTCCGTGCCTACAAGGGTCTGCCCAAGAACTCCGCCCTCATCCGCTTCCTTAGCCAGGAGGGCATCAAGAACCTTCTGCTGGAGACCGAAGGATACTATCTGCAGGACAATGCACGCGAGATGCCCAAAGCCACCGAGCCTCTCTATTTCGTGATCAACGAAAAGAACCGCACCGTGGAGCTTACCGACAAAGGTATCGACGAACTTACCGGCACAAGCTCCGATCCGGAATTCTTCGTGCTCCCCGATATCGCCACCCAGCTCTCCGATACCGAACATATTGCAGATCTGGAAGCACGCCGCCAGAAAAAGGAGGAACTGCTCCAGAACTTCTCGATCAAATCGGAGCGCGTGCACACGGTCACCCAGCTTCTCAAGGCCTACACCCTCTTCGAGAAGGATGTGGAATATGTGATCGACGACAACAAAATCAAGATTGTAGACGAGCAGACAGGCCGTATAATGGAGGGACGCCGCTATTCCGACGGTCTGCACCAGGCCATCGAGGCAAAAGAGGGCGTGAAGGTAGAAGCCGCCACACAAACGTTTGCCACCATCACTCTCCAGAACTATTTCAGAATGTACCACACCCTTGCGGGCATGACCGGTACGGCAGAGACCGAGGCCGGTGAGTTCTGGGACATCTACAAGCTCGATGTGGTGACCATCCCCACCAACCGTCCTGTGGCACGCGTGGACATGAACGACCGCGTCTACAAGACCAAGAAAGAGAAATACAATGCCGTGATTGCCGAGATTGAGGAACTCGTGAAGAAAGGGCGCCCCGTACTTGTGGGCACCACATCCGTGGAAATCTCCGAACTCCTCAGCCGAATGCTCACAATGCGCCATATTCCCCACAACGTTCTCAACGCCAAGCTCCACCAGCGCGAGGCCGAGATCGTGGCCCAGGCCGGAAAAGCCGGCACCGTTACCATAGCCACCAACATGGCCGGCCGCGGTACCGACATCAAGCTTCCCGAAGAGGTGAAGCAAGCAGGCGGTCTCGCCATCATAGGCACGGAACGTCATGAGTCGCGCCGCGTCGACCGCCAGCTCCGCGGACGTGCCGGCCGTCAGGGCGACCCCGGATCGTCGGTGTTCTACGTATCGTTCGAGGATCAGCTCACCCGTCTGTTCATCTCCGACCGTGTGGCCAAGATGATCGACAAGTTCGGTATCGAAGAGGGAGAAATGCTTGAATCGTCCACTCTCAACAAGGCCATCGAATCAGCCCAGAAGCGCGTGGAGGAAAACAACTTCGGTATCCGCAAGCACCTTCTGGAGTATGACGACGTGATGAACAAGCAGCGCACCTACATCTACAGCCGCCGTCACCACGCCCTGCTCGGCGAACGCATCGGCATCGACATCGCCAACATGTTCTATGATGTGGTGGAAGACCTTGTAACACGCTACAATTCCGCAGCCGACTACGATGACCTGTCGATGGAACTGATGAAGATTCTCACAATCGAACCGCCTTTCACCGCCGAGGAATTCCGCAATAAATCCAAGGAAGACATCATCATGGAAATCCATGATGCAGCCATGGAGGAATTCAACCGCCGCAGCCAGAGAATAGTGGATGTGGCTCAGCCCGTGATCCGCGACTGCGTTGAAAACCGCGGCATGGAGGGACTCATCATCGTACCCATCACCGACGGCAAGCGCATGTTCCATCTCCGCGCCGACCTGCGCCAGGCCTACGACTCACAGTGCAAATCCATAGTAAAGGAATGGCACAAGGCTGTACTTCTGGTTACGATCGACGAACTCTGGAAAGAACATCTCCGCGAGCTGGACGCCCTGCGTCAGGAAGTGCAGAACGCCACCTACGAGCAGAAAGATCCTCTGGTAAGATATAAGGTAGACTCCTTCCACCTTTTTGAGGAAATGCTTTCAAACCTCAACTCAAAGACTGTGGCCACGCTGATGCGCGGACAGATTTACGTACGTCAGCCCGAACCCGACCAGACACCCCGTGAACCGGAGGTGGAGCGCGCCATGCCCGACAACGGCACCGATTATTCGCGCTACCGCACCAACAAGGAAGCAGTGCCGGGCGAGAATGCCCAGCGTCAGGCTGCCTCGGCGCGTCAGGGCGAGCAGCAGCGTCCACAGCCCATGAAAGCGGCTCCTAAAATAGGACGTAACGATCCGTGTCCCTGCGGAAGCGGCAAGAAATTCAAGAACTGCCACGGCCGCGGAATGTAAGAATAAAATATAACCTGCGTCGCCGGGCCGCTCCGGCTCCGGCGACGCATCTGTTTCTTAAAAATTACACATCTCTTATTCCCCGTCACTATAAGTCATGTCCCAGATAAAGAAATTTACTCCCATAATGTGGGTAATAGCCGTGCTGGCAGTGCTGCTGCTCGGAGCCATCGTATTCAGCGTGTTTCAGGTTACCTCGCTGAAACATCAGGTAAATGTGGCCCAGGCCGAAAACGAGCAGCTGCAGCTCACCAACGAGCAGCTTTCACTCTCCAACGAATTCGAGGCTATAAACTCGGAATTCCGCCAGTATGAGAACCAGGCCGTGCAGATGGCCAACGATACAATCCTTGCCAAATACACCGCCGCAAAAAACAAGGTGGAGCAGCTAATCAAGGAACTCAACAGCGAGAAGACCAAGAACGCCAAGAGAATCAAGGATCTCGAAAGCCAGATAGCCACTCTACGCGGACTGTTGCGCAACTATATAGCCCAGGTTGACTCTCTCACGAAGGAAAACGCCGGACTCCGCGCCGAGAATCAGGAGATAAAGAGCCGCAACAAGGCGCTGAACTCACAGGTAGCCGAAATTTCGGGCAAAAACAAGACCCTTACAGAGCGTATGACTCTTGCCGAGAAACTTAATGTGACCGGACTTACCCTCACCCCTCTTAAGAAAAACGGCAAGCAGGAAAAGAACGTGACAAAGGCAAAACAGCTCAAGGTTACCTTCACCATACCCCAGAACAATTCCACTCCCGTCGGTGCCAAAACCATCTATCTGCGCATAGTCAACCCCGAAGGACAGCTTCTGGGCAACGCGGGATCTTTCAGCTTCGAGGGCGGAAACGTGCCCTGCTCGGCCAAGAAAACAATTGAATATACCGGCGACGAGATGAGCGGCGTGACCATCTACTGGGACGTGAACACCACCCTCACCCCCGGCGACTATCTGGTTGAGCTGTTCGCCGACAACTTCCGCATCGCCTCCCGCCACTTCACATTAAAGAAATAAGCAGCCAGACTTCCGATGGATTTCAACTCTCTCTACGACGCAATCAACTCGGTGGAAGTCACCACCGCCTCATCCTCGTTCAAGCTCTTCCTGAGCATGCTGCTGGGATGCTGCGTGGGGCTTGAGCGCAAACGCAAAGGCCAGATAGCCGGCGTGCGCACATTCGCCCTGATTTCCATGGGCGCCACCCTTGCCATGATTCTCTCCATCTATGTGCCGCAGGAATATCTGGGACTGAAAAACGGCGACCCGGGCCGTATAGCAGCCCAGGTAATCACCGGCATAGGTTTTCTTGGCGCCGGAGCGATAATCCAGGGCAAAGGCTCGGTGCGCGGTCTCACCACAGCGGCAGGAATATGGATGGTGGCCACGATAGGCATGGCTGTGGGCGTGGGAATGTATGCCATAGCCATTATCGCCACGGCTCTGATAATAGTGATTCTGCTATTCCTCGAGCAGCTTGAACACCGCGTGCACCTTGGCGGCGAGAACCGCATAATCCGCGTAAAGACCGACAGCATCGTCACCAGCATAGACCCATACCGTGAGATAATATCTAACTTTCGCGGCCAGCTGGTGAACGTCTACGCCGAATATGATTTCAAGGATCCCTGCACACGGCTTAATCTGGTGACCATTCTGCCCGAAAACACCGACTACGTCAAGCTCTTTTCACGACTGCGCAAGCTCAATGAGACAACTGCAATATCTCTTGCTAATTCCGTTACTATCTGAAACAAATGCTGACAGCATCAATAACTGCCGCCACAAACATCAGCGTTGAAAGCCTGATTACCGACCTCGCTTTCATACTGATTCTGGGTGCGGTAACCACTTTGTTTTTCAAATGGATAAAACAGCCGGTAGTGCTCGGCTACATAGTGGCCGGTTTTCTGGCAAGTCCGCATTTCGAATATCTGCCGTCGGTCACCACCGAAGCCAACATCGATTTCTGGGCGCAGATAGGCATCATAGTGCTACTGTTCTCCCTCGGGCTTGAGTTCAGCTTCAAGAAATTGCTCAATGCCGGCGGCTCGGCCGTGGTCACCGCACTGGTAATTGTAAGCGGCATGATGATTGCCGGATTCTCCATAGGGCACCTTCTCGGATTCTCGCGGATCAATAGCCTTTTCCTGGGCGGCATGCTTTCGATGTCGTCAACCACCATCATCATAAAGGCCTTCAACGATCTGGGCCTCACCCAGAGAAAGTTTGCGTCGCTGGTTTTCGCCGTGTTGATTGTGGAAGACCTATTTGCAGTGGTGATGATGGTGATACTCTCGTCAATCGCCATAAACAACAGTGTGGAAGGTTCCGAGATGCTCTACAGCATAATGAAACTGGGATTCTTCCTCATCATGTGGTTTGCCGTGGGGGTTTTCCTTATCCCCACATTCCTCAATGCCTGTCGCCGTTTTCTCAACGACGAGACCCTTCTTATCGTGGCTATGGGAATGTGTCTGGGCATGGCGGTGTTTTCCGTCTACTGCGGTTTCTCGATGGCACTGGGAGCATTCGTGATGGGCTCGATTCTCGCCGGAACAAGTTTTGCCGAAAGAATAGAGCATGTCACGGTATCGATCAAAGACCTCTTCGGATCGGTGTTTTTCATCTCGGTTGGCATGATGGTAGATCCTACCATCATAGCACAGTACTGGGTGCCGATACTGATTCTGTCGGCCGTGGTGATTGTGGGAATGATTATTTTCGGCACATTCGGCATGCTTATCACCGGCCAGACCCTGCGCATTGCCATAGAGTCGGGATTCTCGCTGACTCAGATAGGTGAATTCGCCTTTATCATCGCATCGCTCGGCATGAGCCTGGGAGTGCTCGACCCCACGATTTATCCCATAGTCGTGGCCGTGTCGGTTCTCACCACCTTCACCACGCCATATTTCATCCGCATGGCCGACCCGTTCTACCGGGTTGTGGAGAAGCATCTGCCCCGCAGCCTGCAGTTCCTTATCACCCGCTATTCCAAACAGGCATGTGAGGAGAGCGAGACCGCAGTGCTTTGGCGCACCGTTCTGCGCCGCTATCTCTGGCGCATAGTGCTGTATTCGGTAATTCTCATCACCATCTGCATCATCACCCAGCGATGGCTTTTGCCTGTAATGACGTCGCTGCTTCACGGCTGGGGACAGTTTGTGACGGCCGTAATCACCATTGCCGCCATGGCTCCATTTCTTCTGGCGCTCTCCCTGCCGGCATCACGGCGCACAGAGCGCTCGCACCTCATCTCGGCCAACGCGCGCTTCGACGTGCCGCTTATCGTAATGACGATTTTCCGCCTGCTCCTTTCGCTGAGTTTCCTCGTGTATATCCTCTCGGCCATTTACAACTGGAGTGTAGGCATCACGGTAGCTATCGCATTCTTCCTGATTTTCATATTCATGATTTCCAAGAATGTGAAGAAACGTATGGCGGGAATTGAGAAGAAATTCCTCAACAATCTCAACGAACGCGAATTGCGCCGCAGCGGACGCAACAACAACGTGATTTCCGACCTTCACCTGGCGTTTATGACCGTGGGCTACGGCTGTCCGTTTTTGGGACGCAGGCTCGACGAATCAGAAATCGCCCGCAAATACGGAGCGTCGGTCGCGTCGATCCAACGTGGCAATATCACCATTCCGGTTCCGGGCGGAAATGAACGCATATTTCCGGGTGATGTTATCGGCGTGATTGGAACCGACGACCAGATACAGGAGCTTTTATCGCAGGTTGAAAAGCCTTCCGAAACGAAGGAAACAGTGAACACTTCCGACATGAAACTCACCTCACTGCATCTGGCCGAAAGCTCCCCACTCATCGGAAGGACTCTTGCTCAAAGCCATATACGCGATAAATTCCACTCTCTGATGGTGGGCGTGAACCGCAACGATAAATTCCTCAACCCCACTGCCGACCTTAAGTTCCAGACCGACGACATAGTGTGGCTTGTGGGAAATCCCGCGGAACTCGCTCCCCTCAAAGGATAAACGATGCAAGAGAGTGTGCTCGGCTTGGATTGCATCCTGGTTTTGCATCTGTGATGCAAAATTATTAACTTTGTTCAGTTGAATTCCTCTATAATATTATGCAGCAGAAAATAGTAATTCTTGATTTCGGCTCACAGACCACCCAGCTTATAGGCAGGAGAGTGCGCGAACTCAACACTTATTCGGAAATTCTACCTTACAACAAATTTCCCTTTGATGACCCATCGGTTATCGGTGTGATTCTTTCAGGCTCGCCCTTCTCGGTTTATGACGAGAAAGCTTTCAAAATCGACATTGAAAAGATACGCGGCCGCTATCCCATTCTCGGCATTTGCTACGGAGCACAGCTCATGGCCATGGCTGGAGGTGGCAAGGTTGAACCTGCCGACAGCCGCGAGTTCGGACGCGCCATTCTCTCGCAGGTTGATGAGGCCAACCCGCTCCTGCACGGCATCGAGCCGGGCAGCCAGGTGTGGATGAGCCACGGCGACACCATCACCTCCCTTCCCGAAGGATTCGAGATTATCGCTTCAACAGAAAAGGTGCCGGTAGCCGCTTATCAGGTAAAAGGCGAAAAACGCTGGGGCGTGCAGTTCCATCCGGAGGTATTCCATTCGACCGACGGTCTCACGCTACTCCGCAACTTCGTGGTAGGGGTGTGCGGCTCGCGTCAGGACTGGAGCGCTGCTTCTTTCATAGAATCGACCGTGGCTGCTCTTCGCGAGCAGCTGGGCGACGACAAGGTTGTGCTCGGACTGAGCGGCGGCGTCGACTCATCGGTTGCCGCTGTGCTCCTCAACAAAGCCATCGGCAAGAATCTCACCTGCATATTCGTTGACCACGGAATGCTGCGCAAAAACGAATTCGCCGACGTACTCAGAGATTACGAGGGACTCGGTCTGAACGTGATAGGAGTTGACGCATCGGCAAAATTCTTCAAGGAACTCGCCGGAGTGACCGACCCCGAAAAGAAACGCAAGATTATCGGCAAAGGATTCATCGACGTATTCGACGAGGAGGCCCATAAAATCACCGATGTGAAATGGCTGGGCCAGGGCACCATCTATCCCGACTGCATCGAATCGCTGTCCATTACCGGAACAACCATAAAGAGCCACCACAATGTGGGCGGTCTTCCCGAGAAAATGAATCTGAAACTCTGCGAGCCGCTGCGCCTGCTCTTCAAGGACGAGGTGCGCGCCGTAGGACGTCAGCTCGGAATGCCCGAGCACCTCATTTCGCGCCACCCCTTCCCGGGTCCCGGACTCGCCGTGAGAATCCTCGGCGACATCACCCCCGAGAAAGTGGCTGTGCTTCAGGAAGCCGACCATATATTCATCCAGGGACTCCGCGACCACGGTCTGTATGACAAGGTATGGCAGGCCGGCGTGATACTTCTTCCCGTGCAGAGCGTGGGTGTGATGGGCGACGAGCGCACCTATGAGCGCGCCGTGGCTCTGCGTGCAGTTACCTCTACCGACGCCATGACCGCCGACTGGGCACATCTCCCCTACGAATTCCTGGCCGAAATCTCCACAAAGATCATCAACAAAGTGCGCGGCGTTAACCGCGTGACCTACGACATCTCCTCCAAACCACCGGCAACAATCGAGTGGGAGTGACAACCCCGCCTCATAAATCAGGATTCAATTAGTTGATTTGTGAATAGAGACACCCTGCAGGCCCAATAATCCAGCCTGCAGGGTGTCTGCCTATTGTAAATACACATAGGATGATAAAATGAATGCTAATATACAGGGATATCCACTCTATACAAAGATGTTGGAATCATCATAATCCGGACACATTCTTTGAAGGAACCTTTTGGAGGCATTTCTTGTTTTATTGGAAATTCAGTATTAAATTTGCAAAGCAAAAGCAAATTTACATACGCGCAATTCCCTGCGTATCTCAGGTCATTGCATCTAACAATGCCTGATTCAACTACCAAACTTCCCCCCTGAATTAATTTTATTCCGCAAGCTTAGCTAAACTACTGTCCTATCCACTCGTATTCTTGGATTCGTCAGGTTTTAAAAAAGCATGCTTTTATTGCGGAACACGCACTGAAATTATAGATTTCTCTATTTATGTACACCATTGACGACCTGAAGAATATGCCCGAGGACCAACTCAAGGGCATTGCCGACTCCATGGGCCTGAAAAAAATCAATGCCGACGACAAAGACAGTATGGTCTATGAAATTCTTGACCAGCAGGCAATAAATGCCGCTGCCAACGTCAGCGAACGCACTTCCCGCGCACCCAAAGAACGCGTGCGCCGGGGCCGTCCTCCAAAAGCAAAATCACAGGAAAACGACGAAAACGCCACACCGGACACCCCTTCCGACACAAAAGCGGCACCAAAGCCTAAGACAAAGCAGAAAAAAGCCAAGAAAGAGACGGCTGAGCCTTCCCAGGAAGTAGAAAATCCGGCGCCTACCGATAATACTCCCCAACAAAAAAAGCGTGGACGCAAACCGAAACAGACACGTCCCGAAGAGGCTGCTGTAGAAGCACCAGCAACACTGACAGTTGAACAAGGCGAAAACATTAATGCTGATATAGCGGCCGAAGCCGTTTCGACAAAAAATGAAGAGTTGCCGGTAGTCATCGCCACAGAGACTCTTCCTAAAAGACAAAACAGGGAACAGGATGTGAATGCGGCGCCCGATGCCGCTCCGGCTCCGGAGCAGGCACAGCTCTCACAGCAACCCGCCGTTCCGGAAGAAATCGCTCAGACCGAGCGTCCCCAACAACAGAAACGCGACTTCCGACCTCAGAAAGACACCGCATTCGGATCATTCTTCCCCCGCTCCGAAGGCAAACGTTTCGTTCCGCGTTCGCAACGCGAAAAAGAAGAGGCAGCCATAGCCGCAGCCACAGCACCAATCACGCTTGCCGAACCCTGGCAGGCTGAAAAGCAGCAACCGCAACAGAAAAACCGCAATAAAAAGAACAACCGTTTCCAGCGCCAGCAGGAACCCACATATAATTTCGACGGAATAATACAATCGTCAGGAGTTCTGGAAATAATGCCCGAGGGATGCGGATTCCTTCGCTCAAGCGATTATAACTACCTCTCATCACCCGACGACGTATTCCTCACCCCGCAGCAGATAAAGGCCTACGGACTCAAGGCAGGAGATGTGATTGAAGCCGCAGTGCGTCCTCCACGTGAAAACGAAAAATATTTCCTGCTCAGCGATGTGCTGAACGTAAACGGACGTTCTCCCGAATTCATTCGCGACCGCATACCCTTCGAGCATCTCACCCCGCTTTTCCCCAACGAGAAATTCGACCTTACCGGAGGACGTTCATGCAATCTCTCCACCCGCGTGGTCGACATGTTCTCCCCTATCGGAAAAGGCCAGCGCGCACTCATCGTCGCACCGCCTAAGACCGGTAAGACAATTCTCCTAAAAGATATCGCCAACGCCATAGCCGAGAATCATCCTGAGACGTATATCATGATACTTCTCATCGACGAACGTCCCGAGGAGGTGACCGACATGAGCCGCAGCGTTAACGCAGAAGTCATCGCCTCTACATTCGACGAACCGGCCGAACGTCATGTGAAGATAGCAGGAATAGTGCTTGAAAAGGCCAAACGCCTCGTTGAGTGCGGTCACGATGTGGTGATTCTGCTTGACTCCATAACACGCCTTGCACGAGCTTACAACACCGTTTCTCCCGCTTCCGGAAAGATTCTCTCAGGAGGTGTGGATGCCAACGCGCTCCAGAAGCCCAAAAGATTCTTCGGAGCCGCCCGCAACATTGAGAACGGAGGTTCACTCACCATCATCGCCACAGCTCTCACAGAGACCAGCTCTAAGATGGATGAGGTAATCTTCGAGGAATTCAAAGGCACAGGCAATATGGAGCTTCAACTCGACCGCAAACTCTCCAACAAGCGTGTTTTCCCCGCCGTCGATATCATGGCCTCCAGCACTCGTCGCGACGATCTGCTGCTGCGCGAAGAGACACTCAACCGCATGTGGATACTGCGCCGCTTCCTTGCCGACAGAAACTCCCTCGAAGCAATGGAATTCATCAAAGACCGCATGGAACGCACCGTCGACAACGACGAACTCCTCCGCACCATGGGCGACTAATCCACCCCTCTCCCATCACCATAAAAAGTCCCGGCCACCCGGGACTTTTTTATTACATTCTCCTCTAAAGAACAACCGCCCTCAAAGCTATAAATCATAAAATTCTTATAATTCCCATAATCATCATAATTCCGATATGACTTATAATTCTTATAAGATTTATAAGTCACATAAGAAACATAAGCAAAATCCTCCTTAGCTCCGCTCACAGCTTATCTAAACTTAGATAGATAAGATTCTGCCAAATCTCTCCTTCTTAGCTCTCAGAGGTTTTATAAAACCAATCTGGCGCCCCTCTGCTCTAAGCTCCTCCCGCAAGAACTCCTATTATTCAAATTACTCCAATAGCCCCAATAATTCCAATTACTCCAATTACTCCAATTAACTTCCCCGCCGCGGTTTAAAACAAAAGAGCCGCGGCGGCCTTTCGGCTGTCGCGGCTCTCTGAAGGGGCGGTTACCTACTTTCCCACTTTCGCAGTATC
>OLWA01002349.1_pt1 | contig 16949 bp, 16 predicted proteins | sample 1673251 | NCBI WGS metagenome assembly OLWA01 (sample SAMEA3178937, study PRJEB25190) | human gut metagenome | biome: human gut; feature: human-associated habitat; material: faeces | place: Austria | collected 2013
TCTTTTCTTCTTGCCATAAAAATAACCTCCAAACTGAGTAATTTTATCTTACATCAGTTTGGAGGTTTACACAAACTTTGGCATCCATCTATTGCCTGCTTTGTTCCATTATCAGCATTTTAATCTGTTGAAACAAATCTGCCGATATCATTGTAAATGACTTACTATCCATATAATAAATCATCTTATATGTTGTATCTAAGTCAATCATTTGGCCCTGTAAACCATATTGTGTTATCTGATACTGTACTCCCATTTTACCTTTAGCTAAAAAATAAAATCCGGCCATTCCTAAGTGCCTATCAGCATAATACATGATATGTGTTGGAATTTCTCCTTTTCTTTTTAATGCCTCATAATCAAATAAATTTTCCAGCAGATATTCTTTTTGTGGATGTGTTAAAGCAAATAATGTCATGTCAATTCTCATTTAACTCCATATTGTTTTCATTATTTCCGGATAGATTACTTCTGCAATAGCGAGTCCTTTTCTTGTCATTTCATAAATATGAGCGTTACTGTCTTCATTTACATAAAAATCACAATTTAAAATTACAGAGTTATCCTCAGGATTAAGCACTATTGAATACCAGCGATAATCATGGTTCAGCTGGTTTATTTTTTCTAATATTTCATAATTTACGTTTTGCACTTGCGCTAATCCGAATATTTTTATTGTTATTTCGTTAGAGTTATCATCAGCTGGAAAGAAAATAACAATCGTTAATGTTGTAGTGCTGGAAGATAAACTTTGTTTTATCTCATTATTCTGTTAGAAATAGTACCTTAAAATTAAGACATGCTAATCGAAAGGAGTACGACCATGGCTGATTTAGATTTTAAGGCTATTGGATTAAAGATAAAAGAACGCAGACAGGCATTAGGCATAACACAAGAACAGAGAAAAGACACTGGACGATAAGATTATGGATAAGCTGAAATATTGTGATACCGATAAGAAAACGAAAATCTTGAAGATGATAGATCTGCTTTGAATTTTGAATAATGATTGCAATAATACGTTTTAAAAAATAATCGGATTTTATGTTTTATATATCGCAAGGCATGGACTATGTATTCGGAACATAGACCATGTCTTTTGTTGCTTTTAGAGAGTGTGATATTATAGAAATTTTAGAATAAATCCACGTTCTGTTGCAGATAATGTCTATAAGAAGACGTGCAATTTTAGTGCGGAATCTAAAATTGCAGAGTGCATCTGTATTGCGGAATGCATCTGCAGAATGGGGATTGTGCAAAAATGAACAGTACAGCAAAAAATCTGCGAAGAATATCGGGCAAAATAGCAGCATTTATAATTATTGTCATAATGGCATCCGTGACATGCGCCTGTGATATCGGGCATGGAGAACAGAGTGGCAGCGGAAGGCGCATAGTAAGAATCGGACATAATCAGGCAACTGACCATCCGATTAACATAGGGCTGGCAGAGTTTGAAAAATACGTTGAGGAGAGGCTTGGTGACAGATTTGACATAGAGATATTTCCAAATGAGCTTCTCGGCGCGCAGACTGATATGGTGCAGCTTACGCAGACCGGTGCAATAGATTTCTGTGTTGCAAGTAATTCAATACTTGAGACATTTTCGGACAGGTACACACTTTTTAACCTTCCGTATCTGTTTGCTTCAACCGCAAGCTATCATGCTGCAATGGATGATGAGGATATAACGTCTGGTATATTTGCATCAACAAAAAAGGCGGGCTTTGAGGCGGTGACGTGGATTGATGCAGGAACGAGAAATTTTTATACGGTCAATAAAGAGATTAACAGCCCGTCAGACCTTAAAGGGCTTAAGATACGCGTCCAGCAGTCACCTACTAATGTTGAGATGATGAAGCTGCTTGGCGGCTCTGCTACACCGATGGGCTTTGGGGATGTATACACGGCGCTTCAGGCACATGTAATTGACGGAGCAGAGAATAATGAGCTTGCGCTGACTTCTAACGGACACGGAGATGTGTGCAAATACTATTCTTACGATAGGCATCAGATGATACCCGACATTCTGATTGGCAACTGTGAATTCCTTGAATCGCTTACAGAAGAGGAGCGAGCGGTATTTGATGAGGGATTTGAGCTGTTTAACAGAATTGAGAGAGAAGAATGGAACAATGCAGTTGAGGCATCGCGTGAGCGGGCGCAGAAGGAGCAGGGAGTAACATTTCTCTATCCGGATACGGAGCTGTTCAGACAGATATGTCTGCCGATGCATGAGAATTTCCTGAAAGAGCATGAAGAACTGCGTGATATCTATAATGTGATACAAATGCTCAATGAGGAGGTGGAATAATGGCGGTACAGTCACTTATCATAATACTTGCTGTCCTTCTTGTGCTTCTGGCGCTGGGAGTGCCGATTGCATATTCAATAGGAATCTCAGCTCTTGCGGCGATTCTTGCCACAATGGATATGAATGTGGCGGTCATAACTGCCGCGCAGAGAACCTTTGTCGGAATGAGCAAGTTCAGTCTGACGGCAATACCTTTCTTTATACTTGCCGGTAACCTGATGAATCAGGGTGGAATAGCCAAAAGGCTTGTTGACTTTGTAATGGCGGTACTCGGCAAGCTTCCGGGCGCACTGCTGGTAACCAATGCAGCAGCCAATTCACTGTTCGGAGCAATATCAGGCTCAGCGGCAGCGGCATGTGCGGCGGTTGGCAGTATGGTCAGGGACGGTGAGGAGAAGCTTGGCTATGATCCGGCATTATGTGCTGCAACCAATGCAGCGTCTGCACCGTCAGGACTTCTTATTCCTCCGTCCAATGCGCTGATAACATACTCGCTGGCATCGGGCGGAACATCTGTTGCGGCATTGTTCCTCGGCGGATATGTTCCGGGAATAGTGTGGGCGCTGTGTTGTATTGCCGTCGGAATAATATTTGCAGTTGAAAAAGGCTACAGGGGTGTGCCGGGAAGCTTTGACTGGAAGAATCTCGGAATATGCACCGTCAGGGCAATTCCTGCGTTGTCACTCATAGTAGTCGTAATAGGAGGAATTGTCGCGGGGATATTCACGGCAACGGAAGGTTCGGCAATAGCAGTTGTATATGCACTTATTCTCGGAATATGCTACCGCAATATAACACCGGAAAAATTCTGGAAAATTGTAATTGAAAGCACGCGCATGAGTGGACTTGTTGTATTTCTTATCGGCGTGTCCAATGTACTCGGATGGGTAATGTCATTCCAGCAGATACCTCAGGCAGTATCGGCGGCACTTCTCGGAGTGACGCAAAGTCCGGTGCTTATACTTCTGATAATGAATCTCATACTGCTTGTAGCAGGAACATTTATGGATGTAACTCCGGCAATTCTGATATTCACACCTCTTTTTTTGCCGATTGTCAAGTCGTTTGGGATGAATTCCGTGCAGTTTGGGCTGATTCTTGTATATAATCTTTGTATAGGCAATATAACGCCGCCTGTTGGTAACACTCTTTTTGTCGCAATAAGGGTGGGCGGAAGTACACTTGCCAGGACACTGCCCTACATGCTGCTGTATTATGTGGCGATACTTCTCGGACTTCTGCTTGTAACCTATATTCCGGCGCTTACAATGGCACTTCCGGCACTTGCCGGACTAATCTGAAAATAACAATCTGAAAATAATAGTGGGTATTCGGGGAGACAGTGCAAAATCCTTTTTGCACGTCTCCCTGTTTTCTGATACAATCAAGGCAGCAGATATAAAAAGGGGAGGGATAACCATGATAGCATGTCCGGATTGCGGCAGCGCACTGGAGTTTGACGTAGCGAAGCAGAAGCTCAAGTGTCCGTCATGCAGGCAGGAATATGGGGTTACATCGGTTAAGGATAACACAGAGAGTGCTGATACATTTAACGTATTCAGATGCTCACAGTGCGGCGGAGAAGTATACTCCAATGATAATACGATAGCGGGCTTCTGCAGCTATTGCGGTGCGCCGGCTGTAAGGCATTCGGGAACAGATAAGATTGAAGCACCGCATTACATAATACCATTTAAGGTTGATAAGGAAGGCTGTAAGAAGATATTTGAAGAATTTGTGGATAAGAACAATTATGTTCCGAATGACTACAGGCTTGAGGACGGTATTCACGAATTCAGGGGAATCTATGTGCCGTATCACGTATATGATGCCGAATTTGACGGAGCCTATCATATGAAGGGCAGGTCAGAGACTGTAAGCGGCAGCGGTGATAAGAAAAAATGCAACGTAAAGATATGGGATATTAATGCGGTTGTGTCCGGCAGCATAAATAAAATCACGCATGACGCATCAGATGCATTTGATGATGATCAGAGTGAGCTGATTAACGATAACTGTAAAGAGTTCAGAAAATTTGCACCGGGATACCTGTGCGGCTTTTATGCAGACTCAGCGGATGTGCCGGCGGAGGAGTATACGGAATTTGTGAAGGATACGGCATATGAGCGGGCGGAGAAGAGTGTCAGCGTTAAGATGCCGGGAAGTATTAAGACCAAATCACCCAATACAAGACCGGATGTTAAGGTCACCAATACCGGCGATGTTCTTAAGCCGGTGTGGTTTATGGCATATAGAAATAATAACCGTATGGCGTATTCGGTAATAAACGGAAAAACAGGTAAGATAAGCTGTGACCTGCCTGTGGATATCAAATGGTTTTTTGGGATATCACTGGCTGTATCGGCTGTGCTGTTTATCGTATTGAATCTGCTTCAGGGCTTTATACTTACGGCAAAAAGCTCAATCGTAATGGCAGCATTTATAAATCTTACTCTTTCAGTGCTGTATAATATGAATATAAGTAAAATGTATGACCATGAGATAAAGCACAGATATAAGGCGCGTCACACCGGGGGTGCGGTAACTCTTGCTAATAGCAGGCTTGCGGGAAGTCTTACGGCAATTGCGGTATTTGCTGTACTTTCAGTACTCGGCGCAGTTGCGGTACCGATGATAACAGACAGGCTGCAGCAGGCAGATGCGGCGGCACAGGCGGTAAATGCGGCAGCGCAGGCAGGTATGACAGCAGTGGCGGCAGGAAGCGAGTACCGCGAGAGCGGTGTTTCCTTTAAGGTTGCAGTGTGTGCAATAACGGCATTTATACAGATTATTATGATTAGTGTCAGTGCTCCGAGGTATGCCGTACTTTTTAAAAATTCCACAAAATCGGTTCCTGTATCGGTGCTTTCACTGCTCGCAACAGCAGTCCTTATCGTGACGGCATTTATAAATCCTGTTGATGACATATGGTATTACATAGTGGTTCTCGGAACATATGCGGTTGATATATTTACGATATTCGGAATAATAAGGGATTATAATCTGTCCTGTACCAGACCGCTTCCGCAGTTTGAGCTTTATAAGGGAGGGCGTGAGCATGACAGGGATTAAAAAGAAAATAATATGCATGATTATTGCATTATCTGCCGTTATCGCGGGACTTGCCATAGGAAGCGGAATGCTGACATGTGGTACATTAACAGCCGCAGCAGCGCAGGACATCGAAGGTATTACGGAAAGTGTTACAGAAGATATTACGGAAGCAGATGGTCACAGAATCATATATTATGATAAGGCGCAGATAGTTGACGCTTCAGGCAAAGCAGATGTAATAGAGGCAATGAAGGCAATATCAGCCGATTCCAATGTTATATTCTATACAACTGACAGAAATGAAGCCGGTGAGACGGCAGATGTATGTGCCAATGTGTGTGCATCATATTTTGGCAGTAAAAAGACAGCTCCGGTTGTGATGTTTACGATAGATATGTATCACCGTGAGATATATATGTACTGTACGGGACCGGTGCGCAAGATAATCCGCAGCAGGGATGCACTTGCGATTACAGACAATATATATAAGCTTGCGTCCAAGGAGCAGTATGCACAGTGTGCGGTTCAGGCATTTAATCAGGCACAGCTCCGAATTAACGGATTATCGATAAAGCGTCCGATGCAGATTGCAACCAACGCGCTTCTGGCGGTAATGCTTGGTTTTCTTACGAATTATATTTTCCTTCTTGTGTCACGGAAGGCAAACGGAGCACATAAGGATACGGTCAGATCAGCATATGGTGATAACAACAGCATGACTATTGACATTCAGAAAAAATGCGTACGCCAGTATTCATACCGTTACAGCGAGAGCAGCTCAGATTCTTCAGGCGGATTTGGCGGCAGCGGTGGTGGCGGAGACAGCGGCGGAAGCTCAGGAGGCGGACACAGCTTCTGACAGTTGTGCCTTAACGCGGCGGCGTTAAGGCTGTCAATTGAGAAAAATCAATCACATACCGAATTGACAAATACCCCACAGGGGTATATATAATAATTGATTATATGTGCAGCAGGCATTACAGACATTATCAGAAGCATACAGAGCCTGCGGAATGGAGATTATTATGGTTAAGACAACATTGAAGATTGATGGTATGATGTGTGGAATGTGTGAATCACACATGAATGATCTGATTCGCAGCAATTTTAAGGTAAAGAAGGTTAATTCATCCGCAAAAGACGGAGAGTGCGTTATCATAAGTGAGGAAGAGATTGATATTCCATGGGCCAAGAAGGAGATAAAAGGCATCGGATATGAACTTGTCTCATATACAACAGAGCCTTATGAGAAGAAGGGGCTGTTTGGCTGGGGACGTAAGTAACAGCGCAATATCATATACATATATGGAGAGTAGTATGGGGAAGAAAGATTACGGGAATATACTGACAACAGTTATATTCAGTGTATTTATTCTGGCAGGCTTATGGACATGGGAGAACAGAGGCTTTTTGTTTGGGTATTTTCCGCATACGTCACATTATGAGCTGACGGAGGGTTATTATGACCATAGTGTCCGAAGAAGCGAAGAGGCTGCGGTAATCGTTAAAAAGCCTGATGGCACAGGGAATTGCAGGGGATATGTTGCTGCCGGAATAGGTGAGCGTATTGGAGATACGCTGATTGTTGCTTACAGTGCAGATACAAGACCACATGTGGCACGTATAAAGCCTGTGATATCGCCGTCGTGGCTAATTGCTGCAATAGCAGTTATTATAGGTAATATAACAGCAGTTTACAAAAAATACCGCGAATAAATAACAGATAGCAGGAGAAAGAATTGGTCAGGGCTCAGGCATACAGGATTCTTGGTGTAGACAGGAATGCAGACAGAACAGAGATAAAAAAGAGATACAGACAGCTTATGCATATGGCACACCCGGATTCCAATGCCGCAAAAGCAACAGGAGGTTATCCGTATACTGCTCAGGAGATTAATGAGGCATACGAAGTCATTTGCAGATATGTGACACCGGAAGATAATTCACATAACCGTCAGGAACGTGCCGGCAGACATTCCGGTGATGGGCGCAGTAAGGCTCTGGCGTGGGATGCACCGGAGAATCCCAATGCATATGCCGCACGTAATGTATACCACAGTGTAGAGGATGTGGACGGCAACAGGCTTGGAGATATAGTTATAGCAAGTGGCAGATACATATGGAAACCTGAGGAGGATTTCAGTCTTTTTCTTAAAAGCATGCTGGAATGCAGTGCTGCGATTCTTGATGACATACAGGCAGACGCTGATATGGAAGCGAAGCTTAAGTTTCAGGCAGAACTGGCATATCTGCTTGCACAGCAGTTTATCGATGCCGGAGGGACGCTCCCGCTGATTGTCGGAGAACCGGCAGCACATGACGACGCGGATATATATCATATGTTGTGCATGCTTGAGAAGATACCGGCAAGGCGCGTGAGGCTCAATATAGTTCCCGGAGCGCTGCTGTATCCTGAAAAGATATCCGGTCACAGGCTGTATCTGAAAAATGAAAAAGGCCAGAGTGCAGGCTACCTGTCATTTAAAGATGACAGAATGTATTACATTATAATTCCGATGCTCGAACACAGACGCGCGCAGGTAAAGATTCAGGTAAAAAAGACAGATGCAGTGTATACAGAACTTGATTTCTGGGTTAAGATAGTGCATGGACGTGAAGGAACATTTGCAGAGAATCTAAGCCTGCAGATAGGAGACCTGCTTAACAGATACAGGAACAGATATAAGAAAGGATATTAGCGATGAATTGGGGAATACTTGCAACAGGAACAATTGCACGGAAGTTTGCCGATACCGTGAATCGTATGGGAGGAGAGGAGAAGCTCGTGGCAGTTGCCTCAAGAAGTGAAGAGAAAGCAGCGGCATTTGCCAATGAGTTCGGAATACCGGGATATTATGGTTCGTACGAAGCCATGCTTAAGGATGCGGGAGTTGATGCAGTGTATATTGCAACACCAAACAGTATGCATTATGAGAACTGTGTGATGTGTCTTGATGCAGGAAAGCATGTGTTATGTGAGAAGCCATTTACGATAGAGGCATCGCAGGCTGAGAAGCTGTATGATTACGCTGCACAGAAGGGACTGTTTATAATGGAAGCCTTCTGGATAAGATTTCTGCCGCTCTACCGGGAATTAACCGGTTTAATCGAAAATGGTGTAATAGGTGATGTGCGTCATGCAAGATGTGAGTATGGCTTTATTGCGACAGGAGCAAGACGTGAGCGTAAGTTCAAGGCAGAGCTTGGCGGAGGAGCACTTTTGGATATAGGCATATATAATCTCGGATTTCTTCATATGATTATGAATGCGGCACCGGAGAGCTTTGATACCTGTGTTCATATGAATGAGTATGGCACAGATGATTACAGTGTATTGCAGCTGGTATATCCGGGAGGACGAACAGCACAATGTATACAGACAATCGGAATGAAGATTGACAGGCATGCTGCAATATTCGGGACAAAGGGAAGCATATATATAGATGACTTCCAGCATGCAGTATCAATGACTGTAAAGCCGGATAATGATGAAGAATACACGGTTGAGAGCCCTGTGGATATTAATGGATTTGAGTATGAGATACGCGAAGTGTCATCATGTGTGAAGCATCATATGCAGTCAAGCAGGATATATACACCAAAGGACAGCATTACGGTGTTAAAGCTGATGAATGACATAATGACAGAATGGCAGAAGGATGACGTTCACATAGAGATAAGTAAGTGATATAAGGAGACCACCGAATGAATTACAAAGGTTATGAATTACCACTTGACAGCGAGCATGTGCTTCTTGATGCGTCACTCACAGATACAGAGGTGCAGGCAGGCAGCTACATTTACAATAATATACAAAGCATGCTCAGACCCACGCCCACAGAGGATGCAATTAACTCAAAAAAGATGGCGGATAAGAAGCTGACAGTGTACATAATGCCCGGCGTATACTGGATTGATGACCCTGAGGCAGACGACACTATGCAGCCGTGGGGCGGCTATGACGTACCTTACGGAATAGCGGTTACAGCGCACAGCCTTGAATTTGCCGGGCTTACAGACGATGCAGAGGATGTTGTGATTGCAGGCAACAGAGGACAGTCGCACGGAGCCAACGGCAACTACACAATGTTTCATTTTGAGTGTGAATCATTGACTATAAAGAATCTGACGATAGGTAATTATTGCAGTACAGACCTCGAATATAAGCGTGATGCATCCAGAAATCACAGAAGGCGCACAGATGCGATAACACAGGCACAGCTTGCAATAATGCAGGGCGACAGAATGTTCGCCGATAACTGCCGCTTTATCGGCAGGCTTAACTTAAGACCTGTTGAGGGTGCCGACAGAGCCTTGTACCATAACTGCCATTTTGAATCAACTAATGATGCAATAACAAGCAATGCTGTTTTTGTCGGCTGTGATTTTGACTTTTACGGAAGCAGACCGCTTTTTTCAGCGACCCGGACAGGTGCCGTTTTCCTTGACTGCGATTTTAACTGCCTTGAGGCAGACCCGCGGGTTGAAGGAATGCAGTATTTTACAAAGGATGGCGGACAGGTGGCGGCTGTTGGGTGCAGATATCACAGCAATTTTGATGTTCCGTTCGGAATCGGCTGGACAAGATACCCTGACCCGCAACTCAGATGTTACCAGTGCGATAATACGCATAACAAAGAGAGTGTTGTGATTGGCGGACTACGGTCAAAGACAACCGTTGATATGTCAGGACTGCCGCTTCTTAAGGCATACAGGCTTGATGATTACGGATGCTATAATACCTACAACCTGCTAAGAGGCAGTGATGGCTGGGATCCGTTGAATGTTGGCGTACAGTCAGGCGCAAGTTCGGCTGATAATATTCCGGTGCAGCTTATACTGTCGTCAGATGCGGAGTGTATACAGGCAGATGCTGACAGCGTGCAGAACAGTGGCCTGTCCGCAGGAACAGCTTCCGGGGAGGCTGCATCATCTAAGGCGGTTGTATCATCCAGGGCGCTGTGCTTCTGGGGCGGCATCGGTGATGCCGGCAATATAACATTCTATGTCGATGATATTTATAAGGACTTTGTCAATGTAAATGACAATAATGACGGAAGCTGCACTGTTACCGGAAGACCGGAAGCGTTTTGCAATATCGATAAAGAATACGTGGATGTTGTAATAGAGGCTGTGACGGCAATCGGACTGCACGGAGCATATAAGCTCAGAATAGCTGCTCCTGTAACGGAAGCACCGCAATTCACTAAATACCCGGAGTTGTCAATCTGCAATGGTAATGCAGAGCTTAGCTATGAGCTTGAACTTAACGGTCATACGGACAGGTCGGTTGTCTCATGGTACCGCTGTGACGGCAGCAGGGGTGAGGGTGCAAGATTGACTGCAATTACAAGAAACAGCCCTAAACTGTCATATAAGATAACGGCAGCAGATGTCGGCAGTTATATAGGAGCCTCTGTCATTCCGAGATGCACATCAAGCTGTGACGGTGCAAAAGTTGTTGCGGTTACAGACAGAAGAATTGCAGATACGGATACTGATGGCTATGACATTTGCACAGATTTTTCAGATATTCCTCTCAATATGGGGAAAAATATAGCCGAAGGCATGTGGTCTGTGGATTATTACCGTCCGACAGATACCTGCAGCTTCGGAAGCTGGCACGGTGAAGAGTGTACAGAGCCGTGGCATTACGGCATAACAGGTGACGGCTGCACGCATCCCGGATTGTATCAGGGAACGCAGGGCGCAAGAATTATGTATACACCGACCTACAGACAGAATGACCGGGTTAAGATATATAGAGGCATGAGCCTGCACCTTACGGCAGAGCCTGCCAAGACGTCATGTCAGGGCTTTGGAAGCGCATATCAGTATATGGATGTATGCATTAAGTTTGATACGGAGAATCTTACCGGATACGGCTTAAGAATTTACAGGAGTCCAAAGGCATCCAACGCGTGTGTATTTGTACTTGTGCAATATGAAGAGGGAACAACGACATTTATATCTGACAAAGTAATATCCGGCTGCTTTGTGTCAGAGTGTATCATAGATGTGAAATACATGGATGGAAGTCTTACGGCTGATGTCAGGACTACGGCAGAGCAGCATGCATTACAGGAAGTCCATCTTAAGGCAGATGTTTCCGATAATCTGCATGGTGGAATTGCAGTCCAGCACACCGGAACCACGGGAACCGGCGGCTGGCAGAACACCACAACCCTTACAGGCTTAAAAGTTTCTTATAAGTAAGATCTATCATAAATGCTCCGAGCGGTGCTGTTATTAATATTGCAAGCACCGCTACAGTGAGCACTATGCTTCCGCATGAAAGTCCCATTGCAAGAGGAACACTTCCGATTGCAGCCTGGACAGTGGCTTTTGGAGTATATGCAAGCATACAGAATAATCTTTCTTTCATATTAAGATTCGTATCGGTCAGGCAGACAAATACGCCTGCAATCCTGAATGTCAGCACACTGAATATAAGAATGACTGCACCGGCTCCGGCAGACAGCGCATATCCGATATCGACAGAAGCGCCTACGAGCACGAACAGGACAACCTCGGCCCCAACCCACAGTCTGTTAAACTTTCCCGACAGGCGTACCGCAGTTTCATTGCGGTATCTTGAAAGCGCAATTCCCATGAACATAACAGCTATCAGTGCCGAGAATGTAATCGGAGTACTCAGGGCATTTTCGGCAGACACAAGAATAAATGATATACTGAGCACTATAATAACCTTGATAGTGTCGCGTACATGAACTTTCTTGAAGTATACGGCAAGAAGCCATCCTGACGCAATTCCGAGAGCTATTCCCAACACTACGGATACGGGGATATTAATAAAGCTCATTGCAGAGACGCGGTCTCCCTTTGCAAGCCCTGTAAATGTACTGAAAAGAACTATTACATACACATCATCCACGGAAGCACCTGCAAGAATAAGCTGCGGGATGCTTTTTTTAGTTCCGTAGCCTTCATCAATAAGCTTAATCATCTTAGGAACAACAACGGCAGGAGATACTGCCGCAACAACAGCACCCATAATGGCGGCCTCGAGCAGGCTTATTCCAAGAATACGGGGAGCCAGAAGAAGCATTCCCGCAAGCTCGAAGGTTGCCGGTACAAAGCACATAAGAATGGCAGGTCTTCCGACACGCTTAAGGTCATTAATGTCAAGCGTAAGTCCGGCTCTTGTGAGAATTATTATAAGGGCAATCTTACGCAGGTCAGCGGAAATGTTAAGAATTGACGGGTCTATCAGGTCAAGCACATACGGACCTAATATAATTCCCGTGATAATCATGCCGAGAAGACCCGGCAGCTTCAGACGGCGGCATATATATCCCGATGCCATGCCGATAAGCATAATGAGTGCGATACTAAGTAACATGTCAGTGATTCCTCCTAAAGCAGATTGAATGACAGTACAATTATGAGAATCACATCAGCCATTATTCCAATAACCGAAGGAAGAATAGCACCTTTGCCTGTTTTGTATTTTGTTTCATAGTACATAACCGTTCCTCCCATGATGACGATGATAGCATGTCTTACAGGTCATGAAAATGGGTAATAAGGATTATTAAATTGCTTTCCTGCATGTGTTATTATTAAATCAATGGTGCTATGAACAATAATTATTACCTGAACACAATTACAGATGGAGGATTTTCTATGGCAATGAACTGGAATATGCTTATGTCAGATGCACGATATCATGAAGATAGTGCGGATGCCGCAGAATGCGGTGAAGTTACATATGAGAATGATTATGACACGATAATAAGCAGCACGCTTTTCAGAAGACTTCAGGATAAAGCCCAGGTGTTTCCGCTTGAGGAAGATGATTATGTAAGAACACGACTGACGCATTCACTGGAAGTTTCGGCCATAGGAAAAAAGCTCGGAGAGCATGTATTCAGAAAGTTACGTGATGCCGGTGCGGATGAGTGGTTTGATACGCATTCGGAAAAAGATTTTTCTGATGTGCTTCTGTGTGCAGGGCTTGTTCATGATATAGGCAATCCGCCATTCGGACATTTTGGCGAATATGCAATAAGGGAATGGTTTCAGAATAATATAAGCAGCCTTAAGCTCAAAGGTGTAAGCATAGACAGAATACTTACAGACGAACAGCTCGGAGACCTGTACCATTTTGAAGGCAATGCGCAATCACTGAGAATATTGTCTGCAACGCCATATCTGGGAACACTTGCAGGGTTCAACCTGTCATATGCGGTGCTTGCGGCAATAATCAAATATCCGGTCTCGTCTGTTGCAGTCGCATCGTCATCAAAATATCGTAAATTCGGCTATAATACTGCTGAAAAGGCGCTTTTTGACGACATATCGACAAAGACGGGAATGAATGGCAGCAGGCATCCTCTCTCATATCTTCTTGAGGCAGCAGATGACATAGCGTACAGAACATCCGACATAGAAGACGCAATGGTCAAGAAAGTTATCAGCTATTCCCAGATAGAAGCATCGCTGGAAGTGTATGCAGAAGCCAATGGATATGACGACATGTATAAGAATATATGCATACTTAAGGAACTGTGTGCAAAAGAAATAGGAAGCGGGCACAGAAATCCTGAACTGACGGCACTTCAGATGTGGAATAAGCGTATGAAGAGGTTAATGATAGAAGAGGCCTCGGATTCATTTGTAAAGAATTATGATGCAATAATAAACGGAACATTTGAAGGCGGGCTTTTTGAAAATACATCATCAGGCCACATAATCGGAGCAATATCACAGCTTAGCGAGCAGATGATATATACAAGTCCCGTTAAGATTAAGACAGAGCTGTTTGGAAGAAGAGTAATAGAATCACTGCTTGGACAGTTTATGCCGGCAGCAGTGCGTTTTGACACAGACGATAAAATGACATTTATCGACTGCCGGACGATTGATATAATATCGGGATTCTACAAATCAATGTACAAAGCCCAGTCAGATGGCAGGGACGAAAGTGAGAAGCTTTATCTCAGGATACTTATGGTAACTGACTACATAAGCGGCATGACGGACAGCTATGCGAAGCGGCTTTACAATGGGTTGTTTGTATAAAAGCAGACGCAATATTTGGTAAAAATACCACTTGAATTATCTATATATTGTGGTTATACTATAAGGGCTACATGCATTTAATGATTAAAGGTTAGTCAGTAATGCACGCGGGCGGGGACATTATATTGAACCGGATTTATCATACAGGGAAAGGGAGAAGCAGGAATGAAGATAATAAAGCGCAACGGCTCGGAAGAAGAATTTGATATTGATAAGATTATAATGGCAATCAGGAAAGCCAATGATGCAGGAATAAGAAAAGAGCTGACGGAAGAGCAGATTGATGATATTGCGGACTATATAGAGTACAAGTGCGAGAAGATGAACAGGACATTATCTGTGGAGGAGATTCAGGATCTTGTAGAAAACCAGATAATGGCCAAGGGCGCATTTGAGATTGCCAAGGGATATGTAAGATACCGTTATACGCGTTCGCTTGTGCGTAAGTCCAACACGACAGATGACAGAATCCTTTCACTTATAGAATGTAATAATGAGGAAGTCCTTCAGGAGAATTCCAATAAGGATCCTGTTGTAAACAGTGTACAGCGTGACTATATGGCAGGAGAGGTAAGCAAGGATCTTTCAAGGCGAATACTGCTGCCGCCGGATATCGTTGAAGCAGACAGGCAGGGAATAATACATTTCCATGATTCGGATTATTTTGCACAGCATATGCATAACTGTGACCTCGTTAATCTTGAAGATATGCTTGAGAACGGAACTATCATAAGCGGAACATATATCGAAAAGCCGCACAGCTTCTCAACAGCATGCAATATTGCCACGCAGATAATAGCACAGGTTGCAAGCAACCAGTACGGCGGACAGAGTATAAGCCTTGCACATCTTGCGCCGTTTGTACAGGTGTCGAGAGATAAGATTAAGAAAGAGGTGCTTGACGAAGTTAAGATGCTTGGAAGCAATGCGGGAGAGGAAGTGCTTAACGAGATAGTTGAGAAGAGACTCCGCAAGGAAGTAGAGAAGGGCATCCAGACAATCCAGTATCAGGTAATCACCCTTATGACAACTAACGGACAGGCACCTTTCCTGACTATATTTATGTATCTTAATGAAGCAAAGAATGAGAGCGAGAAGAAGGACCTTGCACTCATAACTGAGGAGATGCTAAGACAGAGAATAAAGGGTGTCAAGAACGAAAAGGGTGTGTGGATAACACCGGCATTTCCTAAGCTTATATATGTTCTTGAAGAGGACAACATCCGTGAAGGAGAGCCATACTATTATCTTACGGAGCTTGCTGCGAGATGCACGGCCAAGAGAATGGTACCTGACTATATATCTGAAAAGAAGATGAAAGAACTTAAGGAAGGCAACTGCTTCCCTGTTATGGGTTGCCGCAGTGCGCTCGCACCTTGGAAGGATGAGAATGGCAATTACAAGTTCTACGGAAGATTCAATCAGGGTGTTGTTACAATTAACCTTGTAGATGTGGCACTTTCATCAGGCAGGAACTATGACAGGTTCTGGGAGATATTTGATGAGAGACTTCAGCTCTGCTACAGGGCGCTTATGTGCAGACATGAGAGACTTAAGGGAACACTGTCGGATGCAGCACCTATCCTCTGGCAGCACGGAGCACTTGCAAGACTTAAGAAGGGTGAGAAGATAGACAGGCTCCTGTATGGCGGATATTCTTCAATATCACTCGGTTATGCAGGTCTGTGCGAATGTGTTCGCTATATGACCGGCAAGTCACATACTGACCCGGAGGCAACACCGTTTGCACTTGAAGTCATGAAGCACATGAATGAAGCGTGTGACAGATGGACCAAGGAGACCGACATCGCATTCAGCATCTACGGTTCTCCGATTGAGAGCACTACATATAAGTTTGCAAAGTGTCTCCAGAAGAGATTTGGCATTATTGAGGGCGTTACCGATAAGGGATATATAACTAACAGCTACCATGTTAATGTTACAGAGAAGATAGATGCATTTGCAAAGCTTAAGTTTGAATCACAGTTCCAGGCACTGTCAACCGGCGGCGCTGTAAGCTATGTGGAAGTTCCTAATCTTCAGAACAATATAAATGCAGTCATAACGGTTCTTCAGTTCATATATGACAACATCATGTATGCCGAGCTTAACACCAAGAGCGATTACTGCCAGAAGTGCGGCTTTGACGGAGAGATACAGATAGTTGAGGATGGCGGAAAGCTTGTATGGGAATGCCCTAACTGCCATAACAGGGACCAGAATACGCTTAATGTCGCAAGAAGAACATGCGGCTATATCGGCACGCAGTTCTGGAATCAGGGAAGAACACAGGAGATAAGAGAGCGTGTTCTGCATTTGTAATATTGGCTTTAAAATAGCTCCGGATATGTTATAATCTAAGTAGGATAATTCGTGGAAAGTTCGGTTTTATGCATGTAAAGTGCAGAAATGGAGACAGATATGGAACATGAAGACAGACAGGTGATTATAGCAGTAGGACGCGAATACGGAAGCGGCGGACATGAGATTGCAAAGATGATTGCTGAGAGAATGAATCTTCCATTTTATGACAGGA
>OLWA01002364.1_pt1 | contig 16854 bp, 15 predicted proteins | sample 1673251 | NCBI WGS metagenome assembly OLWA01 (sample SAMEA3178937, study PRJEB25190) | human gut metagenome | biome: human gut; feature: human-associated habitat; material: faeces | place: Austria | collected 2013
GTATGCCTCGATTACCGCCAGATGGGGCTCGGCGGCTACGACAGCTGGGGCAAGCGCCCCGAGGAGTCCGTGACGCTGCGCACCGGAAAGCTCCGCGACTGGGGCTTCACCCTCGTCCCGAAGCGTGCGAGAAAATGAAGCGCCGAGAATCAGGATTCACGGGCCAGCCATAAAGGCCGACGCCCTTCAAAAACGGACGGTGCGACTTCGCGAAGTCGCACCGTCCGTTCGTGTCGTGACGAAAGATTCCTCCCCCGCTATCCGTTCGTCCGGAAAGCCTTCTGCACGCCCTTGATGCGCAGGATGGCGTGGACGAGCGTGTCGACGACGCTCGTGGCAGGCACCTCCACGTCGACCGTACCCGTGAGCAGACCGCCCCGCGAAGCGAGGTTCATCGAACGGATGTTGAGTTTCAGGTCGCGGATCACCGTTTCGGTGATATGGTTGGCCATGCCCGTCGTATCGGCCGCCACGATGCGGATCGTCACGCGGAACGCCCCTTCGGCCGTCTGCCGCCAGCGGGCGTCGATCACGCGGTAGGGGTAATTCTCGCGCATGCGCTTGGCGTTGGGGCAGTCGCAGCGGTGGATGGTGATTCCCGCGCTGATCGTCACGAATCCGAACACGTCGTCGCCCTTGATCGGGTTGCAGCATTTGGCCAGCTTGTACTGGATTTTCGAGATGTCGTCGTCGATCACCAGCGCGTCCTGCGGAGCGGCCTTCTCCTGCGTTCCGTGCAGCGCGGCCTTCTGGCGTTCGATTTCGGCGGCCGCGGCGCGGCGCTCCTCTTCGGCTTCGCCCGAAAGGTGGCGTGAGAGGATCTCCTTGATCGACCCGAAGTCGAGCTTCTGGGTGGCGATCAGCGCGTAGACCTCCGTGCCGAGGCGCAGTTTGAAGTATTTGGCCAGGTAAGCCACCGCCTCGTCGATCGTGATGGCGAATTTCCAGTTCTTGAGTTTGCGTTCCAGCTCCTCGCGTCCCATGCGCGTGTGCTTGGCCTGCTCCTCGCGCAGGTAGGACTTGATCTTGTTGCGGGCCTTCGAGGTCACCACCAGCGACAGCCAGTCCGACTTGGGCGTCTGGTTTTTCTGGGTGGTGATCTCCACGATGTCGCCGTTGCGCAGCTGTTCGCGGATCGGCACGGCGCGGCCGTTGACCCGTCCGCCCACGCACGTCGATCCGAGCGAGGTGTGGATGTCGAAGGCGAAGTCGAGGAGCGTGGCCCCCTCGGGGAGTTTGCGCAGGTCGCCGTTGGGCGTGAAGACGAAGATTTCGCCCGACGCGGGCTTGGCGTCGAAACGCTGCGCCAGCGAGTGGGTCGTGTCCTCTATCAGTTCGCGCAGATGTCCCAGCCACATTTCGCTGGTCTGCGCCCCCTGGTTGACGCCCTTGTAGCGCCAGTGCGCGGCGATGCCTCGCTCGGCCACGGCGTCCATGCGTTCGGTGCGGATCTGCACCTCGACCCAGCGGCCTTCGGCCGACACGGTGGTGTGCAGCGACTCGTAGCCGTTCGACTTGGGGATCGAGATCCAGTCGCGCATGCGCTTGGGATTGGGCGTGTAGAAGTCCGTCACCACCGAATAGGCCGTCCAGCAGAGCTGTTTCTCGGCCTCCTGCGGGCAGTCGATGATGATGCGGATGGCGAAGATGTCGTAGACGCCCTCGAACGGGACGTGCTGTTTGTGCATCTTGTTCCAGATCGAGAAGATCGATTTGGTGCGGCTCTTGATGTGGTATTTGATGCCGAGGCGGTTCAGCCGCTGCTCGATCGGCACGAGGAACCGCCCGATGAAGGCCTTGCGCTCCTCGGCGCTCTCTTCGAGTTTTGTGACGACGTGCTCGTAATCCTTCGGTTCGAGGTATTTCAGGGCGATGTCCTCCAGCTCGCTCTTGATCGAGTAGAGACCCAGCTTGTGGGCGATCTGGGCGTAGAGGTTCATCGACTCCCAGCTCTTCTTGCGCCACTTTTCGCGGGGGAACATTTCGAGCGAACGCATCACTTCGAGCCGGTCGGCCAGTTTGATCAGGATGACGCGCGGGTCTTCGGAGTAGCTCACGATCAGGTCCCGGAAATTGTCGGCCTGCTCCTTGGCCACCTTGAGCTTCAGCTCCGAGATGTTGGCCAGACCCAGCGTGATGCCCACGACCTGATCGCCGAAGCGTTTGCGGATGTCGGCGCTCAGGGCGAGGAATTCTTCGGCGGGCAGCTGCTTGTGGGCGAGGCGCACCACGTCGTGCAGGATCGCCGAGATGGTGGAGTTGCGGCCCAGGCCCACCTCCGAGATCACGATCGAAGCCACCGCGGCGGCATGCTCCAGCAGGGGCGAGCCGTCGTAGCGCACCAGTCCGGCGAGTTTCCCGTCGGCATACTCCAGCGCCTCGTCGACGAGTGCCCGGGTCTGCTCCGAGAAATTCGCGCGCACGAGCGTGCGGAGTTTTTCGTACCGTGAAAAGTCCATTTTTACCTAACCAGATGACCTATGCTCGCAAAGATATGAAATTTTTTCATAAATTTGGCATGTACAATTGAACAGTTGTGTTATGGACAAGAAAAAGGCAGTTTACGTGCCGACCGTAGGCGAGGAAATCGGCAATGCCGTGTCCCACGGCGTGATGTCGCTGTTATCGTTGCTGGCCCTTCCTTTCGCCGCCGTGTGGGCCTATGCGCATGACCCCGGCGGGGTTTTGGCCTCGGTCTCGGTGTCGGTTTTCGTCATTTCGATCTTCCTGATGTTCCTCGCCTCGACGCTCTATCACTCGATGAACCCGCAGTCGAAGCACAAGGAGGTTTTCCACATCCTCGACCATATTTTCATCTACGTCGCCATCGCGGGCAGCTATACGCCCATCGCGCTGTCGGTCATCGGCGGCTGGCAGGGGGTGTTCATCACCGTCCTGCAATGGACGATGGTGATTTTCGGGGTGTTCTACAAGTCGCTCTCCCGAAAGTCGATACCGGCCATCAGCCTGACCATCTACCTGGTCATGGGCTGGACGATCGTCTTCTTCCTGCCGCTGTTCATCAGCCGCGCTTCGACGCCCCTCGTGGCGCTGATCGCGCTGGGCGGCGTGCTCTATACGCTCGGCGCGTGGTTCTACGCCCGCAAGGGCTTCCGCTACCACCACATGGTGTGGCATCTGCTGATCGACCTCGCGGTTGCGGCGCACTTCGCCGGGATCGTGTTTTACCTCTACTGATTATGGCCGCATATGACCTCCACATCCATTCCGGATACAGCAGCGACGGGGAGCTTCCCGTCGCCGCAATCGTCGGTCTGTGCGCCGCCCGCGGGCTGGACGCCTTTTCGCTGACCGACCACAACTCGGTGCGGGGCGTCGGCGAGGCCGCCCGGCTGGCCCGGGAGCGGGGCATCGGGTTCGTCCCCGGCATCGAGATCGACTGCAACTACCGGGGGACGGACCTGCATCTGCTGGGCTACGGCATCGACTGGCGTTCGGCGGATTTCGCGCGGTTGGAGGAGGAGGTTGCCGCCAAAGTCATGGCGTCGTTCGGGGCCATGGTCGACAACCTGCTGAAACTGGGCTTCCGGGTCGATGCCGGTGCGGTGCTGGCCGCCGCCGACGGGAAACCGCCGACGGGCGAACTGATCGCCGAGGTGATGCTCTCCGACGCGAACTGCCATACGCCCCCGCTGCGGCCCTATATGGAGGGCGGCGAGCGGAGCGACATGCCTTACATCAACTTCTACCTCGATTATTTCGCACAGGGCCGTCCGGCGTTCGTGCCCGTGGAGTATATGGATTACCGCGATGCGGTGGAGCTGGTCCGCGACAACGGGGGCGTGCCCGTCGTGGCGCATCCGGGGCTGAATTTCCGGGGCCGGGAGGAGACCGCCGGGCGGCTGCTCGACCGCGGGGCCGCGGGACTGGAAGTCTTCAACAACTACCACACTCCCGAACAGGCTGTCTATTTCACCTCGCTGGCCCTCTCCAAAGGCGCTTCCATGACCTGCGGAAGCGATTTCCACGGCAAGACCAAGCCCCGGATCGCCGTCGGGCGATTCCCGTCTGACAGCCGTTTCGACGGCCGCCTGTCAGACTTTGTAAACCACATACATGTGATCGGCCGGCAGGGCGTATAGCCTGCGCTCGGCCTCGGTGAAGGTCGCGGCGTAGTCGATGTCCGCGACCTGGAAACCCGCCTGGCGCAGGCGGTCGGCATAGTCGGCGCCGTAGATGCGCCGGTGGTCGTACTGTCCGAAGATGCGCGTGCGCTCGTCGGGATCGGTGATCGAGTCGTCCTCGTAGGTCTGCTCGTAGTCCCTGTCCACCGGGGAGAGGACGATGCCCCAGCCGCCGGGTTTGAGGACCCGGTGCAGTTCGCGCATCGCCCGCCGGTCGTCGGCGACGTGCTCCATGATGTGGTTGCAGATCACCACGTCCACCGAGCCGTCGGCCAGCGGGATCTGCTGCACGTCGAAATGCAGGTCGGCCAGCGGGCTTTCGAGATCGGCCGTGACATACTGCCCCGGATGCGACTTGAAGTGGGGCTTGAGGTGACGCATGATACAGACCTCGGGAGCAATGTGCAGCGTGCGCGGAAAGGCCGTCAGGAGATCGGTTTCGCGCGTCAGGTAGAGCCACAGCAGGCGGTGCCGCTCCAGCGACAGACACTTGGGACACAGCGCGTTGGGCCGCGGCTGCACGTAGCCGTAGGGCATGAACTTCCGGTATTTCGCGCCGCACACGGGGCATTCGGCTCCGCGCCCCTTGTAGAAGAGCCCCGCCACGGGTACGGCCCATCCCGCGATGCGTTGCAGCACGGGGCGCGGGATGTGGTTGAGCGAGAATTTGATCAGTTGTTTTATCATTGCGCGACTATCTGTTTTTTGTGCCGACCCTCCGGAGCGTACGCCATCTTCCTCCCCGGGGGAGGGTCGGGGTGGGGTCGGATTTGTCAATGACGCCGCAGGCGGCAACGGCCGCATTCAGGAGCGGCTGGCGGAGGATTTTACGCATGCAGCGGGATTACTCTAAGATCTTGTTCACGTCGGCTTCGGCCTTGCGCAGCCGCGCCTTGCACGAGGCGATCAGCTCCGTGGCGCGCTTCACCTCGGCGGCGAGGCTGTCCACGTCCATCTCTTCGTTGCGCAGGCGTGCGAGAATCTTCTCGATCTCACCCATCGCCTCGGCGTAGGTCACTTCTTTTTTTGCCATATTTTTCCGGAATTTACGGTTGCGTCTATCTTGCCGTCGGAGACCTCGATTTCGACCTGCTCGCCCTCCGCGACGCTTCCGGCCGAGGTCACGGCACGGCCTCCGGCGCGCAGGACGGCGAATCCCAGCCGGAGGATGCGTTCGGGCGAACGTCCGGCGATCAGTTCCGCGGCGTTGCCGAGCCGCACGCCCTGCCGCGCGAGGAAGTCGCGCGCCGCGTCGGGCAGCAGCCCTGTGAAATGTTCCAGACGCAGCGTCTGCCGCGTGAGGAGTTCGCCGCTCAGCCGCCGCACTTCGCCCGAGAGGCGTTCGAGACGCACCTCCGAGGCGTGCATCGCGGCCTTCGTCATGTCGTTCAGTTGCAGGGCGGCGCAGTCGAGCCACCCGTCGGTTTCGGCCATCCGTTCGACCAGCCATCCGGCCACCGCCGTCGGGGTCTTGAGCGCCGTGTGGGCCACCATGTCGGCCACGCTGGTGTCCTTGTCGTGCCCGATACCCGTCACCACCGGCAGCGGGAACTGCGCCACGTGGGCGCAGAGGCGGTAGGCGTTGAAGCAGTTGAGGTCGCTGCGCGACCCGCCTCCGCGGATCAGCACCACGGCGTCGAATTTTTCCGGCCGGGCCGCGACGTTGCACAGGGCTTCGATGATGGATTCCTCGGCCGCTTCGCCCTGCATGAAGGCGTCGAAGAGTGTCACCTCGAACCGGTAGGGGCTCTTCTCCAGCTCCTTGCAGAAGTCCTGGTAGCCGGCGGCATTGACGCTTGAAACCACCGCCACGCGCTGCACGACCGTCGGCATCGCCACCTCGCGGTTCATCTCCCAGACGCCGTCCTGCTGAAGCTGGGCGATGGTCTGCTGGCGTTGGCGTTCGAGGTCGCCCAGCGTGTACGAGGGGTCGATGTCCGTAATCTGCAGCGAGAAGCCGTACAGTTCGTGGTACGAAACCAGCACCTTGGCCAGAATTTTCAGCCCCGGGGCCAGCCGCTGACCCGTCTCGGCCTCGAAATAGGCGGCGATGCGCGGGTATTGCGAACGCCAGACGACGGCGCGGGCCTGGGCCGTGGGGACGCCGTTGTCTCCGCCCTTCTCGACCAGCTCCAGGTAGCAGTGACCCGAGTAGTTGACCTTCAGGTCGGAGATCTCGGCGCTCACCCATACGGGCAGGGCGAACTGCCCCTCGAGGACCGCTTTCACGCGGCGCTGCAGTTCCCGCAGGGTGATATGTTGGGGTTCGTTCATCATTTCATCCTCATCCGAGCAGGATTCCGATCGTGAGCAGGGCGCCGAAGAGCATGATGTTGCGGGCCGTTTCGCCGAGGCAGATGTTCAGGGCGTCGCCATGGTCGATGCGGACCATCTTGCGCCACGTGGCGGTGTGGCCCGCCAGGTAGACGAGCGGCAGCAGGGCGGCCCACGTGCGTCCGCCGGCCAGCAGTGTCAGGCAGAGCAGCACGGCCGCTGCGCCGAGTGCAAAGTAGCTCCAGCTGCCGAACCGGGCGCCGAGTGCCACGACAATTGTGTGTTTGTGGCAGCGGGCATCCTCCTCGCGGTCGCGGAAGTTGTTGATCATCAGCATCGAATCGATTACCAGGCCGCAGGCCAGAGCCGTGACGATCACCTCCCAGGTCCACGTGCCGGTCAGTACATAATAGGTGAAACTGACGGGTATGAGCCCGAAGAAGAGGATGACGGCCACATCGCCCAGTCCGTGATAGGCCAGGGGCCACGGTCCGGCCGTATAGAAGTAGGCGAAGAGGATGCAGGCGGCGCCCACGGCCACGAGTTCCCAGCCGCCCCAGGCCAGCATGCCGTGATGCAGGGCCCAGACGAGGATGCCGATTCCGGCGGCAGCCGAGGCGAGTGTAAAACCGACAATGCCGGCCTTCATGGCACGCGGGGTGATGTACCCCTTGGCGAAGGCGCGGTCGGGACCGAGCCGGTCGGGCTGGTCGGCTCCCTTGAGGAAGTCCCAAAGGTCGTTGACCAGATTGGCCGTGCATTGCATCAGCAGGGCGAAGAGCAGGCACAACACGGCCGGAAGCAGGTGAAACGATCCGTCGGTCCAGGCCAGGGCCGATCCCACGAGGATCAGGATGACGGCATTGCCGAGGCTGTAGGGGCGGACGGCTACGAGCCATGCCGCAAGCGAATTGGTTTTCATGTTTTTTTGGGTTTTGAGGTTAAAAATGCATGAAACATCCTTCGGAGAACGGCAGGGTCAGGATGATGGTTCGGTTTCTGTTTTTTTGTGGTCCGGGTATTGCCCGGGAGATGTACGTGTATAGGGTGTTGGGTGTCAGCGGTAGACCAGCTCGACGCGCCGCGGCATGGAGCGGCCTTCGGGCAGCTGGATGCTCAGGACGCCTTCGCTGGCGATCGGACGGCCGTTTTTGCGGGCGGGCTGCCAGCGCGGGGCCTCTTCGACGGCCTTCAGTACGCGGCGTTTGAGCCGGTTGTCGGTCGACTCCAGCGTGTCGTCGACCCGCACGGAGCCATCCTCCGTGATCGTATATCGCAGCACGACACGCGCCACCGGTTCGTCGTCGTCCCAGCGTATCTGGCGGGCGATGTAGTTCCCGAAGGTGGTGTCGGCGGGGAAGAGGGCCGGCTGGTCGTAACGCAGCGTGATGAGCATCACGCCGTGCATGGCCCGTTCGCCGTAGCGGGCGATCGTCTCCTCGTCGGCCGGCAGCATCTCGACCCGTTCGATCTCTTCGGGCGGGATGTCGCCGATCTGCTCCGCGACTTTTCCGTTGACGATATACAGCGGTTTGGGTTTCGGGGCCGCGGCGCGGACCGAAAGGGCGATGAAGACTCCCCAGAGGAGCAATATGGTCATTCGTTTCATCATGCAGGATCTTTTCCTCCCTAAAACGTCGGCGCGGCATCGGATATTGTCTCCTCCGGCGCGGGGGCCTTTCGTCCGACCTCCCGGCCGCCCTCTCCGTTTCTCCGCGGGGTGAGGCTGCCCCCCCTCGGATCAGAGTTCGCTCTCCTTCAGACGCTCGGCATTCTCGGCCACGATCAGATGGTCGATGCAGTCCTGAATGTCGCCGTCCATGAAGGCCGCCAGGTTGTAAATCGTATAGTTGATCCGGTGGTCGGTGATCCGGCCCTGGGGGTAGTTGTAGGTGCGGATCTTGGCCGAACGGTCACCCGTCGAGACCATCGTCTTGCGTTTCGAGGCGATCTCGTCGAGGTATTTCGAGTATTCGAGGTTGAAGACGCGCGTGCGCAGCTCCTCGAAGGCCTTGTCGAAGTTCTTCAGCTGCGACTTCTGGTCCTGGCACTGCACGACGATTCCCGTCGGGATGTGGGTCAGTCGGATGGCCGAATAGGTCGTGTTGACCGACTGGCCGCCGGGGCCGCTGGCGCAGAAGATGTCCTTGCGGATGTCGTTCATCGAGATCTCAACGTCGAACTCCTCGGCTTCGGGCAGCACGGCCACCGAAGCGGCCGACGTATGGACACGGCCCTGCGTTTCGGTCTGCGGCACGCGCTGCACGCGGTGGACGCCCGATTCGTACTTGAGCGTTCCGTAGACGTTCTGTCCCGTGACCTTCATGACGACCTCCTTGTAGCCGCCTGCGGCACCCTCCGAAGCGGAGGTGATTTCGTACTTCCACCCCTTCGACTCGATGTACTTCGTGTACATGCGCAGCAGGTCGCCGGCGAAGAGTGCCGCCTCGTCGCCGCCCGTTCCGCCGCGGATCTCCATGATGGCGTTCTTCGAATCCTGGGGATCCTTCGGGATCAGGAGCAGTTTGATCTCCTCTTCGAGCTGGGCGATCTGCGGCTCGAGCTCCGAGATCATCTCCCGGGCCATTTCGCGCATCTCCTCGTCCTTGTCGTTGGCATAGGTATCCTTTGCCTCGGCCAGGTTGGCCAGGGCCGTGCGGTAACGCTCCGAGGTCTCGATGATCGGTTCGAGCTCCTTGTACTCCTTGTTGAGCTGCACGAACTGCTTGACGTCGGCGATCACCTCGGGGTCGGTGAGTTTCTGTCCCGTCTCCTCGTACTTGAGCTTCAGCCCGTCGAGGCGGGTCAATATGGAGTTGTCTGCCATAAAAAAACGTATCGTATCTTGTTCAGCGTACAAAGATACGATACATTTGATTAAGAATGAAACAATCCACTAAATTTTGCTTCCGCCCGTCGGGAGGATCCGTCCGTCGGGGAGTCGCGTCCGGTGGATGGAGCGGTTAGAGATCGAGACTTTCGAGCCAGTCGAGAACGGCCCATTGCCAGGCTTTCTGGTAGCGGAAGTCGTCGTGGAAGCCCCATCCGTGGCCGCCCGTCGGGAAGATGTGCAGCGAGGCCTTCACGCCGTGTTCCTTCAGGGCGTTGTAGTAGCGTGTGCTGCTGACCGGAGGCACCGTCCGGTCTTCGTCCGAGTGCAGCAGCAGGGCCGGGGGCGTCTGCTCCGTCACGCGGTTCTCGAGCGAATAGTAGGCGTCGTTCTCTTCCGAGCGGTTTTCGCGTCCCATCAGGTTGGTGAAAGATCCCTGATGCCCGGGATGGGCCGTGATGACCGGATAGAAGAGCAGCGAGAAGTCGGGACGTACGGCGCCCAGCGTCGAGACGTAGGCGGCCAGGTGTCCGCCGGCCGAGAAGCCCATGACGCCGACCTTGCGGCACGGGCAGCATTCGGCGCCCGGAACTTCGCCCCGCATGATGCGCAGGGCCTGTTCGGCATCCTCGAGCGGAACCTCCGGATGACCGTTCGGCATGCGGTATTTCAGCACGCCGGCCGAGATGCCGTTCGAAGCCAGCCACTGGGCCATCATGAAGCCTTCGTGGTCGATGGCCAGGCGGGCGTAGCCTCCGCCCGGGCAGATCACCACGCCCAGACCCGTATTCGGGGTGCGGGTCGTGTCGGCCGGATAGAGATAGAGCACTGCCGACGATACTTTGGCGATTCGATAGGGCTCCTGCTCCTCTTCGGGGTCGGTGATGCCGTTGCTGTGGGGCGCCGTGGCGTTGTCCCAGATGCGGACCGTGGCGGCCTGGCCATAGTCCTGTGCCGATACGGTGGTTGTCATAAGCAGAAATGACGCAATTAACGGAAGAATACGGTTCATGGTTGTATGGTTTTGGGTCGGTATCTCGATGGGGTTCGGCACGTGCGGGAGGGACCTCTCCGGTCCCCTTCTCATGTACTGGAGGGGCTTCACCGGCCCTCCTTGTGGGCGGGAGAGGCTTTATCGCCCTTCCCTCGGGAGGTCCGTCGGAGCCCCCCCCCTCCTCACTTGTCCGTCGGGAAGGGCCCTGGCAGCCCTCCCCCGCGTCAGATTACGATGTTGATGATCTTGCCCGGCACGACGATCACCTTCTTCGGGGTCTTGCCCTCGATCCATTTCTGGGCCTCGGGAGCCGTGACGACGTCGGCCTGAATCTCCGCCGGGCTCATCGACATGGCGTATTCGCGTTTGAAACGCAGCTTGCCGTTGATCGAGACGGGGTATTCGAACGAGTTGCGCACGAGGTGCTTTTCGTCGCAGGCCGGGTACTGTGCGTCGCATACCGAACCGCTCTTGCCCAGTGCCTCCCACAGCTCTTCGGCGAGGTGCGGCGCGAAGGGGGCGATCAGCACCACCAGCGGTTCGAGAATCTCGCGCTTCGAGCAGTCGCCCAGCTCGTTGAGGCAGATCATGAAGGCGGCCACCGAGGTGTTGAACGAGAAGTTCTCGATATCCTCGGTCACCTTCTTGATCGTCTTGTGGAGCGTGCGTAGCTCCTCTTCGGAGGGTTTCTCGTCCGTGACGCAGAACTTGCCGTCGCGGTCGTAGAAGAGCCGCCAGAAGCGGCGCAGGAACTTGTGGACGCCGTCGATGCCGTTCGTGTCCCAGGGTTTCGACTGCTCGAGCGGCCCGAGGAACATCTCGTACATGCGCAGTGTGTCGGCACCGTAGGTTTCGACGATGTAGTCGGGGTTGACGACGTTGTACATCGACTTCGACATCTTCTCGATGGCCCAGCCGCAGACGTACTTGCCGTCCTCGAGGATGAACTCCGCGTCGTGGAACTCCGGACGCCAGGCCCGGAAGGCATCCAGATCGAGCAGGTCGTTGCGGACGATGTTCACGTCGACGTGGATCTCCTGCGTCTCGTATTGGTCGCGCAGCCCGAGCGAGACGAACTTGTTCGTCCCGACGACGCGGTAGACGAAGTTCGAACGTCCCTGGATCATTCCCTGGTTGACGAGCTTCTTGAAGGGCTCCTCCTCGCAGACGTAGCCCAGATCGTAGAGGAACATGTTCCAGAAGCGCGAGTACATCAGATGGCCCGTGGCGTGTTCGATGCCGCCGACGTAGAGATCGACGTTGCGCCAGTATTCGTTGGCGGCGCGGCCCACGAGCGCCCGGTCGTTGTGCGGGTCCATGTAGCGCAGGTAGTAGGCCGACGATCCGGCGAAGCCCGGCATGGTCGACAGCTCGTAGGGGTATCCCTCGGGGGTCTGCCACCCCTTGACGCGGGCCAGCGGCGGTTCGCCCTGCTCCGTAGGGCCGAAGTTCTCGATCGGCGGCAGTTCGAGCGGCAGCTTGTCCATCGGCAGCGGGTAGGCCGTGTCGTCCTTGTAGTAGATCGGGAAGGGCTCGCCCCAGTAGCGCTGGCGCGAGAAGATGGCGTCGCGCAGGCGGTAGTTGACCAGCCGTTTGCCCAGACCGCGGCGCTCGACCTCCTTGAACATCACCTGGATGGCCTCCTTGACATCCATGCCGTTGAGGAAGTCCGAGTTGATCATCCGGCCCGACTTGGCGTCATAGGACTCCTTCTCGACGTCACCGCCCTCGACCACCGGGATGATCTCCAGTCCGAAGTGGCGGGCAAAGGCCCAGTCGCGCGAGTCGTGCGCCGGAACGGCCATGATGGCGCCCGTTCCGTAGCCGGCCAGCACGTAGTCCGAGATGTAGATCGGAATGGCGCGCCCGGTGAAGGGGTTGATGGCGAAGGAGCCCGTCGCCACGCCGCTCACGCGTTTGGTGTCGGCGATGCGGTCACGCTCCGAGCGTTTTTTCGTCTGTTCGAGATATGCCTCCACGGCGGCGCGGTTCTCGGGCGTGGTCAGCTCGCCGACCCACTCGTGTTCGGGGGCGATGACCATGAACGTCACGCCGAAGATCGTATCGGGACGCGTCGTGAAGATCTCCAGCTTCCGCTCCGAACCCTGGATGTCGAAGAAGACCTGCGCGCCCTCCGAACGGCCGATCCAGTTGCGCTGGATCTCCTTGAGCGAATCGCTCCACTGGAGCTTGTCCAGCCCGTCCAACATCCGCTGGGCGTAGGCCGTCACGCGCAGCAGCCACTGTTTCATGCGCTTCTGCTCGACGGGGTAGCCTCCGCGCACCGACAGTCCGTCGTGCACCTCGTCGTTGGCCAGCACCGTGCCCAGTTTCGGACACCAGTTGACCATCGTGTCGGCGCGGAAGGCCAGACGGTAGTTCTGCAGCACCTGTTCGCGGCGTTTCTCGTCCCACGAGTTCCACTCCGCGGCCGTGAAGTGCAGCTCCTGCGTCGAGGCCACGTCGAGCCCCTCGGTGCCCGAAGCCGCGAAGGCGGCCTTCAGCTCCTCGATCGGGCGGGCCTGCCGGCGGCGGTTGTCGTAGTAGTGGGAGAACATCTCGAGGAAGGCCCACTGCGTCCACTTGTAGTAGGCGGGGTCGCACGTGCGCACCTCGCGGTCCCAGTCGAACGAGAAGCCGATCTTGTCCAGCTGCTGGCGATAGCGGGCGATGTTCTGCTCGGTGGTCACGGCCGGATGCTGGCCCGTCTGGATGGCGTATTGCTCGGCCGGAAGTCCGAAGGCGTCGTAGCCCATCGGGTGCAGGACGTTGAAGCCCTTCAGACGTTTGTAGCGGGCGAAGATGTCCGAGGCGATGTAGCCCAGCGGGTGGCCGACGTGCAGACCGGCGCCCGACGGGTAGGGGAACATGTCCAGCACGTAGAATTTCGGACGCGAGGGGTCCGTTTCGACTTTATAGGTTTTCCGCTCGCGCCAGCGCTGCTGCCACTTGGCCTCGATCTCCTTGAAATTGTACTCCATATCTCGTTAGGGTTTGTTTCGGATTTTCCGACAAAAATACGAAAAGTTTTTTCAGTTTGGACCTTTTTCGGGGATTCTTTGCATGCGGAGGTTTTCGGGGCGGGTTTCCGGCACAAAAAAGCACGGCCCTTGTCGGGGTCGTGCTGCAGGGAGCGGAGGTGGAATCAGTTGCTGCCGGAGTCGTTTTCGGCGTAGTGCGGTACGACGAACATGGCCATGGCTTCGCCGCGTCCCAGTGCGTAGAGGATTCCGGAGCCTTTCCAGACGGTGGCGTGGCGGCCGTTGTGAAAGAGCGTGCCGGCCGTGAAGATGTCGTCGCCCCAGGCGGCAATGGCGTAGGGAAGGCTGCCGCCCGACGTGTCGTCGGTGAGCGTGAAGAGCTGCGTGCCGTTGCGCCAGACGACCCCCTGCTCCTCGAAGTCCGGTTTCGTGTAGTAACCCGTCGTATAGAGCGTGCCGTTGTCCACCCACAACGACATGGCTTCGGCCGACGTCGTGCCGTCGGTCAGCGCATAGAGAGTTGTGCCGTTCTGCCAGACGGTGGCCGTTTCGCCCTCCGAGCCGGCGGCATAGAGCGTGCCGTCGGCCAGGCAGAGTGCGCGGATATCACCCGGGGTGGTGCCGTCGGTCAAGGTCCGGAAGGCATCGGCTCCCTGCCAGATCTGGGCCACCTGCTGCGTGCCGCCCGTCAGCAGATTCCCTGCGGCGTAGAGCTCCGAATCCGACACCAGCAGGGCACGGGCCTGCGACGTGGCCGGCGAAACCGAATAGGTGTACAGTACTGTGCCGTTTTTCCAGACGGTGGCCGTCAGCGATCCGTCGACGGTCGTGCTGCCCGCTGCGTAGACATCGCTGCCCGCTGCGGCGACAGCCATTGCGTAGGAGTTGCTGCCGGCGGCTCCGAGCGTGTATTTCAGCGAGCCGTTCTCCCACAGGCAGGCCACGATATGGCCTTGCTGCTCTTCGTATCCGGCCGTGTAGACCGTGCCGTCGACTACGCACAGGGCGTAGGCCCAGGCGTTTGTCGAGCCGTCGGTCAGGGCGTAGAGCTCCTCGCCGTTTTTCCAGACCGTGGCCACGGCCTTCGAGGAGACGGTCTTGTAGCCCGCCACATAGATGTCGTAGGAGGTGGGTTGCGGTGTGGGCGGCGTTGGCGTGGGGGTGTCGGGCGAAGAGTCGTCCGAACTGCATGCCGCGTTGAACAGCAGGGCTGCCAACAACGGTGCGAAAAGTGTAAACATGTTCTGTTTCATGGTTTTGTAATGGTTTGTCAGATCGTCTTTTGTACGGATTCCGTGCGCTCTTCCCGAGGTGCAAAGTCCGTGCCGAGGCTCCGTCAGACCCTCTTTTGCGCGCAGGCTGCGCCGCTTCTCCGTCCATTCGGCGCGAGGGGCTAAACGTGCCTTTCCGGCTGCCGCTTCCGTCCGCGGGCCGAGGTCGTCTAAATCGATGACCGGTAGCGGATTGTGAATTTATATATAAGGAGATTGTTATAGTTTTATAGGAATTATCAGAAAAAAGAATTGCAAGCGAGGCAAAAATCGCGAAAAAGCCGAAAAAAGATGGGCTTATATATTGTATTTCCAAAAAAATGCGTACCTTTGCAGTCCATTTTGGACAATGGAAATAGATTTTTTAACCATTAAAGGACAGTTTTTACAATGCCAACTATTCAACAGTTAGTGAGAAACGGCCGTCTGTCGCTCGAGGACAAATCCAAGTCCCCGGCACTGGCCGCTTGTCCCCAGCGCCGTGGCGTCTGCACGCGTGTGTACACCACGACCCCCAAGAAGCCTAATTCGGCTATGCGTAAGGTGGCTCGTGTGCGTCTGACCAACGGCAAGGAGGTCAACGCCTACATCCCCGGTGAAGGCCACAACCTCCAGGAGCACTCCATCGTGCTGGTCCGCGGCGGTCGTGTGAAGGACCTCCCCGGTGTTCGTTATCACCTCGTGCGCGGCGCGCTCGACTCGGCCGGTGTTGACGGTCGCCGCCAGCGTCGCTCGAAGTACGGTGCCAAGCGCCCCAAGGCAGGCAAGTAATCAACCCCCCCGAATCTCACTTGAGAAACAATCTTTAGACAACAGTAAATAGCAATGAGAAAAGCTAAGCCAAGAAAGCGAATTCTACTTCCGGATCCGAAGTTCGGAGACGTGGCCGTGACCCGTTTCGTGAACAACCTCATGCTGGATGGTAAGAAGAGTATTGCCTACACGATTTTCTACGACTCGCTCGAAATCGTCGGCAAGAAGATGAAGGATGCTGATAAATCTCCGCTGGAAGTCTGGAAACAGGCTCTGGAGAACATCACACCCCAAGTCGAAGTGAAATCGAAGCGTATCGGAGGTGCGACGTTCCAGGTTCCTATGGAGGTTCGTCCGGAGCGCAAGATTTCTATTTCCATGAAAAACCTTGTCCTCTATTCCCGCAAGCGCGCCGGCAAGACGATGGCAGACAAGCTTTCAGCAGAGATACTGGATGCCTACAACCAGCAGGGCGCAGCCTTCAAGCGTAAGGAGGAGATGCACCGCATGGCCGAGGCCAACAAGGCATTCGCACACTTTAGATTCTAATAAGGAGACCGAACAGATGGCAACCAGAGATTTAAAATATACTCGCAATATCGGTATCATGGCTCACATCGATGCCGGTAAAACCACCACGTCGGAGCGAATCCTTTTCTACACGGGCAAAACCCACAAGATCGGTGAAACGCACGAAGGCGCTGCCGTCATGGACTGGATGGTTCAGGAGCAGGAGCGCGGCATCACGATCACCTCGGCTGCAACGACCGCTTTCTGGAACTACATGGGCAACCAGTACCAGATCAACCTGATCGACACCCCGGGACACGTCGACTTCACGGTCGAGGTGGAGCGTTCGCTGCGCGTGCTGGACGGCGCCGTGGCTACCTTCTGCGCCGTGGGCGGCGTGGAGCCCCAGTCGGAGACCGTTTGGCGTCAGGCCGACAAATACAACGTGCCGCGTATCGGTTACGTCAACAAGATGGACCGCACGGGCGCCGATTTCTTCGCCGTATGCAGCCAGATCAAGGAGCACTTCGGCGCTACGGCGCTTCCGATCGTTCTGCCGATCGGTGCGGAGGATAAATTCGAAGGAATCGTAGACCTTATATATAATAAGGCGTACTACTACTACGACGACAAGACCGTCCGCGACAATTTCGATATCCGCGAGATTCCGGACAACATGAAGGCCGAGGCCGAGGAGTGGCGCAACAAGCTCATCGAAGAGGTCGCCGCTACCGACGACGCGCTGATGGAGAAGTTCTTCGAAGACCCCGCGTCGATCACACCCGAAGAGCTGATCGCCGCGATCCGCAAGGCGACGATCCAGATGACGCTCGTGCCGATGCTCTGCGGCTCGTCGTTCCACAACAAGGGCGTGCAGAAACTGCTCGACTGCATCATCGCGTTCCTGCCGTCGCCGCTGGATCTGCCTGCCGTCACGGGTATCAACCCCAAGACCGACGAGGAGGTTGTCCGCCACGCTTCGGAGGACGATCCGTTCTGCGGTCTGGCGTTCAAGATCGCTACCGACCCCTTCGTGGGCCGTCTGGCGTTCGTGCGCGTCTATTCGGGAAAACTGGATGCCGGTTCCTACGTGCTC
>OLWA01002367.1_pt1 | contig 16840 bp, 12 predicted proteins | sample 1673251 | NCBI WGS metagenome assembly OLWA01 (sample SAMEA3178937, study PRJEB25190) | human gut metagenome | biome: human gut; feature: human-associated habitat; material: faeces | place: Austria | collected 2013
CCGATGCCGAACACCAGAAGAATGTCTTCATCGCCAGCTACCACATCACCAATCCGGCCCTCTTCGGCAAGAGCGTCCACGACATCGCCGTGCAGAGTCACCACCACTTCGTCATCTCGCGCGTCTGGCGCAACGGCCAGGTCTCGATCCCCACGTCGGACAAGACCCTCCAGCAGGATGACGTGATTCTGGTGATCACCACCCCGGGCGAGGCCGATGCCCTGCGCATGATCTTCGGCGAGCAGGAGAAGAAGGACTGGAACAAGGAGAACATCGACTGGAATGCCGTCGACAGCCAGCTTATCTCGCAGCGCATCCTCGTCACGCGACCCGACATCAACGGCAAGAAACTCTCGCAGCTGAGGCTGCGCAACAACTACGGCATCAACATCAGCCGCGTCTACCGTTCGGGCGTGCAGCTGCTGGCCACACCCGATCTGCGGCTGCAGATGGGCGACCGGCTCACCGTCGTGGGCGAGGCCCAGGCGATCCGCAACGTCGAAAAGATCCTCGGTAATGCCGTCAAGAGCCTCAACGAGCCCAATCTGGTCTCGGTATTCGTCGGCCTGATTCTCGGACTGACGCTCGGCAGCATCCCCGTCTCGATCCCCGGCATCTCGATCCCCGTCAAACTGGGGCTGGCCGGCGGTCCGATCATCGTCGGAATCCTCATCGGAACGTTCGGCCCCCGGCTCCACATGATCACCTACACCACGCAGAGTGCCAACCTCATGCTGCGCGCCCTGGGTCTGTCGATGTATCTGGCCTGTCTGGGTCTCGACGCCGGAACGCACTTCTTCGAAACGGTCATGCGCCCCGAAGGGCTGTTGTGGCTCGGCGTCGGATTCCTGCTGACGTTCGTGCCGGTAGTCCTGGTCGGGCTGTTCGCCCTGCGCGTGATGAAGGTCGACTTCGGATCCGTGGCGGGCCTGCTCTGCGGAAGCATGGCCAACCCCATGGCCCTCAACTACGCCAACGACACCATCGAGGGCGACCATCCGTCGGTCTCCTACGCCACGGTCTATCCCGTGTGCATGTTCCTGCGCGTGATCGTCATTCAGGTTCTGTTGATGCTGGCCCTTTAGGCCCCGGCAGTCGGCGAAGAGGCCGAAACGGAGGAAGAGACGGACGCCGCAGACGGGCTACCGGAGGCCTCGGATGCAGCGACGGAAGAGGGTTCGGCTGAGAAGGGCTCAGCTGAGAAGGGAGAAGAGCTCCCGGATGGAGATGACACATCGCGTGAAGATCCCGCCGCGGAAGATTCGATGCCGGAAGCGCTGTCAACCGGCTGTTCCGATTCGGCATCTGCCGCATCGCCCTGCATGAAATCGCCCAGCGCCGCGACGTCCGAGCCCGCCGGATTCTGGAAAACCCGCAACCCGAATTCGGGAATCACGGCCAGTACATGGTCGAAAACATCCGACTGAATCCCCTCGTAATCGACCCACACCACCGTATCGGTAAAAAAGTAGAGCTGAATCGGGATGCCCGTCTCGGTGGGCTGCAACTGACGGACCATCAGCGTCATCGACTTGTTGACCGGCACCTCCTCCTCGAGATAGCGCACCAGATAGGCACGGAAAACCCCCAGATTGGTCTGGTGCAGACCGTTGATCTTCCGCTCGCCGGGGGCAATGCCGTGCGCGGCATTGTAGGCCTCGACGCGTTGCTCGGTACGGTCGATGTAGTCGCGCAGCAGATCGATCCGCCGGAAGCGTGCCAGCATCTCCGGCGTGCAGAAATGGACGCTCGTCATGTCGATCGACACCGACCGCATGACCCGCCGTCCGCCCGAAAGCTGCATGGCGTGCCAGTTGGTGAACGAATCGGTCGTCAGCAGATAGGGCGGCAGCATGACCAGCGTATTGTCCCAGTTGCGGATCTTGACCGTCGTGAGCGACACCTCCTCGACCGTACCGTCGGCTCCGTATTTCGGCACCGAGATCCAGTCGCCGACCTGCAGCATGTTGTTGGCCGAGAGCTGGATGCCCGAGACGAAGCCCATGATGCTGTCGCGGAAGACCAGCATCAGCACCGCCGCCGATGCTCCGAGCCCGGTCAGCAGTTTGACCGGCGACTTGTCGACCAGAATGGCCACGATCAGGATGACGGCAACGATCGAAAAGAACCCCTGGGCCGTCTGCCGCAACCCCTTGATGGGCTTGTTCTGCCAGTCGGGCCGCAGCGAAACGATGTGGAAGGCCGCACAGAGCAGGGCATTGATCAGCCGCAGAAAGGTAAAGACAATGAAGGTCTGCATCAGCCGCAGCACGACCTCCCGCCCGACGGACTGTTCGTCGAAGATCACCGGCAGCACGGCCGTCAGCAGAATGGCGATCAGCACGTGGCACGAACGGTTGAGCACCGAGACGCTGAAGAGCTTGTCGTCCCACTTCACGCGGGTACGCTCGACCAGCCGCCGGATGCCGCGCACGACCAGCAGCTGAAGAAACAGATCGAACAACAGCGCCGCCAGCAGAACCAGCGCAAAGGCCACCCAGCGATCCAACGCATCGCTGGAGGATGACGTCACGCCCAACCATTCGAGCAGGGCGTGCGTCCAACGTTTCAGAAGAGCTTGCATGCCCTTCCGCGTCGCAATTACCGCGCCGCAATGGATTCTATTTCAGAATCCGCCCCACCTCGCCCTCGAAATTGGGGGTAAAGACCTCCCGGCCGAGGTTGGCGCGGATCTCATCGGGTCTCCAGAAGCGTCCGCCGTCAAGCTCCTCACTCGGGCATACGGCTCCGTCGTAGACCGTACGGTAGACGTGGACCAACTCGCGTTCACGCTCCGAACGGAACTCGTAGACGGCAACCCGTTCAGGATGGAAGTCGGTGATTCCCAGCTCCTCTCGTACCTCTCGGCGCAGCGCTTCGTCGATCGTCTCGCCGTAATCGACATGTCCGCCGACGGCCGTATCCCAGCGTCCGGGCTGGATGTCCTTCCACAACGGACGACGCTGCAGGTAGAGCTCTCCGCGTGAATTGAAGAGATGAAGATGCACCACCGGGTGCAGCAGCATCGAACCGCCGTGGCATTCGCCCCGCGTGGCCCGTCCGACGACCGTGCCCGAGGCATCAACCACCGGAAAAAGTTCCTGACTGTTATCGCTCCGCATGACGTACGGGTCTATGGTATTTGTGGATATAGATCATCACGGCCGCCATGCCCAGCAGCGTGAAGAGGGCGCCGGGCAGCGTCGTGTATTCGTAACCGAGGCCGTGTTCGATGGGCAGTCCTCCGATGTAGGCTCCCAGGGCGTTCCCGAGGTTGAAGGCTACCTGCACGAGTGCCGCGCCGAGCATCTCACCGCCGCGCGAATTCTCGAGAATCAGCAGTTGCTGCGGCGACGAGACGCAGAAGAGGCATCCCGTCGTCAGACACATCAGCCCCACGGAGAGCATCGGAATCCGCGCCGCAAGGAAGATGCCGACGAGCGACAGCGTCGCCACGGCCAGCGTACAGCGCACGACCCGTTCGGGGGTGAAGCGGTCGGCATAGTGGCCGCCGATGAGGTTGCCGGCAAACATGCCGAAACCGGCCAGCATGACGATCAGCGTCAGCCGTTCGGGCTCAAATCCAGACACGTGGGTCATCAACGGACTGACATAGCTGTACCAGCAGAAGATGCCGCCGTTACCGAGCATCACCGAAGCCAGCACCAGCCACGGTCCGGCCTTGTGCAGGAAGCGGAACTGACCCCTCAGCCCCGTATCGGGCAGGGGCGGGAGCGCCGGCACCCAGAGCCGCACGAGCAGCGTGGCAACGGTTCCCCACACGGCCACGATGGCAAAAGTGACGCGCCAGGTCAGGATCCCGCTCATGTAGGTGCCCAGCGGCACGCCGAACAGATTGGCCACGGTCATGCCGACGACCATGATCGAGACAGCTTCGGCCCGACGGCCTTCGTCGGCGACGCGTTCGGCGACGATCGACCCCACACCGAAGAAGGCTCCATGGGGAAGTCCCGAGACGAAACGCATGAACAGCAGCGTCCAGTAGTTGGGCGAAAGGGCCGCACAGAGGTTTCCGAGGAAGATCAGCGTCGTCAGCGTCAGCAGGATCTGCTTCAGGGGGCGTTTGCGGGCCAGCAGCACCATGAGCGGAGCGCCGAAGCAGACCCCCAGGGCATAGGCCGAGATCAGATGGCCGGCTTCGGGGATCGTGACGCCGAGGCTGCGGGCGATGTCGGGCAGGATGCCCATCATCACGAATTCCGACATGCCGAGCGCCAGCGTTCCGAAAGCCAGCGCTATCAGACTTTTTTTCATCGAACGATACTCATTAACTTAACCGGCCGCAAAAGTACAAAAAAAGTGAAAAGAGTGATCTCCTTTCACTTCTATTCTATCTGCTTCTGTGCTTCGGAACGCATGCCGTCACGCTCCATTCCAGGCGTATCTCCGGCCCGACATTTTCTTCGGCCCGACTCTCCGGTCTTCTTCCGGCCCGACATTCCCTCCGGCCAGACTTTCCGGTCTTTCTCCGGCCCGACATTCCCTCCGGCCCCGGTTTACACAGCACCCCGGCTTCACGGCTCCCCGGCTTCACGGCACCCCGATCAGAGTTCGGGACCCGATTCACGCGGCTGGCCCACCTCGAAGCCCAGCGAATGCATCCACTCCACCGTAGCCGGATCGACCAGATCGTTGCGATCGGCCCAGCGCCCCTCCTCGATGTAGCGTTTCTTGCGCTCCTCGAGCACCCTCTGCAACGGGAAGCCCGGATGTGCCAGCTGAGACTTCTCACGCCGCAGCGAAGGCCGAATCCGCCGGTCAAACACATCCGACTGCATCGGGCGCCGGGCGCCTTCCCACTTGAACCCTTTCAGGTAGAGATCCTGATCCGCCGGGATCTTCTCCAGCGGATAGATGTTCCACACCGGATCCTTGCGGTAGACGATCGTCACGATCTGCTTCTCCTCGATGTAGAACGAGCAGTCGCCGCTTTCGATGACACCCATGCCGGTGATCTGGGGCGGCTCGCCGTCCTGCATGTAGTAGATCGTCTGGGCATTGCCGTTCACGTCGTTGCGGTAGATCTGATTGTCGCGGAACCACGCCGTCATCTGCTTGCCGGCCACCTGGTTGTAGTGCGTCGTGTCGAGCTGCGAAACCATCATCGGGCTCCCCACGAACTCCGCATGGGTGATCTGCTGATTGGCCGTATAGATATCCATGACCTCCGAAGTGATCTGGTTCGCCTGGTTCCACAGCACCGGTTCGATATAGAGGTGGATCGTCGAGTCGGTGCTGATCGACGTCATCGAGTCGCACACCGCCTGGAAATCCGACCGGAAAATCCGCACGTTGCGGAATCCCTTCATCAGCCGGTAGATCGAATCCGCCGGTACGGCCAGCGAATCGACCGTATCGGCCGGAATCGCCATCGCCACCGTATCGGCCGCCAGCGAGTCGGCCATGAGCATCATCAGCGAATCCTGCTCGCGGATGTTCCGGTCGATCTGCTCCTGCAGCTTCTGCAGAGCCTCGAGGTCCCCCGGATCAATCGGTTTGAGTTTGCCCTTGCGGGCCGCACGGGCCTGTCGCGCCCGGAGTTTCGATTCGGCCTTCAGCCGCTGGGCCGCAAGCCGCTGCTCCTCACGCTGCTTCTGGGCCAGCAGTTTGGCCGTGGTTTTCTTCTGCCGTTCGGCCGCGATGCGCTCCAGCAGCTCCTTCTTGGCCCGGGCCTTTTGGACCTTGGCCTCGGCGCGGGCCTTACGCGCCTGCTCCTTGAGGTAGGCCTTGCGGGCATCGCCCACCAGCGTATCGAGCGGATTGATCGGTTCAACGCTCAGAGAATCGGCAACCGCAAGCGAATCGGCACCAACGGCCCGACCCGTCGAATCGGCCGGTTCGGTCACGTCAGGCCTGCCCGGGACCGGCGGCAGGGGGCGTCCGAGTGAATCGACCCGCAGCCGGCGGCGCAACGCATCGGTCGTCGGGCCGTTCTCCGGCGTCGGAGCCACAGTCTTCGTCGACAGCGAATCGGCCGTCCGCCCGGCCAGTGAATCCGCCGCAACCGATTCAGAATCCCGGAGTTCCGCGTTCGCATTGATTGTGAAGAGGTACATCGAATCGGCCCGCATGAAGAGCGAGTCACCCTGCGAGAGGTCGTAGCTCACCACGGCCGGGCGCCGCGTCAGAAAGGCGTTGCCCGGCTCCTTCCAGTATTCGCCGTAGTCGCCGAAACCGAGCACCTTGTGCTCCGTGTCGTCGAGCTGCAGGTCGCTGCGCATGATGACATGATTCTTCGGGCGGTAGTAATCGATGCTGTCGCTCCAGATCTCCTGCTTTTCGGTCAGGATATAACCGTTGCGCGTGATGATATAGAGGGAATCGGACTTCTCGTAGGAGCCCCGGTCGGCATAGAGGTAGTCGCCCTCGCGGTTCCAGATGTTCGTATGATCGAAGAAGTAGGCGTTGTCCGTGGCCATGTTGTAGACCACCGAATCGCCCTTGAGTTCATACTCGTCGTTGCGCATCTCGACCTTCTCCACGGCCACCAGCTCCTTCGTGTCGGCATAGTAGTAGCCGCGGATCGCCTCGAGCAGATTCTCGCGGTTGGTCAGCACGCCGCCGTTGGCGAATTCGCCCACGTTGGTCTTCGTATTGAACAGGAACTGGTAGGTATAGAGCGTGGCATCGCCGTCGACCACCTTCACGATGTCCGAATAGACGCGCGCTTCGTTCACGTTGCCGTCGTATTCGGCCCGGTCGCCGTAGATATAGGTGGTGTTCTTGTTGATCAGCACGTTGCCGAAGAACTCGATGCGCATGTCCGAATAGCGCACCGCCGAGTCGCACGTAATGACCGCTCCATTGTGCTGCGCGGCGAAGTTGCCCACCAGAAAGACCACCGAATCACCCGGTGCCACCGGACCCATCAGATCCGACTTCAGGTCGATGAGCTTCTTTTCACCCTCGGATTCGGCCTCCTGACCGGGAGCCTGCATGCCGCCGCGCGCCGCCACCCCCGCGACGGCCAGAATCACCGCTGCTATGGATACGAATCTGCGCACGGACCTATTTCACCCAATGTTTGTTTTCGAACTCCCCGTTGCGGAATTCGGGACTGATGTAGACATACATGGCGTCGATCTTCTTCGAGAGCCACTCCTTGAAGGCCCGGTTCTGCTTGTCCTGCAGGGCCATCTCCTCCAGACGCAGGTAATCTTCGTTGAGCGACGCCGTATGGGTCGGGATCACCTCCACCAGCTTGACGATCTTGGCCATCTGGTTGCCCAGCATGTCCTCCGTGAGGTAGGCCTCCGACACCTCGCCCGGTTTGAGCTTCCGCAGGGCATTGTAGTCGTCGAGGCTCTTGAAGCGGCCGAAGTCCTCCTTGAGGAACTTCGTGACCGTCAGCTTGGCATCGAAGGCGTTGAACCGCTCCAGGATGTCATGGTTCGAGACAATACCGCCGTTCATCTTCGACGAGGCGTCGTCCGAGAAACGAAGAGCCGCCTGCTCGAAGGTGATCGAATCCTTGTGGATCAGGTCGGCGATGCTGTCCAGCATGTTCAGCGACTCGCCCAGCTCCTCCGACGTATAGACCGGTCGCAGCAGAATATGCCGGAAGTGGTAGAGTTGGCCGCGTTTGTCGAGCATCTGGATGATGTGGAAGCCGAACTGCGACTCCACCACCTCGGAAATCTGACCGGGCTTCATGTTCTCGAGCGCCGCAGCAAACGACGGGTCGAGACTGGCCAGCGGCGAAGGATCCATCTCGCCGCCACGCAGCGCCGTACCGTCCTGCGAATACATCCGGGCCAGGTTCTCGAACTTCGCATTGCCCGTAATGACGCGTTCGCGCATGTCCAGCAGACGCTCACGCGTACGCTGCTTGGCCGCCGTCATCGACTTGGGGAACTTCGTGATCTGCGCATAGACATACTGGTCGGCAATGGTCGGAAGGCTGTCCTTCGAGATCGACTTGTAGAAGCGCTCGACCTCGCCCGGAATCACCGAGACCTTGTTCACCACCTCGCTCTGCATCGACTGGGCATAGGCCTGCTCCTCGTAACGCTGCCGCATGATCTCGCGGATGTTGAAGATCGGCATGTGGTGTTTGGCCTCCAGCGCCGGAATCGAGCCCTCCAGGTCGACCATCTGCTGCACCTGCTCCTCGACACGCGACATGATGTCGCCATCGTTGATCGTCACCGAGTCGATCTGCGCCTGGTTGTAGAGCAGTTTCTGGGTCAGCAGCGCCTCGAGCGCCTCGTTCATCGGATCGCGGTCCGAGGTATACCCCTCCTGGCGGCGCTGTTCGACCAGCTGCCGCGCGTATTCGTCCACCTCCGAATAGAGAATCGACGATCCGCCGACCACGGCGACCACCTTGTCGAGCATTACCTCTCGTTTCTGGGCCAGGGCGCCTGCGAACAGCACGACGAGGGCCGCGGCCAATATCCCTTTTTTCAACATCTTGATCTGGTATGGGTTTCTGTTATCGTTTTGCTTCGTTTTCGGGAGTGACAGTCTCCGCCGCATCGTCCGGCAGCGTACGCTTGCCGCCGAAGATCTTCACGTCGCCATCCTCTTCGGCCCGCTGCAGCAGCTCTTCGTCATGCTGGCGGATGATGTCGCTCTTGCGCTGGTTGTAGAGGATCCGGCGGATGTTGCGACGCAGACGCTCAAGCGGAATCGGCTCGCCGACGCGCATCACCGCTTCGATCTGGAAATAGTAGCGCCAGTGGCTGTCGCGCATCTCCTGCACGGAGGTCGTCCCCAGCACCGAATCGTAGTTCTGCGACCGCAACGTCGGCAGGTAACTCAGAAATTCGGGAAAATCGATCCACTGGCTGCGGAAATCGCTGACCGTAAAATCGTTCTTCTCGCAGATATCGCTGAAGTCCTGCTGCTGGGCCGCCGCTTTCGAGGCCATCAGGGTCTTGAGCTTGGCAGCCTGCCGGTAGCCGGCCGCGAACTGCACGATCCGACCCTTGACGATCGTGCGGTCGAGTTTGAAATCGGCCTTGTGGGCGCTGTAATAGGCGGCGATTTCATCCTCGGTGATGAGCGTGTCGATCGACTGGTCGACATAATGCTGGTCCAACTCCCGGATCAGCAGCGCCTGTCTGTACTCCTCGACCATCTTGTCGATGTCGCCGGCCGAAGACGAGAAGAGCGTTTCGGCCTCCTCAAGCTTGAGCTGCTTGATGATCCACCGGTCGACATAGAGTTTCATGAAGGCCACGCTGTCGTCGCCCGACAGTCCCTTGGGGACCACCGACCGCACGTCGCGCATCCGCAGTTCGTTGCCTCCGGCCCGGGCGATGGTCGTATCGCTGGCAAAATAACGCGGCAGCTCCCGGCAACCCGCCAGGAGCAACACACCGGCCGCGACCGTTATTTTCGCTCGCCAATTCATTTTCCAAAGGGCAAAGATAGGTTTTTTACTCGTAAGTAACGCACTTTGCACGCGGAATATTACGCCTCGACGGGATTTTTCTGCGACGGGTTCATCCGCCGCAGCGTACGGACCATCATCCACCCCGACACCCCCGAGAGGATCACCGCCACGACGTAGATCACCCCGTAGAGCGTGCGGTTCTGGATCAGATCGATCAGCATCGTGCCTGCGGCATCGTCGCCCGGCGTCACGAAGAGGATCATCAGCAGATAGGCGGCCGCATTGTTCAGCGCATGGAGGATCATCGAGGGCCAGAGCGAATCGGTGGCCAGATAGACATACCCCAGGACCAGTCCGACGACCGTGGCGCTGACCACCTGCACCGGCTGCACGTGCAGCACCCCGAAGAAGAGCGCCGAAACGAGCCAGGCCACCGTGGCGCCGTAGCGGTCGCGCAGGCTGCCCAGCACCACGCCGCGGCAGAGCAGCTCCTCGAAGATCGGCGCGAAGATCACCAGCGACAGCATCGTCCAGAAGCCCCGCCCGACATCGAGCGAAAGGTCGGGAAGCACCCGCAGCAGCGGTTCGAGAACCACCCCGACGGCAAAGATCAGCACGAAGGCCCACAGCAGCAGCATCGGGTTGAGCCCCCGGATCGAGAAGCGGGCCCAGCGTCCGCGTCCTCCGCGCAGATGCCGGTAATAGAGTACGCCGCCCAGCGTCACCGCCATCGAGACGAAATAGAGCGCCGCCATCATCTTGCCCGTCACGTCGGGGGTCATGGCGGCACCGCTGCCGCCGTAACCGACGGCCGCCAGAACGATCCGCCCTACGATCCCGACCAGCACCTGGGCCACCAGGGCTATTCCCAACATGGCCAGCAGATCGCCGAACGTCGGGAAGCGGCTTCCCGATGGCTTCGGCTGCGATGCGGCAGCAGGCTCGGCGGCCGTCGTCTCCCGCTGCGCTTTTTCTTGTACGTGTTCCGTCTTGTCACTCATAAACACCTGCATGGCCGGCATTTCCGCCTCCGGAGCCATCATCGCTCCAGGTCCCGTCCCGTCAGGGAACACGCCCTTCCGCGTCCCGGTCTTGCAGCCTCCAAAGATACGAAAAATTCGCGGATGCCTCCCTCCCGAACCGAATTTCTTCACCCTCCGGCACCCCAACGGCGCCCTGCCCGCCCCCGAAGCCCATTTTGCGAAAAGCTCGGCTCCGAATTTGCACGGGCCATATTATTTGCGTAAATTTGCCTGCTTATAAACCGAATCTGAAACATGGGAAAGGTAATCGCTTTAGCCAACCAGAAGGGCGGTGTGGGTAAGACCACGACGGCCATCAATCTGGCGGCTTCGCTGGCCCTGCTGGGCAAGAAAGTGCTGCTGCTGGATGCCGATCCGCAGGCAAACGCCACCTCCGGGCTGGGCTTCGACATCAATCTCGAAGGCATATACGAATGTCTCTCCGGCCAGCGACAGGCTCAGGAGGTCATCCTCCAGAGCCCCGACGTCAAAAACCTCTGGCTCCTGCCCTCGTCGATCGACCTGGTGGCCGCCGACACCGAACTGCCGAAAATGGAGAATGCTCACTTCATCATGAAACGGATCGTCGACTCCGTGCGCGACCGATTCGACTACATCTTCATCGACTGCTCGCCGTCGCTCGGATACACCACCGTCAACATCCTCACCGCCGCCGACACGGTGCTGATCCCCGTCCAGTGCGAATACCTCGCCCTCGAAGGGCTCTCCAAACTGCTCAACACGATCCGAAAGGTCAAGTCAAGCCTCAACCCGGAGCTCGACATCGAAGGATTCCTGCTGACCATGTACATGCGCAACCGCCTGAACAACCAGGTCGTCACCGAAGTCCGCGAACACTTCGGCGATCTGGCCTACGACACAATAATCCAGCGCAATATCCGTTTGGGTGAAGCACCCTCACACGGAAAACCCGTCATGCTTTACGATGCCGGCGCCGTCGGTTCGGAAAACTACCTGAACCTGGCCCGCGAATTCCTGAAGCGCAACCGCAAGAAACGCAATTGACACCCGCCGGGGGGGGCAGAGATACGGGAGACGGTGACGGGAGACGGAAACGGGAACGGAAACGAAAACGAAAACGAAAACGAAAACCCCGAAAATATCGCCCTCAGTTCGGCACAATATATATAAAAAACACACGATCATGAAACCACAGAAGGGATTAGGCCGAGGGCTCGACGCGATTTTCGGCAGCGAAGCCATCGACGTGAAGCTCAAACCGATGAGCCAGATGACCGAAATCGACGTCGCCGACATCATCCCCAACCCTACCCAGCCGCGCAAACAGTTCGACGAGGAGGCCCTCGACGAACTGGCCGATTCGATCCGCCAACTGGGTGTCATCCAGCCCGTGACGGTCAAGAAGAGCGACCACGGGAAATATATCCTCATCAGCGGTGAACGCCGCTGGCGGGCCGCCCAACGCGCCGATCTGAAGACCCTGCCGGCCTACATCCGCGAAGTCGACGACGAAAATCTCCACGCCATGGCCCTGGTCGAAAACATCCAGCGCCAGGACCTCAACGCCATCGAAATCGCCCTGGGACTGCAGCGCCTGATCGACGAATGCCATCTGACGCAGGACGCCCTCTCGGAGAAGGTGGGCAAGAAGCGTTCGTCGATCTCGAACTACCTGCGCCTGCTCAAACTTCCCGACGAAGTCCAGCTCGCCCTGAAGGAGGGGCTCATCTCCATGGGCCACGCCAAGGCCATCGCCGGAGCTCCGGCCGATCACCAGCTGCGACTGCTCAAACGCTGCATCAAGAAGGGACTCTCGGTCCGCCAGATCGAAGAGCTCGTGCGCCAGCTGGCCGAAGCCCCCGCCAGGGAGGAGCAAAACTCCGAAGACGAAGAGTATCCCGAAAGCTACTCGCGGCTGGTCGAACAGCTCGAAAACTACTTCTCGGAAGATATCGCCATCAAACGGTCGAAAAACGGCGGCGGCAAGATCGTCATCGGATTCAACGACGACCGCGATATCGAACGCTTCATCGAACGCTTTGCCAAACGCCCCTAAAAATCGCTGAAACCATGGCCAGGATCCGGTTTCTCCTGTTGCTCGTCGTGGCGGCCGTGTCGGGAACGCACGCCGTCCGAGCCCAACTCCCGCGCAGTGCCCGCAGCATCGTGCGGGGCGGCATGTTCCAGAAACCGGATTCGCTGCGGGCCAAACGCGATTCGATCCGCTTCGCCGAACTCGCCCTGAGGATCGACTCCGCCCAGCAGATCGACTACCGCATCGATTCGGCCGCCGTCGCCGCCCTGCGCACCGACGACCTGCGAAGCCTCGACTCCGTCGCCCTGGCCCGCTACGACGCCGCCCTGCAGGGAATCGACACCACCACCAAACGAAAGGTCTACAAGAAAGGCTGGTTCATGAGCGACTCGATGTCGCTCTCGAAGGTCTGCTGGCTCTCCACGGTGCTCCCCGGCTACGGCCAGATCTACAACAAGCAGTACTGGAAACTCCCGATCCTCTACGGACTGGTCGGAACCGGTTTGGGCCTCTATATCCACGAAAACAACATCTACAAGCCCCTGCGCCGCCAGTACAACTCCTACACGGACATCAGTCTGACGCGGACTCCCGAACTCGACGCCCTGCAGGAAAAAATGATCCGCAGCAACACGCGCCGGCAGATCTATCTCGGAATCACCGTCGCTTCGTACATCTACTTCATCGGCGATGCGGCCGTGAACTACTCGACCAACGACGTCTCCTCGGTCAAGAAGGCCACTACGCTGGCCTGCATCTTCCCCGGAGCCGGGCAGATCTACAACCGCAGCTACTGGAAAGTCCCGTTCGTCGTCGGAGGCTTCGCCTCGATGATCTACTGCATCGACTGGAACAACCGCGGATTCCAGCGCTTCAAGAAGGCATACGCCCTGCTGGCCGACTACGAACAACACCCCGAAAACTACCCCAACGGCCCTACGGACGAATTCCGAGGACGTTACTCGGCCGACTTCATCAAGAACCTGAGGGACAACTACCGCCGCAACCGCGACCTGTGTATCATCCTCTCGGGAGCCCTCTACGTGCTGCAGATCATCGACGCCCATGTCGACGCCCACCTGAAGGATTACGACATCTCGGACGACCTGTCGATGAATCTCGAACCGCTGGTCGACTACACCTACGTCCCGACGCAGCAGGGCAACCGGCCGGTCTTCGGGTTCAACCTGAAACTCAACTTCTAGACGATGAGAAAACTCCTGATATTTGCCCTGCTGCTGGCTGTCGCCGCTCCGGTATCGGCCCTCGACCGCAGCCCCCGCACCAAGAAAAAACGGAACAAAAAGACCCGTACCGAACAGACCGAAGCTGCCGCCACGCAGGATTCGCTCCGCACGGTCTGCCCCGAACCGACCGAAACCGCCGGTCCCGAACCCGAAAAGGAGATCCCGATCAACGACATGACACTCGGCCTGACGGCCGAACAGGCCGATTCGCTGCTGGCCGAATGGCGCGAACGTCAACGGCAGGATGCATACAGCGAATTCTTCAGACACTATATCCTCGAAGACACCACCTCCGTCGTCGATCAGACCCCCGATTCGGTCTACGCCCAGCGGCTGCGCAACCTCGCCTCGCCGATCCAGCTGCCGTTCAATGCGATCGTCAAGGGATACATCAACCGCTACGTCGACCCGCGCTCGGGGACGATCAGCCGCATCCTCGGCATGTCGCAGTACTACTTCCCGATCATCGAGGAGGAGCTGCTCCGCGAAGGACTTCCGGTCGAACTGCGCGCACTGCCGATCATCGAATCGGCCCTCCAGCCGACGGCCGTGTCGCCGGCCGGTGCCGTCGGACTGTGGCAGTTCATGCCCACGACGGGCAAAAGCTACGGACTGGAGATCAATTCGCTGGTCGACGAACGCCGCGATCCGCTGCGTGCCACGGAGGCCGCCTGCCGCTTCCTGAAAGACCTCTATGCCATCTACAACGACTGGACACTCGCCATTGCAGCCTACAACTGCGGCCCGGGAAACGTCAACAAGGCCATCGCCCGCTCGGGCGGCAAAACCTTCTGGGAAATTTACGACTACCTGCCGCGTGAAACCCGCGGATATGTCCCCGCCTTCATCGGGGCCACCTACGCCTACGCCTACCACCAGCTGCACCACATCGAACCGACCGAAGCTCCGATCCCGCTGTCGGTCGACACGCTGCACATCAACCAGCTGATGCATCTGAACCAGATCGCCTCGACGATCGATCTGCCGCTCGAGACGCTGCGTCAGCTCAATCCACAGTACAAACTCGACATCATCCCCGCCACGACGAAAAGCTATACGCTGGTCCTGCCGCAGCGCTGCGTCACGCAGTACATCGCCCACGAGCCCGAAATCATGTCCAAGGATTCGATGTATCTGAAGGAGTACATCAATCCGGCAAACATCGACAAGAAAAAGCTCGAGCGCAGCGGCACGATCTACGTGGTCAAGAAGGGTGACACGCTGGGCGCCATCGCCCGCCGCTACCGCGTGACGACCGCCCAGCTGATGCGCTGGAACAAGCTCAAAAGCGCCCACAAGCTCCGCATCGGACAACGCCTGCGGATCGAAGGAAGATGATGACGGCGGATCACGATACGATCGTAGCTCCGGCTACGGCCCAGGGCGGCGCCATTGCCATCGTCCGCGTAAGCGGCGGGGAGGCGCTGTCGGTTTGCGAACGGATCTTCCGGGGGAACCGTACACTTGCCGAAGCCGACGCGTATACGGTCCATTACGGACGCGTGATGGACGGCGAGCGGGTGGTGGATGACGTGCTGGCCACGGTATTCCGCGCCCCGCACTCCTACACGGGCGAAGATGCGGTTGAAATCTCATGCCATGGATCCCCGTACATCGTCTCCGAGATCCTCCGGCTGCTGATCGCGGCCGGCGGGCGCATGGCCCAACCCGGCGAATTCACCATCCGGGCCTACCTGGCCGGCAAACTGGATCTGTCTCAGGCCGAAGCCGTGGCCGATCTGATCGCCTCGTCGACCCGCGCGGCCCACACGCTGGCCTCGACACAGATGCGCGGCGGGTACTCCGACGAACTGGAGGGGCTGCGCGACAAACTGCTGAATCTCACCTCGCTGCTGGAGCTGGAGCTGGACTTCTCGGAAGAGGACGTGGAGTTTGCCGACCGGCAGGCGCTGCGCGAAACGATGGAGCAGATCGCACGCGAAATCGACCGGCTGCGAAGCTCCTTCTCACTCGGGAATGCGATCAAGCAGGGGGTGGCCGTGGCAATCGTCGGGGCCCCGAACGTCGGAAAATCGACGCTGCTCAACCGGCTGCTGAACGAGGAGCGGGCCATGGTCTCGGAGATTGCCGGCACGACACGTGACGTGATCGAGGAGCGGGCCAATATCGGCGGGGTGCTGTTCCGGTTTCTCGATACGGCGGGCATCCGCACGACGGGCGACCGGTTGGAACAGATGGGCATCGAACGCACGATGGAGAGCATCCGCCGGGCGCAGATCGTCATCCGACTGATCGACGTGCAGGCCGGAGCGAGCGGTTCCGGACCGGATTTCGAACTGCGCCCCGAACAGAAGCTGCTGACCGTTTGCAACAAGATCGACAAGGCTCCGGAGGGATTCCGTCTGCCCGAGGGGGCGATCGGGATCTCGGCCAAGCGGGGCGACGGGATGGATGAATTGTGCCGGACGCTGCGCGAAGCGGTCGATACCGAGGGGCTGTATCACGGAGATCCGGTCGTTTCGAACAGTCGCCATTACGAGGCATTGACGGCCGCTGGCGAGGCGTTGTCGCGGGCGCTGGAGGGGATGGACCGGGGGCTTCCGGCCGACCTGCTGAGCGAGGAGATCCGACCGGTAATCCGCCACCTGGGAGAGATCACGGGACGTGGAGCCATCGCTCCGGATGAAGTTCTCGGAAATATCTTCTCAAAGTTCTGCATCGGAAAGTAACTTAACGCAGCAAAATTCGGAAAATCGAAGAATAAAAACACTAGTAATCAGCAATTTACAGCGATACAGAGAAAAATTTTCCGAATTCTCAAAACTCCCTTCGAGGCGCGTTTTTGCAACGTATTTGTAACGTTTGCACTTGCATGTTGCAAATTTTATCCCTATTTTTGCAACACACCAATCGAAACGCACGCCTATGGAGATTAAGCTTATCAAACGCGAACTGAAGAACGGGCGAACCTCTTTGGTATTGGAATACTACCTGGGGTACACCCTCGGGGCCAACGGCACCACAAGGCCCAAGCGCAAATTCGAGACCCTCGAATACTTCCTCTACACCACACCCCGCAACAAGGCCGAGCGCGACCACAACAAGATCAACCTGGAGATGGCCGAGAAGGTCAAGGCCAAACGGCTGCTCGCCGAGCAGAACGAGCAGTACGGATTCGCCGTACCGTTCAAGATCCGCACCAATCTGGTCGAGTTTATCCGCGGGATGGTCG